>Ga0116107_1000140_pt1 | contig 65015 bp, 76 predicted proteins | sample June2015DPH_6_10_FD_88969 | JGI IMG/M metagenome (GOLD analysis project Ga0116107, IMG submission 88969) | Peatland microbial communities from SPRUCE experiment site at the Marcell Experimental Forest, Minnesota, USA - June2015DPH_6_100 | ecosystem: Environmental > Terrestrial > Soil > Wetlands... | reverse complement strand
CTGTGGTGCTTGTTTGGAGGATAACGGACTTCTTAAAAGGATGAGGGTAACAAAGGGGTTATAATAGCTTGATGAATTCTTTGGCCTCGAGCAATAATCAATCCTGGCTTTCCTGGTTTTTAAGAGGAATCTTAATTCTTCTATTTTTAATTCTCCTTACGAAACTTTTCGAAATTCAAATAATAAAAGGTGACTATTACCGGACACTTTCTCAAGAGAACAGGATTAGACATGTACCGATTCCCGCTCCCAGAGGCCAGATTTTGGCAAGCGGCGGAGAAGTCTTGGCGGGAAACGTCGGAATTCAGAAAAGGATAATATTTAGTGAACAAAGCGGTTTTACCATCTCAGATGACTTGACGGATGCAACACTGGAGGAAATGGTAACAGATTATAAAAGAGTTTATCCCTTGGGAGATGTTGCAGCTCATGCGGTTGGATACTTGTCGGTTGTTGGGAGTGGTGAGATAGGGAAAATTGATCCGAATTGTCCGGACAAAGGTCCTTTTAACTTGGGAGATCTTGTCGGAACGACAGGCCTGGAAGAACATTACGATTGTCAGTTAAGGGGGATTCCGGGTGAGGAGCTTATTGAGGTTAATACGAGCGGACACGAAGTTAGAGTGTTGGGAAGACGGGATCCAATTCCGGGACAGGATCTTAAGACTACGATTGATTATAATTTGCAGTCGTTGGTTGCTTCCAATATGGGTGGTAAAAAGGGCGGAGTGATTGTTACAAACCCTCAAGGGCAAATTTTGGCTTTTTATTCTTCACCGAGCTTTGACCCTACCAATTTGGTGCCGTCCCTAACCGATTCTAATCTTCCTCTTCTGGATAGAGTCGTTAGCGGAACTTTTCATCCGGGCTCCGTTTTTAAACCCATCGTGGCAATAGCGGCGTTGGAAGAAGGAGCAATTGATAAGAATTTTATTTTCAACGATCCGGGCGTTATTAATGTAAATGGTTTTTCCTATAAAAACTGGTATTTTACCGAGTATGGAAGAACCGAAGGTAATATCGGTTTGGTCCGTGCTATTGCCCGCTCGACCGATACCTTTTTCTATAAGGTTGGGCAAATGGTCGGGCCGGATGCGATTGCAAAATGGGCCGACAAATTCGGTTTGAACGCTCCAACCGGCATCGATATTCCGGGAGAAACGGAAGGACTAATCCCGACTCCCGAATGGAAGCAGGCAACCAAAGATGAGTCGTGGTTTTTGGGCGACACATACCATATGGCAATAGGTCAGGGGGATGTTTCTATAACTCCGGTTGAACTTAATACTTATATTTCCGGAATTGCGGAAGGAGGCAAAATTTGCCAACCGACGTTTGATGCCGCGAGCTCCGCGGTTTGTCACACGGTTGCCGTTTCTAAAAATAATTTGGACTTAATAAAACAGGGGATGGAAGATGCTTGTTCGACAGGAGGAACAGCCTTTACTTTTTTTGATTTTGCCGCGACTCACAACGGAATGCAGGTAGCTTGTAAAACTGGGACTGCTGAGGTTGAAACCGACGGAATTCCACATGCATGGTTTACTTTTTTTGCTCCTGCCGATAATCCTCAGATAGTTGTTACGGTTTTATTTGAGCGCGGCGGAGAGGGTTCATCGGTTGCTGGACCCGTTGCCAGAACAATTGCCAATGAGTACTTCTCTTCGCAAAGCAGTCAATAATTTGTTCTTTATCAGGAGGAGTTAATTGTTTAAACTAGAACAGACCGAACTTATATATTGATATGCTTGTTAGAATATCAGGTGCCAAAACCACAGATATTTCTGCTAGACTGACAATCATGGGAGTGGAAGGATGGTAAAAGATATTGGGCGTGGAATTTATAAGAAAATCTAATATGGATTTAATTATCGTCGAGTCACCAACAAAAGCCAAAACACTGGGCCGTTTTCTCGGGCCAGATTACGACGTTGAGGCAACAATGGGGCATATTAAGGACTTGCCCAAAAGCACCTTGGGTGTTGATATAGAGCATAATTTCGCTCCACAGTATGTAGATGTTCCGAAAAGAGAGCAGACAATAAACGACCTTATCGCCAAAAGTAAAAAAGCGAAAGTTACTTATATTGCCTCCGATCCTGACCGCGAAGGTGAAGCAATTGCCTCTCATGTAAAAGAAATTATCGACGGAAAGCATAAGATTGAAAGAATTACTTTTCATGAAATTACGAAGGAAGCGGTTGAAGAAGCACTTAATAATCCTCGGGATATTGATACAAATTTAGTTGATGCCCAGACGGCAAGGCGTGTTTTGGACCGGCTTGTGGGGTACAAACTTTCCCCTCTGCTTTGGAAAAAGGTAAGAGTCGGACTTTCAGCCGGAAGGGTTCAATCGGTTGCTGTGCGGTTGATTGTTGAAAAGGAAAGGGAAATCGAAAAATTTAGGTCAGAAGAATATTGGGAAATTTTCTCAACAGTTAAGGGCAAAAGTGAATTTACAGTCCAGCTTGTAAATATTGGCGATAAAAATGCCAAAGTTAAGACCAAGGCCGAGTCGGATAAAATTTTAGGGGAACTCGGGAAAGAAAAGTATAAAGTTGTCGATGTCAGAAAACGGCAGATCGTAAAAAGTCCTTATGCTCCTTTTACAACTTCGACAATGACACAGGCCGGAGCCAGAATTTTTGGATGGTCATCCAAAAAGACAATGTCGATCGCCCAAAAATTATATGAGGAAGGTTTGATTACATATCATAGAACCGATTCACTTAATTTGAATGCGGCGGCAGTTGGCAAGGCCCGCGATTTTATTAAGAAAGAGTATGGGGACAAATATTTGCCCGAAAAACCGCGTTTTTACAAGACTACCTCAAAAGTTGCGCAGGAAGCTCATGAAGCAATCCGTCCGACGGATGTTTCCAATCATCAAATAAACTTGGAAGAGCAAGACTTTTCGAAACTTTATGATTTGATTTGGCGGAGGTTTGTCGCCTGCCAGATGACACCTTCTATCTATGATGAAACCACAATCGATGTTTCGGCGGGAGTTTATCTTTTGAGAGCTTCCGGGCAAATCATGAATTTCGACGGTTGGAGAAAAGTAATTCCGAGCAAGTTGGATTCGGAAGCGGCTATAGTTTTGCCCGAAGTTTCGAAGGATGAGAGTCTCGATTTAATAAAAACTTGGGGGGAACAAAAGTTTACCCAGCCGCCGGCAAGATATAACGAGGCTTCGCTAATTAAAACTTTGGAAAAGTTGGGTATAGGTCGGCCATCGACTTATGCCCCGACTATTTCTACTATTCAAATTAGGAATTATGTAGAGAAAAATGACAGCAAGCAATTTGTCCCGACGGCAATCGGAGTTGCAGTTAATGATTTTTTGATTGATAATTTCCCCGGAATTTTTGAATATCAATTTACTGCACAGATGGAAGGGGAACTTGACGATATTGCCAATGGGATTCTTAAATGGGAGACGCCGATTAAGGAATTTTACGGACCTTTTGAAAAGAGGCTATCGGAGGTTGAGAAAAATGCAAAAAGGGTAAAGATTGAAGTTGAGAAGCTCGGTAAAAAATGCCCGGAATGTGGAATCGGAGAGTTGGTTGTCCGGACCGGAAGATTCGGTAAGTTTATTTCCTGTTCCCGTTTTCCCGATTGCAAATACACGGAAAAATATTTGGAAAAAGTCGGAGTTAAATGTCCCGAATGTAAAATCGGGGATGTGATTGTCAAAAAGACGGGAAAGGGCAGAAAGTTTTTTGGCTGTTCACGCTACCCCGATTGCAAATGGGCGAGTTGGAGAAGCCCCAAGAAAGAAGAAGCGGCACCAGGTACTAATTAAGCCTTTTGATTCGCGTATTTCTGAATCTCGTTATATTTATATACGATTTTTATTCCAGCCTTTTTGAAGATCTTTTCGGATTCACGCCCGGTATGATATTTTCTTTCCGCATAAACTCTTTTAATACCACAATTTATTAGCAGCATTGTACAAACCCGGCAGGGTGTCATTCGGCAGTAAACGGTTGCACCATCGATAGAAACCCCGCGTTTTGCTGCCTGGCAAATCGCATTTTGTTCCGCGTGGACGGTTCTAACACAGTGTTGTGAAATTGTTCCGTCTTCATTGAAGGCTTTCCTGAGATCGTGGCCGACATCGTCACAGTGGGGAAACCCCATTGGTGAACCGACATAACCCGTCGCCAGTATTTGTTTATCTTTAGCAATTACACAGCCGCTTCTTGCCCTGTCGCATGTTGCTCTTTTGGAAACGGCATCGGCAACTTCCATAAAATAATCATCCCAAGTGGGACGTGCATATTTTCGAATCATTTTAACTTTTGATTTTGTTGATGACTTTTTCGACTTCTTCATAAAGTTTTTTTATACTACCATTATTGTCAAATTTATAATCTGCCATTGATATGCATTTCGGTAAATTTTGAGCGTTAGGATCCTTCGATTGTCCTTCTTTTTCTTCCTGAATTTTAAATTGATCAAAAGTTACCATGTCTTTGGTGGTACCTCTATCCTTGATTCTTTCATATCTCGTTTTCTGATTTGCATCTACGGCGAATAAATATCCACCATTTTTCTTAATAAACTCTACTTCCTTGGGATTTCTAATGCTTTCTATTATTGAATCCGACCCAGTTTTTTTTGCGCGCTCAAAAAGTATTCGAGTAAAATAATCAGGGCCAAATTTTTTTCTAATTTCGTTGCCAACAACACGGAGATTATCGCGATTTGGATCCAACCCCTTTTTTATAACGCTTTCTTTAATGAAATCTCCAACCGAGAAGTGCTTAAATCCTTTTTGCCAGACCAAATAATCAACAATGGTTCCTTTTCCCGCACCTAAAGTTCCTGTTATACCGATAACTAGCATTGTCGTCACATTAATATATGATAAAATCTTTTTCAATGACCTTTTCAGATTTTGATGATTATCAAAAACAGTGTAAGAAAACCGCCGTTTATCCGAAAATCGGTAAAAATTTTTCTTATCCAACCATTGGATTAATGGGAGAGGCGGGGGAAGTTGCCAATAAAATTAAAAAACTTATCCGTGATGACAAAGGAAAGATTAATAACGTGAGGCGTGATGAAATTAAAGCGGAAATTGGCGACATGATGTGGTATACCGCCCAACTTTCAACCGAACTGGGAATAAAATTCTCCGATGTTTTTAAGGCGAATTTAGAAAAACTTGCATCTCGCCAAAAACGCGGAACCCTTCACGGAAGCGGAGACAAAAGGTAAATACTAACTGTTGAGTTATGAGGGTAAATCTTTGCGTATTGACACGATTTTTATTTGTTGGTAAATACTCTTAAGAAATAAATCATGCCGGAATTTGCCGCACATAGTTTTAGACGGGAAGAAGTCGAAGGTGAGAATCTTGAACAATTTGCTCCCCCATATACTTCCGAAAAATTTACTCCGGAGGAAGTCCGGTACTTAAATCCGTTTTTCAGCAATATTGATCAATCTGTTTTTGTTGTTCAACATCTTCCTGAGGAAGTAATCGGGGCTTTGTCGGCGAAATATAGCCGTGCAACCGAAAGCATGCGCAGAACATTTCTTAAAGAGTATGTAGAACCGATTGTTCATCCTGAAAGTCAAAAAAATTGGTCGAGTTTGTCCCACAAGGAACAGCAGGAAACGCTACTGTCGCGGCAAAAATTTGTTGAGCTGATTAATTTTTTGAACACCAATGGAGGCATTGATTATATTGTTAATATTCAAAGAGGCAGAAACTTTTTTAATAAATGGCTTGTGGATTTTGGAGACGATTCCATATCGGAACTTGGAGGAATCCACCTTTGTATAGAAGGGCTCTCGAATGTAGCAACCAAAGAGATTGAGGATCAAAGAATTGGAATTTCACCAATCGAAAAATCGTCAAGGTATGTTTCATTTGCAGACAAGCTTCCTGATGGTAATTATAAATATGTTGTTCCGGGAGAAATAAAGGGCACAGTATACGAGCGTTCCTATCGAGCTATGACGGATATTCTTTTTGGAACTTACGCTAGATTGGTAGAGCCTTACTTTAACTATATAAAAGACGTTTTTCCAAAAGGAGATGACGAAAGTGATGCATCATTTGAAAAATCACGCCGGGCCAAAGTTTTTGATGATTTGAGAGATTTATTGACTTTTTCTACGCTGACAAATATTGGTTTGTACGGCAACGGCAGATCATACGAATATTTGATTAACCGGATTGCCAGACATCCATTGGGAGAGTTGCGTTATTGGGGTTCTAAAATCGCTTCTGAACTGCAGCGCGTAACACCCTCATTTATTCGAAGGGTTGATACTCCAATGGGGAAGGAACTCCAGGAGTATAAGAAAGACATTAGGAGACTCCGTGACGAAATTTCCGATGAGAAATTCAAGGGTGTGGTAGAAATGGAAAGGGGTGGTTGGTCAAAACTTATTGACTACACAAAGACAGGGGAAGTAGATGTTCTAACGGCTTTTATATTTGGTGGGGGGTCGTCTCCTAACTACTCTGAGGTTCGGGCGAGAGTTGTCGGAATGTCGAAGGACGAGAGAAGAAAAATCTTTGAAAGGATATTTGAACAAAGAAGCCCCGGCAATAACAACCCAAAAAGAGAGGACGTAAGATTTAAAAGAGTTCCCAGGGCTTTTGAGAATTCGAGATACACTTTTGCACTTTGGGCAAGAGGCGGCGACTATAGAGATCTTCACAGACACCGCCTGCTTACCCAGGAGCGTCAGCCTTTTACGACGAAATGGGGTTATGATGTCGAAAAAGAGGTTTTGGCCTCGCCCTTTGTTAATGAAATTGAAATCGCTCTTAAGCTTGTCTCTCCAGTTTATGAATTAATCCACAAAGAATTTCCCGAAGTTGCACAGTATACTGTTGCGTTTGCTTATATCCAGCATTGGTATGTTAACTTAACCGCTAGAGAAATGTACTACATGGGCGAACTTCGGACCGGTCCCCAAGGCCGTTCGCATTACAGGCATATAGTTCAGGAGATGGCGACTCAAGCCAGTGCCGTTCATCCGGACTTGTTTGCCGGTATGAAGGTTGATATGAATGATTACTCGCTTGCCCGGCGGGAATCGGAAAAATGGACAGATAAAAAAAGAAAGGAGTTGGGGGTATAAGTCGTGGTGGAAAGAACTGCCCGACGCGGTTTGGAAATTTTTCAAAAGATTATTAAGGGAATTCAAGATGATTATGTGAGGGCAGATTGTCCGGTACACGGTAAAGATGTATATTTCGAAAGAGTTGACGGAGATCTTTTTCAATGTGCGAATTTTGAACATAAGCCTTTGAGTGAAAGACAAGGACCTCCTGATCCTGTCCCTGGGCGGACTTTATCAATGTAATTATGTTGGCAGAATTAAAGGAAAGATTTGCAAAAGAACCGAAAATTATCGGTTTTTTCGGTGTTTCAGAATTTGAAAAGTCTTTTTTACCCGTGATTCTTTCAGGAAAACTTGGTGCCCACTTAATAAATAATAATTCGATTAGAAATCCATATCGGGGAGACTATTTGAGAGATCCGGCGGAAAGTAGTTTAAGATTCCATATACAGCTTTTGGTTGACAAGGTTGAAAGTATTAAAAAATATTCCGGAAAGAGTGTGATCTTGGGTATGTCATTTGAGATGGATTTATTGGAGATGCAAGCGGAGCGGAAACTTGGGCTAATAAGCCAAAGAGACCTGGAACTTTATCGTGGTGTTTTTGATCCGATGGTTGAAATTGGCGCGGTTAAGAAAGCTGACCTGGGAATTTTAGTTGATGAAGGGGGGAATTCTCCGAAAGAAAAGGCTGTCCGCGGTGAGGTATTAACTTATATTGATGAAAATCCCGGAATGAAATTTGTAACTGTTAGAACGGAAACAAGAAATTTTTACAATGCAGCTAACGTTGAAAATATTTTGAGAGAAATCGGGATGAGACTTAACTAAAAAATATGACTCAAGAAGGAGAAAGAGGAAAATTTGTGGTTTTTGAGGGGGTTGGTGGTTGTGGAAAAGGAACTCAAATTGAAATAGCAAGACAACTTCTTGTTAGAAATGGGTTGCAGGTAGTGTCGACTCGTGAACCAGGGGGTGTCGGTTCAAGTGAAGAAATTCGAGAACTTATATTTGCCCTAAAAGGTGAAGGATTGATTGGTGCCGAGGGGCAGATGGTTATGTTTTTTACTGCTAGGAAGTTTTGGGTAGACGGTTTAGTTGCCCCGAAAATTAAAAGTGGTGTTCACGTCTTGGGTGATAGATGCTATACATCGACCGGGGCTTATCAGGGATATGCGGAAGGAGGAGACCAAAAACGAATCCTGAGGATTGCTGACATTGTAATGGGAGAGCTTAAACCCGACGCGATTCTACTTTTGGATATTTCTAGGGAGACTTCAATGAAGCGCCGCGGCAAAGACACGAACGGTGATCCGTTTGACAGAGAAACTCCTGAGTATATGGATAGGCTTGTTGCTGGATACAGGGAAATGTCTGCGAGTGGTTGGGGAGGATTGCAGTGGTTTGTGATAAATGGAGAACCAGCTCCTGAAGTTGTTTCAGAGTCTGTAGCGAAGGTTTTGGAAGATATTTTTGAAAAGAAGCTTCAAAGATAAGCCCGATTAAGATATAATTTGACCATGCAGAAAATTGTTGAGTGCGTGCCGAACTTTAGCGAGGGGAAAGACCTTAAAATCATTAATGCCATTTTTGATGCGGCTAAAACTATCAAATCGGTTAAGGTTTTTGAATTGGAATACAACAAAGACCACAATCGTTGCCTATTTACAATAGTCGGGGAGCCGGAGGCAGTTTTATCTTCAGTTTTTGAATCTATAAAAGTTGCTACAAAACTTATCAATATGGAAAGACATAAGGGAGAACATCCCAGAATCGGAGCGACTGATGTTGTTCCTTTTGTTCCGGTTTCCAGGGTTTCAATGGAGGAATGTGTGGAGTTGTCCAAAAAGCTTGGAAGAAAAGTCGGGGAGGAGCTTAAAATTCCTGTTTTTCTTTATGAGGCAGCTGCCTCGCGTCCTGAGTACAGAAATTTGGCGGATGTTAGGCAGGGTGAATATGAAGGATTGAAATTAAAAATGAGGGACCCGGATTTCGGTCCCAACAAAATGCACGCCACGGCCGGAGCGATGGTAATCGGTGCCAGAAAATACTTAGTTGCTTTCAATATAAATCTTTCAACGCTTGACGTTGAAGTTGCCAAAAAAATTGCAGGAATAATCCGTGAGAAAAACGGGGGCTTACCAGGAGCTAAGGCTTTAGGGTTTGAAGTGGACGGGTTGGCTCAGGTTTCCATGAATTTGGTCGATTATGAGAAGACAAACTTCGACGCGGCTTACCGCGCAGTTGAGGCCGAAGCTGAAAAACTGGGAGTTAAGATCAAAAACTCCGAAATATATGGTATGATTCCGCTTGAATCTCTTGTTGCTGCAATAAAAAATACATTTAAGGCGGAGACTTTTAAATCTGACCAGGTCCTGGAAAAGAAGTTATACGAATGAAAGTTAAAGATCAAAAAATAGAAGAATTTTTGGATGAGGTTTCCTCAAAAACACCCACACCCGGCGGTGGAGCTGTTGCGGCTGTGGTCGGTGCTATGGCGGCATCGCTAACCGAGATGGTTTGCAATCTGACGATTGGCAATAAAAAATATCCTCACGTTCAGGATGAGATGATTAGGATTGCCGAAAGGGCTAGCGAACTCGGGGCCGAACTTATCGAGCTTGCGGACCGCGATTCGGGTGCTTTTGAAGAGGTAATGAAAGCCTATAAGATGGGTAACAAAGCAAAAATAAAGGCCGGTCTTTTGACGGCGATTGAGGTTCCGCAAAAAACTGCCGAGATTTGTGAGAATGTCAGGGAACTGGCTGAGATTGCGGCTAAATTGGGGAATGTCAACGCCCACTCGGATGCAATGAGTGCGGAGCATTTGGCTTTTGCTGCAATTCAAGCTGCCGAGGAGAATATTGAGATTAATAAAAGAACCCTTGCCAATTTGAAATAAGGCTGGTAAAATACCAATACACACGCAGGTCATGTTTCCTGGATTCTTCCGATCTGCGGCGGCAAAAGGAAACAACATTGATAATGTCAAAGCCGAACGTTTCACTGGATACGCTACTTGAAACTGGTGCCCATTTTGGACATCAGACCCGCCGTTGGAACCCCAAGATGGAGGAATATCTTTTTGGATCCGAAAACGGAGTTCATATTTTTGATTTAACCAAGACAAAACCTCTCCTTGAGGAAGCGTTGGAGTTTATCACCAAGTCTATTCGTGAGGGCAAAACAGTTTTGATTCTCGGAACAAAAAAGCAGATCAAGGATAAAGTTGCCGAGGTTGCGCTGGAAGCCGGAGTTCCTTATATCAACGAAAGATGGTTGGGAGGAATAATCTCCAACTTTTCCCAAATGAAAAAGTCTCTCAAGAAAATGGAGGAAATGAAGGTCAACATGACTTCGGGGGTTTATAACAAATATACAAAGAAAGAAAGACTTCTAATCGATAGGGAAATTGCAAGATTGGAGAGATTTTTTGGCGGAATAAAAACACTAACCGATATTCCGGACGTTCTTTTTGTGATTGATACCAAAAGGGAAGCTGGTGCGGTTCACGAGGCCAATGAGAAGAAAGTTCCGGTTATCGGAATTGTTGACAGCAACTCCGACCCCGATGTTATTGATTATCCGATTCCTATGAATGACGATGCCAGCAAAGCACTTGAATATGTTCTTGGCTTGGTTAAAGAAGCTATACTGGAGGGTAAGAAAAAGTCGGCTAAATAAGCAGAGCTTGAATCGACCTAAAATGGCAAAAATTGATATTAATTTAATTAAAAAACTCCGTGAACAAACCGGTGTTGCAATCATACGTATTAGGGAAGTTCTGGAGGAAGTTGGCGGAGACGAGAAAAAAGCACTGAGCATTCTTAAAAAAGAAGGATTTGAAAAAGCCGCAAAACGTGAGGGGAGAGAAACGGGTCAAGGAAAAATCTTCGTTTATGCACATCACACCGGACGGGTGGTTGGGGTAGTTGAGCTTCTCTGCGAGACGGATTTCGTTGCCAAAAACGAACTTTTTGAAATTCTCGGAAAAGATCTTGCAATGCAAGTAGCTTCCATGGGGGAGGAAAAATTAATGGATCAGGAATCCATAAAAGACCCTTCCAAAAAGATTTCGGATTTGGTTAAAGAAGTCATAGCCAAAACAGGAGAAAACGTTCGCATAGGACGGGTTTTTCGTGTAGAATTAGGTCATTGATGGATGAATCTTCTATTAGAGCCAAAATGCAATCTACTTTGGACGTTGTGACCTCCGATATTGCAGGAATTAGAACCGGCCGTGCGACCCCGGCCCTAGTCGAAAACATAATCTGTCCCGCTTACGGCGGAACACAGAGATTAAAGGTAGTTGAGCTGGCAACAATTACTGCGCCGGATCCTACACAAATTATTATTAATCCATATGATAAATCGATAATTGGTGATATCAGGAAGGGAATAGAAGAAGCGAATATCGGCATGAACCCTTCGATTGACGGGGAAATAATAAGGATTACGATGGCGCCTTTGACAACAGAAGATAGGGAAAAATATGTGAAGCTTCTTTCGGGAAAACTTGAAAACGGCAAGGTTATGATGCGTCAGGTAAGAGCCGATGAAATGCATGAAATTAAGAAAAAATTTGAAGAGAAAGAAATGACCGAAGATGAAAAATTTTCAAACGAGAAAAAACTTCAGGAAATAACCGATGAATTTGTCGGAAAGATAGAAGAGATGGGTAAAAAGAAGGAACAGGAATTGCTTCAAATCTGATATACTCTTAACTGTGATAGTTTCAATATTGATTTTCATTTTGGTTCTTTCAATTTTGGTTTTGGTTCATGAACTGGGACACTTTTTGGTTGCACGGCGTGCTGGAGTTATGGTCGAGGAATTTGGTTTTGGGCTTCCGCCCCGAATTGTCGGTAAAAAGATCGGCGACACTATTTATTCTCTCAATTGGCTACCGTTCGGAGGATTTGTCAGGCTTCATGGGGAGCAGGAAGAAGAAGGAGCGTCCGATCCCAACTCCGGTAGGGCATTCATGAATAAGAGCAAAAAAATCAGGTCTATGGTAGTGACAGCCGGAGTTGTGATGAACTTTATTTTAGGAATATTGGCATTTGCGATTGTTTATTCATTTTCAGGAATTCCACGCGATACGGGGAAAATAAAAGTGGTGGACGTTTCCGCCGGTTCTCCGGCACAAGTGGCCGGTATTGTTGTTGGTGACGTTATAACCAAAGTCGGGCCGGTGAGTGTGACGTCTGCTGATGATTTCATTGCCAAAACTGCCGCGCTAAAAGGGAAAAGTACAATTTTTGAAGTTCAAAGGATGGTTGGTGGTCAGGTAACCGCGGTTAAACTGATGCTTACTCCCAGGGAGAATCCGCCTCCTGGAGAAGGACCAATTGGCGTAACAATTACAACAATGGAACTTTATTATCCTCCAATTTGGCTACGGCCGTTTTATGGAATTTACTATGGATTTAAAGACGCGATTTTCTGGGGACAAACGATAGTTCTTGGACTTTGGGGAATAATCACGAGTCTAGTTAAAGGCCAAGTCCCGCAAGGAGTTTCGGGGCCGGTTGGAATTTTTGCAGTAACTACTGAGGCGGCAAAAAGCGGAATTTTAACTTTAGTTAATTTTGTCGGAATTCTTTCGGTGAATCTGGCAATTCTCAATATTGTTCCTTTCCCTGCATTGGATGGCGGAAGGCTCCTTTTTATCGGAATCGAAGGAATTATCGGAAGAAAAATTGTTCCGAAAGTTGAAGCCACGATTAATAATATCGGTTTTCTAATTCTTTTGGCTCTTCTTCTTTTAATTACGATTGGCGATGTTAGGCATCTAATCTCTGCAGGCAGTATTAACGGATTTATTAATTCGATAGGGAAATGAGGTATTAGTGGTGATACAATAGCTTCATATGCGGCAATCAGTTCTTTTTCCGAAAACCAGAAAAGAAGCTCCAAAAGATGCGGAGAGTATTAACCATAAACTTCTTGTGCGCGGAGGGTTTGTTGACCAACTAATGTCCGGGAGCTGGACACTTCTTCCGTTGGGATTTCGGGTTGTCACTAAAATAAATCAAATAATCCGGGAAGAAATGAACGCGGTTGGAGGTCAGGAAATGCTAATGCCTCTTCTTCATCCGAAAGAACTTTGGAGTGAAACCGGCCGCTGGGATAAGGCCGATGAGATAATGTATAAACTGACGGACAGTAGGAAAAAAGAGTACGTACTTTCATTTACCCACGAGGAGGTTGTGATGGATCTTCTTAGGAAGAACATAAAAAGCTACCAGGATTTGCCGGTTGCCGTGTACCACTTCTCAACAAAATTCAGAAACGAGCCGCGGGCCAGGAGCGGGATTTTAAGAGGAAGGGAGTTTATGATGAAGGATCTTTATTCGGCTCATGTCAGTGAGGCGGATATGATGGATTATTACGAAAAAGTAAAGGGCGCTTATTCAAAAATATTTACGCGGCTTGGATTTAATTTCAAAGTTGTTGAAGCTTCTGGTGGAGTATTTACCGATAAGCATACCCACGAATTTCAGGTTTTGAATGCGAATGGTGAAGATACAATATACGCCTGCAATAAATGCGACTACGCGGTAAATAAAGAAATTTTTGAAGGTAAGGAAGGAGAGATTTGCCCTAAGTGCAAAAAAGGAAAAATTGAAAAAGTAACCGGAGTCGTCGAAGTGGGTAATATTTTCCCTCTTGGAACTTGGTACGCCGAAAGAATGAGAGTTTACTTCACCGACCGTGACGGTGGCAAAAAACCGGTTTGGTTTGCCAGTTACGGAATCGGGCCGACCAGAGTGATGGGAGCTTTGGTTGAAGTTTCCCACGACGACAAAGGAATAATCTGGTATCCGCAGGTTGCTCCTTTTGATGTTCATCTGATTGAACTCCCCGGGGCAAAACGTGCCGAAGAGATTTATAACGAACTAAAAGAAAAAGGGATTGGTGTTTTGTGGGATGACAGGAATATTCAAGCCGGGGAAAAGTTTGGAGACGCCGACCTTATCGGAATTCCGGTCAGATTGGTGATATCGGAGCGGAATGGAGACAAAATTGAGTGGAAAGAAAGATCTTCGGAGAAAACAGCACTTTTGAGCTTCGATGAGGTTATCAAAAAACTTGGCAAATGATGGAAGATTGTATTTTTTGTAAAATAATTAAGGGAGAGGCACCGGCGTACAAGATTTGGGAAGATGATAAACACCTCGCCATTCTAAGCATTTTTCCCAATACTCCAGGATTTACGGTAGTTATGACTAAAGAGCATAAACCTTCATATGCGTTTGACAATGATGATAAAACATTGGCTGATTTAACCATTGCGACAAAAAAAGTAGGAAAGCTCCTTGATGCAAGTTTTGATGATGTAGGAAGAACCGGAATGTTTTACGAAGGATTTGGAGTTGATCATTTGCACTCGAAACTCTTTCCGATGCACGGGATAGGGAAGCTGAAGGAATGGAAAAAAATTGAAAGCGGAAACAAGATGAAAGCTTTTTTTGAAAAATACCCCGGATATCTGCCATCAAACGACTCCGAAAGAGCAGACGATAAAGAATTAGTTAAATTAGCTGCTAAAATAAGAGAGACGGCGAAAAGATTAAACATATGATTTATCAAACATTACAGGCAAAAATTGGGGAGTCGATGAAAGCTCATGATGAAATTCGTACCTCAACTTTAAGGCTTCTTCTTTCGGCATTTAATTATGAAAAGATTGACAAGCAGCATGATCTAACAAACGAGGAAGAACTGGTTGTAATTCGGCGCGAGGCGAAGAAAAGAAAAGAAGCAATTGAGATGTATGAAAAAGCGGGAGCTCCCGACCGTGCCGCTAAAGAAGCGAAAGAACTGGAAATTTTGGCCAAATATTTGCCGCCGGAAATGGGAGAAGCCGAACTAACCAAACTTGTCGAGGAAGCGGTTCATCAAATTAATCCAACATCTATGGCCGATATGGGGAAAGTTATTGGCTTTATTAAGGCCAAAGCACCTAATGCGGATGGGGGTAAAATTGCAGAAATGGTAAAGGCAAAACTTTCGTAAGGAGTGAGTGTTTAGAAATGATTAAAGTCTCCGTAAGCAAACAGTCTAACTACCCGGTTAATATACCGGCGGTCAAGAAAAAATTAGCCGAATTCTTGGCTAAAAACGGCATCGTTTCCGACGCCGAGGTTTCTGTGGCGATTATTGGAGAGAAAAAAATGATGGCAGTCGGGGCAAAATATTTGAAGGACAAAAAACTTCATAATGTACTCTCGTTTGTCCCAAACGAGGCCAAAGCTAGTTTTGTTTTTCCGCCGGATGGGATAATTCATCTGGGAGAAATTATTGTTTGCTATCCGCTGGCTGTTAAAGAATCTCAACAGGAAAATGTTTTGATAAATGAAAGGATTTACGAGTTAATTGAACACGGGGCGTTGCACCTAATGGGCGTTCATCACGAAGAATGACTCTTTATTTAAAATACCGGCCGAAAAATTTGGATGAACTCGATTTAAGCGACGTTGGCGAATCCCTCAAAAAAATAGTTTCAAAGAAAAGTATTCCACACGCTTTTCTTTTTGCTGGGCCTAAGGGAACGGGAAAAACTTCGGCCGCCAGAATCTTGGCAAAAATAATTAACTGCGAAAACTTAGGCAAAGACGGTACACCTTGCGATAAATGTAAGGAGTGTACCTCGACTACAAACGGCAATAATCTGGATGTAATTGAAATGGATGCCGCAAGCCATAGAGGTATCGATGACGTCAGGATTTTAAGGGATGCGGTTAAACTAAGCCCCGTTTCCGCAAAGAAAAAAATTTACATAATTGATGAGGCGCATATGTTGACCACAGAGGCCAGTAATGCACTTCTTAAAACTTTAGAAGAGCCTCCGGAACATGTTATTTTTATTTTGGCCACAACTAACCCCGAAAAACTGATAGAAACAATCCGTTCAAGAACTACTTATATTCCTTTCCGAAAGGCAACTTCCGAAGAAATCGTTAGATCACTTAAAAGAGTTGTAACGGGTGAAAAAATTAAGATAGATTCCGACACCCTTAATGTTATTGCCGAAGCATCAGATGGTTCGTTCAGAGACGGGATAAAAATTTTGGAGCAGTTGGTGGCTGAAGAAAAAGATCTCACAAAAGAATTTCTTGAAGAATTTCTTTTTAAGAAAAAAGCTTTTGATCTGGACAAATTTATCGGACTTCTGATTAAAAAGGACACAAAAAGTTTGATAGAAGAGATCGGAAAGTTGAGCGTTAAAGGAGTATCCATCGATAACTTTCTTGAGGCATTGCTTCGAAAACTAAGAGTGGCGCTTTTGGCAAAAGTTGGAATTGGTACTGATGAGCTGGGACAGCTAAGTAAAGAAAGCTTGATTGATTTAATTGAACTTCTTTCGGGAGCATTAGAGGAAGTTTCCACCTCTCCGATTGAAGAAATGCCGCTGGAAATTGCAGTTATAAAATGGTGTGGTGAGGCAGAGGAAGACCGGCGAGAGTCAGTTCGTCCGGAACAAAACCCACATCCTGACGCCGGCGCGGTCAGCGGTCAGCCGGGTAAAAGCGCTTCAATTGAGGAAGTACATATACAGTCCGCCGATTTTCTGACTGGCGGGAGCGTAAACGACGAAGCCTGGAAGAATATTTTGGCTTTGGTTAAGCCGATTAATGCCTCCATCGAAGCACTTCTCAGGGCGGCAAGGCCCATGGCCTTTGACGGAAAAGTTTTGACTTTAGGTGTTTATTATAAATTTCATAAGGAACGTCTTGAGGACGCCAATCACAGAAAAGTTCTGGAGGATGTGGTCGCAAAAGTATTCCAATCTCCAACTAAGGTTGTTTGTACGCTTATCGATCCTCCTCCCAAAAAGGTGATTGTGGAGGCGGAAGTGAAAACTGTTTTGACTGAAGGAAAAGATAAAGATATAATTAAAGCTGCAGAGGAGATATTTGGAAATTAAACATGTTTGACAAATTCAATCAACTAAAAGATTTGGCGAAGATGCGCCAGAAGGCGATGGAGCTTCAAAAGGAGCTTGAGAAAATTATTAAAACTCAGGATAAACACGGGTATTCGGTTTCCGTTACCGGGGACCAAAAAATCCGCTATATCAAAAAGGGCGAGGAGGATTTGAAGGATCTCACCGATCTAATTAATGATTTAATGAAAGATGTTCAGAAGGAGTCCGCTAAAAAAATGATGGAAATGGGCGGAGGACTTGGTGGACTTCTTGGCGGGCTTAAGTAGAATCTCGCAAACAAACTTCATTTTTTTGATAGAATGGTATGTTATGAAAATCGCGCGTCCGATTGCAGCTTTAATTGAATCTTTCCAAAAACTTCCCGGAATCGGTCCGAAATCGGCGCAAAGGCTTACTTATTATTTGCTCCATGTTCCTCAAACCCAGCTTGATGATTTTGCAGAAAGTATCTCCCGCCTTAAAAAAGACACTGTTCTTTGCTCGGTTTGTAAAAACGTGAGCGAAACTGACCCTTGTCCGATTTGCTCCGATCCATCCCGTGATAAAACCCAAATTATGGTTGTTGAGGAACCGCTGGATATTTTGGCATTTGAAAAAACGGGTAGGTTTAAGGGTGTTTACCATGTTCTGCACGGGGCTATAAATCCTTTGGAAAATATAGGGCCGGATGAAATTTACATAGACCCGCTTATCGACAGGGTTAAGGGAAGTAAAGTTAAAGAAATAATCATTGCAACAAATCCGACAATGGAAGGGGAAGCAACGGCAATGTACCTTAAAAAACAATTAACGGCAGCGAATTCACACCCAAGGGTTACGAGACTCGGAATGGGAATTCCTACCGGAGCCGACCTGGAGTATGCTGATGAAGTAACATTGACACAGGCACTTGAGGGAAGAAGGGAACTGTAAAAACCTTAAATGAATAGTACTGCCAAACAAACCGGTCAAACAACACGCGATCTTGCCCAAAAAATTGCCAGGCAAATTGCACAGGAACCGTTGGAGGTTTTGAGAACCGCCAAGGAGCAAGTTTCCGATACGGAAGCGCCAGCACAGCCCGGTCCGGAGCAGGGTCAAAACAAAAATCAACAGAGGAATCTTCAGGAACAGCAAAAACTTCAGGATACTTTGAAGACGACCCGCAGGATGGAGGCTCTCAACCAGGAGTTAAAAGATATTCACAAGCAGGATTTGTTTAAAGATCTTCAGGCAAAAATCGCCCAAGGAATTGAAATTCCGCTTGAAGACTATGCGGAACTTTCCATGGAGCAAAAGCAAGTACTTAAAGCCCAAATGGAAGCCGTGAAGTTTCAAAAACAACAGGCGGCATATGCGCAGTCTCAGGAAGGATTTAAAACCCCAACTTCCAAAAAAGGCCGGAGATTTGGGGAAACACGGAAGGAAGAGGCCCAAAGAGAGCAAACTCACGTCGAAAAACCGGTTCCTCCTTCAGGCTGATTTACATTTGGTCCTTATCAAATTACAATTAGAGCGTGGTGGATATTTTTTTAACTAATTCTTTAACCCGGAAAAAAGAAAAGTTTATTCCTATTAACCCCCCGGATGTCGGAATGTACTCATGCGGAATTACGGCTTACGATTATGCGCATATAGGTCATGGCCGGAAATATGTTACCGATGATATTCTCAAGAGACTTCTTACCGTAAGCGGTTATACAGTAAAACATGTTGAAAATGTGACTGATGTCGGGCATTTAGTTTCGGATGCCGACGAGGGTGAGGATAAGCTGGAAAAAGGTGCAGTTAAAACTGGTAAAACCGTTTGGGAAGTCTCGGAATTTTTTTCGAAGTATTTTTATGATTCAATGGACAAACTTAACGTGATCCGCCCTGATGTTATTTGTAAAGCTACGGATCATATAAAAGAAATAATTGAACTGGTTCAAAAACTTGTCGACAAAGGTTATGGTTATGACACTCCTGAGGCGGTCTATTTTGATATAACAAAATTTAAAAAATATGATCAGCTTTTCGGACAGAAACTGGAAGAAAAGAAAATTGGAGTCCGGGAGGAAATTAATAAAGGCGAGCACAAAAGAAATCCCCAAGACTTTGCACTTTGGTTCAAGAGGGTTGGAAGATTTGAAAACCACACCATGCATTGGGAATCTCCTTGGGGCGACGGATTTCCCGGCTGGCACATTGAATGTTCTGCCATGAGTATGAAATACCTTGGAGAACAATTTGATATCCATACAGGTGGGGAGGACCATCTTTCCATTCACCATCCAAATGAAATCGCACAAAGCGAAGCGGCAACCGGGAAGTCTCCTTTTGTAAAATATTGGATTCATACGGCATTTCTTATGGTTGACGGCAGGAAGATGAGTAAAAGTTTGGGAAATTTTTACACGGTAGATGATGTTGAGAAAAAGGGATTCGATCCTCTCGCTCTACGTTATCTTTACCTTGGTGCCCACTACCGTGACCCGTTGAATTTTACATGGGACTCTTTGAGTGCTTCGCAAAATGCCTTGGATAAATTAAGGAATCAGGTCTCTGCGCTTAAAGGACAAAGTGAAAGAACCGCCCTTTCGCAGGAAAAGGAAGAACAAACGGAGGAGTTCAGAAACCGCTTCATGGAAGCGATGGGCGATGATTTAAACACTTCCGAGGCATTGGCCGTTACATGGGATATGCTCAAAAGCAATATTCCGTCCGGCGACAAGTACGATTTGGCTATGAGTTTTGATGAAATTTTGGGGTTGAAATTGGGAGAGGCGAAAGTTGTTGAAATCCCGGAAGACGTAAAGGTTTTGTTTGAAGAGAGGGAAAAACTCCGGTCTGATGGCAATTATAAAGAAGCGGATAAAATCCGGGACCAAATTCAGAAATTAGGATTTGAGGTTAAAGACAAAAATGCTAAATTGTGAGATATAATAAGTTATGCCCAATCAAAATGATTCTGCCACAAACTCTCCTTTTGAAATAGTTACAAGCAAGAAATCCGGCAAGGGTGGAAAAAAAGGATTGGTAATTGCAATAGTTATTGTAGTCTTTTTGATTCTTAGCGTAGTTGCGGGGGTTCTTCTTGTAAGACAACAACAAAATGTTCAGGAAAGAGCTGCTGCGAATCTTTGTCCTAGTGCTGAAGCCTGTCCGGTTGTCGGACAACCGGGGTTGCTTTTAAGTTGCAATCCGTCAAATGCCGACGGAACCCCACAGAGTTTTAGTTGTGCATCAACTCTTGCGATGGTTGGACAAATTAAAGCCTGTGGTCCCAGTCAATATTGCTGTCCGTCAATTGGAGCTTCCTGGACAACTGATTTGACGCTTTGTTCAACACCTTCTCCTACACCAACAATCATGCCTACGGCAAGCGGAAGTGCTTTACTAAACGCTACAGCATCTGCTACACCAACAGCCAGTGCTTCCGCAAAGCCCCTGGTGCAGACAAGCCCGCTTCCCATTCCGGTTACAGGGACTGATTGGCCAACGGTTGTCGGGGCAGGAGTCGGGGCCGCGGCGATTATTGGGGCAATTCTTCTGGTGATTTAAAAGGTAATTTTCTTTAGAGTGAATTTTTCCGGAGCCGCGTGTTTGGTTACAATAATTCCGATGTGGTCGATGAGAGGAAAGTGGCTTTTAACTTCGGTTTGAAATTTCTCAGCTAAATTTGAAGTATATTTCCCAAATCCTGCGCCTTCTGAATGTTTACATAATCTATCTTCCCACTCGTGAATGATCTTTAAGATTTTTTCACCCTCCGAATTAAACTGCTCTTGGTATTTATCCTGGTTGGTAGAGTATTCGAAATGAGCGGAGATAAAGGCGTCAAAGGCATCTTTGTTTTCTGAAACCATTTTATCGAAGTATTCCTTGTATTTGGTCATTTAGAAATTCTGTCGGAAAGGTGAAGCAAAATCAAGGCTTGATTTTTATATTTGTATCTTACTGAAGAGATAAGTACCGATGCCGATTAGGACTGCGGTGGCGATTGAAAGAACCAGTAGGTCCGCTGGAAGACCAAAATGAAATGAATTTGTAATAGCACCTCTTAAACCGTCAACCCCATAAGAGAGGGGATCGATACTGGCAACGACATTAAGTACTCCCGGGACTCCGGAAAGAGGGAAGAGGGCTCCTGAAAGGAAGAAGAGGGGCATGATGAGAAAGTTCATAATAAGTTGGAATCCTTGCATATCCTCGAGAATTGATGCAATGGCTGTTCCGAGCGCGGTGAAAAGAAGCGCAATCAAAATCATAAAAAGAAGCATCTGTGGAACAAGTGTAAATGTTTCTATCTTAAATCCGAAGAATAGAGAAAGAATTAAAACAATTATTCCCTGAAAAACCGCGACAGTTGCGCCTCCAATGGTTCTACCAATCATTATTTGCCACCTTGTTACGGGTGCAACCAAGAGTTCCTTCAAAAATCCGAATTGCCTGTCCCAAATAATTTCAATTCCGGAGAATACGGCGGTGAAAAGAATGCTCATGGAAATTATTCCGGGAGCAATGAATTCAAGATAGTTTCCTTGTCCGGCTTTGGCAAAAACGGGTCCCAGACCAAATCCGAGTGCGACAAGGAAAAGAATCGGTTGTCCCAAACTTCCTACAATTCTTGAGCGGGAACGGAAATATCTCTTAAGTTGTCTGAGCCAGATAATATATATAGATTTCATATTTTAGTGTCTTGTCCAAGTCTGGTGGTGCATTCTAAATTGTTCCTGTGCGCCAATCGATTCATCTCTGATTTCGTGTCCGGTCATGGCCAGGAAAGCATCCTCAAGATTGGTTTTCTTGGTCTTTTTAAGTAGCTCTGGGACGGTACCGGTTTGGATAATGTTACCATGGTCAATAATTGCAACGCGGTCGGCAACACGCGCGGCTTCATCCATATAGTGTGTTGTGAAAAATACAGTGATACCTTCTTTTTTGTTTAGGGCCTTTATGTAACTCCAAATATGATTTCTGGTTTGGGGATCAAGTCCAAGAGTCGGTTCATCCAAAAAGAAAATCTTGGGGTGATGAAGAAGACCCCGTGCAATTTCAAGCCTTCTTTTCATCCCTCCGGAAAAAGTTTTAACTAAAGAATTGCGTCTTTCCCAAAGATCGACATATTTCAAAAGCTCCTCAATTCTTTGTTTTCTCAGTGGATTTGGAACTCCGTAAATTACCCCATGGAATTCCAAATTTTCATAAGCCGTCAACTCATCATCAAGAGATGGATCCTGGAAAACAATTCCAAACGATTTTCTGGCATCGTGTTGTTGGGTTACGGGATTAAATCCGTTTATGAGAATATTGCCGGAAGTTGGGTGGAGAAGTGTTGTCAGCATTTTAATTGATGTCGTTTTTCCTGCACCGTTAGGTCCAAGGAACGCAAAAATTTCTCCTTTTTTTACATCAAAGGAGATATTATCAACCGCTGAATAAGTGCCGAATTTTCTGACTAAATTCTTTACCTCGATAATATTTTCGTTTGCCACAATGTAAAATTGTAAACTATATCAGTCCGTGATTGCAAGAGTCATATAGTAGCGGAGTTGGCCCTCAGCTGGTTTTCAGCTAAAATGATATAATATTGGCTTCAACTCATGAGAATACTTGTTGTAGAAGACGAACACAAAATTGCCAACTCCATAAAACGTGGGTTTGAACAGGAGTCTTGGGCAACCGACGTTGCCTATGATGGCGAAACCGGATTCGACATGGCTTCATCCGAAGATTATGACGTGATTGTACTTGACTTGATGCTTCCAAGGATGGACGGAATGGAAATTTGCCGGAAGCTACGTGCCGAAGAGAATCACACTCCGATTTTAATACTCACCGCGAGAGGCGAGCTCGCCGATAAAGTTAATGGTCTAAATACAGGTGCGGATGATTATTTGGTCAAACCGTTTGCTTTTGAAGAACTTTTGGCCAGAGTTAGGGCACTTTCCCGTCGTCCCAAAGAAGGAATCGGAACCACCTTAAAGGTAAAAGATCTTGAACTTAATGTAAATAGTTTTGAAGTGAAAAAAGGCAGTAAGGTGATTGAGCTTTCTAGGAAAGAATTTGCACTTTTGGAATATCTTATGCGCAACGCAGGCAAGGTTGTTTCCAAGGAGAATATCATTGCTCATGTCTGGGACTATGAGAGTGATATCTTACCTAATACAGTTGAAGTTTTTGTTGGTTACTTGCGTGATAAAATTGGTGGCGATTTTATAAAGACGGTCAGAGGGTTTGGTTATAAAATAGAATATGATTCAAACCTTGGCTCTCAGCGGTGACGCTGATAGTAAAATCGAAAATGTTTGAGAAAGCACGAATAAGACTCACCGGTTGGTATCTTCTCATCATCATGGTGATAAGTCTTAGTTTTTCGATAGCAATTTATGTCAGTGTCGATAGAGAACTTACGAGAATTGACAATTTGCAAAGAGTTAGACAGGAGAGAGTCGATACAATTAGCAGCTTCTTGACGCAAAATGGGCTTTCGGTTCCTCCTGAAGTTCAATCTCTCGACTCGGAAACTGTGGAGGAAGCCAGGGTCCGGATTATTTCCATTCTTGGAATTATAAATCTTTCAATTTTGATTCTCTCCGGTGCCGGCGGGTACATTCTGGCGGGACTCACTCTGGACCCGATATCAAAAATGGTTGAAGATCAAAAGGAATTTGTCGGAAATGCATCTCATGAACTCCGTACTCCGCTGACATCGCTTAAGACCGAAATTGAAGTTGCGCTAAGGGACAAAAAAATAGATATCGGTGAAGCCAAAAAGCTTTTGAAAAGCAACCTGGAAGATGTTAACCACATGCAGCGTCTTTCAAATTATTTGCTTGAGCTCAATAAGTATGAAAATTCTGATATTAAACTTGAAACCGGAAAAGTTGACTTGAGTAAAGTAATGCTTGCCGCAATCGAAAAGGTCAGACCTCTTGCGATTGCGAGAAGGATCAAAATAAATGCAAACCTGCCGAAAGTTGAGGTTAGCACCAATGAAAGCGCTCTAACCGAACTTGCAACAATACTAATAGACAACGCCATAAAATATTCAGGTAAAAGTAAGAGGATTGTAGTCAGGACAAAAAATGGTGGAATTTTCGAAGTTGAGGATTTTGGGGTTGGTGTAAGCGAAGCCGAGCTTCCGCATATTTTTGACAGATTCTATAGGGTTGAAACGTCAAGGTCCAATGAAAAAGTTGACGGTTATGGACTGGGTCTATCCATAGCCAAGTCGATTGTCGATAAAATGAACGGAAAGATTAAAGTGGTAAGCGTTGTCGGTAAGGGAAGTACATTTTCGGTTCAACTTCCGTCGGCTCAGGGAAAGCTTAATCTAGGCAAGACTTTTGTAAAGTAACTCCAGTTTGTGAAGTACGTCAGGTTTATTGTGAGCAAGGCTCATTTTTCTACTTTCCTTTCCAAAGTCGTCGCGCATTTTTTTGTTGTGATAGAGTTCATCCATTCTGGCAGCCAAGGTTTTGTAATCGTAAGTATCAACCAAAAAGCCGTTCTTATGGTCCCTACATAGTTCCGGCAGGGCACCTGCACGCGCGGCAATAATCGGAAGTCCTGATGCAATTGCCTGAAGAGTAACAATGCTTTGAACTTCGTAAGGAGACATAATGGTGAAACAGTCTGCTACGTGGTAATAATCCGGCATTTCGGCATCAGTTATATGTTTAACCCAAATAATCCTATCCTCGACTTTTAACCTACTTGCCAGCGAATGTAAAACCTTTTCTATCTTTCCGGTTCCGACGACAAGGAGCTTCATCTTTTCACCGACGTAAGGTAGGGCTTTAATAAGAGTAATTACGTTTTTGTCCAGTTCGAGTCTTCCCAGAAAGAAAAATACAACATCCTCTTTGCCTATACCAAGTTTTTTTCTGATTGCCTCACTACGACTTGCCGGGTGAAAATTGTTTATGTTGACTCCATTTGAGACCACCTCAATATGTTTTTTTACCCCATCGCCAACCAGAAAATCCGCAAAAGTTTGGGTAGGCACCATGACTGCGTCGTATTTATTGTAAATAAATTTTATGTACTTTCTGACGAGGGGGCTAACTATTTTTTCCGGCTTCCCCGGGACCATACGGCTTATTTGTTCCGGGGTAAAATGAAGCGCTCCAACGACAGGAATTTTATATTTTTTGGCCAGAATTAGGGCCGAAATTCCAATTGCAGTGGGTTCCTGAATATGGACGATATCAAATTTTTGTCCCTTGAAGACTTTTTCAATATAGGGAAGGCAGAAGGGAAAAATTGCGGAAGACATACCTCGGTAAAACGGATTGGGGATAGAGGGGATTCTTACTATTGTTAATCCGGGCATAGGAGTTACGGGTTTATCAATATTATATGTTGGGGCAACCACGGTAACACTATGCCCCTGCGAAACCATATACCTGGCAATCGAGTCTGTTGAAACCGCAACTCCGGAAATATAAGGAAGGTATGTTTCGGTGGCGATTAAAATGTTCACTAAGATTTATTATATCAGGTTGATTACTCTAAGCTTGCTTTCAGCATCTGGACTCAGAATACGGCTGCAAGGTATAATAATTTACCTATATTTATGGCAAAAAAGACAAAAGAGGAAAAAGAAATTGTCGGACCAGACATTATCAATGAATCTGAAATTAAGCCTAACTTTTGGCAAAAAACCGGTTCGAAAATAAAATCTTTTTTTGGCTGGATCCGTGCCGGTAAAATGAGAATGGTTGGAGCTATTATCATCGTTCTCCTAATGATTTTTGGGATCTGGAGGCTGGTCACGGCTGGTGCCAATAAGGTCCAATATCAGACTTCAACAGTTCAAAAAGGGACAGTTGTTTCTACGGTGAGTGCCTCGGGCCGGGCAATTTCAACAAGTGTTCTTCCAATAAGTACAGATACTTCAGGTATTGTTTCCAAAGTTTATGTAAAAGACGGGGACAGCGTGTTTCAAGGTCAGAAGATTGCCGATATTACTGTGGACCAAACCGGACAACAGCAATATGCACAGGCTCTTTCAAGTTATTATTCGGCCCAGAGTGGTTTGGTTTCGGCCCAGAATGATTATTACAACCTTCAATCGGCTGAGTTTAAGGCAAATCAGGCTTTTGTAAACGATGCCGCTGCCAGGAACTTGGATACGACTGATCCTACTTATATTCAGGAAAACGATGCCTGGCTTGCGGCTCAGGCCAGTTTTGAAAATCAGCAAACGACTTTGAACCAGGCCAAAATATCTTTAAGCAATGCTGCCGTCAATTTGCAGCTTTCCTCTCCTACAATTACGGCTCCTTATACAGGAACAATAGCTGACATTAATTTGGTTGAAGGAATGGTTATCACAGCAAGTACAAACTCAACATCGGGTGCCGTCTCTTCGCAGAGGATCGCGGTTATTAAGAATAACGCCACCCCGATTGTTAACGTAACTTTGGGAGAAACCGACGTGCCGAATGTTCAAATAGGACAAAAAGCAACAATCACTTTTGATTCCATTACAAATGAGACTTTTACCGGAGTTGTGGCGACGGTTGACAGAATCGGAACAGTTTCCTCAAACGTTACAAGCTATGGAGTAAATATCAAGCTTGATAGCGGCAGTGATCAAATCTTGCCCAACATGGCCGCAACGGCAAATATTATTACCTCGACCGCGACCGATGCACTTTATATTCCTTCGGCGGCTCTCGTAACCCAAAACGGACAAAATTATGCCCAAGTACTACAAAACGGCAAAGAGGTTCAGGTGCCGGTTGAGGTTGGAATTTCCGATGATACAAATACTGTTATAACCTCGGGACTAACCGAAGGTGAAACTGTGATTACGGGAACCGTTGCGGCAAGTTCAACCACTTCTTCGACAAGATCCGTATTCAGTTCCGGAACCGGCGGGTTTGGCGGAGGGACAATCAGGGCCGTAACCGGAGGGAGAGGAGGTTAGTCTTCATGATTAGTGTTTCTCATGTAAGTAAAATCTATCAAACTGGAGACGTTGAGGTTAAAGCGCTTGATGATGTTTCATTTGAGATAAAAAAAGGCGAATTTGTGGCAATAATGGGTCCTTCGGGATCTGGCAAGTCAACCTTAATGCATATAATTGGCGCCTTGGATACTCCAACCTCCGGTACTTATGTACTTGATGGGGAAAATGTAGAAAATCTTTCCGATGATGAACTGGCTGATATCAGAAACAGAAAAATCGGTTTTATCTTTCAGTTTTTTAACTTGCTTCCGAGAACCTCAGCTCTTAAAAACGTTGAGCTTCCGATGACTTACGGCGGTGTTGATAAGGTTGATAGGGAAAAAATCGCTAGGAAATATTTGGACATGGTGGGACTGTCCGATAGATTAAATAACGCTCCGAATCAACTTTCGGGAGGACAACAGCAAAGGGTTGCTATAGCCCGGAGTCTTGTTATGAACCCTTCAATAATTTTGGCTGATGAACCTACAGGAAATATTGCTTCCAGCCAAGCTGCCGAAATTATGGCGATTTTTCAAAAGTTAAACAAAGAAGGCCACACAATTGTAATGATTACTCACGAATCGGATATTGCTGAACATGCTCAGAGAATTATTCACATATTGGACGGAAAGGTTGTTAAAGACGGGCGTGATCACAAGCAAAGAGTCATAATCAAATAATATGAATTTTAACGAAATAATTTTGGAGGCATTAAGTACCCTCAGGATAAATAAACTGAGAACTTTTCTGGCAATTCTCGGGATTGTCATCGGAATCGGAAGTGTTATTGCCCTCGTTGCGTTGGGACAGGGTTCCCAAGCGGCAGTTTCAAGCCAAATTCAGGCGCTGGGCGCCAATCTTTTGACGATTTCCCCCGGAAGCCAAAGGGGCGGATTTATTCAGGGCGGAGCGGGGAGTGCCACCACCTTGACTCTTGCCGACGCACAGGCTATTGCTAGCTCTCCGACGGTTACCGATGTGGTGAATGTTTCACCTGAGTACTCCAGGCGCGCACAAGTGACTGCAGGCAGTAAGAACACTAATACCTCAATTGTCGGGGTTCAGGCGGTTTATGCAACGGTCCATAAAGTCGGTGTTTCGGAAGGACAGTTCATTTCGGATAACGATAACGCCAGGCAATCAAAAGTTGCGGTAGTCGGGCCAACCGTCGTATCGGATTTATTTGGAGTAAATGTCGATCCTCTCGGACAATCAATTAGAATTCAGGGCCAATCCTTCAAGATTATTGGGATTACGATCAGTAAGGGCGGGACAGGGTTTGGTAACCAGGATGATACTATCTATATTCCGCTTTCCACAGCAATGAACGACATCTTTGGTGCGACCAGTTTAACCTCAGTTGCGGTTGAGGCAAAAAATGAAAGTGTAATGAATTCGGTGGAAGACCAAGTTGGTTATCTTCTTCTTGATAGACACGGTATTAGTCAGGTTGCTAATGCCGATTTCACCATTCTTTCCCAAAACGATATTCTTTCTACTGCTTCTTCAGTAACAGGAACATTTACGGCGCTACTTTCCGGCATTGCGGCAATTTCTCTGATTGTCGGAGGAATAGGAATTATGAATATCATGCTTGTTACCGTTACCGAAAGAACACGCGAAATTGGACTTAGAAAAGCGCTTGGTGCCAAGAAAAAAGATATTATTACCCAGTTTTTGGTTGAGGCAATTATTTTAACCTTTGCCGGGGGAGTAATTGGAATGATTGTCGGAGTTTTAATTTCTGTAGTTATTTCCAAACTTGTGAGTATTCCGTTTGCGATTTCAGTGGGCTCGGTGGCACTTGCCATTGGGGTTTCGGCCGGAATCGGAATTCTCTTTGGTTGGTATCCTGCCAAGAAAGCCTCCGACCTTCAGCCGATTGAAGCCCTACGTTATGAATAGTTGCTTTTAAGCTTTCCCTCAGGTACGGAATATAATATACTACGAGAGTATGAAAAACACGAAGGTTATTGTTCCGATAATTCTAGTTTTGGTAGGCCTTGGGGCCGGATTTTTCGGCGGCTATCAATACAGAAACTACAGGCTTAGTCAAAGTCGCGGTAGTTTTGCTGCAGGTGCAGGAGGAGCTAGCGGAACTTTCCAGAGGTTTACGGGATCACGTTCCGGTACGGGAGCCCGTGCAGGTGGGGGAGCAGTTACAGGAAGCATTCTTTCGATCGATACAAACTCAATGACAGTGAAGCTTGCCGACGGTTCAACTAAGATAGTTATTCTTGGAGGAAGCACAACTTATTCCAATACTGCCTCAGCCTCTCAAAGCGATCTTAAAACAGGTTCGAACGTAATGGTTTTGGGAACTGCAAATTCGGATGGTTCGGTTACCGCAACAAATGTACAAATCAATCCCCAGTTTGCCAGACCTGCAGGATCTCCCGCTCCGAGCGCAACTCCATAATCTCCCGGTAATCTCGGGACCTTAGTTTTCTCCTCTAAAATTAAGTTACTTTTCAGTTACTACATGCTAATCTAAAACATGAGAAAGCTTTTGTTATCTGCTTTAGTAATAACAATTTTTGTTGTCTACGCCCTGCACACAAATTTGGAGAACGAGAGCGCTTCGTCGATTGTTATAAAACCAAATACGGTTATTCCAACCCCGTTGCCGACAGATACTCCTGTTGCGACACTTGGCCCGACACCGGGACAGGCGCCGCTTCAAACTCCCGTTCCGGCCGCGACACCTCAAGGAAGATACAAGAATGGAACTTATGTAGGGAGCATTGCCGATGCGTTTTACGGAAATGTTCAGGTGCAGGTTACGATTTTCGGCGGCAATATTACTGACGTGACCTTTTTGCAGTATCCAAGTGACCGAAGCACATCAAGAATGATTAATTCACAAGCAATGCCGTATCTTATTCAGGAAGCAATTCAGGCCCAGTCGGCACAGGTTGACGGAGTTAGTGGTGCCACAGCAACAAGCGGGGCGTTTATTCAGTCATTGCAAAGTGCTCTCTCTCAGGCCAGCTAAACAAATATGAAGCAAATAAGGTTGATCATGGGGATGCCGGTTATAGTTAAAATTGCCGGGAATGAATTGCGAAAGACCAAGAAAGATCTTCAAAAGGTTTTCGATTATTTTAATTACGTGGACGAAGAGTATAGCCCTTATAAAGAAACCAGTCAGGTTGCCAAACTGAATAGAGGAGAAGAAGTTTCTTCGGAGATGAAAATGATTTTGGGATTATCGGAGGATTTAAAAAAGGAGACTAACGGGTATTTTGATATTAGAAGACTCGACGGGAAAATTGATCCTTCAGGTATTGTAAAAGGCTGGGCAATTAAAAATGGAGCGGAAATATTAAAAAAACTCGGATACAAACGGTTTTATGTTGATGCCGGGGGAGACGCCGAAATCGTCGGGAAAAATTGGACTTGGGGAATTAGGAATCCATTTAACGTAAGTGAGATTGTTAAAGTTCTCGAACTTTCCGATTGCGGAATTGCAACATCCGGGACTTATGAAAGGGGGCAGCATATCTATGACCCTATCGGAAAGAAAAATATAATTTTGGACATTGTCAGTTTGACGGTAATTGGTCCGGACGTTTTTGAAGCCGATAAGTTTTCAACTCCTGCGTTTGCAATGGGGATAAAAGGTATTGAATTTATTGAGAAGCGGGAAGGTTTGGAAGGTTACATGATTGACTCACGGGGGATTGCGACAATGACTGGCGGTTTTGAGAAATATGTAAAGAAATGAAAGCCCTGGACGACTTTTTAAATAGCATCACTATGTACAGATTGATTCTGTACTTTTTAATTTTGTTGGGCGTGGTCGGCTTGATTTATTCCATCGCGGGTGTTCTTCCTTTCGATCCCGTAAGTTATGTTTTTTCATTTACCTTTCTTCTCGTTGTTGCTGGGATGGCCAATAAAATTTTTGCCAAAGTATATGAGGCTCAGGCAAATGTTGAGAGCTGGATCATTTCTGCCCTAATTTTGGGCCTTATTATTGCGCCTCCAAAATCCATACATGATGTTATTTTTCTGGGTTGGGCGGCTGTACTTATGGTTACTTCAAAATTTGTTTTAGCAATCGGGAAAAAACACATCTTTAATCCGGTTGCGATCTCCGTTGCTATTACTGCGTTTGCAATTGGAGCAAGTGCAGATTGGTGGGTGGGAGTATCCTCAATGCTTCCAGTTGTGATACTAGGAGGATTTTTGATAGTCAGGAAGATCAAAAGATGGGATATGGTTTTGAGTTTTTTAGTTGTCGCATTAATTTTAATCGGACCGGCAAGGTGGATCAGATCGGTTAGTGATACGCCCTTAATATTTTTCGCGGCCGTAATGTTAACCGAACCTTTAACCACACCTCCAACCAAAACTTTAAGAATTTTGTACGGTGCACTTGTCGGATTTTTGTTTGCTCCGCAAGTTCATTTCGGAAGTATCTATACAACTCCAGAAATTGCCCTTATTATCGGCAATATCTTTTCTTATATCGTAAGCCCGAAATACAAATTGGTTTTAACTTTAAAAGAAAAAATCCGGTTGGCACCTGACCTAATCGATTTCGTTTTTGTTCCCGACAATAACGTAAATTTTACGCCGGGGCAATATATGGAATGGACGCTTGAGCATGAAAAACCTGATACGAGGGGAAATAGAAGATATTTATCGTTGGCTTCCAGTCCAACCGAGGATGAAGTAAGAATTGGGGTTAAAGTCGGCTCTCCTCCGAGTTCTTTCAAAAGAAAGTTAATGAATCTTGTTCCGGGGCAAAAAATTGTCGCAGGACAACTCATCGGCGATTTTACCATGCCGAAAGATATGGGCAAAAAATTGGTTTTTATCGCGGGGGGAATAGGGGTTACTCCATTTCGAAGCATGGTCAAATACTTAATCGATACGAACCAAAGGCGGGATATTGTCCTGATGTATTCCGCAAAAGAAGGGGATTTTGTATATAAAGATGTTTTTGATCAAGCTCATTATAAACTTGGAATTAAAACTTATTATAATGTTGGTCGTTTTCAGGAGAATTTTATTTTTAAGGAAGTTCCGGATTATAAAAACCGGATATTTTATCTATCGGGCCCAAAGTCTATGGTTGACGGGTTTAAGAATACGCTTAGGCAACTGAGTGTAGCGAACAGTCAAATCAAAACCGATTATTTTCCGGGATTTGCTTAAAAAATCTGTTATACTAAAAAGGTGAAAGAAAAATATTTTGATTGGGTAAAAATTTTAGCGGGGATTGGAATTATTCTTGCAACTTACCTTCTTTGGGAACAGGCTTTTCCTTCCAAATTTATTCCCTGCAATATTAACTCAACTGTTAACTGCAATGCAGTCATAAGCGGCGCCGTTTCTAAGACTTTGGGGATTCCGACGCCTTTATATGGTTTTATCGGCTACATTGTGATTATGATTGCCGCTTTCAAGAAAATGCCAAAATTGGTTTTGGGGATGGCAACTTTTGGTTTGGCATTTTGTCTTTACATTGCTTTCCGCGAGCTATTCCAGCTTCATGTTGTTTGTCCGGTTTGTACCGCCTGCCAACTCGACATGATTACGGTCTTTATTCTTGGTCTTCTTCTGGTATTCCGAAAATCTCCTGCGGCGAAACCTTAATTTTTCTGTTGCAACGTTAAATTTTGGTGGTATATTTGTGGTGGATCGGGGTTGATATTAATGAAGAAAGCAAAAGAGGCAAAAAGAAAAACAAAGGCGGCGAGGAGAAAAGCAAGAGCCGTAAGGAGGGAAGAATTCAGACTAAAAGGTGAGGAGGTTCTGAAAAAAGTTAAGGAACTGATTAAAGAAGGAAATATTCGTAGAATTACCATTTCCGATAAAAAGGGGAAAGAAATTGTCACATTTCCTCTAACCATAGGAGTGGTAGGAGCACTAATTGCTCCCATGCTGGCGGCGGTGGGGACAATAGCGGCGCTTTTGACCGAATGCACTCTAACGGTCGAGAGGTATAATAAGTAATAGTGAAAAGAAATCTAACTGCCTTGATTGTCTTTGGGATTGCCTTTGGTTTTGTTGAGGCGGCGGTTGTCTTTTATCTAAGGCTTCTTCTGGGTTACAACCTAAATTATCCTCTTGGAAATTATCAAGTTCTTTTTAGCTCCAATTTCATTAGTTTTATCACAACTAAAACTCCGATTCTGGGAACTTTGCAAATTGCCAGGGCGGAAATCATCAGGGAAGTTACAACAATATTAATGCTTGGAAGCGTGGCGTATTTATCCGCCAAAAAACTAAAACAAAGATTCGGTGCTTTTTTAATTGCCTTTGCCCTTTGGGATATTTTTTATTATGTCTTCTTGAAACTTCTTACAGGTTGGCCGACAAGCGTTTTCAACACAGACATTTATTTTTTGATCCCGGTTCCTTGGATTGGGCCGGTAATAACCCCGCTTAGCGTTTCCGTCATTCTTTTTATTTGGGGAACTTTGATTTATATTTGAATTGGTTATGTTTGAAAAATTTCAGCAAAGAAGGTACATATACATTTTAAGCATGCTTGTTGTTGGAGCTTTTTTGCAGTTTTACGTCGTTGGTTTTTTAGCTTCCGGAAACTCATTTTGGGTGAAAATACTGGGAATAATTCTTATTATCGGATTTGGAGCATTTTATGTTCTTCAGGGGACGGCGGGAATTATCGAGGAGACGACAGAGGTTTTAAGTGAACGGACAAAAATTGCCGGCGGTGTGCTTCAATCGGTTGGAACTGCTTTTCCTGACATGGTTTTGGGAATTGTTGCCGCGGTAATAAGCTTAAGGCTTCGGGATTCCGATTATGCTGCTGCGATAAACTTTGCAATTATTGCCGCCGCGACAACTTTCGGCTCAAATATTTATAACATTGGTTACGCAATTTGGTGCGTTTTCCGGCAAAATAGTGCCAACAGACTGGGCCATCCGATAAATATTTTTCCTTTTTTGAAAAAGGGTGGAACTGTTAAACCAATGAGTCAGCACATAAACCTGCCGGCGATGGAGGAAATTGATATCTCTATGGATGTAATTAATGCACTTACACTTTTGACTATGGTGGTTGCGGTTAGCATGGTTATTTTTGGAAGGATTGCAAATCCTCCGGCCGGAATTACTGGGGATTTATATCAGCTGGTCAGGCCCATAGGGCTTTTGATTTTGGTTTTAACAATCGTGATCATTTTTCGTTTCAGAAAAACCAAGAGAGAAAAAAGCCCCGTACCGGAAATTGAAAATGAAGAAAGGTATTACGAACATAAATCCGGTGTAACCATCTGGCTGCATCTTTTAATATCTGGCGGGGCTATTCTTCTGGCAGCCGAGGCGATGGTCACAGCTGTTGAAACTTTTTCGGTGATTACGGGCCTTCCTTTTGTCATTTCCGGAGTGTTAACCGGTGTGGTCGGGTGTCTCGGCGAGATTCTTGTTATTCATGACTACACCACCAATCCTAAAGGACGAATTGGTGATGCGTTGGTCGGAATCGGAATGGATAACGTTGTGACCATTATGGGCGCGGCAATAGTTGCCCTAATCGGAGGAATTTTTTTGGGAGGGAACGCTCTAATCCTAATTTTTGTTTTAATACTGACTTTAAATTCAGTACTTATGTGGCAAATCTCCAAGCTTAAAAATTATATAAACCCTGGTTTCCCAAAATAGTATCTACTTTCAGTCAGTTCTCAGCTATCAAAAGTACTATGGTGTAAATGAAAAAACTGGCGGCACTAATCCTGGTTTTTTTAGGTTTTTTATCTCTCCCCACATTAATTTTTGCCAGCGGCCCTCCCAGCCAATCGAATTCCAGTTACACTGCTCCTTCTAGCTCGCTCCCTGCTGACGGAACCACAACAGGTACCATTTCTGTTCATCTGGAAGATTCCTCCGGAAATAACGTTACATCGGATTCAATCAGTCTCTCCTCTTCAAACGACGGCACGGCAGTCTTTAATAATTCCCAAACAACCGACGGTAGCGGTAATGCAACTTTTACTATAACGTCCACAACAGCGGGGACTACAAATGTAACCTTGACGGACAATACAAATTCAGCAACCTTTACCGATTGGTTTACTGTAACTTTTTATTCGGCGACACTGGGATGCTCAAATGTTCCTGCCGCGCCCGTACTTAATTCGGTTACATCTACTACCGATCACACCGCAACTTTGAGTTGGACCGATTCGGCAAACCCTGTAAGTAATTATTTGGTTTCTTATGGGATTACTTCCGGAAAGTATGTTTACGGGAATCCGAATGTAGGCGGGCAGGGGACAACTTCGACAACAATCGGAAGTTTAATGGGGGATACGAAGTATTATTTTGTGGTCGCCGCAAGTAATAACTGTGGAGCAAGCGCCTTTTCCAATGAAATGTCGGTTGTTGCGGCCCCGCTTCCGGCAACTCCCGCCCCAACCCCCGAACCGACGATTGCTCCTGAAGTTTTGCCTACCACTTCGGATTTGGTTAATCCAACCGACACACCGGTTGATGTAACATCCGACATAATGGGATCACCAACCCCTATTCCGACCCAGGAAACCGGAACTTCAACTTTTAAAAATCTGGCCATTATTCTTATCGTTTCGGGAATTGTTGTAATAGGTTTAATAGTTGTTGTTCAAAAAGGAAAAGGTAAAAAGAATTCAAATATTCCTCCTATGATTGGAGGTAACACCCCCCAACAGCTGGTATAATTATCTGTCCGCAATGTTAAAGAAAATATTTAGTGTTGTTGTAATTTTTACTTTATTGGTAATTTTGTCTTCACGGATAGCCAAGGCTCAAAGTTCGGTACCGGCGCCTGACACTTTTTACCGGGCAACGGTTGTGGCACTATCAAATGGCGAATTAGTGACAAACGCTGGGACGAATCCTTTTCAGGAGGTTGAAGTAAAATTTCTGAATGGTGACATGGCGGGAAAAGAGATGACGATTGAATACGGGAAGGATATGAACCTGATGAAGGATCAGTTGATAAATGTCGGGGACACGGTGGTAATTGACAAAACTTTGGGACCCGGAAATCAGGCGACATATCAAATAACCGATGAATACAGATTGAATTCCGTTTGGCCTATTATCATTTTATTTTTTCTGATAATAATTCTCTTAAGTCAATGGAAAGGTGTTGGATCAATCGTCGGAATGGTCATAAGCCTTGCCGTAATCCTTAAATTTATTGTTCCCGAAATTTTGGCGGGGCACAATCCGTTAACCATTAGCATTATTGGCTGTCTCATCATAATGGTTACGACTATTTATCTGGCTCACGGATTTTCAACGAAAATTTCCATTGCGGTTCTTTCGACCTTTATTACTCTTGTCGGAATAGGAATTCTCTCAACTCTTTTTGTAAAACTTACTTTTCTTACAGGATTGGGGAGTGAAGACGCGGCGTCTTTGAGATTCGGAGCAACCAGTAATATCGATTTCAGAGGACTTCTTCTTGGGGGAATATTAATAGGGGCTTTAGGTGTTCTTGATGATGTGACCACCGGACTTTCCGCGTCAGTTTTCGAGCTTGCTAAGGCAAACCCGGCTCTAAAGTTCCGTCAACTTTTTGCTGCAGGCCTTTCAATCGGAAGAGAGCATATTTCGTCTCTTGTTAACACTCTGGTTCTTGCATACGCCGGTTCGGGACTTCCTATATTTTTGATGATAATTCTAAATGTAAATCATTCTCCGAGCTGGCTGATACTTAATGACGGACTGATTATTGAGGAAGCCGTCAGAACTTTATCGGGAAGTATTGGACTTGTGGCAGCCGTTCCTCTTACAACTTTCTTTGCTGCGTTTTACTTAACGGAGTTAAAGAAGAAATCTGCGAAATAACTTCCCTGAACGGTTGGGGAGTTACCCCAGCCGTTTCGGGGAAGATCAAGTTACATTTTTTCCATCATGTTCCTTTTCATCGCCTTTTTCATCCAGCCGATGATAATAAGAACAATACCTCCGACAATCCAACCTACGTAAGGAGCCCACATGTACGACATGACCAACCAAGACATTATCCCGTAAACTAAGGCGACAATACCAATTGTCATTAACCAATGACCGCCACCTCCGTGGTGCTTTCCCATCATCTGTTCATCTTTCATTTAAATCACCCCCTCTACAGATCAGATTAACGAGTGTTACAAATTCGTAACCTTAATTATTTATAAGATATCCGTGAAAAGATGTCAAGGAAGAAATGTGATTATTCTGAGAGAAAAACTCCTACTATATATGCTAAAAAAGCGGCTATGAATCCTAGAATATGAGAAATGAATAGATGTTATTTCTGTATAGTTGCCGTAAACAGTCTTCGTAGATGATTTAAGTAGGCGATATAGTGGTAAACTATGTAAAATGAGATGAAAAAGACGTTGAAGTTTGTAAAGAAGCATCTGACTCAAATACTTCTGATAATAGTTATTGTGTTGCTTTTTGCTAACCTAATTAGCAATCAAGGCTTTGTCTTCGGTATAAGTATATTTAAGCCAACACCAACTCCAACCGCTATTTCTCCTACCCAAACTCCTGAGGTTACCCCCACACCTAGTCCAAAACCTACTATTAAGGTAGTTTATAAGGCAACATCAACACCGAATCCAGCAATTCAAAACAGGATTAATGAAATTGATCAGCAGTTAGTAACAAACTCTCAAGCGGAACAAAAAATATCAAGTTCTATGCAACAGGGCCAGAATTGTAAAACTACCTCATGCCTGGTTGGTATGACCGATCTTGCTAATATGCTAGAGAACCTTCTAAATCAAGATCAACAATTGAAAGCTGAAAAAACTCAATTATTAATTCAACAAAATTAATATTGACTTTAGCAACCTTCGTTACAAACAAAATTATAAAAAAGTTCCCCAAAAGGAGTAATTTGTTGAATTGAAACCATAGATCCTATCGTGGCATTGTCCCGAATCGTTATTAGCCGATATGCGTTAAGAGAGTTGCATATATCTATTAAATTGTATTCAGGATAACCTTTTAGTTCATTTATGCCCGTTGGATTTAAGTTCATTTGCTTGAAACTTTCTGGATTTGAGTTTCGAATTATTATTCCAAAAACTTTCGCTTCATCATCGGTCATCTGTTCAACTATAGTATATATTTTGGTGTGCAAGTCAGATTCAATTGTTTTACCGCGCCCCAAATTTAAAAGAAAGTTCCGAAGTCTTTTTCTTTTACTGCTAGAACTTTCCCGTATTTGCATTTCCCAGACGTTGACAAAAGCATCTTTAAATTCTGGCGTTGAAATTACAGATTTCGAGAACTCACTTTTATATTGCTTTATGAATTCAAGCAATTCCACACCCCGCTCATCAGCCAGATCCCTGAAAACTCCCAGTAATCCCGCACCGAAGCTTACTAGCAAAACCCACTGAGGGTTTATTATTTGTAACTGTTGTAAAAGTGTTGCAAATGTTGGTGATAAGTTTTGCAACGAAGATAAGGTAGCCAGTTTAATTTTGTTCATTTATTTATTCCGATTATACATCCACACCAGTTCAATGTTTTATTGAAAGCAAAATGTTAAAATAGCTTCATGGGTTTATCTGTCGGAATCGTGGGTTTACCAAACGTAGGCAAGTCAACGCTTTTTAATGCACTTCTGAAAAAGCAGCAGGCGTATGTGGCAAACTTTCCCTTTGCCACAATTGAGCCGAATATCGGAGTTGTGCCGGTACCTGACGAAAGGTTAAAAAAACTTGCTGAGGTGACAAAAAAAGCCGAAAATATGACAAGTCTTCCACCCGAAGTTCCCGCAACGGTTGAGTTTGTAGATATTGCGGGTCTAATTGCCGGGGCGAGCAAAGGCGAGGGTCTCGGAAATAAATTCCTCTCTCACATACGCGAAACTTCTGCGGTTTGTCATGTTGTCAGAGCTTTTACCGACCCCGATATTGTTAAGCAAGGAGTAACGGATCCAAAAACCGATTTTGAAGTTGTAGAAACTGAACTGGCTCTTGCCGATTTCCAAACTTTGGAAAAGCAAAAAGATCCGGGTAATACTCCCGATAAGGATTTAATTAAATGGTGGGCTGTGGTGATTAAACTAAAAGACGCTTTGCAAAAAGGGATTCCTGCCAGGGAGGCGGGATTAACGGAGGAGGAAGAGAAAATTGCAAAAAGTTTGAGTCTTCTCACCAGTAAACCGATTCTGGTCGTTTTGAATGTTGATGAAAGTACCCTTAAGGACGCTGACTTTCTGGAAAGCAAATATGCGGAAGAGTTTAAGGTCGAAAAAAACCAAATTGTGGCCATTTGTGCCAAAACCGAGTCCGAGCTTTCTGAACTGTCGGAAGAGGACCAAAAAGTTTATATGCAGGATCTGGGAATTAAAAAATCGGGTTTAGAAAGATTAATCCAAAAAGCTTTTGCGACCCTGGGACTGATTACATTCCTTACGGCAGGGGAGAAGGAAGTCAGGGCTTGGACTATCAAAAAGGGAATTAATGCCCAGGAAGCCGCCGGAGTAATCCATACCGACTTTATCAAAAATTTTATTATGGCTGACGTTGTTGACTTTGAGGAGTTCATTATGGCAGGCGGTTGGAAAGCCTGCCGCGAGCTCGGCAAAGTTAGGTCTGAGGGCCGTGACTACATAATGAGAGACGGGGATGTGGTTGAGTTCAAGATTGGAAGCTGATATAATTTCCCCTGATATGAATAAATACGAATTGACCTTGGTTCTGGATGGCAAAGCCGGAGCCGCCAAGAAGAAAAAAGTGACCGAAAATTTGGACAAAGTTTTGAAACTTTTCAAGGGAGTAGTTACAGAGACTAAAGAGTGGGGAGTAAAGGAATTGGCTTATAAAATCGGCAAAAGTGACACAGGGCTTTACCTTTATTTTGAGATTGAACTCGACCCGGCCGGAGTAAAGGCCTTGAATGATAAGCTCAGAACCGATCCTGATTTGATAAGATTTCTTTTAATTAGAAAAGACAAATAATGGCACGGAGTTTAAACAAAGTAATGCTTATAGGGAATCTCACAAGAGATCCTGAGATGCGCTACACACCACAAGGAACGGCAGTCTGTACTTTTGGTGTCGCCACAAATAGAAGTTGGACCACCGAAAGCGGTGAGAAAAAGGAAGATGTGGAGTTTCATAACGTTGTTGCCTGGAATAAACTTGCTGAGATTTGTGCCCAACTTTTGAAGAAAGGCAGAAAAGTTTATGTGGAAGGCAGACTTCAGACCCGAAGCTGGCAAGGGCAGGACGGAACCCAAAAACAGCGTACTGAAGTTGTAATAAACGATATGGTGATTCTTGATAAGAAAGATCAATCCGAAGGGGGAATTGAAATTCCTGAAGTTGGAACCGAGCCGCAAGTTTCGCCGGAGGAAGTTGCCGAAAAACCGGCAAAGAAGGTAAAGAAGACTGAAGAGAAAAAAGAAGAGGAAAAAGAGGAAAAAGCGGAAGAGCCAAGTGAGGAAGATATACCCTTTTAAAAAATGGCAAAGAAAAAAGACAATAAAAAAAGACGAAGGGTGGTTAAGGAACAGCCGGTACCGGTAAATTGTCCGTTTGATAAAAACGGAACCGAGCCGGATTATAAAGATGTTGAGACACTGTCAAGATATATGAGCGACAGAGCCAAAGTTTTGGGTAAGGATAGAACCGGAATTTGTTCCAAACACCAAAGAAGGTTGTCTCAAGCGATAAAGCGTGCAAGGCACCTTGGCCTTCTTCCTTACATCCCGTCGTTAAATTAACGCTTGAGTATACCGTTTTCACTGAGTATCATCTTTCATATGCGTATTAAATTGAGTTTTGGCAAAGTGCGGAATTTGATTTTAGGAGTGATCGTCGTAGCCGCAATTTTTACAGGCGGATACTTTCTAGGAGTTCAGGGTTATAAAGCGGGGGTAACCAAAAGTCTTCAAATAAGTTTTTCCCGTCAGGTTCCTCCGGAAGATCAAAAAGTAGACTTCTCGCTTTTTTGGCAGGTTTGGGACACGTTAAGTGCCAAGTATTACGACAAATCTAAACTTGTTCCTTCCAAGATGATTTATGGTGCTATCCAGGGAATGGTTGCTGCCGTAGGGGACCCATACACAATGTATTTGCCGCCGGATCAAAATAAAATTGTTAATGACGACCTAAGCGGCTCTTTTGAAGGGGTGGGAATTGAAATTGGCTATAAGGATACCCGTCTTGCCGTTATTGCACCTCTGCCTGATTCTCCTGCCGAAAAAGCGGGAATTAAACCAGGAGATTATATTGTTCACATTACAGATACCCAAAAAGGAATTAACGTTGATTCTCAAACCATGGATCTTTCGACGGCAGTTGATGATATCCGCGGAACGGCGGGGACTGTTGTGACTTTAACCATCATGCGCGATGGCGACCCTAATCCGATTGTGGTTTCTTTAACGCGGGCCAAACTTATTGTCCCGTCCGTCACACTTTCATGGGTGGGCAAGAATTCAAATATTGCTGATGTTAGAATTTCTACTTTTGATTCGACTTCCAGTGATGAGTGGAATAAAGCGGTAACACAAATTCTGGCCAAACAAAACGTCCAAGGAATTATCGTTGACCTTAGAAATAACCCCGGTGGATATTTACAATCGGCGGTTGATATTGCCTCCGACTTTGTTTCTTCGGGTGCGACAGTTGTTATTCAGCAAAACGGTGACGGAAGTAAGCAGGATTATAATTCAGATAGAGCTCCCAGACTTTTGAATTATAAAGTTGTAGTTCTGATAAATGGCGGAAGCGCTTCGGCTTCAGAAATTTTATCGGGAGCACTCCGTGATGACAGGGGAATAAAACTAATCGGCCAAAAAAGTTTTGGTAAGGGTACAATTCAGGAACCGATTGATATTACAGGAGGAAGCGGCCTGCATGTTACTACCGCCAAGTGGCTGACACCTGACGGAACTTGGGTACACGGAGTAGGTTTGACACCCGACGTTACAATTGTTCCAAAGGACACGGATACAACCGATACCCAGCTCCAGGGAGCAATAAATACATTTTAAGTAAATTTTCAGAGAGCTGAAGTAAATATATTAATATGAAGAAGGCAAAGGTCAATTTGAAAAAGTTGGCTATAGCAGTTGCAGTTTTGGTTTTTCTTGTTGCGGTTTTACTTTCCGGCGCGACTCTTGATCGGCTTTATGGTTTTGCACCTCTTGATAAGTTCTTCCCGAGAGCAAATACAATTCTTCAGGAGAAGGTTGTCAATGAACAAAGTGACGTAATAGATGTTGTAAAAAATGTCGGTCCTTCTGTGGTTACCGTTTCGGCCCAGACGCCTGCTCAACAGGTGATTCAATTTTCTCCTTTTGGCGGTTTTACTCAGGGGACCCAGGGTGGAACCGTGTCTGATATCGGAAGCGGATTTGTGGTTTCTTCCGACGGACTTATTGTGACCAATAAACATGTAGTGGCCGATACGACTCTTACATATAAAGTCTCAACTTCGGATGGAAAAACTTACGATGCAAAACAAATTAGCAGGGATCCGAATAATGACATTGCCGTTATAAAGATTGACGCTACAGGGCTTACACCGGTTCAGCTTGGCGACTCGTCGAATTTACAAGTAGGGCAATATGTAATTGCCATAGGTACAGCTTTGGGGCAGTTTAGAAATACGGTTACAACTGGGGTTATTTCGGGACTCGGGAGGGGAATTTCGGCAGGGGATGAGTTTCAAGGTTATGTTGAGCAGCTTGATAATGTAATCCAGACTGATGCCGCGATTAACCCGGGTAATTCTGGTGGCCCTCTTCTTAATTCCGCAGGCCAGGTTATAGGAATTAATGTTGCTGTTGCCCAAGGCGCACAAAATATCGGCTTTTCCATTCCGATTAATACTGTTAAGTCCGATGTGGCCTCTTACGCTGCAACAGGGAAGTTTCCTGTTAAAGCCTACTTGGGAGTTGAGTATCAAATGCTGACTCAACAAATTGCACTTTTGAATTCGGTTCCGCAGGGAGCGGATGTGGTTAGTGTAGTTTCGGGGTCTCCGGCGGAAAAGGCGGGGATAGAAGTAGGGGACGTTATTTACAAAGTTGACGGAAATTCGATTAATGATTCCTCGGGTGGCTTAGGGACAATAATTTCGGCAAAAAAACCCGGAGATACTCTAACGCTTACGGTTTGGAGAAACGGTCAAACTGTTACTATTAAAGTTACTCTTTCGGAATCTCCTCAATAAATTTTGAAGCAAAAAGTGGGTGGAGCTGGGCGTACCTGGCGGATAATTGCAAAAATAAAAAATAATTGCATGCCAGGTACGCCCTGTTTCTCACTTCGATGGACCGTAGTTGTCTATGTCCACGATGATCGGACAATCTTCCGGGCATTTGGTAACCCAGAAGCTGACGGACTCAATTCCATCTTTGTGAGTAAGAACGAGCTTACCGTCAGACGAAACTACGGCCGTATTGCCTTGGTCTCTCAAGAAACCGAAATCCGATCCTGATGGTCCGGAAATGACTGCGTAGGGGAAACCCGTAGCAGTAAGTCCGATTAAATCTCCAGAGTTCAGGACCAGACTTTCCGCTGTGTGTCTGTGAATGCAGATGCCTTTCAGGCCCGAGCCGGCGGGGCAAGGATCCATGGTAATAATGACATGGTTGAGCGCCTCGTCTGTTTTTATGTCCTGCTTCACCGTAGCACACCCCGTTGAAAATAAACCAAGTACCGTGATAACGAGCAAACCGATCAGCCTTCTCATTACACCGCCTCCTTAGGTTAGTGTGAACAGAATAAAAAGTTGTGATTCCAGCAATTTGAATCTGCCCTATAGTAACAAATTTGGAGTCAAAAGTCAATTCTTTGAGGGTTAAATGTTCTTGGTAAGCTCTATAACACGGTCTAAATTCCCATCCATTATTGTTTCCAGCTTGCCCCAGCTTTTGCCTATCCGGTGGTCGGTAACCCTGTCCTGCGGGAAGTTGTAAGTGCGTATCTTTTCGGCTCTCATTCCGTGCCCGATTACGCTTCTGTAGCCTGCAACTGTCTGCATTTTTTCCTCTTCCTGTTTTTCCCAAAGCTTGGATCTAAGTAGCGAAAGGGCTATCTGGCGGTTTTGCTCCTGGAAACGTTCCTCGCGGGCTTCTACAACGGTACCGGTTGGTTTATGAATTAGTCTGACTGCAGTCGAAACTTTGTTTACATTTTGACCTCCATGACCTCCAGCTCTGGTGAAACTCCACTCAAGGTCATTTGGACTAATTTGGATTTCGTTTTCCTTAATTTCGGGAAGAACAACAACCGTGGCTGTGGAGGTGTGGATTCTACCGCGTTTTTCAGTTACCGGCACGCGCTGGACTCTATGAACTCCCGATTCATTTTTAAGACTGTCAAAGACTCCGGGGCCCGTTATTTTTATTACCGAATCGGCCACTTGGAGCACTTTCCAGCCTTTTTTCTGAACAAAGCGGATGTACATGCGGAGAAGATCCTGTCCCCAAAGTTTGGCTTCATCGCCACCTGTCGCACCTCTTATTTCCAAGTATGCAGTTTGAGGTTCCATGAACGGTTAATTAAACTTGCTTTCTGAGCTCAGCAAGCGACTCCGGACGAGCTGCCTCTTCTGCAAGTTTCTTAAGCTTTTTGGCTCTCCTTTTTTCGGTTTTGCTGATATGTTTTACGGCGCCGGCCATTTTAGCCTTAAAGGCATCAACGCGTCCGGCAGTGTCAACAAATTTCATTGTGCCTGTATAAAAAGGATGGCAGTTGTAGCAAATTTCAACATGAATTTCCGGCACGGTTGCCCCTGTCGTGAATGTATTTCCACAGGCACAAATAACCTTCGCTTCCGGGAACCATGTAGGATGGATTTTAGCTTTCATATGTTTCTTATACTGAGGAAGAATTATACCTTTTTTTCTTCCATTCGGCAAGAATAACACCTGCGGCAACTATTACCGATCCCAGGATAAATACCCAGGTAAATTTCTCACCCAGCCAGAAGAAGGCCACGGGTGCAGTAAAAATCGGCTGCAAATATATAAAAAGTGAGGCTTCCGAGGTTTCGATAGTCTTTTGAGCCTTGGTGTAAAGATAGTATGCCAGCCCTCCGGACAAAGCCGCCATATATAAGACAGCCAAATGGGCCGAGAGGGTAATTTTTACAATTGGTGCTATAAGATTAAAGTTTTTGACTTCCAAAAAAGCCAAGGGTAGGCAGGTGATGAAACCCACAATAAAAGAAACAAAGGTCAAGTTAAAAGGTGAGATGCCCTCTCTCAGAGCTTTCTTGGCCAGAAGGGCGTAGCCGACCCAGGCAAAGTTTGAGCCGAAAACCAATAAATTTCCCAATAGGTTTCCCATTTCGCTGGTTGTATGCAAGAGTGGTTGGATTGTGATAATTATTGTGCCGAGAATCGTAATTAGAATTCCCAACTGTTCACGCTTGGTTACGTGTTCGTGGAGAATTAACCAGCCGCCGAATATTACAAGAATCGGGGAAGAGGCGGCGATTATTGATTGATCAAGGGCAGTAGTCAAATTAGTACCCAGAAAGAGGAGGCCAAGGTTTAGGGTCGTTGTCAAAACCGAGATTAAAAGAATGAGAGGAAGTTTTTTTATTCCGCCGAAACTTTTGTTTTTGGAAAAAAGATAAAAAGGCAGCAAGATTAAGATTGTCAGAAAAAATCTGTAAGTCAGAAATAGAAATGGAGTGAGCTCCCGAAGGCCGAATTTTATTACGGCGGAGGCAATACCCCAAATTGCGGCAACCAAAATTAGTTCAAGATAGGCACGCTTTCTGGCAGGATTCATAACTAGGGTATAAGATCGATAATTCGGTCAATTCCAAATGAAAATCCTACAGCGGGGATAGGTTTGCCTGCAAACATTCCGATCAAATCATCATATCTTCCACCGCCGCCAACCGAAAGCCCACCCGGAGTTTTATCAAGTTTCAATTCGAAAATTGTCGAGGTGTAGTAATTTAGTCCACGGGCTAAGTAAGGATCAAAAGTAAAATCTTCACCCTTTTTAAAACCCCTGGCTGCCAACTCCATAAAGATTTGTGAGAGTCTATCTGTTTCCTTGGCCATTTCCAACTTTTCAAACTTGCTTTCAGCTTCCTTCAGATCAATAGTTTTGAGAAGCTCGATAACTGCATTTTTACCAATTCTATCGATTTTATCTATGGCAGTTATTGCTTCTTTAGAAAAACCGATTTTGTCAAAAAGCCCTCTGTCGTTTATTTGCATAACTGCATCTTTCAAACCAATTGCACGGGCTCCTTCAATTGCGGCCGAAATTACGCGAATATCCTCACCAACACTATCCGAACCAACCGTATCGAAATCAAACTGTGTAAACTCACGCCGTCTGCCTTTTTGAGGATTCTCGGCACGGAAGCATTGTCCAACTTGGTAGCGGGAAAATGTCGGTTTTAAAAGCCCTAAATTATTGGCTACGAATCGGGCCAGGGGAACGGTTAGGTCGTATCTTAAGGCCAACTTTCTTCCGCCTTTATCTTCAAATTGGTAAACGAGTTTCTCTTCTTCGCCGTATTTTCCAAGGAGAGTCTCGGCGAACTCAACGGTAGGAGTTTCGAGAGGTTTAAACCCGTATTTTTCAAGCACGGGAACAATGGCGTTTATCATAACACGCCGCTTCAGAGCTTCCTCCGGCATAATGTCGCCGAAGCCTTTTGGTGTAACCGGACCCTTAGCTGACATAGCAATATTCTAACATTTCGCAAACAAAAAAACCTCCCGGTCGTTGCTCACCCAATATAGGTGAGCAAGGAACGAGAGGCTGGACTAACAAAAGGTATTATATGCCGATATTTCGGCCTGTCAAGTCGCTTAACCTTGTGAGGCGCCGATGTCAAAAACGGAACGGAGGATTACGGGAGTACCCGATTGATCAAGAACAATAATTACCAAGTCGTTTTGATTTATCGAGGCAATCTTTAAGCCTCTTTCCTTCCCATTGGTATACGACTCGATATCCGTATTTTTGTCGGGAGTAAGCGTACTTTGAGTACCGCTTTTAATATCGGTTACGGTTATGGTTTTTTTAGAAATGCCTGCAACCTCGGCTACGGACGCGTTGATTTGGGCTTGAGCCAGGGGGTCTGTAACCAGGATACGTTGTGCATCAAGAACGGAGTTTGAATTAACATATCCCATCGCGATGATAAAATCTCCAATGGCGATGTCAGTTAGTTTTATCTGATTATTATTTGTTCCTTTAAGATTTACGACACCGATGCCGGGGGCACTAATTGATATTTGTTGTATCTGGCTGTCGGTTGATTTTATTTGTATTGTGGAATCGGCGATATCGGTAACGGTTCCGATGTAAGCTTTGGGGTTTTTTGATGCCTCGGCAACTTGCTGAGCTACTTCCTGATTTATCTCGGATTCGCTTGTTGCGCTTGTCGGAACGGGGGATGAACTTGGGGTTAGTTGAAAGGATGCCGAATAAACAACCAATACTTTTTGAGAAGACTCATTTCCCTGAGAGTCCAAAGAAGTGACTTTAATTTGATTTGCACCAGGTGTCAAATCAACATCTTGCGAAAAAACTCCTGTTTCATCACTTTGGGTAATGTAATCTCCCTTTTCTCCGGAAACGGTAACCCAGCTAAGAGGTTTTGTAATTCCGGTAACGGTTAGTGGAGTTACGGTTACGACGTCATTATTTTCGGGTTTATCAAGCGTGATTGAGGACGTGTTGGTGTTTTGAATGCCGGGTGTTGGAGTTGGAGCCGGAGTTTTTGATTTTAATGAGTAATTAATGCGCCATGCGCCGAACGCCACCGCAAGTCCAAATAAAATTCCAATTGCGATAGCCCAATAAACTTCTTTTCTCATGCAGCCGTCAATATACGTTATTGCCAAATTTTTGTCAATTTGATAGAGTGCATGAGTAATGGATATTACTTATTTAGGACACTCTTCTTTTAAAATTAAAACAAAAACCGCGACGGTTATTACAGATCCTTTTGATCCTCAAATGGTCGGTCTCAAATATTCCGGAGTGGAAGGCGAAATAGTAACAGTTTCTCATGCTCACCGTGATCATAACGCAGTTGATAAAGTTGCGGGTGTTAAAAAAGTTGTCGAGGGTCCGGGCGAGTACGAGATAATGGGAGTTTCAATAATTGGTTATCCGTCGTTTCACGATGCTAAAGAAGGAGCGGAAAGAGGCAAGAACACTATTTACATAATCGAATCGGAAGGACTTAGAGTTGCACATCTTGGGGATCTCGGCCATACACTTAGTGACGATCTGGTCAATCAGATAGGTTCAGTTGATGTTCTTATGGTTCCGGTCGGCGGAAAGTTCACAATCGGACCAAAAGAGGCGGTTGAGGTTGTGGGGAAGATTGATCCGTATTTTATTATCCCGATGCATTATAAAACTGCCGAAATGAATGCTCAGGCTTTTTCCGGTGTTGAACCGCTCGATACATTTTTGAAAGAAATCGGTATGACAGTTGAGAATCTACCGAAATTTACGTTGAGGCGCGAAGATATTTTGGAAGATCAAAGCACAAAGGTAATTGTCCTGGAGAAAAAATAGTCCTTCTTTACACGCTGCCCGGGGAAGTCTATATAAGTAATAAATATGGCAGCACAACCGAATCAAGCTAGGGTTCCGCCTCACTCGCAAGAAGCCGAAGAAAGCGTAATTGGGGCAATGCTTATTGATAAGGATGCGGTTATCGCTGTTGCAGAGTTTTTACTTCCAGAAAATTTTTATGACGAGCGGCTGAAAGAGGTTTATGAAGCTTGTCTGACTTTATATGAAGAAAGGCTTCCTATTGATGTCCTCACTGTTACGGAAAGGCTTAAGAAAAGAAAGTCACTTAAGTCGGTCGGGTCATCTTCATTTCTGGCGGATTTGGCTAATAAAGTTCCTACCGCCGCGCATGTTGAACACTATGGCCGGATTGTAAAAGATACCGCAACAAAACGTGCCTTAATGAGTGCGGCCACCCGGTTGGTTGAAATTTCGATGGATGAAGGGATGGGGGCAACCGAGGTGCTGGATGAAGCCGAAAGGGAAATATTTTCACTTAGCCAGAAGAGTTTGACTAAAGCCTTTACTTCGGTCAGGGATACTCTTGCCGAAAGCTTTGATAGGCTTGATGAACTTCATAAAAGCGGGGAAGGTATCCGCGGCGTTGCCACCGGGTTTCCCGACCTCGATGACGCCCTTGCCGGAATGCAGAAAAGCAACCTCATTGTTTTGGCGGCCCGTCCGGGAGTCGGAAAGACTTCGCTTGCTATGAATATTTGCCAATATGTTGCTGTAGAGCTTAAGCGGCCGGTTGGATTTTTCTCGCTTGAGATGAGCCGGGAAGAACTTGTAGACAGACTCTTGGTTTCGCAAGCGGACATCGATGCCTGGAAGCTTAAAACTGGCAAACTTTCCGAGGAGGATTTTACAAAGTTAAGTAATGCTATGGGAGAACTTGCTGAAGCGCCATTGTTTATCGACGATACTCCGGCCCTTTCGATTCTTGAAATGAGAACAAAAGCCAGGAGACTTCAGGTTGAGAACGGATTGGATCTTCTTGTTGTCGATTATTTGCAGTTGGCGAGGAGCCGGAATTTGGAAAACAGGGTCCAGGAAGTCTCGGAAATTTCCCAGGGGCTTAAAAACCTTGCGCGCGAACTCAAGATTCCTGTACTTGGAATATCACAGCTATCCCGTGCGGTTGAAACCAGAGGTGGTAAAAAGCCCCAACTTTCGGACCTCCGGGATTCGGGATCAATTGAACAAGATGCTGACGTGGTTATGTTTCTTTGGCGAGAAGATGATGATAACTCCGAAAACATGATGCTTGATATCGCCAAGCATAGAAATGGTCCTTTGAAAAGTATTCCTCTTCACTTCAAGGGGGACAGAATTAAGTTCTACGGAAGGGAAGAAAAACACAAAGAGTAGTGCGGAAGACGATTCTTATTTTGAACCATTCTCCTCACTTTCTTCTGAATACCTTGTCCATTTTATCAAATTAATGGTAGCTTATAAAGCTGTAAACGACCCGGTTAATACCGAAGTTTGAAATTATAGGCTTATAGGATATAATACGGAACAAATATGCTAGCTGAAATAGGAACATCATATTCTGTAAAAATCGCAGATTCGATCCCACGGCGATTGGTTACGTTTGGTGGTTTAGATCAAGGACAAGGAAGCTGGGAATGGTGTATTGACGTTAATAGAAGAATCATGCCTTCACTTGCGCCACTAAGCTATGAACCACCAACTGGTGCTAAATCGAAAGATTATTATTCATTTTTGCAAAGCTGGAAGGCGTTTCATAAAATACAACGCTATACCGACGGAGAAGCTTTTTTCCTATGTTATCCTGCAGCTGTTCAATTCGGCATCTACACAAAGAAAGGAACATACGATGATGCATTATTTCCCTCTTGGAAAAATAGTTATTTACACGATCAACAAGCACGAAAATCCGGAACAGAATATAACTCACACCTATTTGATGAACGTATAAAGAAAAAATATCATGTTACTGAAAAAATCGTTCCAAATCGGCAGGAATTAATAGAATTGTTAAAAACTGAATCAGGTAAAAACGAATTACATACAGTCCAGGTTTCCTGTTTTTATCCGATGTTTGGTAATCGCCGATATGACCATTATATTAGTATTGTTGATACAGGGGAGAACAATAATGGTATTGCAACAATAGCAGGTGGGTTAGCACCTTTTGGAATCTACGAGTCTCCGATTGCAACTGTTGATTTCGATCAATTGACACAATTCATAGAAACTTCTAATAAACTAATGTTTAGATCAAGAAAATATACTGATGTGGATCTGCAGGATCGTTCAAAAATTCAAGGAATAGAAGTAACCAGCATACAATTTTAATATGAAGACAGGACTTGAACCGGTTTCAAGGCTAAATCAGACAAAAACAATGATAAGAGCACGAGATAAAAAGAATAGTAACTGCCAAAAACGAAACTACCAAGCTGAAATTCCACCTCACATTGAACCCATCCTGTCTTGTGCGGAAGACAGTTCTTATTTTGAACCGCTTTCCTCTCTTTCTAACGAATACCTCGTTCATTTTACCAGACTGATGGAGGATTATAAAGCTGCGGAAGGAGGCCAGGATGAACAAATCTAGCCTTCAATGCGCGAGCAGTCTTTATGATGAAAAATCATTCTATCAAGCGTTTTTTCGTGATCTGGAAAGCTGTAGGCATGAAGTTATTATCGAAAGCCCATATATCACCACCGAGCGAATGAGACTGTTCCATTCAATTTTTAGATATTTACTGTCAAAACAGGTCAAGATTTTCGTGATTACTAGAGATCCAAGAGAACATCAGGAAGGAATGGCATGGCAGGCTGAGGTTGAAATACGAAATTTTGAAACGATCGGGGTCCGGACATTGTTATGCACAGGTAATCATCACAGGAAACTTGCTATTTTAGACCGTGAAATCCTCTGGGAGGGCAGTTTGAACATTCTTTCGCATAGACATAGCCGCGAAATCATGCGACGGTTGGAGGGGCCTACTGCAGCTCGGGAGATGTTCACTTTCCTCAGGTTTGGGCAGTATATCGATTCGTAACCCGGAATCTTGTATACTACGTCTGATGGATTTATCACAGGCAGATAATCAGATCCCACCGGATTTATTGTCGGGCAGGAAGCTTGCAAGCCTTTTTGATTCGGGCAAGCTTCGCGACGGTTTAAAACAGATGGCAAAGGAGACATTGGAATTTGCCGCAAACGAACAAAACAATACCGCCTTAGTTGAATCAATCCTCAAGAGTCTTCAAGAAACTGAGCCGGATAAAGCGAATATGGAATATGCGGCACGAGTAGTTGAAGTAATGCGAAGGATCGCAAAGAACGTACTCGAGGAGAGTTAAGACATTACGTCAAATGATTTAAGCCCCAATGCTTTAGCAATAGCTTGTATTTTATCAAGCGACGGATTTACTTCACCCCGTTCGATACAAGCGTAATAATTGGCATTGATCCTTGCCTTTTTAGCTACCTGTTCTTGAGTAAGGTGCTGCTTCAGTCTAACTTCCTTTGCTTTTTTCCCAACAACTTTTCTCTCCTCTGGACTATTCATATACCGATATTATACAACTTTTAAAAAATACAGACCTTTAATCTAATAAGGTGACGGCGGATTCCCGTTCCCCAAAAATATTCTGGGATTAACGGGTATTCCGTAGATATTTACTTGAAAGTGTAAATGAACGCCGGTTGCCCAACCTGTTTCGCCTTGGCCACCAATAACGTCAGTTGTTTTCACCTTCTCGCCAGGGTAGACATAGATCTTGTCTAGGTGAGCATAGATCGTTTGAATATTATTACCATTATCGATAATAATGTGCTTGCCGAAGCCCCAGAATATTTCACCGGCATAGATGACGGTTCCGTCCATTGCGGGTATTACAGGGTCATCAAGGCGCCCTGCAATATCGATTCCAGTATGTAATGGTTGGTATGGTAGATCACTTTCTCCAAACTCAAGCGTAATCACTCCGTCCGTGGGCCAGACGACATTCGGGCTAATTTCCGTCTCTACTTGGCCAGTTGCAGGGTTTTTGATTTCTATTGACTGATTTGTCGAATTTTGGCCAACGAGCTTGTCTGAAACCGCGTTGATGCCGACTTGGGTCAGCAGTATGACCGCAATGACGGGAATCATGAGAAGCGTAATGAAGGCTAAAAGCACAATTTTGAGTTCCTTCCGAAATGACCAGAGGGTAAGAAGGATTTTTGGGTTCATGGTTAGATATAGACTTCTCGGGGATCGGTAGTTAACAGTGGGTGTTCTTCATCTGAAGCTACGACTTTGACAGCGACATGGTTTTGATCGGCAATAAGGAGTGCTTCACCACGGTCGCAGGTAAGTAGATAGTGCTGTTCATAGGCAGAAAGGTGAAATTCATCGGCCACTTTTTTGATTGTGGTTGTATCTTGACGCATAAGAATACGAAGCGATGATTGGCTGGCGATGGCTTTGCCATAGTCCTGATTAAGAAAGTCATTTGCCTGTTGGGAAATAATCGTGACACCAAGGTAATATTTTCTGGCACGTCGAACGAGACTTGAGATAAACCTCGCACTTTCCGGTTCTTGGAGGAGCATCCAGCCCTCGTCAATGACAAGCATTCGCTTTTGAGGATTCTGTTTAACCTCGTTATTTACGAAATTGGCAACCACCATCATCATAATCTGTCGGAGCGATTCGTTGAGGTCTTTAATGTCAAAAACAATGAGACGGTTATCGAGCTTAATGTTCGTTTGGGAGTCGAAAACGGTGGAGAGTGAGCCTTTGACGAACCGCTCGAGGCGGTCACAGAGATCTTTATGCTTCATAGATTTGAGATTTTTGTAAAAGTCCTTGAGAAGCGGGTATTTAATTTTCTTCGCTGTCGCGTTCTTTCTAGTTGTCAGTCCTACTTCTTTGTAGGTCAAAAGGAGTGCTTTATCCACGACTGCTCGCTCTTCCGAGGTAAGAGAGCCTACCATGAGGGATATAAGCTCGGTAAGGTCTTGTATGTGCTCAGAGAGATTGTTTTCATCAACGACCGATTCCTGAGAATACTCAAAAGGGTTTATTTTCTCTTTTGAGGTACTCGAGAGCTTGATATATGTGCCGTTGACCGAAGCCGCGAGTTGTTTATATTCACGCTCGGGGTCAATAATAATGACTTTGGTTCCCTGCATGAGGTGACGGAGAATTTCAACTTTGGCGGTATAGCTTTTGCCTGAGCCTGATTGCGCGAAAATAATGGAGTTGGCGTTATTCAAACTGAAGCGGTCGATAATAACCAAGGAATTATTGGATTTGTTAATGCCATAGAGGATGCCGGACTCCTGCACAAGCTCCGATGAAACGAATGGAAATGTAAGCGCGGCACTCGAACTATCAAGATTCCGTTTCTGCGCCAGTTTGTTTTCGGATCTCGGGAGAATGGATTGCAAGCCTTCAATTTGCTGGAATGTCGCGGGCTTTATGTAGAACAGCCTGGTTTGCATGACGGTTTCGAGAAGTTTTGTGATTTTGTTTAAATCATTCAAACTATCTGCGCTAATCGTCATGTAAATGGAAACTTGGAACAGTTTTTCCATACCACGCTGGATTTTGTCTTTCAACTCCATTGCCGACTCGAGTGGATCAGTAATTTCAGATCCGATGACCCGGCCCTCTTTGAGCATGGTACGTTTGGTGGATTCAAGCTCTGTGATCTTCCTATTGAGTTTGGGTAGGGCTGTTAATGGGTCAACCTGTTCAATGTGATAACTAATATCGATATTGTGATTGAAGTTAATGAGCATCGAGAGCCAGCCGGTAGAGGCCACATAGGGATAGCCGGAAACAAAGAGCGTTCTTACATACCGGTCGTTTATCTGTAAATAGCTCGATTCTTCTTTGAGTCCGGCATAGGAGATGAGGTCGAGTTGATCCTGCTCTCCAAAGGCAATTTTAATTGCCTGATTGGTAAGCTTCCGTTTCTTTTGTGCCCGTTTCCACTTTTTGATGGGAGGAAACTTCGCAATGGTTTTTTTAAGGTTATACATAATTGTTTTTGAGGAGAGCCTCAACCGTTTCTTTTGTTAATGCCTGTGTTTTCATGCTTTCCGCGTTGTAGAAGGTATAGAAGAGATTAAGGATCTCAATACCTGTCAGGGTTCTGGCCTTCATCTGCATCCGTTCCAAGCCTTTGACGATAATATCCCGTTCTAGCGCAAGGTGTTCTTTGATGAGTTTCATATCCTGATGATGCTCGGTATGCTTGTACGGAACGATGATATAGAAACGCCGTGAGAGGATTTTATTGCCGGAGACGAGTTTTTTGACAAAGGCACAGTAGCCGTCAATCTGTTTTTTGTAGGCAGGAATCGTTTCTTTGTGTTTGGTTTTGCCGATGTCTTCTATGTACTTATCAATATCAACTTCCCGGACACGAACGAGAATTTGGATTTGGCAGGGCAAGGCGTTTAAGAAGTTTTGGAAGCTATCAATAATCACATCCTGCTCCTCTTCGCTTTTGAGTTCAAAGTTGACTGAGGAGGTTTCGAGAATCTGTCGGTATTCGTTATTTGGAAGCACGAGTACGTCGTCCACCACTTCCTTAATCTGGATCTGCTCTCTACTACTTTTACTACCCGATTTATTAAATATGTTTGTCATATGCCTTTTTGTTAAATTGATATCTGAGTGCTACTTTGCCGGAGGCGACGAGTTGTTCAAGCTTTACAAGATCGGACGTTGCAAGATCAATATCGTTTGCTTGCGTGGATTTCTTCGTGGTTTTCTTTGCGGGGGCATACTCAACAGGAATTTCCGGAATTACCAGCTCTCGGCTAGTTGTATTGTTTTTGTCGAAAAGATAATACTTCGGGCGCAGGCGATACTTGAAAAGTACTCCGAGCCATTCAGCGACAATTTTGTCTTTAATGCGAAGGGCAAGCGTAAGACAAATCACAAGTGATAGAAATATCAATGCAAACTTATACGGCGCGAGTTTCATTATTGGAAGGAAAATGATATAGACAACAGCCGTCCAGAGAACGGGAATCATGAGGATCATTATCTGGGTCATGTTGAGTGATCCCGCAATTTTGTCCTCAACTGTTGTAATTTGTGCCGGAATTATTGTTGTTCTCATAGGTCTACCGATTTTCTCGGCGTTTTACGATTTGAACTGTTATCCGCCGAATTTTCTTTGTTTTTACTGGCACTCATAATGTTCATGACCTGCCCGCCGACAAACTTCACCATGCCGACTCCTTTCGAGAACAAAACCATTTCCATGAGGAAACCTGGGATTTTAAGAAGTGTAAGGAGAAGTCCAATCGCAACGGCAATGGAAATGAGGGAATTTGGCGTTTGTGTGGGAAGTGTAAGATAGGCACCTGCTAGCTGAATTGCTACAACGTGCACAAAGATTATAAATACCGAAACGAAATAACCCTTAATCGCCATCTCGGCAAAGTCGGCGGTTTTCGGAATCGTCCAGAGAAGAAAAACAAACGGAGAAAGAACGGCTCCGAGTGATATGACAATTAAACGGGTGATGTACATAAAAAGAAGAAGAATGGCAACGATAAGGAAGATCAAGAGAAAAATGAGGGTAATAAAGGGTGCGGTACCGTTGGTGAGATTTTGGATGGTGATTGCATTATTTATCCAGGCGGTATTGAGGCCACCGGTTGCTGAGATAACACCTGATACAAGCGCGTTACTTGCCTGAATAGTGTAGTCGGCAAGAAATAATGAAACATTAGCTCCAAGAAATGCTAGTCCAATTCGTGGAAGAAGATGGGTAAACTCAATCTCTTCAAAGCCGAAAGTTGATGCACTCATAAACTGAAGACCAAGAAGTGCTACAACTATTACAAATAATGAATCCGTAATCCCAACCATAACGAGCCAGAACTTAACGATTGAAGCGTTTTGAAGGAGAGATGGAGTTGTTGCAAGAAACGTCAAAATCCCGTCCACAATGGGCTTTGTGGCACTCTCTACAATGTTTTGGATGAATCCATTGACCGCATCAATGAGGACTTGGGTAAGGCCTCCACTGGGAGCCACGCTCTCAATCTGCGTAACCGGAAGTGTTGATGTAACTGTATTTGTGCCATTCGATATGAACGCGCCGGAAAGGAGCGAAATGAGCGCACTTGCACCAAGAATAACCACTAAACCGATAAGCGCGTTACGAATAGTTTTCTTAGCGTCTTCGAGTGCTTCGGGTTTTCCGGTTGAGGTTATATAAGTAAGTCCTCCGCGAAGAATGAAAAATACGGTAGCGCCTAGGGCAATGATGGTAATGATATGAAGAGTATCTGATGTGAATGAGGTAACTTCAGAAGGAGCGCTACTTGCCGCGTACACCAGTGAGGGTGTTAGAAGAGATCCTAGGACAGCTCCTAGTGCCAAAATAAATGCCTTCATATTGGTTCATATCAGTTCTCGGCAGAATTTATGGCATGGCTCCGAAGGCAGAGGTAGCAAGGTCGGAGATGACATTCGTCAACACAAATGCCCCAAGAACGACAGCAAGTCCAATGGCAGAGTACAAAATAGTTTTTTTGGCACTATCAAGTGACTCTGGGTTCCCGGAACTCGTGATATATCGTATTCCGCCCCAAACAAAGAACCCGGCAGAAATAAGTGCGGCAAGAGTGACAAGAATTTGGATAATGCTTTTGATAAATGTTTGAATACTGGTGATATCTGCTGTTGCGGCATACACAGGAGAAGCAAACATGAGTGCTGTAAGTGCTACTGAAGAAAGAGTAATGATTTTTTTATTCATACCTGCCTCCTAACAATAAGTTCGTTAATACTTGTGGCAGGTTAGTTACAAAAAAGCCTATTTAGGGGTCAGCTCTTTTGAGTTGAGAGGATTATAGCAATCCAGAGGTAAATGTCAAGAACAAAGCATATCAAACTAAAACATTACTATTTTTTACACGCTCTACTTCCTCACAGGAGATTCGATAACTTCCTTCTTTTTCTATTTGCACTGCGTTAATTTTCTTTTGTTTGATTTGTTCATACACATCCCGTTTTGATATATGAAGAATAGCCGCAGCTTCGGCGATACTGTAGCAAAGCTTTTCCGGTTTTGTGGGAATGAGTGTTGAAATGAATTTTTTAATTGGGTTACTCATATCTCAACGCGTTTAATGCCGATATTTTGGTTGCCCGTTTGGCAGGATACATACCGGTTGCTATACCAACAACGAGAGACAAAATGATGATTGTCGCCAAAAATGGAAACGGTAGATATGATACATCTACAATACCAACGCCTTTAACAAGGGAAAAGACGGAAAGAATGACGCCCACCAGTTTTCCGGCGAGAAATCCAATGAGAATCCCAAAGAGTCCACCGACAAATCCCATGATCATGCTTTCGGTCAGGAAGAGTTCCGATACCTCCGAACTTTTCATTCCCATAGCTTTCATAAGTCCCACCTCGCGGGTGCGCTCAAGAAGTGATACGGTGAGGGTGTTAAACATCCCAAGGGCGGCAACAGCCAGGGCGACCATACCAAGAAGCGCGAGAATAATCCGGGCGGTGCTAAAGAGTGAGTTAATTTGCGCAACCGTATCAGCAACCGAGCGGGTCACAAATCCCATGGCTTCAATCTGCCGTCTGACTTTCTGTAAATCATTTTGGCTTGCGGTAACAACCTTACTTTGCGAATACTGCGTTACACCGAGCGACCGAAGATCAATGAAGGGAACATAGATAACGGGCGTCTGATTGTCCGGTGTGACGCCGACAATGGTATAGGTAGCGGGCGCCGATTCGATACGTTTCGTCGGGTCCGGTAAAAGATCTCCGACAACGACGAATGACACATCAAATGATTTCCCGATTGCCTGCGCTTGGCTGATACCCAGTACTTTGAGGACCGCTGTATTCACTACTGCTTGTTTAATGGCGGAATTGGCAAGTGTTACCGTTTGCACTTCAGAGGTTGCGGTAACGGCAGAGATGGACGCAATCGTCACAAAATTGATTCCTGCATTGGGGTCAGGGACGGCAGAAATCGAGGCAGTATCCGCGATAGAGGTGGAAACACCCAGGACGCTTTCGGAATTTGTCACGGTCGTACCGGTTGCAGTGAGACTGAGTTCTGCAATGTAACCGACTGCTTCTGTCTGGGTATTGTCCGTATCGCGTGCGACCATATAGTGACCGCCTTCACAATCTCCTTGGGTTGCCGGGTCACAGATTGCCATATTCCAGAGCAGTACCTTTCCTTTCACCCATTTTCCGAGCGGTTTTCCGGACGCAGTTGTTCCTGCTTTTCCGCGTCCATCGGGAGAGGTGTAGGTTCCTCCCCAGACTTCCGTTCCCTGACTCGTTCCTTCAACGCGTTTGGTATACCCGAGTATTTTCCCCGATATTGTCGGCGCGTCGCGTACTTTGAGCCAGGTCGCGGGATCAATGGTATAGGAAACACTTTGTATCTCGTTTCCCACCGTCGCTGGGGTATTCACCGTACTTGCACCAGCAACAACACCGGGGAGGAGTGAGGTGTTCATGACAAGGTTGTTACTCGTAAACACTTTTCCTTCTACGGGCTTAATGGCAGATTCGGTAAGGTAGTCTGTGGTGACACCGTAGACTGCCATATCGGAAACAGAGGATTGGTAATTCACCTTCCCAACGACAGAAATGAGCGGTAGGACTTTTTGTACGCCGGTCAGTTCTTTCATTGATGAAAGCGCCTTGTCGTCAATCACAATTTTAGCGCCGGGTTGCGGGGAGACATCTGCTTGCCGCATTTCTTCAAGCCGTGCGACACGGGAAATGACGAGCTGTTGGAGCCCGTAGCCCAAGGAAACCAGAAAGACAATGGTGGCAATTCCCAAAGTCATTCCGCCGATCGTGACGATTGTTCTTGTCTTTTTCGCCATCATGTTTTTGACAGAAAGCTCAATAAGGTCAACGCGGGAAATACTGCCCGTATGGCTGTTGTCAAAGAGTTTCACCGCCCGGTTGAGAAGATTGGCGGTAAACGTTTGGAAACGATTTTTGAATATATGATTGATAGTTTTGACTACAAGATACAGGAAGAGAAGAATGATAAAGCTTCCCATGTTGATAGACGAATACCAAAGATGCGCAAGACGTGACGGTTGGGTAACACGCTTTCCTTCCGGTTGAACCGGCGTTGTTGTTTCTGATATGGTAGGTTTTCTAAAAAATTCAGACATGGCCGCGTTTTCCTTTCACTTCCGATGCGAGCGCTCCTTTTTCTCCGTCTTTGTAGACGCCGACAATTTCACCGTTAAACATCTTCACCGCTGTTTTAGCAAATTTGAGATATTCCAAATCGTGAGTGACCATAAGAATAGTTTTGTGAAGCTTTGTATTCATTTGGGTCAAGACCTCCATAAGTTCCTGGCCTGATTCATAGTCGAGGTTCCCGGTCGGCTCATCGGCGATGATAACGTCCGGGTTGGTGACGAGAGCGCGCATGAGCGCGATCTTTTGCTGTTGACCACTGGAAAGCTCCGTGGGAATATAGTTGGCCCAGGCGGTCATGCCCATCGATCCCAAGGTATCAATAGCTTTGGCAAGCGACTCGGATTTGGTGTGGCCTAGAAGTTGTAAGGGAAACGCGATGTTTTCGGCGACCGTCAAAGCTTTTATCCAATTTGCCTGCTGGTAGACCATACCGATATGTTTTTTACGTATTTCACTCCGTTCATCTTCGTCAACGACGTCCGTAGTTTTTACAAACTTGCGGAGGCTAGATGGCTCGACAATCATGGTCCGCTTTGTTCGTTCATAGAGGTTGTTTCCAAGAAAAAGAATCGTTCCCTGATTGGGAGGTTCGAGCCCTAGGATAGTATGGAGGAGCGTTGACTTGCCGCAGCCGGATGGGCCGAAGATAATGACAAAGTCCCCGGGCATTATGTCCAAAGATACCTTTTTCAATACAGGCACATCCACTGCTCCGACATGGAAAGATTTACTCAAATTTTCGATGGACATGATGGGCGTGGTCATATATGGTTATTGTCCGAGTCCTCCTAAAAATCCAAACGCCTGCTGCAAATTGGTAATGACGAGATTCAGAGCATTTTCCGTAGCTTTTGGCGTAATCGTCACTGTATCAATCGACTGGCCAACATTTTTCGCGTCATCAAGAGAAATAGCTCGTAGATGGTAGACTTTTGAGGGAGTTAACCCTGATATCACAACCAGATGGTTCATGGTGAGATTTGCGTTTTCCTGAGTTTTCTGTTCGTAACTTGCTCCTGTTCCTTCGCCAAACTCCACCTGGCTTGTTCCCGGTTCATCGGTATCCCAAGAGACAATAAGTTGGGCGTTTTGTGCTTGAGCGGTTGAGCCCACCGGCGGGACATTACTCCCCTCCACATGTAGATTGGAGATAACCGGCGGACGCGTATCGGTGGCAGTCGTTACTTTTTGTACGTCGCTATCGGCTTCATTTCCGATCTTATCCCTGCCTTTGACTACCAAATAATAATCGGTCTTGGCAAGCAGGTTTCCCACAACCATTTGGTGGGCGCCGCTTGTCAGGGCTACATTCACATTGTCAGATGCTGCCCCCGGATTTCCTGCCGGATATGTGGTGACAATGGAAGAGACGGCGGTATTGGTCGTCCAGGTAATATACAAAGTTGTTTGGGCGGTATTGGCTACCTGTTGGACACGGACATTGGTGATTTTCGGACGCGGGAGGGTGGTAAAGTCGTTAATCTGGTTGTCATACTCCGTGCCGTCCGTATCAAAGGTGTTGATTTTATAGTAGTACTTGGTGCCATCCAAGAGTCCGGTTAACTGTGACGTGTACACGGTTGATGATGTGGATGTAGACAATGTAACTGCGCCTCCAAAGCTGGTTGTTGTGCCGTAATAGATTTTGACGGATGAAGCACCGTTTGCCGTAAAGGTCAACAGCGCGGAAGTTAACCCTATGCTTCCGGCGGAAACATCCTGCACACTGGGAGCTGCTGCAGTGGTAAAGTTGTTTTCATCGCTGGTTCCCGTATTGCCGTCTTCATCTGTCCATTGGGCACGGTAATAGTACGTAGTCCCCGGGGTAAGTCCTGTCAACTGAATTGAGTGTGAAGTGACCTGTGAAGAATTACTCGGTTCCACGTCATTGTAGCTGCCGCTTGTTGTGCCGTATTCCACCTTGGAATCAGAACTTCTGGATGTGCTCCAGGTGATCGTTGCTTTGCGTACGCTGATGCTTCCCGCGTTCGGACCGCTCGAGAGATCCGGTGCACTCGTCCATTTACCGGTTGGTGTAATGGAAACCGCATTAGTGCCGCTTGAAACCGCGCTCGCGCCGTCTTTTGTATAGACTTTGTAATAGTACAGTGTTGAGGACGGGGTATTGTCTACATATGATAGTCCTGACGATGTTCCGACTTGAGTAAACGTCACGTTATCCGTTGAGCGTTTAATAGTATAGGTAAGGTTTCCCGCTCCCTGATAAACGGGAGCCGTCCATGTGAGCGTTACATTCCACTGTGATTTTGACTTAATGGAAGAATCGGACGCTACCAAGTCTCCCACATTGTCCGGATCGGTAGAGTTCAGAGTGAACGATCCCATGATGTAATTACTCGGGGAATAATCGGGGCTGGTGGCATCATCAACCGCAACCACATAGACATGATTGGTGCCTTTATTTACATTGGGAAGTGCGCCGGCTGCCACGGTAGTACTTGTGCCGTTATCAATATAGGTCGAACTATTACTTTGTAACGTTGCAAGCGTTGAAGGCGGCTGCTGGTTTATCATGTAGTAATAATGCGCGATTGCATGCGGATGGGCCGCGCTCGCTGTCGGCCAGGAGAGGGCATAGGAGTTCCCCGTGGATGTAGACGGAGTCACCGTTACCGTGTCGCTTCCGCCAAAACTTGGGGCCTGCCCGCCGTAAGACAAGTTACAGGTACGGACTGTCGCGTCTGTTGAGACATTCCCGGCTCCGTCTGCCGTCCGAAAATAGACAATATAATTGCCGGGGGTAGTGATTGTCCCCCCGTCCTGTCCCGCAGTAAGCGTGTAGGAAGCTGAACCTGTTGCTATGTAGTTAAGACCCACTCCTGTTGTTGTCCCGAGCCACGTACCGCTCGTGGAGTTAATCTGGTACTGCCAGCCGAGGACACTGCTGTTGGCATCTGCCGCCGCAACGCTTCCGGCTGTGGGCCAGGAAAAACTCATGTCCGTGACGTTAGAAAATGAACCTGAAGCGCAGGAAATATAGCTGACGTTTGTTGGAGAAATGTTATCAAACTGGAATGAGAATGTTGCAGCACTCGTGTTGTAGGTATTTCCGGCGTTATCTATCGCTTTGATACGCAGGTAGTATGTTGTGCCTGTAACAAACGCGCTCGAAAGATAGCTCGCTGAGGCGAGATTAAGGCTTGTTGCGGTGGTTAAAAAGAGACAATCCGTTCCCGCCGTTGTGACAGGAGAATTGGTGAGCATCCCCGCGCTCCCGCTTTGCGAAACGGAATTGCCTGGGTCACCGTTGGGGTCGGTTCCCAGATATAGACAATAGCCGCGTATTCCCGAGCCCCCGAGGTTATCCGCGCCCGCCGTCCAGGAAAATGACGGCGTACTGCCGTTCTCCCAGCCGCCGCTTGTGACCGTATACCCTCCGGATGCAGCAGAGTTCATAATAATACCGCTGGCATTGGTTGTAGGCTCGGTAAGGTCGGTACTGAAATTAACGATACTGACACCGGGATTGTCAAACTTTAACCAACCGATGTCCTGGCTCCAGGCCCAGCCGGACATGATGCCGGTACTGGGGTCTACAACGACGGTACTGGGCGCATTAAAAATAATATCGCCGCCGGTTGAAAGCACCCTGGCTTTCCCCGTAACGACACCGGTCGTGGTATTGACGGAAACGGCGCCGTTCGGGTTATTATGAGAAGTGTCGCCAAATGCTACCCAGCCGACGTCATCACTCCATGCGTAGCCAACAAATTTGCCCGTCTGCCAGTTGACGCGGGCATTGGCATTGTACGTAGCGGAAAAGTTCAGATATCCCCCGGTGGTGGATGATAGGGCGCGTCCGGTGAGAGCTAAACTTGCGGCGTAGACCGGGTTCAAAAAGAAAAATGCCGCCGCTACGATCGCAACAAGGGCGCCTGCAAGAACGAGAATCTGCTTGGATCTCTGGCGGGCGAAATGATATATATTCATGAATGAATCCTCAGTCTTTATGATAGCAAAAACCACGCGATTACTCGCTTATGGTTCAGCTATCATAACTATGATACTTTTGCACCCGCTTTGCAAGGGAATAAAGAGGCTGTTTTATGGCTCTCGGATATTTCGTTGTGTGATGAATTACAATACCTGCTTTTATAGCTTCAGAGGGGCTAACCAAAGGCATTGCGCGATATATTGCACGATTATTGTTTGATACGCATATTTTTTGGGACAAATAGCAATGAAAGTTGTATAATAAAACCATGAGTATGAATCAGCTCCCCACATCACTTAAGCCATACTTTTGGGACGTATCTTTTGAGTCTCTTGACACGACAAAGTATGCCAATTTTGTTATCGGAAGACTGCTCGACAAAGGGAGTGCGGAGGCTGCCTCTTGGGTACTGAACAATTATTCCCGTGATGACATACAGCGCACATTCATGACGATACGGGATTTTAGCCCCAAGACAGCAAACTTTTGGAGTATATATTTGGATATTCCAAGAGATAAAATCGTATGTTTACAGGAACCTTACCTGCGCCTGCGCAGAAGTCATTGGCCGTATTAGGGAAAAGCAACTGTCTGCCGCCGCAAACCTATTTGGCCGGTGGCTCTGGTTTAGCGTTGTATCTCGGCCACCGGATATCGGTGGATTTTGATTTTTTTACGCCGGAACATTTCAATCAGGAGACGTTAGCAGCAACACTTTCTGAGCATGGCAATTTCACAACGACGTCAATCAATCCCGATACGCTTCTCGGCGTTTTCGATGAGACAAAGTTCAGTATTTTCCGGTATCAGTACCCCCTGTTGTTTCCGACAAACGACTGTCAGGGTATACAGGTTGCGGATAAACAGGACATAGCAGCAATGAAAATTGCAGCGGTCATGGATCGGGGAACAAAGAAAGATTTCATTGACTTATACTTTCTTGCCAAAGACGGCATTACTCTTGCAGACAGTTTGAAGTTGTACGACAAAAAATATGGCTCGCTTGCAAGTAATGCATATAGTATATTAAAAAGTCTTACGTATTTTGTTGACGCAGAAGAATCGGAAATGCCGAAAATGCTCATCCCTACCGATTGGGGAAGCGTAAAGGAGTATTTCCAAACGGAAACAAAAAAACTAGCAGAAGATGTGTTTACCTCCAAGTAATTCATTTATAATATAGCCCTATAGTGATCTTCATGGAAAAATTTGGCGCGAATGCAACCCCTAAATTACCAAAAATCCAAAAAAACCAAAAGACCAAATGGGAACAGGGGCAAAGGCCAAGTTAACGGACGCAACGTGCGGAGACCCCATTAACCTTATTACTGTAGTTCGTGACGCCACCGTACTGGTACGTGAACCACGCCTG
>Ga0116107_1000136_pt1 | contig 66086 bp, 61 predicted proteins | sample June2015DPH_6_10_FD_88969 | JGI IMG/M metagenome (GOLD analysis project Ga0116107, IMG submission 88969) | Peatland microbial communities from SPRUCE experiment site at the Marcell Experimental Forest, Minnesota, USA - June2015DPH_6_100 | ecosystem: Environmental > Terrestrial > Soil > Wetlands... | reverse complement strand
CGGGATTGATCTCAACCTCACAGGTTTCTTTGAGCAGGTCGAGGCCTTCGTGGGGAATGAGTCGGGTAATGTATACTTCAGGTCTGAGCATATTCCACCCCCTGGCTTAGAAGGAAGATGATTGCCTTAGATCCGAGGCGGATAGCAACACTCCAGGATCACCGGGCAATAGTTGCCGTCCACCGGATTTTTTTTCCAGCAAGCGTGTCGCCTGGACCGCGGCCCTGAAGCTAAACGGGACCAGCGGGCAAAGCCCGGCGGTCCCGAAGATTTTGTTATTAACTGGAAACCGTAATTATTTGGGGAAGTCAACCCCTGGCACCGCAGAGTAAATCTCTTTCAGGAGCGGGGGTTTAATTTCCAGGGTCCGGAACAAGAGAACCGGCACCGTGGCATAGGAGGCCACCTTGTCGGCGACCCCGCCCATGTACCAGACCACTTCCCCGGCCCCGTGGGTGCCCAGGATGATGAGGTCGTAACCTTTATTCTGGGCGAAGGCGATGATTTCCCGGGCCGGCACCCCGTCCTCGCAAGCCGAGTCCACCTCCAGGCCCTGGTCCCGGAGGTCCTTCGCGGCCTTGGCCAGGAAGGTGGAGCAGAATTTTTGTTCCTGGGCCTCGGCGGCCTCGATCACCCCCGGGGAGGCCTCGCCGGAGTAGGCCCCCACCCCACTATAACAGACGTGAAAGAGGGTCACTTTGGCCTGACAGGACTTGGCAAACTCCGCTACCTTGGGAAGAATCTTCGCCGCAATTTCCGAGCCGTCCAGTGGAACCAAAACCTTTTTGAACATACATGCCCTCCTGGTTGACTTTCGCAGGGCCTAGCCCAAAACCGACCCGCCGCGGCCCTGCTCGATTTAGATTTAACATAAGAACAAGATACAAAAATGTCAATTACCTAATCATTTTTTCCCTGGCCGCCGGTCTCCCTAGTTTTTCCGCCTTTATATAGTCCCCGCTGCAAGACCCGGTGGTAGCCGGTAAAATCGCCTTCTCCCCAGTCGCTTTCCAGGTGTTGGGACATCATCTTGAGTTTGGCGTCCAGGTCATCGAGGGCATAAACCAGCATGGCCTCCCGGGTCTTGGGCGGGATGGGGGAGCCGAATTCCAGGACGCCGTGATGAGCCAGGATGATGTGTTCTAGCTGTATGAGAAGGTTGGCGTCGGAGAATTTCATGGCCCTGGCTTCCTCCCGCACCATCTCCCAGCCCAGGACAATATGGCCCAGGAGTTGGCCCGGGACCGTGAACTCCGGGGCGGTGGGGTTGGTGATTTCCTTGACCTTTCCCAGATCGTGGAGGATGGCGCCGGCCAGGGCCAGGCTGGGGTTGAGGTCGGGGTAGATGCTCAGGGAGGCCAGGGCATGGCGGGCCACGAACCAGGTGTGCTCCAGCAGCCCCCCCAGATAAGGGTGATGATAGAGGCGGGCCGCGGGACACACCAGGAACAGCTCCTGGTAGCGGTCCAACAGGCGCAGCACCAACTGCCCCAGGGGCGGCTGGATATGGGCCTCGGCCAATTGGCGCAACTCCCGCCACAACTGCTGGCGGTCATATGGGGTGGACAGGTGCAGGATTTCCGGCTCGAAGTCCTTGAGGTCCTTGCCCAGGGCCGCCAGCGCGGCAACGGTATTGAGGTATTGCACGGTGAGCTGGAGCTCGCCCTTGTAGGAATCCACCTGGCCCTGGACTCCCACGTAATTCCCCGGGGCGAAGGGACCGGGACACTTGGCCAGGGTCTTGCTCCAGACCCGGGCCACCATGGTGCCGCTCCTGTCGCCCAGCACCAGGGACAGGTAAGGGGCGCCGCTTTTATCGGTGCGGCTCTCCACCTGGCGCACCAGGAAGAATTGGTGCACCGCCATGCCTTCCTGCAGTTGGTCAATAAAGCGATGGGGCATTGGGGCCTCGCAACTATGGGGTGGCGGTATCATACCGCCGGGCCGGGGCCGGGTCAAGGCCGGGTACCTGGAAAAAATAAAGTGGAGGGAAATCGCGGGAGGCCCTTGACAACCTCTTATAGATAATTATCTTAAATAAATTGGTAGATTAGCCTATATCAACGATGCGTGCGCAAATTAAAAATGGTGCCCTTTATGGCCGGTGAGCGAAGGAGAAAGTCTAAAATATTCCTTGACTTTAATTAAGGAAAAGATAGAATAAATTATTTAACCTTTAGGAGCTGGGCAACCACGGGAATACCAATACATGGAAAAAGATTACCTGAAAAAATTCCTTGATCTGGGTGGCGCCAACGAACCGTTGGTCGCCTATGATCAATTTCACCTCATAGTCCCCGGGGAAGATAACGATTCCCTGGATTTCCGGGGCCCTTACGAAGGTCCGGCCGACGAAGAGCTGGAAGTGACCGATCAGTTGGACGTGGCCACTTATGGCGGCGGGGCAGAGGAAGGTCTGGAGGAGGAACTGGAAGACGTGGAGGTGGAGGAGATCCCGGAACATGAGGGGCTGGTGGCCGCCTATTTCCGGGAGATGCTGCGCTATGCCATCCTCTCCCCGGAAGAGGAGCGCCATCTGGGGCGCATCATCAAAGAGGGACAGGAGGCCATCTTCGATCTGGTTTCCCAGGCGGTCTCCGATTTGGAAGAGATTTGCTATATCCAAAAGAAGGTCCAGGAATGGTTCAAAACTCTGGATAAGACCGCACAGAGCAAAGAGAAGCTCTTCAAGGTTATCCATCAGAAACTGATCCAGATTCAGAAGCACCATCCCGAGGCCAATGAAGTGGAGGAACTGGCCAATCGCATCCAGGTCACCGAAACCGAGGTCAACCAGGCCAGGGATCAGATGATCAAGGCCAACCTGCGTCTGGTGGTGAGCATCGCCAAAAAGTACCTGCACCGGGGCTTGACCTTCTCCGACCTGATCCAGGAAGGCAACCTGGGGCTGATGAAGGCGGTCACCCGCTATGACTACACCACCGGCTACCGCCTCAGCACCTTTGCCTCCTGGTGGATCCGGCAGACCATCACCCGGGCCATCTACGACAAGACCCGGACCATCCGGATTCCGGTGCACCTGCAGGAGATTCGCAACCGTTGTTACCGGGCCTTTTACGATCTACTGAAGGAATTGGGCCGGGAGCCCATCCTGCGGGAGATCTCCGAGCGCTCCGGGGTGCCCGAGGACAAGATCCTCCTGGTCACTAACCTGGCCGATGAGCTCATCTCCCTGGAGACCCCGGTGGGGGACGAAGGGGACCGGCTGGGTGACTTCATCCGCAACGACAAGGCGGTCTCCCCCTACGAGGCCATCCTGGATTCCCAGTTGGGGGAGAAGACCGGGTCCATCCTCACCACCCTCACCGCCCGGGAAGAGAAGATCATGAAGATGCGCTTCGGCATCGGGGAAGAGGTGGAGCACACCCTGGAGGAGATCGGCCGGGCCTTCAAGGTTTCCCGGGAGCGAATCCGCCAGATCGAGAAAAAGGCCTTGAAGCGTCTGAAACACCCCACCCGCAAAGCGGCGCTGGAAGATTTTCTGGAGTAACCCCAGGGGGCCGGCCCTCCGTGGCGGCCCCGCCAACCGATCCTGTGGAGGGACCAAGGATGGCAGGACTGACCCCCGAGAGACTGGCGGAGGTAAAGGATCGCCTGCTGGGACGTAAGAAGCTCCTCTGGCTGGAGGTCAAGGAGCAGCTCAAGAGCAGCATCGGCGACGGTTACCAGGAGATGCTGGCCACCGCCCGGGATGAGGAAGACCAGGCCACGGTTAGCCTGATGGCCGAAACCAGCCTCACCCTCCTGGGACCCAAGCGCCAGGAGCTGGAGGCCATCGAGGAGGCCCTGCAGCGCCTGGAAAACGGCTCTTACGGCCTCTGCGAGGTCTGCGGCCAGCCCATCGAACCCCGGCGTCTGGAGATCATGCCGGAGACCCCTTTGTGCCGCGGCTGCATGTCCCAACGGGAAAAACTGGCCAAGGCCACGGCCCGCTGAGACCAAGCTAACTAACTAAAAAAATTCTTAGGGCGGTAGGAACTCATCCTGCCGCCCTTTTTTGTTGGCATTATTTTTGATTTTCCCCCATATATTGTCAGTAATGAGGATTCCGTGATATTCATAATCTGCGAGGATCCACACCGTGAAGAAGACCAATATATTCAAGGTATTCGCCGCCTGTGTTGACGCAATCCTACAGGGGATATTGATAACTCGGGTGAGCAGAACTGATAAGGAATTCCACTTCCAGAACTGGTTTGAAGACCGACTTAGGAGCACTGGCGTCCTATTTGATAAAAGTGGTAGGAACTCGTACCCCGACTTCACTATGGTTAAGTTCACCGAAGGATACGAGACTAAAGGCCTTGCGTGGCCAGGGAGGGAATCGACATACGACTGCAATAGTCAGGTTCCCACAGGTTACCATAATGGACGTGACGTATTCTACGTTTTCGGTCGGTATCCCAAGGCTGAGGACACCGGGAAGGAGTACCCGGTAATAGATTTGGTTCTCTGTCATGGTGACTTCCTTAATGCAGATCACGAGTATGTTCACAAGAATAAAAGCGTTAAAGGGTTCGGTAGTTACGGGGATATTATGATTCGGGACAGGAAGATGTACGTCGCGCCTACTCCTTTTGCAGTGGCCCAGGGCCTTACGGGTACCAGGACATTGTTAATTCCTTCAGCATGGAGGCTACCGACAGGATTCAAGAAGGTTGGGGAAATTGTTCGCGTGGAATCGTCCGATCTGGTCATTGGGTATGAGTTTGATTTGAAGACAAACCTAATTTCAGCGAAAATGGTTCCAAATCATGAGGCCGGCAGAGAGCATTGTTTCACTGCCTACCGAATCGAATCTGACTCTGACAAGCCAGTTACTCTGATTTCCTCTTCACAACAAGAAGATTTTGAAGAAGGAGAAGAAGAGTGATGCTACTATTTGCTGATCTTGAAGCAGCCATTTCTGAGTGTCATATATCCGGGAATAATCCGCATGCCGAAACTTATTGAGAAAGATTTCCCCTTTGCCCATCTTTCTCTCGTGGCCGAGCGAGAGTCTTGGCGGAAAGAGGTGTACCGCCCTGTTTACTACCTGCACAAATGGTGGGCGCGGCGGTTGGGGTCAGTCTTCCGCGGTATCGTGTTATCTGCATGCATAGATGATTCGGAGGAGTTCTGGGATCGCTTTTATGGCAAGAATGACTTTAATGGCACAATTCTCTTCGATCCCTTTATGGGAAGCGGAGTTACTATAGGAGAGGCAATCAAGCTTGGGTGCAAGGCCGTCGGTCGAGACATAAACCCTGTTGCCTATCTCGCCTGTCGGGCAGCGTTCTCTCGATACAAAGCCAGCGAAGTACTCCGCACCTATCGAAGTTTAGAAGAGAAGTTAGCTCCTAAGATTCAAAGCTACTTCGCGACTAAGACGGATACAGGGGAAGAGGCCATTGTATTGTATTACTTTCTTGTAAAGGTTGTTGGGTGTCCGCAATGCGGTAAGGATATCGATCTGTTTAAGACACGGATCTTCTCGAAGAATGCTATGACTCGGAAAGATCCTTCTGCTCGAGCCCTCTGTCCTGCATGTGGTTCTATAGCCTCCACTTTCTACGATGCAAGGCATGTGGCATGCCCGCAGTGTTCCATGTCTTACAACCCTCAGGAAGGTACCATCAGCGGTCCATACGTTCGCTGTGATGGTTGCCAGTTATCATTTCGCTTAGTAGAAAGGATGAAATCCATTGATGGCCCCTTGGGCTTCCGCAGATATGCTAAGATGTTAATTAAGAATAATGGTCAAAAACAATATGAACCATTAAACAACTTTGACAGGAATCTTGAGAGACAAGTAGAAGAGGAGTTTGCCTCTATTGAATACAATATATCTCATGTAACTATCGACCCAGGCTACAATACTGACCAGATACTTAAGCACAACTATAAGTACTGGCACCAATTATTTTCAGACAGACAATTGCTTTGCATTAAGAAAATGACCCAGGCCATTAGGGGCATTGAAGACCCCGGCCTAAAGCTTCTTTTTGCCTGCCTGTTTTCTGGGGTGCTGGAGTTCAACAATTTGTTCACATCCTTCAAAGGAGAGGGAACTGGGGCCGTGAGACACATGTTCGCCCACCACGTTCTTAAACCGGAGATGATGCCATTGGAGGCCAACATCTGGGGGGCGAATAAATCTTCAGGTGCATTTTCTTCTCTTTTCGATTCCCGCGTTAGAAGAGCGCTTGCTTATAAGTCCAACCCCACCGAATTACGTTTAAACAAATCGAAAAGCCTGAAGGTGGGGGGTATAAACTATCCCATTGAGGCAAAGGTGGTCGGAAGTTACTTTGAGTTTTCCTCTAACACGGGTAGTGTGTACCTGAGCCCTGGAGATTCTAGTTGTGTAGACTTGCCAGACAAGAGCGTTAGTTTGATCGTTACAGATCCGCCTTTCTTCGACAACGTTCACTATTCTCAGCTTGCAGATTTTTTTTACTATTGGCTGAATCAAATTCTCGATATATCGACAAATGTTACTACGAGATACCCCGGTGAAGTGCAGGACACGGATTCTGATTTATTCACGAGGAAATTGACATCCGTATTCGCTGAATGCAATCGGGTTCTCCGCGATAATGGTTTATTTGTATTTACCTACCATCACTCGCGCCATGAAGGATGGACCTCAGTTCATCGAGCCATTAGGCACGCAGGTTTTGTTTGCATCCAAGCATATCCAGTAAAGGCTGAAATGTCTGTTTCTATGCCATTACAGCAGACATCGTCTCCAATACATTTAGACCTCATATTGGTATGTCGCAAGGACCAATGGGATATTATTGGCCAGTCAGGTGATGACGCCCTTATATCCGCTATTGATTTGGCCAAGGCGCAAATATCCTCGCTTAGAAAGGTTGGAATACAGGTTTCGCTCGGAGATGCGAAGGTCATCTTGATGGGGCGCTTCTTGTGCGAAGCGCATAGCATTAGAAACTTAGAATTAGAGGAGAAGTTCCTTAAGGATCTGGAAAAGAATATTGATGCATATGTATGTCAAGTAATCTCTACAATGGGGGAAGTTTTATATAAAGATAAGGAGCCAGAGCAATTGAGGCTCTTTGAGGAAATAAGGGAGTACCTGGCAAATAAGAGGATGCAAGGCACGAAGAATTGACGGAGTTGCCCTTCCGCTACAAATTGGAGCAAAGAGTTATCCCCACCAGCCCGGCCTTTTCCCGGTGTTGGGGAATATCGGGGTTGAACCAGAAGAGATTGCGGCCCCGGGTGTTGTGGACGTCGTCCAGGAGTCGCCAGCGACCCTTTCTCAGGTGGGCGGCCCGGTAGCCGTAATCCCTGAGGAAGGTCTGGATGGCCGCCTTGGAAGCGCCGGCGGCCTGCAGGTTCTTCTCTTCCATTTCCACCAGCAACAGGGGCCGGAAGTCGGCGAGGATGGCGGCGGCGCCCTGCAAGGCCGCCAGTTCAGCCCCTTCCACGTCCAGCTTGATGAGGTCCGGCGGCCGCAAACCCTCCTTCTTTAGAAAGCGGTCCAGGGCGACGGTGGTGCAAGTCTCGCCCCCCGCGGCCCCGGCGGCGCCCATATAAAGGCTGGCGCTGCTGTCGGCGATACCCTCGCGGCGGTAGAGCACGGCCTCGCCGTCGGCGTCAGCCGCCGCCAGGTTGAATATCCTGATGTTTTTGTCTTTTTTGTAAGAGTTCAGAGAGACGTTTTCCTGAAGACGGGCCAGGGCCGCGGCCCCCGGCTCGAAGGCCGCCACCTCCCCGCGCTCCCCCACCGCGGCGGCCGCCACCAGGGAAAAATAGCCAATGTTGGCCCCCACATCCCAGAAGACCTCTCCCGGGTCCAGGACTCGGGCCACCAGGGCAGCTTCGTAGCGTTCGTGGTAATGGCCGAAGAAATAGACCTTCCGCTGTTCGGGGTCCCCAAGGTCCAGCCTCATACGAAAAATGCGAAACCCTGGATCCAGGGTGGCGGTGACCAGGCGCTCAGACGGCATCAGGTATTGGTGGAGATGCTCATACAAAAAAACCTTGCCATCCCGCAGGGGGAATTTGCTCAGGTACCAGCGAAAGATGGCCCGGCCCCCGGATTTGAGTTTTTCGCCTTTTTCGTCAGGGCTTTCCGGCATGAAGTTGGACTCCTGAGGGCGCGCCCCGGCGGATCGCCCTGGCGTAGGAGAACGAGGGTCCGGGATTAAACCCGCCCCTAGGGGGCGCCCGGCGGAGATTTTTTTGTAAAAGAACCGGCAAGCGGGCCTGTTCCTCCGGTAAACCACAAGTTTTTGCGAAATTCCTGGGGCGACCCGCTGGGTCTCCCAGGAGTTGTCAGCTATCAGCTGTCAGCAAAGGTAAAAACCAAGAGGATACGTCTCGCACACCAGCAACCAGGTTTAGCTTTTAGCTGATCGCTGAAAGCAAAGCCGGGTCGGGCCATTCCATGAAGCGGGCCGCAGCCGGCGGCCCGAAAGTGCCCGCGGGGTAGAGGAGCGGCGGCAGGTGGGGCTCCCCCAAGAGCGGGGCATAGATGCGCCAGGCCGCCTCGGCCTCATCGGCCCGGACGAAGAGGGTCGGGTCTCCGGCCATGACGTCCGCGAGCAAGGTCTCATAGGCCTCCGGCAGGGGCCCGAAGGCTTCGCCGTAGCGGTAACTTAGCCGCTGTGTTCTCAGTTCCAGGGGCTCCCCCGGCGCCTTGACCTGAAAATGAAGGTCAAAGCCCTCATCCGGCTGCAGGGTGAGCACCAGGACATTGGGGTTGCAGGAAGCCTTGAGGGGCTGGAAGAGCAACACCGGCGGGCAGCGGAAGGTGACGGCGATCTGGGTGAACTGGGAGGGCAGCCCCTTGCCGGTGACCAGGTAGAAGGGCACCCCGTTCCAGCGCCAATTCTCGATGGCCAGCTTCAAGGCGACAAAGGTTGCGGTGGCGGAATCGGGAGAAACTCCCGGCAATTCCCGATACCCGGGCATCATCTGGCCATCCACCGTTCCCCGGGTATACTGGCCGTAAACCACGTCCTCGGGGCGCACCGGGGTGACGGCCCGGAGGACCTTGACTTTTTCGGCGCGGATGGCCTCCGGCTCGAAGGTCACCGGGACCTCCATGGTGATAAGGGTGAGGAGCTGGGTGAGGTGGTTCTGCACCATGTCCCGCAAGGCCCCGGTTTGCTCGTAATAGGCGCCCCGATGGCCCACCCCGCTGGCTTCCGCCACGGTGATCTGGACGCTTTGCACCAGGTTCCGGTGCCAGAGGGGCTCAAAGATGTTGTTGGCGAAGCGGAAGATCAGGAGGTTTTGCACCGTCTCCTTACCCAGGTAATGGTCGATGCGATAGATCTGGGATTCGTCGAAATAGCGGTGCAGCAATTGATTGAGACTTAGGGCCGACTCCGGGTCCCGGCCGAAGGGCTTCTCCACCACCAGCCGGGTCCAGCCGGGGCTGCGGTTCAATTTGGCCTGGCCCAGGCTGGTAATCGCCGGTTCAAAGGCCTCTGGGGGCAGGGCCAGATAAAAGACGCGATTCCCCGGAAACCGGTGGGCCTTTTCCAGGGCCTTAAGCCGGTCCGCCAGGGCCCGGTAATCTTCGCGGGTTTCCCCTCCCAGGGACTGGAAAAAGAGGCACTGATCGCACCAGGCGTCGGCATGGCCCGTCTGGGGAAGTCCGGCCTCGGCCAGGGCCTCCCGGGCCAGGGCCCGAAAGGCCTGATCATCCAGGTCCCGGCGGGAGAGCCCCACCAGCAGGAGTCGTTTTTCCAAGCCGTAATGCTCGCTGAAATGATAGAGGGCCGGCAGCAGCTTGCGGCGCATCAGATCGCTGGTGGCGCCGAAGATCACGAACAGGTGCGAATCCACGCGGTGGTTGAACATAATCCGTCCTTTGCAGGGCCAGATATCGGGGCGACAGTGGCACAGGCTTCCAGCCTGTGATTGGGTCACCCTTGCAGTCTAAATATTAAGGAGGCCTGACCGAAGTTGCAAGCCTGCGCAGGCTTAGTTTGGTGCGAAGTTTCTCTATTTCAAGTAGGAGCGCTCTGCCGGGTCGCCCCTACCAGCCCCCGGAACTCCTCGTTGCTCAGGGCCAAGAAGCCCAGGCGGTGGCTGAGTCGCACCACCTCCGGCGGCCGCAGCCGGGCCCTGAACAGCATCTCTTCCTGGGCCAGGACTTCCCGGGTGGGGCCGTCCAAGATCACCTGCCCGTCCTTAAGCACCACCAGCCGGCGGGCATAGCTGGCTGCGGCCCACATGGAGTGGGTCACCATGATGATGGTGCGGCCCTGGGCGTGCAGGTTCCCCACCAGGTCCAGGAGGCCTCGCTGCTCCTGGTAGTCCAGGCCGGTGGTGGGCTCATCCAGGATGATTAGCCGGGGAGCCAGGGCCAGTACCCCCGCCACCGCCAGGCACTGGCGCTGACCCTTGCTGAGGGAGAAGGGATCGTCCCGGGCATGCTCCAGCAGGTTAACCCGGGCCAGGGCCTCTTCCACCCGGCTTTGCACCTCCCGTGGGCCGAGGCCCAACTGCCGCGGTCCCAGGGCCACCTCCTCCCAGACCTCCTCCGAGAAAATCTGGTAGTCGGGATTCTGAAAGACGAAGCCGGCCTCAGTACCTCCCCCCTCGGCTCGCCAGACTTCTCCGGACTGGGGCCGCAGCAGGCCCCGGAGCAGCTTCAGCAGGGTGGTCTTGCCGCTGCCGTTGGGTCCCAGGATCGCAGTGAATTCGCCCTCCCGGAAGGAGAGAGAAAAGTCGGTAAGGACCGGGGCCGCGCCGGGATAGGCAAAGTTGACCCGGCGTAAGGCCAGGATCTCCGGAGGGGCGCCGCCGTCGCCCGCCTCCCCGCTGGGGGCCAGCGGCGGACCGGCAGCGGCCGCCATAGGGGCGCCACCGCCGACCCATCCCAGGCTCCGGGCCTGGGCTTCCGCCTCCTCCAGGGTGAGAGGTAAAGGAGCCTGCCCCAGACCATAAAAGAGGCCCGGCAATTCCGGTACCTGCAGCCCCAGGCGGCGGAAGATTTCCACCTGGCGGAGCACCTGCTCCGGGGGACCGTCGGCCAGCACCTCGCCCTGCTGCAGCAAGAGCAGGCGGGAGGCGCAGCGAGCCAGGCGTAGGTCCTGGCCCAGCAGCATCAGGGTCAGGTTTTGCTCCCGGGCCAGCCGCTCCAGGATCTGGAGCAGTTCTTCCACCCACAGGGGGTCCAGGTCGGAGGTGGGCTCATCCAGAACCAGGAGCCGGGGCTCCAGGGCCAGGACCGCGGCCAGGGCCAGGAGCTGCCGCTGGCCGCCGGAGAGGGTGGCCGGGTCCAGGGCCTCCAGGCCCGCCAGTCCCAGCAACCCGAGGCAATGGCTCACCCGGCGCTGCAGTTCCTTCCGGGGTAGGCCCAGGTTTTCAGGGCCAAAGGCCACCTCCTGGTCCACCCGGGTGCAGACGAGCTGGGCCTCGAAATCCTGGAACAGCAAGCCCACCCGGGCGGCCAGCTCCCGGGGCCGGGAGGTCTGGGGGTCGGCGCCAGCCACCTCCACCCGGCCACGCAGCTCGCCCTTGATAAGCCGGGGGATGAGGCCCTGAAGACAGAGGGCCAGGGTGGATTTGCCCGCCCCACTGGGCCCCAGGATCGCTAAGCGCTCCCCGGCCAGCACCTTCAGGTCGAGGCCGGCGAATACCTGGGCCACCGCTTTTTTATAGCGGAAATGGAGGCCGGTGATCTTGATGATGGGATCGACTCCTTGCAGAACCGTCTCCATGGTCAGGGAAAATGCTATAAAAAAATCAGAGCAGCAAACATCCAACCGAGAGCAGCGCCACAAATGGAACCAGCGCCAGCTCCAGGGGAGGTTTGCCGGGCAGGCTCACCAGACCCAGCCCCAGGGCCAGGCCGGTGAGAAAGCCGCCGCCGGCGCCTAGCCAGGCCAGGATCAGGCCCAGCCGCGGCGCCACCCCGACGGGGCAATCCTCCGGGTCCATCTGATCCCGCCAGGCCAGGTCCCAGCGGCTCACCCGGGGCGCCAGCAGCCTCAGGAGCAGGGGCCCCAGGACCAGAGAGACCAGGCCGTTGTTGACCAGGACCGCCATCGCGATGACGGAGAAAGGCAGAAGCTTGAAGGTTTCCAGCCCGAAGCCCACCACCAGGGCGCAGGACAAGGCTCCCAGCAGGACCGCCCCGAAAAACCGGGGCAGATGCTGGGAGAGCTGGCTCAGGGGCCGGTCTTGCCACATCTTGTAAGGCAGGTAGGCGGCCAGAAAATTCCCCCAGAAGCCGAAGAGACTGCCGATGCCCAGGGTGCCGAAGAAGTCCCCGATGAGGTTGCCGAAGGCTGCCCCCCAGGCCCCGGCGGGACCGAACAGCAGACCGAAGACCACCGGAATGACGTTGGCCGGCCGTAGCTCGGTGAGCCCCGGGATCAAGGGAATCCCCTTGAAGGGGATGAGGATGGCGGCGAAGAGACTGGCGGTGAGCACCGTCAGCACCAACATGGTGGCATAATTCCACATGCGCCAGACCTCCCGCATCCTTCCTCCTTCCGGCCCTCATTTTACCATAACCGCAGATCCCGCCCCGGAAAGTTCTTGTAGGGTGCGCACTGCGCACCATAACTACATGGAACTTTTCATAAATTACAGTTGGGCCGCAGCCCCATGAATGACTGCTCCGGAAAATTCATAAATCTGAGAGAACCGGCCCACGCCTGTGCCTGCGGTGGCGCCCGCCCACCCTGCGCCGCGGGCGAGGATGCCCGCCTGCCAAAAACCTTTCTGCAGCGGACGCGGGCGGCCCGGCACTGGCGCCAGGTGAAATCGCCCTTTTCGTCAAGGCGACTTGCGACCCGGTGGTTTTTCCTCTAAAATTTGATGGGTTAAAATCACCGGCCAGGACCGCTGACCTCGGGGTCACGCGCCAGCACCGCGTCGGTTATCTTAGTACCCGAGATTCATAGATCCGGTAACTTATTTATTAACAGCGGGAGCAAGTGATTAATTCCCCCTCACCCTAACCCTCTCCCCCTTTGGGGGAGAGGGGATAAAGAGCCAACGCTTGTAATGCTCCCTCTCCCCGGTCCAAACACCCCCGGCGGGGGGAGAGGGCTGGGGTGAGGGGGGGTCGACAAGAAACGTTACCATATTTAAGAAATCAAGTACTTAGTTAGCCTGGCGAGAAGGGACTGTGCTTACCAGAGTACCTGCCGATGTGCAGCAGAGGTATTTCCCAAATTTTAGTGAAGTAGCAAAAGGAGCCTGATTAAATGACCAGAAGAATCGGCGTCTATGTGGATTCCATGAATATCATGCGCAGCGGCGGCTATGGTATGCGCTACGAAGTCATCCGCCGTTTCGTCGGCCGGGATGGCGACGAAGTGATGCGCCTCAACGCCTACGTGGCCATCGACGAAGAGCGGGCCATCTCCGATCCCAATTATAAAAATACCCTGAATTTCATCCTCACCCTGCGGGACCTGGGCTTTAAAGCGGTGGAGAAGCCCATCCGCTGGTACACAGACGACTCCGGGCGCACCTACGGTAAGGCCAACCTGGATATGGAGATGGCCCTGGATATCGTTTCGCAATCGGAGGGCCTGGACCTGCTCTACCTGTTCACCGGTGACGGCGATTTCTGCAGCGTAGTGACCATGGTGCAAAACAAAGGCTGCCGGGTGGAACTGATTGCCTTTGCCAACGTCTCCGGGCGGCTGCGCCGGGAGGTGGACCTGTTTGTCCCGGGATACCTGGTCCCGGGCCTGCTGCCCACTTCGCCGCCCTATGCCGGGGCGCCCCCCTGGGGCGAGGTGGGCAGCCGGGTACGAGGGGTCTGCACCAAGTACTTCCTGGACCGGTCCTATGGGTTTTTCCGGTTTATGCAGAGCTTCGGCAAGGTCTGGGTGACCGACACCCGATTGGAAGAATCGCCCTATGCCTCGGTGTTCTTCATGGAAAAGGACCTGCCCCCGGGAATTCATCCTGATTACCTGCCCAGCCGGGACTTCATCTTTGAATTTACCCTCAACGAAGGGGAGAAAGGCTTCGTCGCCTCGAATATCGATCTGATCTACAAGTACTGACTGTTTATTGTTTTCGGTTTTCTGTTTTCCGTGTTAAGGCTCAATAACACGACAGTCTCAAGCTGTCAGCGGGATATGTTTTTTACAGAAAACAGAAAACAATAAACAGAAAACAGATAAACAGAAAACAGTAGACTGGAGGAGTGGCTATGGCTGAGAAGTTGAGGGTGCTGTTCGTGGCCCCCGAAGGGATACCCTTCGCCAAGACCGGGGGGTTGGCGGATGTGGTGGGCACTCTGCCTTATGCCCTCCAGAAGTTGGGGGTAGAGGTCAAGGTCCTGCTGCCCTATTACGGCGCGGTGAAACAGGGCAAGATCCCCACCGTGGCGGTGGCCGAGGACCTGGAGGCGCCCCTGCCGGAGCCCCTCAACCTGAGCTTCGACCTGATGGCCCCCAGCTCCCCGGATTATCCCTTCTGGTTCGTGGCCCGGGACGAGTTCTACGAGCGCAGCCAGCTTTACGGCACCGCCAGGGGCGATTATTTCGACAACCTGGAACGCTTCGCCTTCTTCTGCGCCGCGGTGCTGCCCACCTGCCGGACCATGGAGTTCAAGCCGGACCTGATCCACTGCCACGACTGGCAAAGCAGCCTGGTTCCGGTCTATCTGAAAAATCTCTGGGGCGGGAAAGAGGAGGTGCTATCCGGGACCAGGTCCCTGCTGACCATTCACAACCTGGCCTACCAGGGTCTGTTTGCCAAGGGTAGGTTTCCCCGGCTGGGCCTGGATTGGTCCCTGTTCGGGATCAACGGCCTGGAATACTACGGCCAGATCAACCTCCTCAAGGGCGGCATCGTCTTTGCGGACGCCATCACCACCGTCAGCCCCCGCTACAGTGAGGAGATCCAGACCCCGGAGTTCGGCTATGGCCTGGAAGGGGTGCTGCGCCAACGCGCCGCGGCCCTGCACGGCATCCTGAACGGGGTGGATTACCGGGAATGGAGCCCGGATACCGACCCGCTGCTGCCGGCCAATTACAGCCGGGACGACCTCAAGGGCAAGGCCGCCAACAAGGCGGCCCTGATGGAAGCCTTCGGACTCTCCAAGAAGCTGGCCAGGGCCCCCATCCTGGCCATGATCTCCCGCCTGGCGGACCAGAAGGGCTTCGACCTGTTGGCCCAGGTGCTGCCCCAGCTCATGACCCAGGAATTGATGGTGGTCATCCTGGGCACCGGCGAAGAGCGTTACCACCGCTGGCTGGCGGCGGAGGCCCCCAAGTATCCTGGGAAATTGGGGGTGCTGGTGGCCTTCGATAACAAGCTGGCCCACCTCATAGAGGCCGGGGCCGACATGTTTCTCATGCCGTCGCGCTACGAGCCCTGCGGCCTCAACCAGATCTATTCCATGAAATACGGCACCATTCCCGTGGTCCGGGCCACCGGCGGCCTGGCGGACACCGTCACCCCGGTGGGCAGACCCATCGAACCGGGGACCGGCTTCGTCTTCGACGACTATGACCCCGAGGCCTTCCTGAAGGCCATCCACACCGCCCTGGAGGCCTACAAGGATCAGAAACTGTGGCGGCGCCTCATGCAGAACGCCATGGCCCAGGACTTCTCCTGGACCAAGAGCGCCCGGGCCTACCTGGAGCTGTATCGGCAGTTGGTATAAATGAGTTGGGGAAGGGGGCGAGGGACTCCGTCCCTCCCCCCTTCCCCAAACCCCATCCCCCAACCAGCATAAGTAGGGGCGACCCGTTGGGTCGCCCCTTCTATTTTATATAAGGGGTTGGGAGGGGGGGTGGGGGAGGGCAGGGGCCGTCGGCCCCTGGCCCTCCCCCACATAGTCTTACGCCCGAAAGCGCCGCAGGCGCAAGGAGTTGCTGACCACGGACACCGAGCTCATGGCCATGGCGGCGGCGGCCAGGGCCGGGTTCAGGGTCCAGCCCCAGAGGGGATAGAAGACTCCGGCGGCCACCGGCAGGGCCACCACGTTATAGCAGAAGGCCCAGAAGAGGTTCTGGCGGATGATCCGCATCATCTGGCGGGACAGAAGGATGGCCCGGGGGATGAGGGCCAGGTCGTCCCGGATCAGGGTGAGGTCGGCGGCCTCTGCGGCCACGTCGGCGCCGGTGCCCAGGGCGATGCCTACGTCGGCCTGGGCCAGGGCCGGGGCGTCGTTGATGCCGTCGCCCACCATGGCCACCACTTCGCCCCCCTTCTGCAATTCCGCCACCTTCCGGGCCTTGTCGCCGGGCAGCACCTCGGCCAGCACCTCTGCGATGCCCACGCTCCGGGCCACCGCGGCCACGGTGAGGCGGTTATCGCCGCTCAGGAGCACGATCTTCAGGCCCATCTCCTGCAAGGCCCGCACGGTTTGGGCCGCCCCGGGCTTCAGGGTGTCCGCCGCGGCGATGAGGCCCACCGGTTTCCCGGCCACCGCCAGAAAGATGGCGGTTTTGCCTTCCCTGGCGTACTCCTCTTGCTGGGCGCTAAGGGTGTCGATGATGATCTGCTTTTGCGCCAGGAAGGCGAGAGAGCCCAGGAGCACCTCCTGGCCCTCGACCCCGGCCTCCACCCCCAGGCCCGGCAGCGCCTGAAATTCCGCCAGCGGGGGCAGCTCCAGGTTTTTCAAGGCGGCCGCGTGGGTCACCGCCTCGGCCAGGGGGTGCTCCGACCTGGCCTCCAGGGCCGCGGCCAGGGCCAAGACCCGGTGGGCGCTCCAGTTCTCCCAGGCGAGGATGTCGGTAACCTGGAGGGCGCCACGGGTGAGGGTGCCGGTCTTGTCGAAGACCACGGTGGTAAGGCGATAGGCCCGCTCCAGGGGCTCGCCGCCCCGCATCAGGATGCCCAGCTCGGCGCCCCGGCCGGCGCCCACCATGACCGCGGTGGGGGTGGCCAGCCCCATGGCGCAGGGGCAGGCAATGATGAGGACCGCCACCATGCTGGTCAGGGCCCGGGTGATGGCCGGCGGCGGGCCGAACTGGAGCCAGGCCAGGAAGGTGAGGGCCGCCAACCCCATGACCACCGGCACGAAGATGGAGGCCACCTTATCCACCAGGCGCTCGATGGGGGCCTTGCTGGTCTGGGCCTCTTCCACCAGGCGGATGATCTGGGAGAGCACCATTTGCTCACCTACCCGGCTAGCCTCAAAGACCAGGAAGCCCCGCTGGTTCAAGGTGGCGCCCCAAACCTCGGCCCCCGGCTCTTTGGCCACCGGCAGGCTCTCCCCGGTGAGCATTGATTCATCGACCGCGGAACTCCCTTCGACCACCACTCCATCCACCGGAATCTTCTCTCCGGGGCGCACCAGCACCAGATCACCCACCACGACCTGCTCCAGGGGCACTTCCTGCTCGACGCCGTCCCGGCGCACCCGGGCGTGGGGCGGGGCCAGGGCGAAGAGGCGGCGGATGGCCTCCGAGGCCCGTCCCCGGGTGCGGGCCTCCAGCCAGCGCCCCAGCAGGATGAAGGTGATGATCATCAGGGCGGTATCATAGTAAACCGCCTCCCGGGCCGCGACGGCGACGCTCCCGGGAAAGAAGGTGACCCAGGCGGAATAGAGATAGGCGGCGGAGGTGCCCAGGGCCACCAGGGTATCCATGTTGGCGGTCCGGTGCCGGGCGGCGCTGGCGGCCCCGGCAAAGAACGGAGCCCCGGAATAGAACATCACCGGGGTGGAGAGGGCCAGCAGGAGGAAGTGGAGGGCCCGGTGCCCGAGACCGGCGGCGTGCGCCACCGGGGGGATCATGAAGGCCCATACTGGTAGGCTCAGGACCAGGGCCACCAGGAAGCGGTTACGAAAGGCCAGGACCTCGGTTTCCGGAGAGCGGGGCGGGTGTGGTTCCCGGGACGTGCCTTCCACTTCATAGCCGGCCTCCCGGACCACCGCGGTGAGGGTCTCCAGGTCGGTGACCTGAGGCTGATAACGCACCCTGGCCTGGCGGGTGGCCAGATTGACCGTGGCCAGCTCCACCCCGGGAGCCGCGGTCAAGGCCCGTTCCACCCGGGCCACGCAGGCGGCGCAGTGCAGCCCTCCCAGGGTCAGGGTGATTTCCTCGGTCTTCGCTGGCACGGGTATGATCTCCTGCCCTAAGGCGCGCTTCACAACCAGGCGGATAACCTGAGGTGAAAAGCACGTCCATCTTTCGTCACGGCCGAGTGGCCTGATAATAGAATAATCCGCACCGGGTCTAATGGCAAGAAGGAGGGGAGTGGTCCCGTTCCCGCCTTGCCTGGCGGGTGGTTCCCTGATACTATTAACGGCATGAGCCCGATTGCGACCCCACGTTTCGGCAAAAAGCTGAGCCTATCCCTCTGGGGCATCCTGGGATTGCTGCTGTTGGGCGCCCTGGGATGGCTGCTGTACCTGCATCTGGCCTTCGGCGCCCCCTGGGTGCGCCTCAAGACCCCGGTGGAGGTGGTGGGCCCTAAGACCGCCCTCACCCTGGAGGCCGGGGATGAAGGCAGCGGCTTGCGGGAAGTCAGGGTCAGCCTCACCCAGGCCGGCCGGGAGCAGGTGGTGCTGGAGCGCCAATTCCCTCCCGGCGGCGAGCCGGGGGAGAAGGTGGAGATCCCCTTCACTCTGGAGCCCAAGGCCATGGGTTTCAAGGACGGGAAGGCCACCCTCACCGCCTCGGTGCGGGATCGCTCCTGGCGGGAGATGTTCCGGGGCCGCCTGGCGGTCTTGAGCCGGGAGGTGGCCATCGACCTGGCCCCGGCCACCGTCTCCATGCAGTCGGTGAGCCACCTGCTGTACGCCGGGGGCACCGGGGCCATGGCCTACCGCCTCAACAAGCCGGTCCAGGAGTCCGGGGTGCTGGTGGGGGGCGTGTTATACTGGGGCTTTGCCAATCCCAAGGGGGCCCCCGGGGATTACGTGGTGCTGTTCCCGGTTCCCCAGGAGGGCCCCGCCACCCTGCAGCTGGAGATGGTGGCCCGCTCCGGCGGCCAGGAGGTGAAGCAGACGATTCCCCTGAAGGTGAAGCCCCGGAAATGGCGCCGCGACCAGCTCAAGCTCTCGGATGCTTTTCTGGGCAAGATGGCCGCCAGCCTGCCGGTGTCCAAGCCTGGCGACCTCCTGGGGAATTTCCTGGAGATCAATCGGGAGACGCGTCGCCAGAACCATGAACGGGTGCGCCAGGTCTGCTCCCGGAGCAGCCCCCAGCCCTTGTGGTCCGGCCCCTTCCAGCGTTTTCTGGGCAAGACCGAGGCCGGTTTCGGGGACCGGCGCACCTATGTCTATCAGAACAAGGCCGTGGACCAGCAGGTGCACCTGGGGGTGGACCTGGCCTCCCTGGTGAACAGCCCGGTGCCCGCGGCCAACCGCGGGGTGGTGGTTCTGGCGGAGCCCCTGGGCATCTACGGCCAGACGGTGATCATCGACCATGGCCTGGGGGTCTTCTCCATGTACGGCCACCTGAGCCAGATAGCCGTAAAGCCGGGTGATCAGGTGGAGAAAGGGACGGTGCTGGGCAAGACCGGTACCACCGGTCTGGCCGGGGGCGACCACCTCCACTTTGCCGTGGCCCTCCAGGGGGAATTCGTGGACCCCGTAGAGTGGTGGGACGCCCACTGGCTCAAGGATCAGGTTGAGGGGGTCTGGCTCAAGGCTACCTCCCCGGCTCCGGAGACGGTCCAGGCCGCGGCCAAAGAGGGTAAAGGCAAGAAGCAGGGCGGCAAGCAGGCCAAGCGCAAACCGAAAAAAAAGACGTAGGAGTAGGGGCGACCCAGCGGGTCGTCCTGTAGGGTGCGCCTTACGCATAGCTTTCAGCGGTCAGCTTCCAGCCAAAACCTGGTTTTAGCTGATCGATAATAGCTGGGCGACCCAGCGGGTCGCCCCTACACTCGAAACTCAAAGGTAGGCAATGATTATCAAGATCAACCCCCAGAACCCCCAGGAGCGTTTGCTGCGCCAGGCGGTGGAGGCCCTCCTGGGAGGCGGCCTCATCGCCTATCCCACCGACACCACCTACGCGGTTGGCTGCGACCTCTACAATCTCAAAGGGATCGCCAAAATTTACCAAATCAAGCGTCGGCCAACCAGCAAGCCCTTCAGTTTCATCTGCCATGATCTGAAGAATATTAGCGAATACGCCCAGGTGGGCAACTATGCCTACAAGGTGATGAAGCGCCTGCTGCCCGGGCCCTACACCTTCGTGCTGGAGGCCTCCCGGCAGGTGCCCAAGATTCTCCAGACCAAACGGCGCACTGTGGGCATTCGGGTGCCGGACCACCCCATTGCCCTGGAGCTGGTTGGCCTTCTCGGGCATCCCATTATCAGCACCAGCGCCTCCCTCTCTGACGGCCAGGTGGAGAGCGACCCCTATGAGATCGAGGACAGGTTCAAGCCGCACCTGGCCCTGGTTATCGACGCGGGCATCATCCTGCCCTCTCCCTCCAGCATCATCTCCTTGATCGACGACGCCCCGGAAGTCATCCGGGAGGGCAAGGGGCCAGTGGGCCTCTTCGCTCGAAAAATTTAAACCGAGACCCAGTGAGCCATTCCTCATCTTGAAAAGTTATTAATCAGAGCAAAAAACAAGTTCCTGATGGGGAATTTAACCGTAGCCGCAGGCTTTAGCCTGCGCATGCTAAAGCTTGCGGCTACTCGATTAAAATATAATCTATTTAATGCTCTGATTAATAATGACCGATGAAAAAATATCTTTATCTCCTGAGCATTCCTATTTTGCTTCATCTGGCCGTTTCGCTTGCTGCGGCAATGAATGTATTCCAGTACTATGAGAAAGTAATCTGGATTAACCAACACAAGCAAGTGGGGGCGGCCCAGGAAAACGGCAAAAAACTTTTCGAATTTCCCGTAATCACCGGTGATGATGAAACGACCACCAATCCGGGAATCTATTTGGTAAAATTGAAAGTTGAAGATTATTATTCAAAAAAATACGATACAGCAATGCCTTATTCCATATTTTTCGATCTTAAAGAAAGAAAAGCCATTCATGGAGGGGAAGTGCCCCCGCCCGCGGAAAGAGAGGAGTGGGCCACCCACGGTTGCTTTCACGTGGAGATGCCCTATATTGAACGGCTATTTGATTGGGCCGAGGTAGGAAAAACCGCGGTGGTCATTCAAGGGTGGAGAGATGAAGTTTAACTGAAGGGTGTGGACCGCCCCCCCTAACGGTTATTTTGAACATCCTTTCTTATATATCCCCAATTATATCAATTTCATCTCAGTATATTCAGTAACTTAGTAGAGATAAATATGTCGATATAGAGACGCCAACTATTGAATAGGCAATTAGGCTATGGCTGGAAGAGAATTATTGAATTCTTATCTTAGATACTGATAGCCAATTCAACTTTTTCTGATCCAATTTTACGGCGGGGTTTGGGCCAAACCGGGTGCTGCCAGAAACGCCATGAACATGGCCAGGCAGATCATTATTTTGCAATTCATACCGGTCTGGGGTCCCATCGCCACTCACTCCATCAGGATTTTCCCGTGCGTTCTTCAATCCGCCTGTAAATCCATGAACTCATACACCACCAAGGCTTCTCGGCGGCCTTTGACCTTCAGTTCTTTTCTTCCGCCGGTCATCCCCCGCGGACCTGCCGTTTCGATGGTTCGGGCCAGGTGACGGACCTGATTTAAAAGAATAAGATTTAAGGTAATAAAATTTGAAAAAAATAATTAACTATTGATTATCAATAAAGATGGCTTATTTTGATAATTAGCTAGGATAAATGACTATCTTTCTCTCAAATAAACTTAGGAGTCGACCATGAAAAATCGACGTCATGCTTCCGCTCTTAAAAAGATCATCGTTCTGGCTGCCATGGCCTTGGTCCTGGCCCTCAGCAGTTCGGCCCAGGCCGAAGGCGAGGGCTGGCCCCGGCGCTTCGAGAATGAAAAGGGCACGGTGCTCCTATACCAGCCCCAATTGGAGACCTTCAAAGGCGACCGCATCACGTCCCGGGCCGCAGTGTCGATGCAGAAAAAGGGTTCGAAACAGCCGGTATTCGGAGTGGTCTGGCTCACGGCCCGGGCCGTGACCGACCGGGACACCCGCCAGGTCACCATCGACGAAGCCAAGGTCACCGACGTCAAGTTCCCTAACGCCACTCCGGAACAGATCGTCCAATTTCAGGATTTCCTGACCAAAGAAATTGAGGGCCGCAGCCACACCATCTCCCTGGACCGGATGCTGGCCATGCTGGACCTGGCAGAAAAAGAAAAGGCGGCGGACAAGCAATTGCAGACCAAACCGCCCAAGATCATCTTCGCCACCCACCCCGCGGTCCTGGTGCTCCTGGATGGCGAGCCCAAGCTGCTGCCCCTTCCCGACTCCAAGCTCATGCGGGTTGCCAATACCCCGTTCCTCATGGTGTATGATCCCGCTGGCAAGACCTATTTTCTGAAGGGCGGCGACACCTGGCTCAAGGCGGTCGAGGTTAAGGGTCCCTGGCAAGACGCCGGCCCCCTGCCCGAGGGACTTAAGGCCCTGGAGGCCAAGATGGCCCAAGGGAAGCAGCCGGCCCCTCAGAAGGTGGAGGCCGCGGGTGGTAAGCTGCCCGAGATCATCGTCAGCCTGGAGCCGGCGGAGCTCATCGCCACCGAGGGCGAGCCCGAATATACCCCCATCGACGACACCAGCCTCCTCTATATCAGCAATACGGAGAGCAACGTCTTCCTGGATACCACCTCCCAGTTCTATTACACCTTGTTTTCCGGCCGCTGGTTTGCCAGCAAATCCCTGAAGGACGGCCCCTGGACCTATGTGGCCCCGAGCCGGCTGCCAGGCGATTTCGCCCGGATTCCCGAAGGCTCTGTCAAGGGCTTCGTGCTGGTGAACGTCGCCGGGACTACCCAGGCCCAGGAAGCGGTCCTGGACAACTCCATTCCCCAGACCGCGGCCATCGACCGGAAAAAGGCCACCACCAAGGTAACCTACGACGGCGATCCCAAATTCCAGGAGATCCCCGGCACTGACCTGCAGTATGCCACCAATACCGGGCAGGCGGTCTTCAAGGAAGGCACGAAATACTTTGCCTGCGACCAGGGGGTGTGGTACGAGGCGGACTCCCCCAACGGCCCCTGGCAGGTGTCGGTACAGCCTCCCGCCCAGGTGGAGGCTATCCCACCCAGCAACCCCAATTATAACTGCAAGTACGTCAAGGTCTACGATGCCACCGACGACGTGGCCGACGTGGGCTACACCCCGGGCTACACCGGCTCCTACGTCCAGGACGACACTGTGGTCTACGGCACCGGCTATGACTACCCGGCCTATGCCACTGACACGACTTACATCCCCGTTCAGGCCACTTACGGCTACGACGCCACCTACGACCCTTACGCCGGCAATTGGGGATACCAGCCGGCCTATTACAACCCGGCCGACTGGTTCGTCCCCGGCCTGGTGGGCTTCGTCGCCGGCGTGGTGGTGGGCGCGGCGGAATCTAACTGGTGGCATCGCTGGTGGGGTGGCTATGGCCCCTACTGGGGTGGCGGCGGCTGGTGGGGCGCCGGCGGCTATCATAACATCAATATCAATAATATCCATAATAACGTGATCAACCGGCATCCGGAGCGGCGACCGGGCGGGCGGCCCATCGTCCATCCGGTGACCGGTCCGGCGAACCGGCCCAATCTCTATAACCGCCCCGGCAATCAGGCCAATCTGGCGTCCCGGCGGCCGGCGACGCGGCCCGCGGCCCAGGTGCAGCCGGCCAGAACCGGCCCCGGAGCCCAGGCCATAACGGGACAGGTCAAACCCGGCCCGGCCCGGCCCGGTCAAAACAACGTCTTTGCCGGCCAAAACGGTAACGTCTACCGCAAGACGCCCCAGGGCTGGCAGGAGCGCCAGGGTAATAGCTGGTCCAAGCCCGCTGCCGCTGCGGCAGCGCGGCCGACCGCCCCCCGCCCGCCGGTGGACATGACCCGGCGGCCCCAACCCGCGCCCTCCCGGCCGGCAACTCAGCCCAGCTTTAATACCGGTCAACTCAACCGGGAATTTACCGCCCGGCAGCGGGGCGAGACGCGCACCCAGAACTTCCAGCGGGCCCAAAGCGCCCCGGCTTACCGGCCGTCTGCACCCTCCCGGCCATCAGGGGGCGGTGTCAGCCGGCCCTCCGGCGGTGGCGGTGTCAGCCGGCCCTCCGGCGGTGGCGGTGTCAGCCGGCCCTCCGGCGGTGGCGGTGGCGGCGGCCGCAGACGTTGATTAGGGGAAGGCAGCATTAGGGCCCTGTCGGTTGGTGGGGGCCGGTTTTAAACTCGCCCCTCCGACTAAAACTGCGGCGATGAGAAGGCTCCCTCGAGAAGGAGGTGCGTATAACCCACTCTACGATTCCTCTCCCCCCACCCGGGGAGATGGTCAGGGTGAGGAGGAATGAGCTATTTGGACTGGCAAGGATTTAGGAATATACCATTCATTTGCATACCCGGGCGCCAGCGAAATTTCTGTGGATATCAGGTATGGCCGGGCAGGAAGGGGCTGGTAAGGCACAGGCGCATTTAAGCACCGAGGCAGGGTGGGGCTGACGGCCTTGATGGTCATCTGATCTTTACAGATGGCGGGCGCCTGCCTAACCCTACGAGACTGTTACTTAAACCACGGTGGCAGGAAGGCCGGTTGGGGGTAAGTGAAGGCCGTCAGGTTGGCCAGGGTTTCTTCGGTATCTTCGCCCACCAGGTAGCGCAGGAGGGTGCTTTCCTTTGGGGGATAGGCCGCTTCCACCTTGCCCCGGATGCCGCCCAGGCGTCCGGCTTTCTCGATGGCGTCCTCCAGGTTGCCGAACACATCCACCAGGCCCAACTGCCTGGCCTCCTCCCCGGTGTAGATTCTGCCTTCCGCCAGGGGCCTCAGCTTTTCCAGGGGTATCTTGCGATTGCGGGCCACGTCGCTTAAAAACTGCTGGTAGATGTTATCCAGCAGGTGCTGCATATATTCTTTTTCTTCCGGGGTCATAGGCCGGAAGGGGGAGCCCACATCCTTGTAGCGCCCGGATTTCAGGATGAAGAAATCCAGGCCGATCTTCTTGGTGAGGCCCTCGACGTTGGTGAACTCCATGATCACCCCGATGCTGCCGGTGGCGGTGCCTTTATTGGCCATGATGAGGTCGGCGCCGCAGGCGATATAGTAGCCTCCCGAGGCGGCCAGGGTTCCCAGAGAAGCCACCACCTTTTTCTTACTGCGGATTTTCTCCACTTCCCGGAGGATTTCCTGGGAGGGGCCCACCGCGCCTCCCGGAGAATTGATGCGCAGGACAATGGCCTTGATGCTCGCGTCATCCCTGAAGTCGTCCAGTTGTTTAAGGGTGGTCCGGGAATCGGAGATGATCCCCTTGATTTCCACCACGCCCACCTTCTCCTGGCTGGTCCCCCAGGTCATCCTGGCGCCTTTCCCCAGAAATTGAGAGACGAGGACGGTGGCGCCTACCAGAAAGAGGACCGCCAGGACGGCGATCAGGATGCCGTTCAACAGGGATGGTGATTTCATCGCCTTGGCTCTTACCCGTTATCTTTGGTCTGCTTCTCTTCCAGGGTTTCCCGAATCAGGTCCCCAATGTTGGTGGTGGCTTCGGTGCGGGAATGGAGGTAATCCCGGTAATGCGTCTGTTCCTCGTCGGTTTCCAGCTTGCGGACCGACAGGCCGATACGTCGTTCCGTGGCCGAGCTATGGATCACCTTGGTCCGGATGGCGTCCCCCACCTTGAGGCCGGCTATCTTGTCCCGCCCCAACTCGGAGATGTGGATCAGGCCTTCGATGCCCTCTTCCACTTCCACGAAGAGACCGAAGTCGGTAATGTTAGTGATGGGCCCGGACACGACGGAACCCACCGGAAAGCGCTGATCGATGGTTTCCCAGGGATTGGAGGCCAGGTCCTTGATACTCAGGGAAAAGCGCTCATTTTCCTTATCGATGTAAAGTACCTTGGCCTGTACCACCTGGCCCTTCTTGTAGATCTCCGAGGGGTGTTTGAAACGCTTGGTCCACGAGATGTCGGAGATGTGTACCAGGCCGTCGATGCCTTCGTCGATGCCGATGAAGATGCCGAAGTCGGTGATGTTCTTAATCTTGCCTTCGATGACCGACCCCACCGGGTATTTCTCGCCGATGACTTCCCAGGGGTTGGGTTCTACCTGTTTCAGGCTGAGCGAGATGCGCTTGCGGAGGGGCTCCAATTCCAGGACGGTGGCCTCCACCATGTCGCCGGCGGAGAGCACCTGGGAAGGATGGCGGATCTTGCGGGTCCAGGACATCTCGGTGATGTGGATCAGGCCCTCCACTCCCGGTTCCAGCTCCACGAAGGAGCCGTAATCGGTAAGGCTTACCACCTTGCCATGAACCCGGGCGCCCAGGGGATACTTTTCTTCCACGGTGGTCCAGGGGTCCGGCGCCAATTGTTTCAGGCCCAGGGAGATGCGTTCCTTTTCCCGGTCAAAGCTCAGCACCTTGACGGTGATGGGATCGCCCACCTTGAAGAGGTCGCCGGGGTGGCGCACCCGGCCGTAGGAGAGGTCGGTGATGTGCAACAGGCCGTCCAGGCCCCCCAGGTCTACGAAGATGCCGTAGTCGGTGATGTTCTTCACCACCCCATCCAGGGCCTTGCCCTCTTCCAGGGTGGCCAGCAAGGTGGCCTTGGCTTTATTTTTGGCCTTTTCCAGGGTGATCCGGCGGGACAGCACTACGTTGCGCCGTTTGCGGTTGAACTTCAGCACCCGGAAGGAGAACTTCTCCCCAATGAGGTGGTCGGTATGGCGTACCGGGGACAGGTCCACCTGGGAGCCGGGAAGAAAGGCGATGATGCCCCCCAGGTCCACGGAAAGCCCTCCCTTGACTTTGGCCACCACGGTGCCTGTCACCTCGCCATCGTGGTTGTAGGCGAAACTGACATCTTCCCACACCTTGATCTTGGAGGCTTTGTTTTTGGAAAGCATGAGCGCGCCTTCTTCATCTTCCCTGCTCTCCATCAAGGCCTCGACCTCATCCCCGACCCGGGCGGTGATTTCGCCTTCCGGGGTGGTGAATTCGTGGATGGGAATCTGGCCTTCGGATTTGTAGCCGATGTCCACCATGACGAAGTCCTTGGTGATGGAGACGATGCGGCCTTTGACCACTTCCCCTTCCTGAACCCTTCTGAGGCTCTCTTCGTAGAGTTCGCTCATGGTTTCCATGTCCGACATCTCGGGCGCGGCCTCCCCCTGGGAAATTGCCACTGGGGCTGCCTCTACCGGAGCTGCCGGCGCCGAGGTGGCAGCTTCGTCCTCGGGTTGCGGCCGGGTCTCGATTTCCTCCGGCTGGGTGTGGTTGGGCAGTTCCGTTTTTTCCATACCATCCATGTCAGGTTGTCCCCCTTAAACAGGTTTACTCGGTTATTTTCCCACCGGCCGGTTTCACGGCCGAAGACTTCCCGGTTAGGCTTTCGGTCAGCCGGGCGATCCAATCACAGGCTGGAAGCCTGTGCCACTGGCGCCCCTGCTCCGAAAGGGCAAGCCATCAAGGTTTCCCGGATCGCCGCTATACTGCGCCGGCTGTTTTGGCGCCGATTTCCTGCAAGCAGAGCTCCACTACCCGGTCCACAGTCAAGTCGGTGGTGTCGATGACCATGGCGCCGGGCGGCACCCTCAGGGGCGCCTCCTCCCGGGCCTGGTCCTGACGATCCCTGGCCGCCAGATCGCACCTGATCTCCTCCAGGGAAGGCGGATCATGGTCCCCCTGCCAGTCCCGTTGCCGGCGGAGGGCTCGGATGCTCAGGGTGGCGTCCAGATAAAACTTAAACCCGGCTTTCGGAAAGACCACAGTGCCCTGGTCCCGGCCCTCGGCCACCACCCCGCCGTGCCGGGCCAACTGGCGCAGATGCCCCTTGACCCACTGGCGCACTGCCGGCAGTTTGGCCACCAGAGAGGCTGCCCGGCTCACTTCGGGGGTCCGCAGTTCTGCGGTGACCTCCCGTCCGTCGATGAACAGGTGAAAACCGGAAGCGTCGGTCCGGAGCCCCGGCTTAAAACCAGGCAGCAAGCGGCCCAGGGCTCCGGGGTCGTTTATCTCCAGACCCAGGCGCCGGGTCTGCCAGGCCACGGCCCGATACAGGGAGCCGCTGTCCAGGTACAGATAATTTAAGGATCGCGCCAGCCGCCGACCCACCGTGCTCTTGCCGGCCCCGGCCGGGCCGTCGATGGTGATGATGGCCCGTTTCGCCACTCAGCCCATGGTCTCCAGCGCCTGTTGCAGTACCTGGAGGAAGCGCCGGTTTTCCTGGGGCAACCCCACGTTGACCCGGATGTGGTCCGGCAGGCCATAAGCGTCCATGGCCCGGATAATCACTCCCTGGCGCAGCATGGCCTGGTAGACTTCCCGCCCCGGTTTGGGCACCCGGATCAGGATGAAGTTGGCCTGGCTGGGGATGTATTCCAGGCCCAGGCGTCCCAGTTCCCGGCAAATCTTCGCTTTGCCGGTTTGGACCAGTTCCCGGGTGCGGGCCAGAAAGTCGGTGTCGGTCAGGGCGGCCCGGGCGGCCACCTGGGCCAGCCGATTGACGTTGAAGGGCATGCGCAGGCGGTTCAGGCAATCGATTAACTTGCTGGGGCCGTAGCCGTAGCCGATTCTGAGACCGGCCAGGCCGTAAACCTTGGAGAAGGTGCGCAGCCCCACCAGGGCCCGGTCCTCGGCCAGGTAGGCCAGGCCGGAGGGCACCTGGGGGTCGTCGGCGAAATCGAGGTAGGCTTCATCCAGAACCACGGTAACCTGGGCCGGCAGGGCGGCCAGAAACTCCTCCCATTCCTCCCGCAAAAAGGTGGTGCCGGTGGGGTTGTTGGGATTGTTCAGGAGGATAAGCCGGGTTTGGGGAGTGATGGCCCCGGCCACCGCCTTCAGGTCCACCCGGAAATTCTTGAGGGGCGCCGGGCGGAAGAGGCCGCCCACGGCCGCGGTTAACAGACTGTACATCAGGAAGGTGTGGGTGGTGCTGAGGACTTCACCGCCAGCGGGCACCAGGGCCCGGACCAGCAGGTCCAGAATCTCATCGGAGCCGTTGCCCAGAACGAGCTGCCCCGGGGAGATCCCCAGGTGGGCGGCTAGATCCTCCTTCAGGTAATAGGCGTGGCTGTCGGGGTAGCGGTGAATGCTTTGCAGATTGGCGCTGATGGCGGCCAGGGCCTTGGGCGAGGGCCCCAAGGGGTTTTCGTTGGAGGCCAGTTTGATGGCGTCGGTCAGCCCCAATTCCCGCTCAAGTTCTTCCAGGGGTTTACCGGCCTGGTAGGGCGTCAGTTGCGTAAGGTGCGGCAGAATTTGGGTGAGTGGGTTATTCGTTGCCATGGGGTTAAGGCCAAGAGTCTCCGGGGTCTGGGGTAAAGGGGAACCGGGATGGGCGGTGGGCGCGCGGGCAAAACCGAATTTTGGGCCAAACCCGTACCCCCGAAGCCACGTCGACCTCGGGCCGGGACTGCTCCTTTACCTGATATTTTATTAAAAATCAGCCGGTTACTCTTGGGAAGAACTCCTCTATTACCAGGTCTCGTCTGGAATACTTGCCTAACAAATATTTTTTACAGTAACTGGCTTAAAAAAGCAAGAGATTTTGCGGGGCCTGGCCTGGCGGGGGTGGTGCTCGCCCCAGCTTGCGGATTACCGGTCCGTCGGCGCCGGAGTCAGCTCCTGGCCCCGGAATACTTTTCTTTGATTCGCAGATTCGCAGGGCCACGTTCACCAGGCTGATGAGCACCGGCGCCTCCCCCAGGGGACCGCTGACCTCATCTTCAGGAAGCGGGATGGCTAAACGAGTCGGGCCCGGGGGCATTGACCCGGGAGGCCATTCCTGTTAGGGTGGTCTCATCGGTTTCCCTGGTGCCTCTATGCTTTATGCCAATCTTTACTTGGACAAGATCGACATCCGCCCGTACCTGACCCCGGAGGAATGCCGGGGCGCCGGGGCGTCCGACTGCGCCATGCTGGCCGCCAGGCTCAAGGAGGGCCTCATCCGTCCGGAGGACTGCCCCAACCTTTCCCCCGGGAAGCGCTATGCCCTGTCCCTGGCCCTGCGGGCCCAGGAGGTCCTGCCGCCGGTGCCGTCTCTGGAGTTGCCGCGGCCGGTGCCGCCAGACCTCTTCGAGCTCAACCAGCCGGGCCCCGAGGCGCCGCTGCTGGTCAGCGGCAACAGTGAATTCACCCTGACGGTGCTCAGCGGTCTCCTGGCCCTGACCATCAGCCCCTTCTACCTGCTCCTGGTGGACACCCGGGGAGATACTGCGGACATGGCCATGATCTACCGCAGCTTCACCCCGCAGCGCCTGGACCAGGCCCTGGAGGCTCACCGGTTGGCCCAACGGCTGCGCCAGCGCCAGCTCATCATCCCCGGGGTGCTGGCGCCCCTCAAGGAGGAACTGGCCGCTTACACCGGCTGGACCATCCGCCCGGGTCCCATCTGCGCCGCCGAATTGCCCCTGTTCCTGGGGGATAAGTGGCAGCCGCCGCCGGGCGGCGTCATTCCTTGATACCGGATACCCCTAATCGTGGATTTTTTTTGCGATGGAGGTTGCCCCAGGCCACCGGAGGGCATATTATTAAAATATCCAGCAACCATGGGCTTCAAGCTCGTTCCGTAGTTCATTTGCAGGCCCATTCCGAGTGAAGCGTAGCACTGGTAATTTTAATTCATTATACCTGGACAAGCCGCCTGGCGGCGCTCAGGGTGAACAGAACGACCGTCCTGGGGAATCCCTGATGAAAACCATCCTGGTGGTGGATGATGACGAAGCCATCCGCACCCTGTTGCAGGAGGAGTTAAGCGACGAAGGATATCGGGTGATCCTCGCCGGCAATGCCCGGGATGCCTTGAAGAAGGTGGAGGAAGAGGCCCTGGACCTGGTGATCCTGGACATCCGCATGCCCGGCATGGACGGCCTGGAGGCGCTGCCGCGCATCCTCGGTCTGAAAGAGGGCCTGCCGGTGATCCTGAACAGCGCCTACACCCAATACCAGGAAAGTTTCATGAGTTGGGCCGCCGACGCCTATGTGGTAAAATCTTCGGACCTCACCGAACTCAAGACCAAGGTCAAAGGCTTGATCGCCAAATAATGGACGGCCTGAAAGAGCTCACCACCATCATCATGGCCGGCGGCAAGGGCGAGCGCCTCTTTCCCCTGACCAGGGACAAGGCCAAGCCGGCCATCACCTTCGGCAGCCTCTACCGGGTCATCGATTTCACCCTGTCCAATTGCCTCAACTGCGGCATTCGCCGCATCTACGTCTTCACCCAGTACGGCAGCTTCTCCCTGGACCAGCACCTGCGGGCCGCCTGGGATATCATGCACCCGGACCTGGGGGAGTTCATCTACTCGCTGCCGCCCCAGCAGATTATGGTGAGCCGCTGGTACCGGGGCACCGCCGATTCCATTTACCAGAACCTTAACCTGCTGCAGCAGGAACGCCCCCAACAGGTGCTGATCCTCTCCGGGGACCATGTGTACAAGATGAACTACCTGGAGATGCTGGACTTCCATCTCTCCCGGGACGCCGACATGACGGTGGCCGCGGTGATGGTGCCCCGCCAGGAAGGCAGCTCCTTCGGCATCCTCAAGGTGAACGCCGCGGCCGAAGTAGAGAATTTTCTGGAAAAGCCCGCCAGGGCCCCGGGATTGCCCGGGGCCCCCAGCTTCTCCCTGGCCTCCATGGGGGTCTATATCTTCCGGGCCCGGACCCTGGTGGAGGAGGTCATCAAGGACGCCAAAAAGAAAAGCAGCAAACACGATTTCGGGGGGGACATCATCCCCCAGCTGGTGGGACGCAAAAAGGTCTTCGCCTACAACTTCCGGGACGCCGGCGGCCAGCCCCGCTACTGGCGGGACATCGGCTTGCTGGACGCCTACTATAGCGCCCATGCCGACCTGCTGGGCAAAGAGCCCACCTTTGATCTGTTCGAGGCGGCCTGGCCCATTCGCTGCCGGCCGCAGCTTTATCCCCCCAGCAGGTACCTCTCCCCCGGCGCCTGTCTGGCCGTGGGCGATTCCCTGATTGCCGCGGGCTGCACCATCGAGGGCACGGTGAACCAGGCGGTGCTCTCTCCAGGGGTCCGGGTGGGGCGTGGGGCCACCATTCAGGGGGCCATCCTCTGGGACGGGGTGGAAATCGGCGCCGGGGCCACGGTGAACCAGGCCATCATCGAGGATGGGGTGAAGGTGCCTCCCGGCTTTGCCATCGGCAAGGACCTCAAACAAGACGCCCGGCGCTTCCACGTCACCGAAAACGGCATCGTGGTGGTCCCCAACAACGTCATCCTGGAAGAGTAGCGGCCTATTTCAAAACCCTAATTTGAGCTAAATGTCATTCTGAGCCTGTAGGGCGGGAAAGCGTAGCGCATCCCGCCTTTTTTCTCTCCCAAGCTCCTGCTTGGGAACCAGATCAGGGATTTTTAACCGCAGATGAACGCCGATAAACGCGGATTTTATCTCTGTTCATCGGTATTCATCTGCGGTTAAAATATGGGCTACTATGCGCCTCCAAGCTTAACGCGCCCAAGGTTCCCTGACCCCCACCCGCCTCTACCTGGTGCGCCACGGCTTGTTAATATTCCCTCCCCCTGAGAGGGGGGAGGGTTAGGGTGGGGGTGGAATCAGGTTTTTATGGTTCAACAACCTGATTAAGCTGCCCCCCTCACCCCAACCCTCTCCCCCGTTGGGGGAGAGGGAGTTTTTAAGTATTCTTTCAGGGCAGGAGCTTGAAGCCAGAGAATGCCCCCTGTTTCAGTTGCAAGGTTATTCGGCAAGATGTATTAATTTGGCATTTCCTCTCGTTCCCAAACTGAGCTTGGGAACGGCCCTCTAACCGCCAGGCTAAGCTTGACAACAATTTTCGTTCCCAAGTACAACTTGAGAACGAGGTGAGAAAATGCCGATTTTATCTGTATTCATCTGCGTGCATCTGCGGTAGAAAAGGGTACATATAATGCGTCTCCAAGCCATGAGCGCCCAAGGTTCCCTGACCCCCACCCGCCTCTACCTGGTGCGCCACGGCCAGGTGGCCGAGGGCCACACCCATCGCTACCACGGGCACAACGACATCAGCCTCTCGCCCCAGGGCGAAAGGCAATTGCAGGAACTGGCGGCGCAGCTCCGGGGGGCGCCCCTGCAGGGAATCTACGCCTCGGACCTCACCCGGTCCTTAAACGGCGCCGGGATCATCAGCCGGGGCCGGGGACTGACCCCCCAGGTAGTCCCGGAGTTCCGGGAGGTTAATTTTGGGGCCTGGGAGGGCCTGACCTTCGGAGAGATCCTGGAGCAGTACCCCAGTCAACTGGAGGCTCGCCTCCGGGACCTCCCCAGTTTCCGCATCCCCGGGGGCGAAAGCCTGGAGGACGTGGAAGCCCGGGCCCTGCCCCGGCTCCGGGAATTGCTGGGCCGCCACCGAGACGCCGCCTTCCTCATCGTAGCCCACGCCGGCATCAACCGGGTCATCCTCTGCGAGGCCATGGGCCTGTCCCTGAACCACCTCTTCCGGCTGGAGCAGAACTACGGCTGCCTCAATATCATCGATTACTTTCCGGACCTGGCGGTGGTGCGCTTGCTGAACGGCGGGGTCAACGGCGCCGCGGCAGGGTGATGGATTATAGGTAAATGCTTTCACTCGTTCCCAAGCTCCTGCTTGGGAACGCAGATTTGTTCCAAGCTCTGCTGGGGCGACTTTGCCTGATGTTTAACTGCAACTTGATGTTCCTTTAGCAAAGCGGAGCTTTGCAAAAAAGGGGTTCCCAGGCAGGAGCTTGGGAACGAGATAAAAAGGCCAAATCAAAGTCAAAGCCCCATTAGTAGAGACGGAAAACGGAAAACGGAAAACGGTAAACGAATAGGGCGGCCTGTGGCCGCCAGCCGCCGGGCGACCCCATCACAGGCGGGACGCCTGTGCCACCAAATACCAAATGGTGCGCTCGAGCGCACCCTAGGTTTTCTGTCGCCCCCTGGCTCAAGGGAGGGTGGCGGTTGCCGCCAGGGCCACCAGGTCGCGGTCTTTCACCAGGGCCGCGGCCCCGGCCAGATCAGTCCAGACAGGTGGCATGGCGGTCTCCCGGAATGGGATGCTGGTCCAACAGGGCCAGCAGGTTCAACAGAATGCGGGCGGTGGCCCCCCAGATCAGCTCCCCGTCTCCTCGCCAGTCACAGACCCTGGTGTTGCGCCCCTGGTAATGGTAGGCCCTGCTGCTCCAGCGGGCCGGGTCAAAAAAGCCCTCCAGAGGCAGAAGCAGCAACCTTTCTACTTCCTGGGGGTTGGGGTGAAACTCGTAAGGGTGGGGGATCAGGCCCAAAAAGGGGGTGATGTGATAGCCGGTCATGGTGGCCAACGGCGCCAGGGTCCCAAGTAATTCCACCACCCGGGGGTCGAGGCCGATCTCTTCCCGGGTCTCACGTAGGGCGGTGGTCAGCAGGTCCGGGTCCTCTGGGCGCCGCACCCCCCCGGGAAAGGAGATCTGGCCCTGGTGGTCTTTGAGGGTAAGGGTGCGCTGGGTGAATAACAGATGAGCTTCCTCCCCCTCTTTGAAAAACAGCGGCGCCAGCACCGCGGCGGACACCAGGTCAGGCGCCGCGGCAGGTTCAGGCGGATTCAGAGCGAGGCGGGATTTCAACAAAGAGACCAGGGGGCGGGTCATGGCCATACTTATCACGGGAATCCCTTTCAGACAAGAGAGCGGCCGGCTCTCTCAGGCGATAATCCAGAAGCTATTGCAAAACCTGATTTCACTGTCATCCTGAACGAAGTGAAGGATCTCAAGTCACTAAAAATATGAGATTCTTCGCTTCGCTCAGAATGACATTTTTAGGAAGACCGGGGTTTTGCAATAGCTTCTAGAAGTGAAGCCGCAGGCCGCTGGGCGGCTCGATTCACCGGCTGGAAGCCTGTGCCCCTCACCGGCTGGAAGCCGTGCCACTGCCGCGCCTGCTCGGCCTGGGGCCATCCCGATTGACAATGGGAGTTGTTAACCTTATGTTGAGAGAAACCCGACGGCGGCAAGGCTATTTTAACAGCAGCCCGATTCCGGTCTGAATCCCTTGAGCCGTCTCTCATATTTGCAAGGAGAAGGCCCCATGAAAGTGCAGGAATACATGCTCCAGGCCCTGAAAGACGCGTTGCGGATGGAGTTGGAGGGGCGGCAGTTCTACCTGGAAGCGGCCAGGAAAGTGCAAAACCCCGGGGTGCGCCAGATCCTGGAGTATCTGGCGGAATCGGAAAAGTACCATATCGAGAAGTTCAACGAAATCTACCGAGACCTGGAGAAGGACCCGGCCTGGACCGAGTCCATGTCCACCTTCAGCCCGCCCCAGCACGAACCCTATATCTGCGTTCTGGCCATGGCCCAGGCGGACCAGGAAACCGGCGGCAAGGACGATCTCCAGGCCCTGCGCACCGGCATTAAGATGGAGGACTGCTCCATCGACTACTACACCAAGCTGGCCCGGGAGAGCAAGAACCCCCTGGCCCGGCGCTTCTTCATGAGCGTGGCCCATGAGGAGCGCGGCCATTACCTCACTCTGATGGATATGCACAACTACCTGACCCAGCCGGAAGATTGGTTTTATGTGAAACAGATGAGCAATGTGGATGGCCAGTGATTAAACGGAGGGCAAGAGGCGGAAGCTTCAGGAAGATAACCGGGTGGAACTGATCGTCATCGGCTCCGGCACCGGGGTGCCCTCCCTGCGGCGGGGCTCGCCGGCCCTGGCGGTGAGGGCCGCGGGCCGGGTCCTGCTCCTGGACTTGGGGGCCGGCACCCTGCGGTCCATGCTGCGGCAGGGCCTCAACTTCAACCAGATCGACATCCTGGCCCTGAGCCACCGCCACCCCGACCACGTGGGGGACCTGGTTCCCTTTCTGTTCGCCACCCGCTACGCCCTTGGATATACCCGGCGGCAGCCTTTCTGGCTGCTGGCGGCCCGGGGCTTTGCCGGGTTTCTGGAGCGGCTTAAGTCAGCCTTCGGCGATTGGCTGGAGCCGCCGGCGGGCCTCCTGCAACTCCGGGAGCTCTCCCCTGATGGCCCTGATGAAGCGGCTTGGGAGGGTTTGCGGATTAAGAGCGCCCCCACCAACCACATTGACGGCAGCCTGGCCTTCCGCCTGGAGGCCGGGTCCCATTCCCTGGTCTATTCCGGGGACACGGACGAAAGCGACTCCCTGGTGGCCCTGGCCCAGGGGGCCGACCTCCTGGCGCTGGAGGCGGCCAACCCCATCAAGATCCCGGGACACCTGACCCCGACGGAGGCCGGACGCCTGGCGGCCCGGGCCGGGGTCCGGCGATTGCTGCTGACCCACTTTTACCCGCCGTGCGACGAGGTGGATGTGGTGGCCCTGGCGGCCCGGGAGTTTTCCGGGGAGATCCTCCGGGCCGAGGATGGCTTAAGGGTTGATTTAGAAAACCAGGGCTCGCCTCCCCAGAGCCGATGAGTTTTTACGGTTCAGGGGAATTGGGGGCCGAAACCGCTCACCCTTAGAGAAAAAAATGTGGAACCGCCGCCCTCGGCGGTTCTTTGGTGACACCGGCTTCCAGCCTGTTCCAAGGTGCCGGCGGGACGCCTGGGCCATCAAGAAATTTATCCTGATTTATGCTGGTAACCCGGTAATTCTGAGGCTTAATCTCTGAAAACGGGTGCGAAACTTGATTTATATAAAGGAGTTTGAGAAGATCGCGGAGAAGGGGCCGGAGGCTGCCGGGATCGCGGCGTCCCCGAGCTGAGGGTGGTGGCCGTGAGGATTGGTTCGAAGTTCGTTACCTTGCGGGGGCTGGGCCGACTGGTGCTGGTGGCCCTGGTGATCGCCGGCCTGGCCGGCTGCCCCTCCAAGATCAGCAAGCATAATTTCGACCAGATCAACCTGGGCATGACCCAGGAGGAAGTGCAGGGCATCCTGGGACCGCCCAGCGCAGCCACCGGCCTGGAGATTCCGGTGTTTTCGGGAACCACCTTCAAATGGGTCCAGGAGGACATGCTTATCACCGTGAAGTTTGTCAATCGCAAGGTGGTGGCCAAGGAATTTTCCCAGCCCGCGCCGAAATAGTTTTCTGTTTTTGGCTAAAATCAACAATCCGCAAAATGAACTACCAAATTGGCAGGAGAGTTAAATAATCATCTGCAATTGAGCCAGGAGTGAGAGACGTGCCCATTATTACCATTTCCAGGGGATCTTACAGCCGCGGCAAGGAGGTTGCGGAAAAACTGGCCCAGGATTTGGGCTATCAAGTCCTTTCCCGGGATATCCTCCTGGAAGCCTCGGAGCACTACAATATCCCGGAAATCAAGTTGGTCCGGGCTATCCACGATGCGCCTTCAATTCTGGGACGCTTCTCTTATAAAAAAGAGACCTTCGTGTCCTACATCCGGGCGGCCCTCTTGCGCCAGGTCGAGAAGGACAACTTGATTTACCACGGGTTGGCCGGGCATTTCTTGCTGCAAGGGATTCCCCATGTTCTCAAGGTGCGGATCATTGCCGACCTGGAGGATCGGGTGCAGGAGGAGATGAAGCGGGAAAAGATCTCCGCCGCGGAAGCCCGGCGGATTTTGCAGAAGGACGACCAAGAGCGTCGCAAATGGAGCAAACACCTTTATGGGATCGACACCTGGGACCCCAGCCTCTATGACCTGGTGATCCGTGTCAAGTGCGTCCAGGTGGACGACGCGGTGGACCTCATCAAATACGCCTTGAAAGGCTCTTGCTTTCAGTCCACCCCCGAGAACCAAAAGTTGGTGAAGGCGATGTCCCTGGCAGCCCAGATAGAGGCGGCCTTGATCCAGGAAATTCCCTCGGTACAGGTGGGGGCCAGGGAGGGCGAGATCTTCATTTACCTCAGGAGATCCGTGTGCGGAGACGAAGAACTCGTATCCCGGATCAAGCGCCTGGCCGCCAGCATCGCCGATATTGAGATCAGGATTACCTGCCTTGTGAAGCCCTAGCTGCCCTGAGAAGAGGCGGTGCCGATGTCCAGCCGGTGTTGGCTGAGGTTGGGAGGCAATTATGACTTTGAACCACAAACGCATCGTCATTATCAGCTTAATCCCTGAGTGGAGGAAGGCGGCCGTGAAGATTGGTTCGCAGTTCGTTAACCTGCGGGGGCTGGGCCGATTGGTGCTGGTGGCCCTGGTGATCGCCGGCCTGGCCGGCTGCCACCCCAAGATCAGCAAGGAAAATTTCGACCAGATCAAGCTGGGCATGACCCAGGAAGAAGTGCAGGGTATCTTGGGGGCGCCCAGCGAAGCCACCGGCCTGGAGATTCCGGTGTTTTCGGGAACCACGTCCAAATGGGCACAGGGAGACACGATTATCACCGTGCAGTTTCTCAATGACAAGGTGGTGGCCAAGGAATTTTCCCAGCCGCCGCCGAAATAGTTTTCTGTTGTTTTGGCTAAAATCAACAATCCGAAAAATGAATCCTAAATTGCCACGGAGTTAAATAGCCATCTGCAATTGAGAAAGGAGCGAGAGACGTGTCGATTATTACCATTTCCAGGGGATCTTACAGCCGCGGCAAGGAGGTTGCGGAAAAACTGGCCCAGGATTTGGGCTATCAAGTCCTTTCCCGGGATATCCTCCTGGAAGCCTCGGAGCGCTTCAATATCCCGGAATTCAAACTGATCCGGGCCATCCACGATGCGCCTTCAATTTTGGAACGGTTCACTTACGGCAAAGAGCCCTATGTGGCCTACATCCGGGCGGCCCTCTTGCGCCAGGTCCAGAAAGACAACGTGATTTACCACGGGTTGGCCGGGCATTTCTTGCTGCAAGGGATTCCCCACGTTCTCAAGGTGCGGATCATTGCCGACCTGGAGGATCGGGTAAAGGAGGAGATGAAGCGGGAGAAGATCTCCGCCGAGGAAGCCCGGCGGATTTTGCAGAAGGACGACGAAGAGCGTCGCAAATGGAGCAAACACCTTTATGGTATCGACACCTGGGACCCCAGCCTCTATGACCTGGTGATCAATATCAAGTGCATCACGGTGGACGGCGCGGTGGACGTCATCAAATGCGCCTTGGAAAACCCTTGCTTTCAGTCCACCCCCGAGACCCAAAAGGTGGTGGATGAGAAGTCCCTGGCAGCCCGGCTGGAGGCGGCCCTGATCCAGGAAATCCCCTCGGTGGAGGTGGAGGTCAAGGAGGGCGAGGTCTTCATTTACCTCAAAAAGGCCCAGTACGAAGACGAAGAACTCATGGCCCGGGTTAAACGCCTGACCGCCAACATCGTGGGTTTTAAGGGCAAGATCAGCTGCCTTATGCGGCCCTATGTCTAATATATCTTGGCCCTAAAAACTCCCTCTCCCTGAAAGGGGAGGGGGTTGGGGGGAGGCTGATTAGAAACGGTTTTCGGTTTTCGGTTTTCGGTGAAAGGCAAAATCAAAGTCAAAGGCCCCTAGCAGAGGCAGAAAACAGGAAACAGAAAACTTTCCCAAGATTATCTTACCCTAGGGATTAAGGTCTTTACTTCCTCCACCCTGAGAGGGGGATGGTTGGGGTGGGGGTGCCGAGGCGGTCCTCTACCTGATGGGCAAGTCCTTCACCACCGGCAGCACCCTGTATGTGGACAGCGGGTATTTGCTGCGTTAGATGTCAGCGGTCAGCCGTAGGGGCGACTCGCTGAGTCGCCCGGGCGACCCAACGGGTCGCCCCTACATCGCTTGGGTTTTTGCTTTAGGTGACGGTTAACAGGGGGGATGATATGAGAAACGGCCTGATTTTTGGATATGTTCTGCTGATGATTCTATCCTTAACTTTGGGTACGGAGGTGCAGGCAGGAATGGTGACCAAGAGCGTGGAATACCAACATGACGGCGCCGTCTTTAAGGGCTACCTGGCGTATGACGACGCCTTGCGGGGCCGGCGTCCCGGGGTCCTGGTGGTCCATGAGTGGTGGGGCCTCAACGATTTTGCCCGGAAAACCGCGGAGCAACTGGCCAGCCTGGGCTACGTCGCCCTGGCCGCCGATATGTACGGCCAGGGCCTGGTTACCCAGGACCCGGAGGAGGCGGGCAGGCTGGCCGGGGAACTGCGGGGCAACCCCGCCCTGCTGCAGGCCCGGGCCCAGGCGGCCTTGAAGGCCCTGGCGGAGACTCCGGTAGTGGACCCCCAGCGTCTGGCGGCCATCGGCTTCTGCTTCGGCGGCACTACGGTCCTGGAGCTGGCTTATGCGGGCGCCGGCCTTAAAGGGGTGGTGAGCTTCCACGGCGGCCTGACCGCGCCCAGGCCGGAAGAACTCAAGTCCATCAAGGCCGCCATCCTGGTGCTGCACGGGGCCGATGACCCCCACGTCACAGGGGAAGCCATCGCCGCCTTCCAGGAGGCCATGAGAAAAGGGGGGCTGGACTGGCAGATGGTCTATTTCGGCGGGGCGGTGCACGGCTTTACGAATCCCGCGGCCGGGAGCGACAAGGCCGCCGGAGTCGCTTACGACCCCCGGGCGGCCCGGCGTTCCTGGACCTATATGCAGGATTTCTTCAAAGAAATCTTTGCGGTTAAGGAGAGGGATGAGAAAGGAAAAGTGAGCAGCGAGCAGTAAATTTCCGGATGGGGTGGCAACGCTTTTCGCTGATTTACGGCCCTCAGGCTGGAAGCCTGAGCCACTCACCGGCTGGAAGCCCGCGCCACTGTCGCCCCGACTTCAGACATTAAAGCGAATCTCGATGACATCCCCTTCGCGAATGGCGTAGTCCCGGTCCACCAGCCGCACCAGGCCCCGGGAGCGGGCCTCCTGCCAGTTGTAGACCCTCATTAAGTCATGGTAGCTCACGATCTCGGCTTTGATAAAACCCCGGGCCAGGTCGGAATGGATCTTCCCGGCGCAGGTGACGATGTCGGAACCTTCCTTAATCGGCCAGGCGTGCACCTCTTTTTTGTCCGCGGTGTAAAAAAAGGTGATACCGGCCTTGTGCAGGGCCTGCTCAATGGCGTCCTTGACCCCGGGTTGGCCTTCGAGCATAACGGTGGGCTTTAGACTTAAGGGCGCCAGTGATTTGAGGAGGGCCGATTCTTCTTCAGGAAAATCGAGGTCACAAAGTGGTATTTCCTTCTCCAAATATCCGAGACAGCGGCTCAGCAACTCCTTTTCCCTATCATTCGCGGTTCTGTCCCGCCGGGTTTCCAGCTTTTCCATATCCAGGATCAGCAGATCCAGGACCTTCTCCCGGGAGACTAAAAAGGCATCGCACTGCTGACAGTCTTCTTTGATGAATTCCGCATAGAACGGAGAGACCTTCTTTGCCTCAAATTTCTTATCCAGGGCAATCACCCGTTCATCCTGATATTTAACCTTGCCTTCCGGGAGATCCAAACCCAAAAAACATATCTTCATTGTCTTTAACCTCCAATTTAGCGCGGAAACGAGACGGCTGCCCCACGTGGGCCTTAATTATCTATTTATACGGAATTCTGGTGCTAGGTCCCAGGATAATTGAGGCAGTTTTCTGTTTCCTGTTTTCTGCCTCTGCTAAAGGGCCTTTGACTTTGATTTTGCCTTTCACCGAAAACCGGAAACCGGAAATCGAAAACCGTTCCTAATCACACAGATAACCGCATTTCAGACGCCTGGCGCCCCCGGCCCAGGGCCGGAGACGACGGCCACTAAGAGACAGAGAGAAGCCGGGGCCTCGCCAAGAAAAGCCGGCAGGATCCGCGATCCTGCCGGCTACCGGGATCATTCCTCATATCTGGCGGACCCTGCCTGGAAGGGACCCGGGTGAGCTGCACTGATGGTAATGGTCTGTTTTCTGCCTCTGCTAAGGGGCCTTTGACTTTGATTTGCCTTTCACAGAAAACAGATAACCGCATTTTAGCGACCCTGCGGGCCGCCCTTTAAGGTTAAATTTTCATGACGTTTTGGGCTTGGGGTCCCTTGGCGCCCTGGACCACCTCAAACTCCACTTCCTGGTTCTCTGCCAGGGACCGGAAACCGTCGCCCGTGATGGCGCTGAAATGGACAAAGACATCGGGGCCGTCTTCCCGGGAGATGAACCCAAAACCCTTGGCGTCATTAAACCATTTAACCTTCCCTCTTTCCTTCATTATGCCTTCCCTCCTGAAATGGTAAACCTGTCCGGCCCGCAGAGCCGCACCAACTGAGAAGCAGTCAGACAAAAAAAAGGAGGGTATTTAGCATACCCTTCCGATTGGTTCCCGGGGCGCCGTGCCCCGCCTTCGTCCGACATGCTAAGATACGAGAAAAATCTAACAACAGATTACCCCGCTGTCAAGAAATTTGAAACCTCCGGGAAAATTTGCAGGTGGGATAGCCGGCCCGCGGCACCCATTCAGGCTCCCGTTAATAACTGACTACACGGGCCAGAGGCCTGGGCTACCAGGTCCGGGTAGCCCAGGCCTCTGGCCTGTGTGTTCAATTCAGGCGTGCGCAATATTGAGTTTTATCCACTCATCCGGTTCTTCGGGATCAGTGAGTGCGGGCCAGCAATTCTTCCGTGATCAGCCGGAAATAAGTGGACTCGGGGCAGGGCCCGAAAATCTCCAGGTTTTCCTGGGCCTTGAGGGTGTATTGGCGGGCCAGGGAGCGGCTATGGTCCAGAGAGCCGTATCGGTCGAGAAGGCGGCGCAGCTCCGGGGCCATTTCCGGGGTCAGGCCTTGGGCCATCTCCTTGAGCCTTTTACGGTCCCGGGGACCGGCCTGGGCCAAGGCGTGGATCAGGGGCAGGGTGACGCGGCCTTCCCGCAGGTCGGCGCCCACCTCTTTGCCTATTTCCCCCTGGTCGCCGGTGTAGTCCAGGAGGTCGTCCACCAACTGGAAGGTGATGCCGAGATGCAAGCCTATCTGGGCCAGGGCCTCCTCCTGGGCTGGCGGCGCCCCGGCCACGATGGCGCCGATCTGGCAGGCCGCGGCCATGAGAAACGCGGTCTTGCGGGTGATGACCTCAAAGTATTCCGCCTCGGTGATCTTGAGGTTGCCGGTGTGAATCAGCTGCAAGATCTCCCCTTCGGCCATTTGGGTGGTGGCTTGGGCCAGGACCTTGAGAATCTTCAGGTGATCGGTGGTCACCGCGATGGACAGGGCCTTGGAAAGGAGGAAATCCCCCACCAGGATTACCGCCTGGTTGCCCCAGATGGTGTTGGCGGTGGTGGCCCCGCGGCGCACCTGGGCCGCGTCGATGACGTCGTCGTGCAACAGGGTCGCGGCGTGCAAGTACTCGAAAATGGTGGAGAAGTCCGCCAGGTGGTTGCCGTGGTGGCCGCACATCCTGGCGGCCAGGATGAAGAGTAGGGGCCGCACCCGTTTGCCGCCGCTCAGGAGGATGTGCCGCCCCACCTCGGCGATGAAAGGCACGTGGGTCCGGAGATTGGCGGCCAGGGCCGCATCGATGGCGGCAATGTCCGTCTCCAGGGCGGCCTTTAGCAACCGTTTGGGGGAGGCAATCATGTGAATAAATTAACTTGAATCCCTTGGGAAGTCAATTTATTAGACGAAGACGAAAGGTGTGGAAGCGCCGCCTGGCGAAAGGCAATCCGTAGGGGCGACCCAGCGGGTCGCCCCTACATACCCTAACTGACAATTTCTCCCAGCAGATCATAGGGCAGGGCCCGGGTGAGCCGCACCGCCTGGACCTCCCCGACCCGGCCCTGACCGGCGGTGAGGTACACCTGGCCATCAATTTCCGGGGCCTGGCTGATCAGACGGCCGCTGAGGAGATACTCGGACTCCGGGCTCTCCCCCTCCACCAGTACCGGCTGCACCGTGCCCACCAGGGCCTTAAGGCGCGCCTTGACGATCCCCGCCTGGAGGGCCTTCAGCATCCGGGCCCGCCGCCGAGCCAGGCGGCGAGGCACCTTCTCGGGGAGGTGGCTGGCGGCGGCGCCGTCTTCGGGACTGTAAAAGAAGACCCCCAGATGGTCGAAGCGCAGCTCCTCGAGGAGTTCTCTCAGGGCCTGGAAGTGGGTTTCGGTCTCTCCGGGAAAACCCACCAGCACCGTGGTGCGCAGGGTCGCCCCCGGCAGGACCTCCCGGATCAGGCGCACCAGGTCGATAATCTGGGCCCGGGTGTAGCCCCGCCCCATGCGCCGTAAGACCTCATCGTGGCCGTGCTGGATGGGGAGATCCAGATAGGGGCAGATGCGGGGCTCGGCCGCCATGACTTCCAGCAATTCCTGGGTGATGCGGGTCGGATAGCCGTATAGGAGACGGATCCAGCGGAAACCCGGAATGGCTCCCATCTCCCGCAGCAGCGCCGGCAGCCCGGGATGGCCCGGGAGCTCCGCTCCGTAGGCGGTGGTGTCCTGAGCTACCAGGATGAGTTCTTTGACCCCGGCGGCGGCCAGTTCTCCGGCCTCCGCCACCAGGGTCTCCAGGGGGCGGCTGCGGTAGGGGCCCCGGATCCGGGGAATGACGCAAAAGGTGCAGCGGTGGCTGCAACCTTCGGCGATCTTGAGGTAGGCGAGATGTGGGGGGGTGGCGGGGTAGCGGGCCTCGGGGCCCGGGTAGGCGTAAGGCGGGGCGAGGTGGAAGAGCCGGGGTGCGTTCGCCCCCGGCCTTTGCCCCAAAATCTTTACCAGGTCAGGAAAGTTGTGGACCCCGATGAGATAATCGGCTTCCGGGAGCGCGGCGGCCAGGGCTTCCCCAAAGCGCTGCACCAGGCAGCCGGCCACCACCAGGCGTTTTGAGGGATCGGCCTCTTTGTGGCGGGCCAACTCCAGGACGGTATCCACCGCCTCCTGGCAGGCGTCCTGGATAAAGGCGCAGGTGTTCACCAGTAGCAACTCCGCGGCATCCGGGGCCGCGGCGACCTGCCAGCCGCCCTGGGTAAGGCGGCCCAACATGATCTCCGTGTCCACCAGGTTCTTGGCGCAGCCCAGGGAGACGGCGTAGACTGAAGGACGGTTTTCGGTTTCCGGTTTTCGGTTTTCGGTGTTCAGGACGTCTAACCCCTGCTCACTGCTCACTGGAACGATATCACCGTCCAGGCGTCCATAGCCGCAAACATGATAATCCAGAAGGCCAGTTGGACCAGGTGGGCCCAGCCGCGGCGTGGCGCCGTGGTGAGGACCCGTTCCTCCAGGGCCTGCATAAAATTATACATGACGGCGCACTCCAGGGCAAAGGGCAGGAACCCCAGGTAGCCCAAGACCGGCATTGCGAAGATCCTGCCGAAGTTCAAGACCGGCAGGGTATAGACCCAGCGGGCTGCGGCCGGGTAATTCCAGGCCTCCCACCAAAGGCCGGTAAGCAGGCCGGCGGTCAACAGGCAGAGGTGCTCCCGCCGCTCTCCCTCGAGAAAGGCCTGAATAAGGGAGCGCCCCCCGAGCAGCCGGCAGAAAGGGTCCAGGAGTAGGAACCAGGCAAGCCACACCAGGGGGAAGGCAGAGCCGGGCAAGATCAGGGGCAGGATTAACGAGACGGTCCCGCCCAGCAGGGCTAAAGGTTCCCAGGCAAAGGGCAACTGCACGGGCCGGCCCCAGGCCCCCCGCCAGGCCCCCAGGGCCGACAGGCCCTGGGCGGTGAGCAGGACGCCGGGCAGCACCGTGGCGAAGGCCAGGGCGTAGCCCGGCCAGCGTAACCAGGGATTGGCCACTACTCCCACATAGCCCCAGTTTCTCAAGACCAGGTTGCAGGCCTCGAAGATGAGCCAGAAGCTCACGGACCAGAAGGCCATCTTGAAGAGCGCCCCGGGCCGAGACAGCAGCCAGGAATCGCCCCGGAGGTGAAAAAGAAGCCCATCCCAAAACAGGATCAGGGGATACCAGGAGAAGAAGTACAGCCATTGGAGCAGCTCCCGGCGGCCCCAAACCACGGCCGCCAGCCCCACCCCCCAAAGGGCCAGGGCCAGCAAAATTTCGCTATGTGCTAAATTTCTTTTACTGACCATAGGTTGCCTTAGATATTAATGATAACAACATTTTAGCTATTTGAAAACCCCTCCGTGCCCGGGGGGGGGCCGCCCCGAGGGCATAAATTTCTCTTGATTCGCTGGAAAAATGCTGCTATAGGGGGAGAACCCGGAAATTTCGGGGACCACCTGGGGGAGGAAAAGGTATTAGACCTGAAATTCCGCAGTCTCGGAGCAGGGATGAGAAGACGCCTTAGGTTGTCGCGGCTGGTGGGGGTAGTTTTTTGTCTGGGGTGTCTGGCCTGGCTGGCCGGTTGCGGCGGCGGGCCCAAGGCCGACCTGATGAAGACGGAACCTCTGGCCCAGGAGCAGATGACCCTGGCTCCCGAATCGTCCGATGAGTCCCTGACCGAGGAGCTGAGCGGCAAGCACCTGGAGGAGCTCTACGCCAAGAGCGGCATCCCCGGCTGCGACCCCGCTCTGGAAGAGGAATTGAAGCAGTGGGAGCATCAGGTCAATTTCGATGTGCCCATCCAGATGAACAAGCAGGTGCGGGCCTACCTGGTCTATTTCTCCACCGAACGTAAAGAGGTCATCAAAAATTATCTGGCCCGCTCCACCCGGTATCTCCCCATGATCAAAGAGGTCTTCGAGGAGTACGGCTTGCCGGAAGACCTGGCATATCTCGCCATGATCGAGTCCGGCTTCAACTGCAAGGCCTATTCCCCCGCGGCCGCTGCGGGTATGTGGCAGTTCATCAAGGGCACTGGCCTGCGCTACGGGCTGAACGTCGATAGCTATGTGGACGAGCGCCGGGACCCGGAGAAATCCACCCGGGCTGCGGCCAAGTACCTCCTGGACCTGTATAAACAATTCGGCTCCTGGTATCTGGCGGCCGCCTCCTACAACTGCGGTGAAGGAAGAGTGCAGCGGGAGTTGGACCAGAGCAACCACAAGAATTTCTGGGAACTCTCCGCCAACATGTGCCTCCCCAATGAAACCAAGAATTATGTGCCTCAGATGATCGCGGCCACTATCATTGCCAAGAATCCGGAGAAATTCGGCTTCGGCAAAATCCCTTACCAAGCTGCCGTAAAATTTGACCGGGTCCAGGTGGACGAGCCCACCTCCTTGAAGGCCGCGGCCTTTGCGATCAACAGGGCGGAGGAAGATGTTCAAGCCCTCAACCCGGAGTTGCTGCGGGGCGTTACTCCTCCGGACAGCCCAAATTATACCTTGAACCTGCCAGCCAATAGTAAGGAGCTCTTCAACCGAAACCTCACCCTGGCCCGCATCGAGTATCCGGCGGTGGCCTCCCGCCCGGTCCAGGCTGCCAGGAGCGGCAGCCGCCAGTATTCCCGGAGCCGGAGCCAGGCCTCCCACCAGGCAGAGACTAAGGCTGCGTCCCCGAGGCCCTCCCACCAGGCAGAGACTAAGGCTGCGTCCCCAAAATCCAGGACTTTCGCCAAGGCCGCCCCGCATTCCCCTGCCGGGACTGCTACCGCCAGGAAGAGCAATTATCCTGGGGTCAAAGAGGCCCCCTGCACGGTGCAGGCCTCCATGTTTGGTGGGATAGCCGCGGCCTCCAAGGCGAGCGCCGCCGGCAAGGCCAAAGAAAAGACGCCGGCCAGGGTGGCCAAGACCGGGGCTAATAAGCCGGCGCAGGCCAGGTCCAATAAGGGTGAGGCGGCCATCAAGGTCGCCACCAGGACCAAAACCCCGGGGAAGAACGGCGCCCCTTCCGGGAAATCCAAAGACAGGGATAAGTATTCCAAGGCGAGTTCTCCGGCCTTGCTGGTGTCCCAGGCCCGCTGAGCGCGAATTTTCCAGCGTCGCCTAGGTCGGGGGCGCCGTCTGGGCCCGCCAGGGGCGTCCCGCGCCTGAGGGGCGTCCATCCGTAATTCTGCCAAAAAATTTTCCCAGTCCCCTTGATTTTCCAAAATTAATAGATACATTTCTAGGATTAGCACTAACCACTATAGAGTGCTAACAATAGGACACTCTTAATTCACCAGGAGGAGGTTTTGCATGAAGGTTAAACCCTTGAATGATCGAGTCTTGGTCAAACGGACCGAAGAGATCCAGGTCACCAAAGGTGGTATCGTCATCCCGGATACCGCCAAGGAGAAACCCATCGAAGGCATAATCAAGGCCGCGGGCCCGGGCAAGATGAGCGAGCAAGGCCAGCGCATGACCCTCCAGGTCAAGAAGGGCGACCGGGTCCTGTTTGGCAAATACGCCGGCACGGAAATCAAGGTGGAAGGCGAAGATTATCTGATGATGCGGGAAGAAGATATCCTGGCCATTATTGACTAAAGTTCGGCCCGGCCCACTTCTCTTACCCGAACCCATCATTATTCATCTATCCAGATTTTTTTAAAGGAGGAACGGTAACAATATGGCTGCCAAAGAGATTAAATATGACGTCAAGGCCCGGGAGGCCATGCTGCGGGGGGTCAATACCCTGGCGGAGGCGGTGAAGGTAACCCTGGGTCCCAAAGGCCGCAACGTGATCCTGGAAAAGTCCTTCGGCCCCCCGGCCATCACCAAGGATGGGGTTACCGTGGCCAAAGAGATTGAATTGGAAGATAAGTTCGAGAACATGGGGGCCCAGATGGTCAAGGAAGTGGCCTCCAAGACCTCGGATGTGGCCGGCGACGGCACCACCACCGCCACCATTCTGGCCCAGGCCATCTACAAGGAAGGCTCTCGCCTGGTGGCTGCCGGCACCAACCCCATGGCCCTGAAACGGGGCATCGACCAGGCGGTGGCCAAGGTGGTGGAGGAGTTGCACAAGATCTCCAAACCATGCCGGGGCCAGAAAGAGATCGCCCAGGTGGGCACCATCAGCGCCAACAACGACGCCTCCATCGGCAACATCATCGCCGACGCCATGGCCAAGGTAGGCAAGGAAGGCGTCATCACCGTCGAAGAAGCCAAGGGCATGGAGACCACCCTTGACGTGGTGGAGGGCATGCAGTTTGACCGGGGCTATATCTCCCCCTACTTCGTCACCAACCCCGAGAAGATGGACGCCAGCCTGGACGAGGCCGTCATCCTCATCAACGAAAAAAAGGTGAGCGCCATGAAGGACCTGCTCCCCTTGCTGGAGCAGATCGCCAAGATGGGCAAACCCCTGTTGATCATCGCCGAGGATGTGGAAGGCGAAGCCCTGGCCACTCTGGTGGTCAACAAACTGCGGGGCACCTTGCAGGTGGCGGCGGTGAAGGCCCCGGGCTTCGGGGACCGGCGCAAGGCCATGCTGGAAGACATCGCCATCCTTACCGGGGGCCAGCTAATCTCGGAAGACATGGGCTGGAAGCTGGAAAACGTCACCTTGAAAGAGCTGGGCAGCGCCAAGCGCATCAATATCGACCGGGATAATACCACCATCATCGACGGCGGCGGCGACCGGGCCGTCATCGAAGGCCGGGTGAAGCAGATTCGGGCCCAGATCGACGAGACTACCTCCGACTACGACCGGGAAAAGCTCCAGGAGCGCCTGGCCAAGCTGGTGGGCGGCGTCGCGGTGATCCGCGTCGGCGCGGCCACCGAGATTGAAATGAAAGAGAAGAAGGCCCGGGTGGAAGACGCCCTGAACGCCACCCGCGCCGCGTCGGATGAGGGCATCGTCCCCGGCGGCGGTGTCGCCCTGCTGCGCTGCGCCCCGACCCTGGAGGCCCTGAAAAATCACGACGAGAACATGGGTGTCAATATCATTAAACGGGCCCTGGAGGAGCCGATCCGCCAGATCGCCAATAACGCCGGTTTCGAGGGCTCCGTGGTGGCCGAGCACGTCAAGGCCGAGAAAGGCAACATGGGCTTCAACGCCGAGACCGGCGAATACGAGGACCTGATGGCCGCCGGGGTCATCGACCCTACCAAGGTGACCCGCTTCGCCCTCCAGAACGCCGCTTCGGTGGCCTCTCTGCTCATCACCACCGAGGCCATGGTGGCCGAAAAACCCAAGAGAGAAAGTGCGATGCCCCCCATGCCCGGCGGCGGCATGGGCGGTATGGGCGGTATGGAAGGGATGTACTAAGATAGGGGGAAGACCACCAACCCCGTATGAAAAAAAGGGCGACCCAACGGGTCGCCCTTTCTTATAAGGGTTGGGTGGGAGGTGTGGGGAGGGCAGGGCCGCCTTACAAAAATGCTGGCCTACCCCCACGATCTTTTTCCCCCTCCTCAACTGCCCGGGGCCTTAAGGGCCGGCTGGTAGAATTTCCGGGTGTATTCCTCCACCATGCGCCGGGCGCTGAAAGTGGGACCGATGCTCTTCATGGCCTCCTTCATCATTTTCACCCAGTCCAGGGGGATGCCGTCCTCATCCACTTGATAGTAGAGGGGCACCACCTCCTTCTCCAAGAGATCATAGAGGGCTGCGGCATCAATGGCGTCGGCCACGGGCTCTCCGCCGAAGGCCCAGCCGTTCTTGCCGTTAAAGCCTTCCGGCCACCAGCCATCCAGGATGCTGAGGTGCAACACCCCATTGATGGCGGCCTTCATGCCGCTGGTGCCGCAGGCCTCCAGGGGCGGGCGGGGGTTGTTGAGCCATACGTCCACCCCATGGACCAGGTAATAGGCCAGTTGTGCGCCATAATCCTCAACGAAGGCGATGCGGCCCCCCAGTTCGCGGTTCTGGGCCAGGGTAAAGATTTGCTGCAGCATGCGCTTGCCCGGATCGTCAGCGGGATGGGCCTTGCCGGCGAAGATGAATTGCAGGGGCCGCCAGGGATCATTGAGGAGCCGTTTCAAGCGCTCCAGATCGGTAAAGATCAGGTCGGCCCGCTTGTAGGTGGCAAACCGCCTGGCAAAACCGATGGTCAAGGCCGCCGGGTCGAGCAGCGCCCCGCCCACCACCACGTTGCCCAGGCCCACTTGATTTTCCACCCAGCCGCGCCGGGTCTGCTCCTGGATAAAATTGATCAGCTTGATCTTAGAGCGAAAGTGCAGGTTCCAGAATTCCGCCGCGGGAATGTCATCCACCTCCTGCCAGACCGCCGGGTCCTCATGCCGCGCCAGCCAATCGGAGCCCTCCGGGCATTGGCTGATGCGCAGCGCCATCTGACGTGAGATCCAGGTGGGGACGTGCACCCCGTTGGTAATATGGTCAATGGGGACCTGCTCCACCGGCAGCTGGGGCCAGAGGGGCTGCCACATACGCCGGGCAACCTCCCCGTGCTTCCGGCTCACGGCGTTGCGATAGTCGGACAGCCGCAGGGCAAAGGCGGTCATGTTGAAGCCGACGTTGGGGGGATCGGTGGGTGAGGTCCCCAGTGCGAAGAAGTCCTGCCGGCTCAGGGTGAACATGGGGTAGCACTGGCAAATGTATCGGTCCACCAGCTCGAAGGGAAAGACATCGTGGCCCGCGGGCACCGGGGTGTGAGTGGTGAAAACCGTGGTGGCCTGCACCTGCCGCCGGGCCTCTTCCAAACTCAGGTTATTCTCCAGCCGTTCCCGAATCCTTTCCAGCAGGGCGAAGGCCGGATGGCCTTCATTCAGGTGGAGCACCGAGTGCTTGATGCCCATTTTGGCCAGCATGGCGCAGCCGCCGACCCCCAGGACGATTTCCTGGAGGAGGCGCTGTTCCAAATCGCTGATATAGAGATGGTTGGAGATGCGCCGGTGCGCCTGGTCATTGACCTCCAGGTCGGTATCCATCAGGTAGAGAGGGATGCGCCCCACCATCACCCGCCATACCGCCACGTGGATGGGGGGGTCGGTGAAGGGCACCTGCACTATTAGCTGGGCCCCCTGGTCATCGAGAACCCGGGTAATGGGCGCCGCGTCCCGATCCAGGGGTTCATCCACGGACTCCTGCCAGCCGTCGGCATTGATCTTTTGCCGGAGGTAACCGTCCGGATACATAAATCCCACCGCCACCATGGGAATCCCCAGGTCGCTGCACTCTTTGAGATGGTCCCCGGCCAGAAACCCCAAACCCCCGGCATAAAACGGCAGAGACCGGTGCAGCCCGTATTCCAAAGAGAAATAGGCGATGGGATAGCATTCCGCCGCGGTGATATTTTCCGTAAACCAGCAGACCTGGGTTTGGGTCTGCTGGCGGAATTCAGCCAGCACCGCGTCATAGCGCCGCAGATATTCCGGGGTGCCGGCCGCGGCCGCAAGAACGTCCCGGGGCAGGCTTTTTAGGAGCTTTACCGGGTTTTGGTTGCTGTCCTTCCAGGCCATGCGATGCAGCCTCTTAAACAGCATCATGGCGGCGGGATGCCAGCCCCACCAGAGGTTGTAGGCCAAATCTCCCAGGCCGCTGATCCTTTCGGGCAAGTTGGGGAACTGTTGGCTGAGATCGTCCACGGCGCTTTCCTCTCGCATTACTAATTTTCCTAGAAAATAAGGCCAAACCGTAAGAAAGCAAGGGTCTGGGAGTAGGGGCGACCCGCTGGATCGCCCAGTTTTCCGTTTTCCGTGAAAGACAAAGGCCAAATCAAAGTCAAAGACCCATTAACAGAGGCGGAAAACGGAAAACGGAAAACGAATAGGGCGGCCTGTGGCCGCCGGACCTAAGGCGGCGTGTATGGTACGCCCTATGCCCGCCAGCAGGCGGGGTCGCGGCGGCCGGCGGCCCCGTTCGCTTGACATGGCACTCAGGGAATCTATCTTAAGTGAAAAATTAGTAAGGGGAAAATTTATATGAAAGTCCTGGTGGTTTATTACTCGAGGTACGGCCACGTATTGCAACTGGCCCAGTCCGTGGTGGATGGGGTCAAGTCGGTGGCGGGGGTGGAGGCGGTCTTGCGCCGGGTCCAGGAATTTGAAGACATTGAACGGGAGCTTGCCCGGCACGAGCACGCCCTGGCGGTGTGGAACCGCCAGCAGGATATCCCCGTCTGCACCCTGGACGACCTGAAAGAGGCGGATGGCATCATCTTCGGCACGCCGACCCGCTATGGCAACATGACGGCCCAGATGAAGCGGCTGTTCGATGGCACGGTCAAGTTATGGCTGGAAGGAGCCTTTGAGGGCAAGCCGGCCGGGGTGTTCACCTCCACGGCCACCACCCACGGAGGCCAGGAGACCACCTGCCTGACCATGATGGTCCCCTTGCTGCACCTGGGCTTCATCATCGTGGGGGTCCCCTATTCGACTCCGGGGTTGCTTCATACAGAAGGGCGGGGCGGCACCCCTTACGGCGCCACCACCGTGGCCGGGCCGGGCAACGACCTGGACCCCGCGCCGGAAGACCTGGCCATCGCCCGGGCCTTGGGCCGGCGGGTGGCTGAGGTCACCCAGAAACTGCGGGGCTGATAACAGGTAATGGTCAAAATAACGAGACCAGGCAACTCTTGGACCGGTGTCGAGCCGGCGGCCACAGGCCGCCCTGGAAAATCCCCTCTTCCTACCGGCTTTTAGGGCGGACACACGGGTCCGCCCCTACATCCCCCGAACTTTTTTCTCTCGATCAGCCCACCAACAGCACGGCGGCGCCCTGGATCTGGCCCCGGCGCAGTTGATCCAGGGCCTCGTTGGCCTCCTCCAGCCGAAAAATCTGCACCTCGGTCTTCACCGGCACCCGGGGGGCCAGGGCCAGGAATTCCTCGCCATCCCGGCGGGTGAGGTTGGCCACGGAGCGGAGCACCCGTTCGCCCCAGAGGATCTCATAGGGAAAGGCGGGAATCTCGCTCATGTGGATGCCGCCGCAGACCACGGTGCCGCCCCGGGCGGTGGCCCGCAGGGCCGCGGGGATCAAGGAGCCCACCGGGGCAAAGATGATGGCGGCATCCAGCTCCGCCGGCGGCGGTTTATCGGAGTCGCCGGCCCAGACGGCCCCCAGGCTCCGGGCAAACTCCTGGGTCCGGGCATCCCCCGGCCGGGTGAAGCCGTAAACCTGTTTGCCCTGGTGCACCGCCACCTGGACGGTGATGTGGGCCGCGGCCCCGAAACCGTAAATCCCCAGGCGCTCCACCGCCTCTCCGGCCAGGCGGTAGGAGCGGTAGCCGATGAGCCCGGCGCACAACAGGGGGGCGGCCTCGGCCTCGCCGTAATCCGGAGGCAGGTGGAAGCCGTAGCGCTGGTGCGCCACGGTGTATTGGGCATAGCCCCCGTCCAGGGTGTAGCCGGTGAAGCCGGGATGGTCGCAGAGGTTCTCCCGGCCCTGGCGGCAGTAGCGGCAGCGGCCGCAGGTGTAGCCCAGCCACGGTACCCCGATGCGGTCGCCGATCCGGAACTTCTCCACCCCCTGGCCCACGGCCGCCACCGCGCCGACAATCTCATGACCGAGGATCAGGGGCAGTTTGGGTTCGCTCAAGTCCCCGTCCACGATGTGCAAATCGGTGCGGCAGACCCCGCAGGCCCGCACCCGGATGAGCACCTGCTCCGGGCCGGGCCGGGGAACCGGGACTTCCAGAAACCGGAGCGGTTGCCCCGGCGCCTCCAATACCATGGCCAGCATCTTCTCGGGGATCTGCAACTGATTCAGCCTCCGCAGCGAGATGGATCTTTTTGTTCTTTTTGTTAGAGAGCCTGAGACGCGTCAATACACCCGCACCAGCGGGGCGCGTCTGCCGTGGTACGGCCTGCCGTCGATGGTCTCGAGGTATATGTGGCCGGCCCGGAATTCCAACGGACTGACCCGCCCGAAGATGGTCACGTACCGGCCGCGGCGCGCTATCTTGCCCAAGACTTCGTAATTCTGGTTCAAGATCACCTTGTTGCCGAATCCGTACCTGGGATTGTTCGGACAAAGTAGCCCCCCAGGTCTCGGTTGTAGCCGATGCGGGCCACCAGGGTGACGGGTTGGTAGGCGCCCCGGATCTTGCCGTAGACGTCGGGATCGGGGATATAACGCTGGGCCTGGGAAACCCCGTAGTGAGCCAGCACTATGACCAGGGATAACAGGAGTATCCGGATTTTGGCCATACGGACAAGACCTCCGCGACATTGTTGTCGACCATTCTACTGCAAAATGGCGCGGTTGTTTATGCCTAATTTCGAGACGGGCAGGGCGGGTGGAAACCCCGCTCCTCGAGAGGCCGTCCGTTGTCGGGAGGATAAATTTGTGCGGCATAACCGCAATTGTAGCGGTTTGCCAAAAGAATTTTTCCAGGCAGCGGTCTTAAATTGGAATTGCGCGCTGAGGCCGCCGCGGTTATAATGTTCATCAGATCCAATGTCCTGGTTAGCTTCATCGGGAGGAAACGACCCTCCCGGTAATGTTTTTTTCCTTGTAAGGGAAGGGAATTATGGTAGTCGGGGAAAGAAAGCCGCTCGCCGAGATCAAGGAGATGGTGCGTCCCTATAAGAAGATCCTGGTGGCCGGGTGCGAAACCTGTACCGCCGAGTCCATGAGCGGTGGCCGCAAGCAGGTGGCCGAGCTGGCCGCGGCGCTGGAAATGGCCTTCCGCCTGGAAGGCAAGAAACTGGAGGTCCTGGAAATCAGCGTTGATCGCCAGTGCATCCACGAGTTTCTGCTGGACCTCATCGACCAGGCCGAGGGGGTGGAGGCGGTGGTCTCCATCGCCTGCGGCGCCGGTATTCAGAGCGTCGCCGAACGCCTGCCGGGGAAGCCGGTTTACCCAGGGTTGAATACCATGTTCATCGGGGAGACTGCGGCTACCGGCCTCTGGCAGGAACGCTGTCAGGGATGTGGCGACTGCGTGTTGGGCCTCACCGGCGGCCTCTGCCCCGTAACCCGCTGCGCCAAGGGTCTCCTCAACGGCCCGTGCGGCGGCTCCCAGGGTGGCAAGTGCGAGGTGTCGGCGTCCCTCAAGTGCGACGTTCCCTGCGTCTGGGCCATGATCTACGACCGCCTCAGCCAGTTGGGGAACCTGCAAAGCCTCATGGAATATCGCCCGCCCAAGGACTGGCGCCTCGGGGGCGCCATCGGCCCCCGCCAGTTGGTGCGGCGCAATGTCTGATTCCCTTTAAGATCAATGTGCCTGAGAGGGGCCGGCAGGAGCTGCCGGCCTTTTTGCTTTTTTTGTTTTTTTTATTTAGGGTCCCTGGCCGTTCCCCTTTTTCTCCGTCCCTTCCCATTAAATTATTGCATTTTTGTCGGAGTCGGCTATTGTGAAACCAGGGTAATGTTCCCCGGCGGCCAAATCAGGGTTTGGCCGAATTTGCCGGAAGGGAGGTGCAAGGGAACGCCATCGAGCTCATGAGCCGTTGACCTGCCCGCAGGGTGAGCCGGGCAGCCGGCCTGCCGGCATGGGTGAGACCATGTCGAAGTGGAGGTGCGAGGTATGGAAGGAAAGAAAGGCATCAGTGAAGATTGGTTATCACTTTGGCTCGGCCTGTTTGTCTTCGTTCTTGGCCTGGGATTCTTTCTAGGAATTGATCTCCTGGGCTGGGGCGTCAAGACGAGCGTCTGGGTGGATATAACCAAGGCCATAACCCCGATGTCCGCTTCTTTTAAGGCTATGCCGGGCATCGTTGCCCTGTTTTTCACCTACCTTTTCATGCTGGTCCTGGCGATGGTGGGGGCCATGGGTGTGAGGGCGAACATCGGCCGCTTCATCCTGGCGTTCACCCTGGTATTCTGGATCAGTTACGCCTGTTTTCTTACCGGCAATTATGCTTATATTGCCGCCAACACCCCGGCCCAGATGAAGAGTTTCGGGATCGGCTGGTCTCTAAAGCTCACCGGTGAGGCGGGATTCATCGTGGCGCTGCTTGTCGGTTTGATCATCGGCAACTTTTTTCCCAGATTTGCCGGACTGCTGAAAGAAGCAACGCGTCCCGAGCTCTACATCAAGACCGCGATCGTGATCCTGGGGGCGCTGCTGGGGCTCAAGGCCGCCGGTTCCCTGGGGCTGGCCTCGGCCGTGCTCTTCCGGGGCTTGTGCGCCATTATCGAAGCCTACCTGATCTACTGGGCCGTGGTCTATTACGTTGCTCGGAAATGGTTCAAATTCAGCCGGGAGTGGGCCGCGCCCCTGGCTTCGGGCATCTCCATCTGCGGGGTCTCCGCGGCCATCGCCACCGGCGGCGCCATCCGGGCCAGGCCGGTGGTGCCCATCATGGTCTCCTCCCTGGTGGTCATCTTTGCGGTGGTGGAACTGCTGATCCTGCCCTTTTTGGCCCAAATCTTTCTTTGGACCGAACCCATGGTAGCAGGGGCCTGGATGGGCCTGGCAGTGAAGACCGACGGGGCCGCGGTGGCCTCCGGCGCCATCGTGGACGCCCTGATCCGCTCCAAGGCCCTGGCTATGGAAGGGATCAACTACAAAGAGGGCTGGATGGTGATGACCGCCACGACCGTGAAGATCTTCATCGACATCTTCATCGGGGTCTGGGCCTTCATCCTGGCCGTCATCTGGTGCACCAAGATCGAATGCACCGGCGGCCGCATCAAGGCGGGCGAAATCTGGGAGAGATTTCCCAAGTTCGTTTTGGGCTACGTCATCACCTTCGTCATCATGCTGTTCATCTGCCTGGGTTCGGCCAATGCCCTGAAAACGGCCAATACCGCGGTAGCGGGGATGGATAATTTCCGGGTCCTGTTCTTTGTCCTCACCTTCTTTACCATCGGGGTGGTTTCCAACTTCAAGAAACTCTGGGAAGAGGGTATCGGCAGGCTGGCGGCCGTTTACGTCCTCTGTCTCTTCGGGTTCATCATCTGGGTAGGGCTGCTGATTTCCTGGATCTTTTTCCATGGGGTCAAACCGCCCCTGGCCTAAGTTGTGGAGGAGGTAGTTATGACGGAAGAACCCAAATTGCCGCCTGAAGAATTGCCGGAGGTGAAACCACAGACTGAAGCGAGGCTGATCGACGAATTGCAGAAGATGGAATATGAGCCCCTACTGCCGGTGGAAAAGAAGCTCATCGGCTGGAGCATCGCCCTGGGGGTCATCGGCCTGGCCTTCTTGATCTGGCTCAGTTACACCTTCTTCCCCGCCGGCCATTAGGCCGGGCCTTTTAACTTAGGAAAGCCCCCTATCCTGCCATGGTTAGGGGGCTTCACTTTTTAGGGAAGATCTGTCTTTAGCCGAATCCAGGCTAAACGTAGCTTTGATACTTAGGCTCATACATCAGAGACTTGAGGTAGGCCGGAATATCATCGGGTTTCGGGTTGGTGGCCAGGCCGCGGCGGTAAGCCACCTCTACCACCGCTGCGGCAATGGTGGCCGATACCTCCCGGATCCTGGCAAGCGGCGGATAGACACTGCCTTGCTCCAGGTCGCCTGCGGATACTTCGGAGGCCAGGGCCTTTGCTGCCACAAAAAACATTTCCTCCGAGACATGCCTGGCCCCGCAGGCGATCGCCCCCAGCCCCAGCCCCGGGAAGATGTAGACGTTGTTCCCCTGGGCCGGCGCCAATTTCTTGCCGTCCAGGATAACCGGGTCAAAGGGGCTGCCACTGGCAAAAATCGCCCGCCCCCCGGTCCAGGTATAGGCTTCTGCCGCGGTGCATTCGGACCTGGAGGTGGGGTTGGAAAGGGAGAACACTATGGGCCGTTCATTAACCCTGGCCATGGCTTCCAGGACGGGCCGCGCAAATAATTCAAGCTTCCCGGAAACCCCGATAATGGCGGCCGGCTTCAGGGTTTCCACCACCTCCTGCAAACCCCCGATGAATTCGTGGTCATGGGCATAACGGAGTTTACGGCCGCTCAGATCGCTGCGGCCTTTTACCACCAGGCCCTTGGAATCCACAAACCAGCACCGCTGCCGGGCCTCCTCCACTGATAATCCTTCATCCACCATGGCGGCAACCATCAGGTCGGCGGCGCCAAGCCCAGCCTCGCCAGCCCCCGCGAACAAAAATCTTTGATCGCCAAGCTTACCGCCGGTAATGCGTAAAGCCGAGAAGAGTCCAGCCAGGGTCATGGCGGCCGTGCCCTGGATGTCATCATTAAAGGTTAAGATTCGCTCCCGGTATTGCTCTAACAGCCGGAAGGCGTTGAGATTGGCAAAATCTTCAAACTGAATCAGGGTTCGAGGAAAGACTTCTTCCACGGCCACAATGAATTCTTCAATAAAATCATCATAGGCCGCGCCGCGCAGACGCCTCTGTTTAAGTCCGATATATAAGGGATCGTTAAGCAGGTCCTCGTTTTCGGTGCCGACGTCGAGAGTCACCGGGAGGCTGAGCGAGGGATGGATTCCGGCACAGGCGGTGTAAAGAGCCAGCTTCCCCACCGGAATTCCCATGCCATCGGCGCCCAAGTCTCCCAGGCCGAGAATGCGCTCCCCGTCGGTGACCACAATGATGCGGATATCTTGATAAGGCCAGTTCCGCAGAAGTTCAGGCATGCGTCCCCGATCTTTCGCCGAAATGAAGATGCCCCGGGGTCTTCGAAAAATATGCCCATATTCCAGGCAGGCCTGGCCTACGGTAGGCGTATAGATAATCCGCATCATTTCTTCGATGTAGTCCATGACTACCCGGTAGAACAAGGTCTTATTGCGCTCCTGGAGAGAGATCATGAACACGTACTTCTCAATGTCGTTCGGCTTTCCGCGGAAATTCTCCAGAGTCCGCATTACCTGCTCTTCCATGGTTTGGACCCGGGCCGGCAAGAGCCCCCGGATACCTAAGATTTCCCGCTCTTCTTCCGTGAACGCCGCGTCTTTATTGAGGACCGGATCTCGGAGCAATGCCGCCCCGGTGGGATAGCCCAGCATCCTGGTCAGGATCTTATCTTTCCTATCGGCAAATTTACTTTTCTCAAGAACCGCTGATAGATTCACCAGATCCAGGAGTCTGGAGACGGATTCCTGGCCCATCAGTTCCCTCTTGATTCGAATAACCGTGTCATCGCCTTCGATGGTTACCTTGTACATGCCGTTCCACCTCTTAAGTATTTTGATTAACGGCCGCAGGCGGCCCAGGCCATGGGGCCCCGAAAGGATGCCCGGGAAATTTCCTGAGAGGGCCTTGAACCCGAGTCAGCTAATTATAACTTTAAATCTAAGGATAGCTGATATTCAAATCAATGAGAGAATTTGCCTGCGGAAATTCCAGGGGAGCTTGACCCTTATAAAAAATACGATCCCTTTCGTCATTCTGATGTGGGTGGACGGCAGCTACGCCCCCTCCCCCTAACCCCCTCCCCCCGTGGGGAGGGGAAATGACGCCTTAACCGGTTTAATCTGACTTTTTGCAAGACCCTCTAATATGGCTCATCCAATTGCCTGACCGGTTAGACCTTTTTAGCCAGCACCGCGAACCAGAGGTTTTCGCTCCAGGTATCCACCACTTTGAGGGGCGAAGCCTGGAGGCGGTCGGTGAAGCGGGCCATCTCGGTCCCCCGGAGGCCGGAGAAGATGTACCATTTCTTCTCCAGGAACTCCGGAATTTCCAGGAGGTTAAGCAGGACCTCCAGGTGGATGTTGGCCATGGCCAGGTCGGCCTGGAGGTGGGCAAAGTGGCGGGCCTCGCCCTGGATCAGCAGGACCTGCCGCGGCCCTTGCTGGTGCTTCAGGTTGCGGGCGGCGGCGCGCACCGCCAGCTCGTTATACTCCACCGCCACCACCCGCTCCGCCCCCAGGGCCAGGGCCGCCAGGGCCAGGATGCCGGTGCCGGTGCCCAGGTCCAGCACCCGCCGGGGGGGCTCGGAGTCGAAAACCCGGCGCAGCAGGGTCAGGCAGCCCCGGGTGGTGGGATGGTAGCCGGAGCCGAAGGCCAGACCCGGCTCCAGGCGGATGACCGTCTCCCCCGGGGCCGGGGCCGGCTCCTCCCACACCGGACAGAGGTGGAATCCGGCCAGGGAGGTAGGCTGCAGCGGTTTGCCTGCTTCCCACTCGTCGTACGAGAGCACGGTCTCCGAGGAATAGCGCCCGGCGCCGCTGGCCGCCAGCCAGGCCCGCAGCCGCTCCTCCCGGGGGGCGCTGAAGAAGAGGAAGGAGCAGTCCCCCTCCCGCCAGCAGCCCAGGAAGTCGGCCCCGGCCAGTTCCGGCGGCGCCTCCACCCGGCCCTCAATTTCGTAGATATATAGTTTCTCCGGCGGCGGCATGGTTGTTTCCTTGCATAAAGTTGTCTATTTTTATCTGACCTGGATTTTTCTTTCAAAGCTTTTTAGACTTTCTAGCCTGTGGATCTGTAGGGGCGACTCGCTGAGTCGCCCAGGACGGCCCGATCACAGGCTGGAAGCCTGTGCCACTGTCGCCCCTACGCCTGATTTGAGCCCCGGGCCTGGAGGGGCCCTTGAAATTTCCAAATCTTTCAGGTTAATATTATTAATTGCGCTCAAGGGTGAGGGCTCGCCGAGGAAGGTGGTCATGGAACTTAAAGGCAGAGTGCATCGATTCGGGGATGACATCAACACCGATGAGATTCTTCCGGCCCGTTATCTCAACACCTCGGATCCGCAGGAACTGGCCCGGCACGCCATGGAGGACGCCGACCCGGAGTTTGTCCGGAAGGCGCGGCCCGGGGACTTCGTCGTGGCCGGCAAGAATTTCGGCTGCGGCTCCTCCCGGGAACACGCCCCGGTGGCCCTCAAGGCGCTGGGCCTCTCGGGGGTGATCGCCGCCAGCTTCGCCCGCATCTTTTACCGCAACGCCTTCAACATGGGGTTGGCCATCTTTGAGTCCCCCCAGGCCGCCGCGGAAATTCGGGACGGGCAGGAGATCAGCGTGGACGTGGATAGCGGCATGATCACCGCTCTGGGTACCGGCAACCAATACCCCAGCCAGCCCATCCCTCCCTTCATGCAGGAACTGCTGGCGGACGGCGGGCTGATGGCTCATTTGAAAAAGCATCTGGAGGCGAAATAATCATGGGTTCTCATCGCGTTGCCGTAATCCCCGGGGACGGCACCGGTCCGGAGGTGGTGGCGGAAGGCGTCAAGGTCCTCAAGGCGGTGGCCGGTCCGGCGGGGATAAAATATGACTTCACCTATTATGACCTGGGTGGCGAGCGCTACCTGCGCACCGGCGAAACCCTGCCGGACTCCGTGATTGCGGAACTGCGCCAGTTCGACGCCATCTACCTGGGGGCCATCGGCCACCCGGAAGTGGCCCCGGGCATCCTGGAGAAGGGCATCCTGCTGCGGGCCCGCTTTGAGCTGGACCAATACATCAATCTCCGGCCGGTGATCCTCTATCCGGGGGTGGATACCCCCTTGAAGGACAAAGGCCCCCAGGACATCGATTTCGTGGTGGTGCGGGAGAACACCGAGGGCATGTACGTGGGCGCCGGGGGCTTTCACAAATACGGCAGCCGAGATGAGGTGGCGGTCCAGACCTCCATCAACACTCGCAAAGGGGTGGACCGCTGCCTGAAGTTCGCCTTCGAGCTGGCCCAGAAGCGCCAGAAGGCCAGGAAGCTCACCCTGGTGGCCAAGACCAACGTCCTCACCTACGCCTCCGACCTCTGGTTCCGGGCCTTTGAGGCCATGGCGCCCCGGTATCCGGAGGTGGCCACCGACTACGCCCACGTGGACGCCACCTGCATGTGGTTCGTCAAGAACCCGGAGTGGTTCGACGTGGTAGTCACCGACAATCTGTTCGGGGACATCATCACCGACCTGGGGGCCATCATCCAGGGGGGCATGGGGGTGGCCGCGGGCGGCAACCTCAACCCCGAGGGGGTGTCCATGTTTGAACCCATCGGCGGCTCGGCCCCCAAGTACACCGGTCTCCAGGTAGTCAACCCCATCGCTGCCATTGCCGCGGCCCAGTTGATGCTGGAACAGTTGGGGGAGGCCGGGGCCGCGGCCGCGGTGGAAAACGCCATCAAGAAGGCGGTGGCCAGGGACATGAAGAGCATGGCCGCGGGCCATATGGGCCTCAGCACCGGCCAGGTGGGTGATCGCATCGCCCGGTATGCCGCAGAATCGGTGAGCGGTATGTAGGGTGGGCACTGCCCACCATAACCAGCGGCCCGTGGCCGCCGAACCTGGGCGGGCAGGCGCGGCCAGGGTCAAAAACCCTGGCCAACAACATCAAAGAAACTGTAGAAGTTAAGCAAATGCTAACCTCGTTCATCAAAAAGCTGAAACCTGTCTGCGTAGGGGTGATCCGCTGGATCGCCCGGGCGACCCAACGGGTCGCCCCTACGGCTGACCGCTGCAAGCTGTTAGCTATAATCCCTGGAGATTTTGCCAATGGGTGGTACTTATAGAGTAGCAGTAGTGGGGGCTACCGGCGCCGTGGGGCGGCAGATGGTGGCCTGTCTGGAAGAGCGCCGCTTCCCGGTGGCGCGACTCACGCCTCTGGCCTCGGAGCACTCCCTGGGGAAGAAGGTCACCTTCATGGGCAAAGAGATTCCGGTGGAGGTGCTGAGCAAGGATTCATTTGCCGGGGTGGAGATCGCCCTGTTTTCCGCGGGGGGCAGCATCAGCAAGGAGTACGCCCCCATCGCCGCGGCGGCCGGGGCGGTGGTGGTGGACAACTCCAGCGCCTGGCGCATGGACCCGGAAATCCCCCTGGTGGTCCCGGAAGTCAATCCCCGGGACATCGGGCTCTACTGCAACCGCGGCATCATCGCCAATCCCAACTGCTCCACCATTCAGATGGTGGTGGTGTTGAAACCCCTGCACGACGCGGCCCGCCTCCGGCGGGTGGTAGTCTCCACCTACCAGGCGGTCTCGGGCACTGGCCAGAAGGCGGTGGAAGAGCTGTCGGCCCAAGTGCGGGCCCTGCTGGCCTGCCAGGACCCGGTACACAAGGTTTACCCTCATCGCATCGCCTTCAACGTCCTGCCCCACATCGACATCTTCCAGGAGAACGGTTACACTAAGGAAGAGATGAAGATGGTCAACGAGACCCAGAAGATCATGGGGGATGAGACCATCCGGGTGACGGCCACCACGGTGCGAGTGCCGGTGTTTTATGGCCACTCCGAGGCGTTGAATCTGGAGACGGAGCGGAAACTCACTCCCTATGAGGCCCGGCAGATTCTGGCCGCCGCCCCGGGGGTGAAGGTGGTGGACGACCCCGGCAAGTTCCAGTACCCCATGCCCCTGCAGGCCGCCGGACAGGACCTCACCCTGGTGGGGCGCATCCGGGAGGACTTCAGCATCGAAAACGGCCTCAACCTCTGGGTGGTGGCGGATAATCTGCGTAAAGGCGCGGCGACCAACGCGGTGCAGATCGCCGAGATCTTGATTCGGGATTACCTGAAGAAATAAAGTGAGCGGTTCAATTCTCGTTCCCAAGCTAAGTACCCGATTTTATAATGCGATGACGTATTTATTAGCGGCAGGGAGCAAGTGATTAATTCCCCCTCACCCTAACCCTCTCCCCCATTGGGGGAGAGGGGATAAAGAAGGAACTCCTGCAAGACTCCCTCTCCCCCCGGTGGGGGGAGAGGACTGGGGTGAGGGGGGGCGACAACAAACGTTACCGTATTTAAGAAATCATGTACTAAGCTTGGGAACGAGAATTGGACAAGGGACTACTCCAAAGGGGTAGCCGCATGCGCATCATTAGCGGCGCTCTCAAGGGGCGAATCCTGGCCCCGGTTAAGGGCCGGACCCGGCCCACCGCCGCCAAGGTAAGGGAAGCTATCTTTGATATCCTGGGGCCCGCGGTCCTGGAAGTCGTGGTCCTGGACCTGTTCGCCGGCACCGGCGCCCTGGGGATCGAATCCCTGAGCCGGGGCGCGGCCCAGGCGGTCTTCGTGGAAGATCAGCCGGCGGCTCTTAAGGTGCTGCGCCGCAATCTGGAGACCCTGGGCCTCCAGGACTTGAGCCTGGTGCTGCCGCTGCCGGTGGCCGCGGCCTTGAAAAAGTTGGCCGCCAAAGGAGCGCGGTTTCCCCTGGTCTTTCTGGACCCCCCTTACGGGGATGGGGCGGCGTCCACTTTGGCCGCCCTGGCCGCCTCGGGCCTGCTTAGCCCGCAGGCCCGGGTGGTGGCGGAGCACAGCCGCCGGGAGACCTTGCCGGAGGCCGGCTTCGGGCTGGCCCGGCAAACCTTGCGGCGTTACGGCGATACCCAGGTGGCCATCTATCGGGCCCTGGATAACTCTGAGCCAAAGGAGCGGCCAGGCTGATGCCTGACATCGCGGTCTACCCCGGTTCCTTCGACCCCATTACCTACGGCCACCTGGACCTGATTCAGCGGGCCCTGAGGATCTTCGACCACATCATCGTGGCGGTGGCCACCAACGCCTTCAAGCAGTCCCTGTTCACCATCGAGGAGCGCATGGAGATGATCCGGGAGTCTCTGAAGGACTATCCCCAGATCACCATCGACAGCTTCGATGGCCTGCTGGTGAACTACGCCATGCGCCAAAAGGCCAGGGCCGTTCTCCGGGGCCTGCGGGCGGTTACCGACTTTGAATACGAGTTTCAGTTGGCCATGATGAACCGGCGCCTGGAACCGGAGGTCGAAACGGTGTTTCTGATGACCGGGCTTCGCTGGGTCTTTCTTTCCTCCAGCATCCTGAAGGAAGCGGCCGTTCACGGCGGCAACATCGAGGGTATGGTGCCGGAGATCGTCATCCAAAAATTGCGGGAAAAATTCGGCCAGTTGCGGAAGGATTAAAGGTTGCGAATCTGCGTGATCGACGGCCAGGGGGGCGGCATCGGCGCCGCCCTGATTAAGCGCCTGAAAGAGGTGTACCGGGAGGAGCACGAGGTCATCGCCCTGGGCACCAACGCGGTGGCCACCGCGCAGATGATGAAGGCCCGGGCCAACCGGGGCGCCAGCGGCGAAAATGCCATCATCCGCACCGTGGCCACCGCCGACGTCATTCTGGGCTGCCTCTCCATCGTCCTGGCCAACGCCATGATGGGGGAAGTGACCCCGAAGATGGCGGCGGCCATCGCCTCGGCCCCGGCCCCCAAGATTCTGCTGCCCTTGACCCAGGAGGCGGTGGAGATCGTCGGCCTGACGCCGGAGCCCCTGCCCCATCTGCTGGAAGAGATCGTCAGCCACAAGCTAAGGGAGATTATGGGAGATGTGTGAAGCCTCAGCCTACGTCTTGAAAGATGGCCGGGAGGAGCTGATCCTCCAGGATGTGGACCTCATTGAACCGGAGGGCGACAACCTGCGCCTGGTGAACATCTTCGGGGAACAGAAGGTCCTGAAGGCCAAAATCCTCAGCCTCAACCTGGTGAACCACAAGGTCCTCCTGGTGGAGCAGGGTTAACCAGAAGGTTTTCGGTTTTCAGCCTGTAGGGCGGGAAAGCGAAGCGCATCCCGCCATTAGCATTATTCCATCTCTAGACTTCGAACGTTATCATCTGCCGCCCATTCAAGGTTATAAATGCCGCGTTCCACAAATCGATGAAAGCTTGAATACGGCCAATCCGCGACCCTCGTAACCTGACCGTGCTTTACTGGATTGTCGTGGATGTAATCTACATGACGCTCATAGTCACCCTCATCACGGATGACATGTTCCCAAAAGCGTCGCTGCCAAATGCCCCGTTCTCCCTTCTGCAAACGCCGTGGTGAAAGTCTTTCCCCTCTGGAAATTTGTGCTGCAAATCGTGCTTTGATATCATGCCAGCGTGTG
>Ga0116107_1000111_pt1 | contig 72181 bp, 67 predicted proteins | sample June2015DPH_6_10_FD_88969 | JGI IMG/M metagenome (GOLD analysis project Ga0116107, IMG submission 88969) | Peatland microbial communities from SPRUCE experiment site at the Marcell Experimental Forest, Minnesota, USA - June2015DPH_6_100 | ecosystem: Environmental > Terrestrial > Soil > Wetlands... | reverse complement strand
TGTGAATCGTTCCTCTTCGTGGTGACTTTCCTGTGGTGGGTTGTGGATGGGCATTTTGGTTGTGGTTTGAGCACCCCCAACTTGCCCGCCCAACCCGCCATCCACAACTTTCGGCTATTACTCGGTCCTGGCGCAGCTTCACACCATCGTCGAGGAGTGGGTCGAAATCCTGCTTACCGATGGGAAGCCGCTGCCGGCGTCCACCGCCAACAAGGAGTTCAGCGGAAAGTTTGTCGTGCGCATACCCAAGGACCTGCACAAAAAGGCCGCTTTGAAGGCCATGGCCCGCGGGGAAAGCCTTAATCAGTTTGTGGCCGACGCGCTGGCGCAGACCTGAAAACAGGCGCCGCGCCGATGCCGCAACGATTCAGGCCTTCTCGTGCACGCGCTTGACCGGCTTGGAACAAGCGGCACACTGGTTTCCATGGACTACCGCGACATCATCACTATCGAACCCGGCAAACGCAGCGGCAAGCCATGTATTCGCGGTACGCGCATGACCGTGACCGACGTCCTCGAATACCTCGCCTCTGGGATGTCCCACGAAGAGCTGCTGGCCGAATTCCCTGACCTCACGGAGACGGATATCCGCGCGTGCCTGGCGTTTGCCGCCGATCGTGAACGCCGGCTGGCGACGCTGCCCGGATGAGGCTGCTCTTCGATCAGAACCTTTCGCCTCGGCTGCCGCGCCTGTTGGCTGACCTGTACCCTGGCAGTGTTCACGTCCGGGAGGTTGGCCTCCGTGATGCCGATGACAACGTCATATGGGACTACGCCAAGGCGCACGGCTTCGCGATCGTCTCGAAGGACTCCGACTTCCAACAACGCAGTCTGCTGCTGGGTGCGCCACCCAAATCCATCTGGCTGCGCCTTGGCAACTGCTCGGTTGCGCATAGTGCCGATTTCCTGCGGAAACATTCGCCGGCGATTCATACCTTTGAACAGGACTCGGCTCAGTCTCACCTGATGCTTCCCTGACGCGCGTCGAATCATCCTATACGGACTCATGCAGTAGAACGATAATCTTGCTCGCAAGCACTCAAACCGTTCGGTGAATGATATAGGAGCCTGCTTGCAGGCGATTTCTCCTCTGCCATCGCGAGCACCTGTCCGCCGTAGCTTCATGCGAAGGCGGAAGCTCGCTCCTACAACTGCATGGCTAAATTCCGCAGTTGGACACGGAGGTCACAGAGATAAAGGCCGAGAGCACGGAGGGAAGCGGATCGTTGGGCGTCGCTTTTCTCCCTCACCGCCGCAGGTGAAGACTCTCCGGGGGAAGCTCGCTGTCCGAAGATACTGCCTCGGTGGACCCTGTGTCGGCCCTCTGTGCTCTTTGTGAAACCCGTCTGCGTTTTCCAGGCTGAAAGCAGGCGCCGCGCCCAACCCCTTGCGCTTGGCCCTTCGCGCCTGCGGCAGCTCGATGTGAAACGGAATAAACGCCCCCGCTGAACCAACCAGAGGCGCGGCCTCAATGCGCTTGACAGCAGCTATCATTGATAGCACCCTGCCGGCATGGCTCAACTTCTCGTCCGTGGCATCGAACCGGCCGTCGTGCAGCAGCTGCGCAGCCGCGCGGCTTCACAAGGCGTCTCGGTCGAAGAGGCTCACCGGCGCGTCCTGCGGGCGGCTTTGGTCGGCAACCGACCCGGTCCGCAGCGGGACTTCATTGCCTATCTCCGCAGCATTCCGCAGGGAGGCTCCATTGCGTTTCCCCGGTCTGCCGGCCTGCCCCGCAAGATCGCACTCTGATGGCCTACCTGCTCGACACCTGCGTTCTTTCCGAACTTCGGAAGAGGCACGGCAATCCCGGCGTCTCTTCCTGGATGTCCGGCATTCAACCGACCGAAGCTTTCCTCAGCGTGCTGACGCTCGGCGAAATTCGCCGAGGAATCGAACTGCACCGGCTCAAGAACCCGGCGGAGGCCGGCCAGCTCGAACGCTGGCTGCTCGGGCTGGAGACCCATTACGCAGAGCGGATCCTGCCGATCACCGCCGCGATCGCTGACCGCTGGGGCCGGCTGTGCCCACACCAGCCGATGCCGGTGACTGATGGCCTGCTGGCGGCGACCGGACTCGAACACAAGCTGACGGTGGTGACGCGCAATACGACCGACTTCCAACGTTCCGGAGTCAACACGCTGAATCCGTTTTCCTGAGCCTTGCTGAACGGATCAGAGGTGTGGCGACGGGCCTGGCCCCTGTTTCTTTCTGCGTCAGCCACACCTGGCGTATGATCCCTCTTTTCCGGCATCCGTTGGCGTTCCTGTATTCCAACCTCGGATCTCCGACCTTGGACCTTTGACTTCTCGACTTGTGACTTCCGATTCCCGCTTCACTTCTTGCCTCGCCGAAGTCGCAGGACGAAGGCGGGTCCCTCTGCCCCATGAAGGCGGGTCCCCGTTTCCGCTTTCCGCTTTTCGCCCTTTGACTTTCGGCCTTCGACTTTAGACTTTCGCCTTCTGCCCCTCCCTCACTCCCTCGCCCTGAGCCTGTCGAACGGGCGACGGCGTACCGAGCGCAAAGCGCGACACCCCGCCAAGCCTGAGGGCGACGGCTGGTCCATGGCGTGAGGCGAAAACTTCGGTTCCACTTTCGTCGCACCACGCGAGGATTTTCCAGGATAGCAGTGCAGAGCGTGAGTGGATACCTTCCTTGATACTTGGAACCTGCAACTTGGAACTTCCGCCGCCTTAGCGGCGGCGGGCCCACTTTCACCCTCACTTTCACTTTCACCTGTGGTGAGCAAGCCTGCCCTGAGCAGAGTCGAAGGGGTCGAACCACCCTCATTCGGGTACCGTGTGCCCGTGCCTGCCCTGAGCTTGCCGAAGGGTTCATTTTTGCTTGAACTCCGAAACTTCGGCCGCTTAGCTGCCCAGTCTCCTTTCACCAGCTTTCGACCCTCTGGATATGCGACTTGGGGGTCTGCAGCCTCAGGTTTTTGTCTCTTGGCGCGCCGTGTAGTCTCGCTGGGAAAGAGCGTTGGTGATCATCCGACCGCAAACGGTGATCGGCTGGCATCGCGCCGGGTTTCGCCTCTATTGGCGCTGGAAATCGCGTGGCGGCGGAAGGCCGCCAATCGATCGCGAGCTTATCCGATTGATCTGCCAAGTGTGGCAAGCCAACCCTACATGGGGGAGTCCCCGCATCCGCGATGAGTTGGCGAAGCTGGGGCTTCAGGTTTCCGATTCCACCGTCCGGAGATACCGTCCCCAACCTCCGCGCTCGTCTTCTCAGTCTTGGAAGACCTTCCTCCGCAACCACACGAAGCAGATCGCCGCGATCGATTTCTTCACAGTCCCGACAGTGACGTAGCGAGTGTTGTTCGTCTTCATCGTTCTGGTTCATGAACGCCGGAAGGTGGTGCACTTCGCTATCACTGAAGCACCCTCGGCATTTTGGACTGGGCAACAGCTCGTCAATGCCTTCCCGTTTGAGATCGCACTGAGGTTTCTCCTGCGTGATCGCGATGGCATTTACGGTTCGGAGTTTGTGCGCCGTGCCGCGAGCTTGGGCGTGGAAGAGAAAGTGATTGCGCCAAGATCGCCTTGGCAAAATCCCTGTGTGGAGCGGCTGATCGGATCCCTGCGCCGGGAATGTCTGGACCATGTAATCATCTTGAACGAACGGCATCTCGATGCGGTGATTCGCGAGTTCTTGGATTACTACCACCACCATCGAACCCAACGGGCGCTGGAACGCAACTGCCCGGTCTTGCGTCCGATTGAAGCTGCCGACCAAGGCAAGATAATCGAGTTATCTTTGGTCGGCGGGTTGCATCACCGCTACACGCGTCAGGCGGCGTGACGCGCGGCGATCGGGGGATTGCCCGGAATCATCACGCACGGCGCGGAGAAAGCACGCCTAGTGTGTCGACCGTGTTCTTCGGGGTAATCCGACCCTTCGTTTTCCTGCCTTCCAGCCGCTGATTCGACCAAGATCGGCGCCCCTTGTGCGGAGCGATCACTGGGCGCCTTCGTCAGACGGGTTAAGTATCTCGTGCCGACAACCAGAGCCCGCCACGCAAGCAGGAAAAACAACTGTTACCAAGCAGAGCCCGTCGCGTGAATCGGATTTCGCTACCCATAAGTGTGTCAGCACAAGAATATCACCAACTCATCGTCGCAGTACCGATGAGTTCACCGCGCCCCTGACCCATGTTTTCTAAGTAAATCCGATTTTAAGTCGTTAAAAGTAGAGTGTGTCAGAGTAAAAAAATTCGGCGATACGCCTTCAATAATCTCAAGATTTCGCATGTATTCTGCCACAGGGTTCTCTGGAGTTTCCCAACCCTTTACCATATCAGAGCCACCAGCAATTCTCAACGCCGTATACGAAACAGGTAGCATAAATACAATCAAGCAAAGCGGTGAATTCAAAGTAGTGAGGAAACTCCCGCATGTTTTTTTTATTACCGCGCTCAGACCTAACGCAAACGCCAACATATAGAATGGTATCGTATAAATATGATAAAAATAATAGATACTTCCATTTACCGTTCGATTCGTCATGCTGAAGTCGAAAATTAGAGCAGTAAGCAGACACAATACCGACCCACCGGCTAACCACTCCCAACTATGAGGCTGAAACGTTTGTTTTCCTCCCGATTCACGAGTGCAGCCACCCAAATTCTCGCGAGAATTTATCAAGCTAATTAATATTAGAAACAAAATCAATAGAGAAATTGTCACCAGCGATACCAACGCGAGACTGTGAGTACCAATTCCAACAATAAATGACGTTTTCTGAAATGAGTCGAATGCCTCTAATTTATCATATAGTGATTTTGAAAACCCCCAACCTGATGAATTAGGGAGACCGAGCCCGTAATAGCCGAAAGACGCCATCCCGAAAAGAGTAGTGTTGACCGCTGAAAGAAAAATTCGGATCCCCCCATATAAAAGATGTGGTAACGTCGTGATAAACAAAGAAATTGCACTTCCGCCAGTGAAATAGACAGCATTCCTTCCAATGTTTCCTATCAAAGGATTTCCCCAATGTGCCAGTAAACCCCCCGTTATGATTAAAATGATCGTGACAATGAAACTCGCTTTCGCAGCTGTATTTGCATATCCGGGAAGGCCATAAGTCGCCCCAGCAATCAACGTTGTTTTTAGAAAGCCGATAGAAGCACAGAGGCTAAGGACTACGCACAAGTAAATTGAAGGCGCGGAATTATTGCCGTAATAATTGGGAACACGCCATAGATTGAAACGATGTAGAAAAAATAGCAGCAGAATAAACGGCATTGCCGGTATTACTTGAATCTTGGAAAGTACCGCAAAGCCAAAACATACTCCTAGAATAAGCGAATCATAAGATCTGTATCTTGATTGGAATTGGGTTACAGCGATCAGTCCGGCCGCAAATAGCCAAACAAGAGACAATATTTCCGGACGAATTTGAGAATCCTGAAATGCGTAAGAACGATTTATTGCGATAGGAATCGCCGCTGCAAAAGCAATGATTTGACTTTTGGTCACCCTTGCTAAGAACAAATAAAATATCCAGATGAACGCTAACGTATAAATGTGCGACATTCTCCAATGGAAATACACCGATTCTGAAAGCAGAGCTTCGACATCCGATACGTTGTGCGATGATGGTTTCCCCGATAAAAGATGATAGTAGAGATATGGTGTCGATATGGTTGCCCCGGGCCAAACCGCCGTTTCGATCGACGAACCCAAACGCTGCGACACTGATTGCGCCGCACATGCCTGACATGAGTCGCTTTGCGAATAGTACCACCACGACCGTTGGCCGTTTCTAATAAAAGAGTGTCTATATATTGTTGCCGGCAGCGCTAGTACGAAAAGGACAGCAAGATGGCAAAATAAATGCCAGCGATTACATGAAAGCATAACGGAATGCATAAAGGATGTTTATTTGACTTGAGCTGACATTTTCCAATTATTTTACCTTCGTTGTCTGCACATCATTTGCTCATTTGCGCTGACTCGAATGGTCTGCAATTGTACCCTCGCTTCAATTCCCGGATGTACAGTCTTAAGAATGCGAGTCCCGTGCCAATACTGGGGGATCCGATCCGTTTCGCCCGATGACGCCTCGAGTAGAATCAGCTCATCGAAAGCGGTAACTGGTAAGGAATCGAATATTGGCTCCACCGCTTTGCTGTCGCCCTTCGATATACCGATGAAGGCGGTCTTATGCTTCACGATCGTTTTGTTAAGAAAATGCGAATCGAAGACTTCGCTAATGTAGTCCCGTTCAATATCAGTCAAACGTAAACGTCTGGTAGTGTCCGTCAATCCGTCAAGTTGCGCACATTTGGTAACCGGGTAGCACGGAGGAAGGTCGGTTTTGGTAGATCTATGGTTGTGGTTGAGGGCCACGAAGTGGCCCGGGAAAGGAACGGTGGTTTTCCTCCTTCATAGCGAACATGGTTTCGGGAAGGTCGTTGGACGTGCTGCCGGCGAGTCGCGGAGCGCGAGCAGGCCGTGGGAGCAGGCCAACGAAGCGGGAGATGGATCCGGGGAGAGGGTTTCTCGGGCTTGGCTGGACATGTGCCGCGACTCGGCATTGAACGGAGGCATGAGCTCAATTGCGTCCGGGAAGAACGGCGCCGCCGGCCGCGGTGTGGAAGGGCTGAAGCGCGATTTGAAGGTGATCGTAACGTGCTCCCCTGAAACTGGAGTGGCCTTGTGTCAGGCTTCCGGGGTGGGTAGACCTCAAAACCCCGCTTCCATGCCTCATAAAAGATGCTCGGAAGAGCAGATCATCTACGCTCTGCGCTCGGTCGATACCGGCGCGAAGATTGGTGATGTGTGCGCCAGCTCGGTGTCGCCGAGCAGACGTATTATCGTTGGAAGAAGCAGTATGATGGATTCGGCGTCAGCGAGCTGCGGCGCCTCAAGCAGTTCGAGGACGAGAACAACTCCCTAAAGCGTCTGGTCGCCGACCTCAGCCTCGACAAGCGGATGCTCCAGGAGGTGCTGGCAAAAAAAGTCTGAGGCCTGCGCGCAAGCGCCCGATCGTGGACTGGCTGACGGCGACGTTCGTCGCCAGCCAGGTCCAGGCGTGCAGGTTGATGCTCTTGGGCGCGTAGAGCTACTGGTATCACCCGCATCCGAAGGACCGGCGCGCCTTGCTCCTGCGGCTGAAGGAGCTGGCGTTCACCCGGGTGCGCTACGGCTACCGCCCGCTGACGATCCTGCTGCAGCGCGAAGGCTGGCGGGTGGGCAAGCAGCTTATCTACCGGCTGTATCGAGAGGAAAACCTGCTCGTACGCACCAAGCAGCGGAGGAAGCGTGCGGTCCAGGCCCGCGTGCCCTTGGCCGTCGCGACTGGGGCGAACCAGCGTTGGTCGATGAACTTCATGTCTGAACGCTTCGAGAACGGCAGCTACTTTCGGGTGCTGACGATCATCGACCAGTTCAGTCGTGAGTGCCCGTTGCTCTGGGCCGATGTCTCGTTGAGCGGCATCAAGATCGTCGCCGGCCTGGAGCGACTCGCCAGGATCCGCGGCGTGCCGCAGGCCATCACCGTGGACAACGGCGCGGAGTTTTGCAGCCGGGCAGTGGATGCCTGGGCCCATCAAGCGGGCGTGAAGCTGGATTTCATCCGGCCTGGCAAGCCGGCAGAGAACGGCTTTATCGAGAGCTTCAACGGCCGTCTGCGCGACGAATGCCTGAACGCCAACTTGTTCTTCAATCTTGCTGACGCCCGCGAGAAGCTTGAAGCGTGGTGCCAAAACTATAACACTCTCCAACCTCGTGGCTCGCTGAGCGAAGGCTGCCGGAGGCAGCCAGCCCAGCGAGCCATGAGGTCCCCACCCAAAACTACGCCCAACCCGGCAAAACTAAAACACTAGAACCTGTCCTGTAAAAGGGAGCGGATCAGATCATCCATAGCTTAATTTACCGTCCCAACTGTCCAACCAACGGGGTCCACTTCACAGGTCACATGAACAATTCACATATTACCCGATCAGCACTGACGTCCATATCTATTGGAGTGTTCATTCTCATGACATTTACATATGCTGTTCAAGCAGCAACCAGTTCACAATGGGTGCGAGTTGCCGACCACGCCGCCTTCAGTGAACGCGATTCGGCAGACGGCGCCGTTTTCCTTGGCGGAATCTGGATCAGCAACGCGTACCGTGTCGAGGGTGCCGTCCGGGACCTGTGGAATTCAAGTGACGGCGTCACTTGGACCAAAGCTCTCGACAATACTCCCTATGATCCCTACGCCGAAATGGCCGTCTTCCAAAACAAGCTCTGGGCGGTCAAGGGTAGCGTCTGGAATTCAACCGACGGCGTTAAGTGGACACAGGTCTGTAACAAGACGCCTTTCGGCCCGCGCGGCTTCGGCAAACTCGTGGTTTTCCAAGACAAACTCTGGCGGCTCGATTTTGGGTACGGCATTTGGTGCTCCTGCGACGGTGTGAATTGGACTAGGGTCCTTGCAAAGGCGCCCTATGGCCAACGCACGGCTTCGGCCGTGACTGTCTATGCCGGCAAACTCTGGCTGTGCGGTGGGAGTTCCACGACGCGTTGCAGTCCGCTAGAAGAACACTACACGAATATTGCCACGTATAACGATGTTTGGTGTTCTAGCGACGGAGCTAATTGGACACGCGTAATCGAACACGCACCCTGGTTGCCGAGGATGTGGGTACTCGCTTGCGAGTACGCCGGTAAACTCTGGATCATTGGCGGATTCTCGAACCGTGAGACAAAGAACTTCGCCGACTGCTGGACGACGACGGACGGGATGAAGTGGGAAGAGTTCAAGTTTGAAGCCATGTGGTCGCCACGGCACCAGCCGACGATCTACATTTTTAAGGACAGTCTATGGCTTGTGGGCGGCGACATGTGGCCGCCGATGATGACGAATGATGTGTGGAAATTGACCATTCCCGATGGTGGAAAATTAAAATGATCGTACGCTCAACGAGACCTTTTGGCGGCGAATCAAGGTAAAAAGAGCGTCACGGCTGTCCGGAATAACGACTCATGGGGTTTCGTAAACATCACTTAATTGAGTGGTTGCAGCTCGAACAGGGCGTGACGCATTTGGCGTTCGGAGGGCTGTTTCCGGGTAAAAGAAGGTAGATTCGCTGACGAATGAAGACACGGCCCTGTGACGTGACCTCGCTTTTTTGAGCCGCCTTGGGTGACAGTCTGGGCCTTAAACCAGGACCCAGACCATGAAAGGCAAAAGATATTCGACCGAGGATACCCGCGAGTGCCATGTGTTGCGGGCGGATCGGGCCCTGCGCTCTGAAGACGTATTGGAGTGTCTGCACAAGGCCATCCAGGCGCACGGCGCCCCGGAGTACCTGCGTTCCGACAACGGCTAAGGGTTCATCGCCCACATCGTCCAGCGCTGGCTGGCGGAACAGCGCGTCCGCACCATCTACATCGACCCCGGAAGCCCCTGGCAAAATGGCGTCGTGGAAAGCTTTCACGGCCGATTCCGCGACGAGTGCCTCAACCGCGAGCAACTGTGGTCCCTCTCCGAAGCCCGCGTCGTGATCGAGGACTTCCGTCAGCAATACAACACACGCCGGCCGCACAGCAAACTGCGTTACCCAAGCCCGGCCCTCTTCGCCGCCCCACTTCCTCTATCCTTGGCTCTGGTCGGGCTTCGCCCTCCCTCCGCCAAGGATGGACAAACACCACCGACAAGCCAACCTTATCACTTCCAGACCGACTCTAACCCTGGTCCCCAAAGGTGAGTCCGATCAATGGGGACTGTTCAAATGAAAACCAAAACAAAGTTGACCATTGCTCGAAGTCTTTCTCGCGTCGTTCGTACTGGAAGGCACATCTGGGGGCGCGGGAATATCGTCACTTGTCGCCGAAGCGGCTTGCGCTGGGAACTTGACCTTGCTGAGGGGATTGACTTGAGTATCTACTGTTTCGGCACCTTCGAACCAGAAATTGTTGGTTTTGCCTCTCGAGTTGTTCGGCAGAACGGAACAGTCATTGATATTGGCGCCAATATTGGCGCTCACACGCTCCGATTCGCAGAGTTGGTTGGTCCACACGGTAAGGTATTCGCCTTTGAGCCGACAGACTATGCCTTTAGCAAACTCACTCGCAATATTGCGTTGAATCCCGATCTTGTACCTCGCATTCATGCATTCCAAGCGTTACTTGCCGCATCCAGCGATCAGGCGAAACCGAATGGCATTTGCTCAAGCTGGCCCCTTGAGTCAACCGGCACAGTACATGCCGTTCATATGGGCGAGGCGAAGTCGCTGCAAGGGGCTTGTGTTACAACGCTTGATGATGTTGCACGGCAGTTGGTGTGGAAGGCCATCGATTTGGTCAAACTCGATGTCGATGGCAATGAACTCTTCGTGCTACAAGGCGCACGAACCTTCCTCACAGAGAACCACCCCCCCATTCTGATGGAGTTCGCTCCATATCTGTATGCGGAGTTTGGGTACTCATTGCGTGATTTATCCGGCCTCCTCGCGTCAATGGGCTATCAGTGTCAACTGCTTCCAGCTCAGAGACGAGTCGATTTTGACCGACTGCCCGAGATCATTGGTGACGGCAGAAGCATCAATGTGTTGCTCGTATAAACATCGTTACCCCACACATGTCCGTTGATAAGATCCAGCATCTACTTGAAATTCAAGAGAACCGAGAGCACTGGCAACGCAAGCCGCTGCCTCGGGCGATCTACCGACGATTCTATGGGATGATTCAGTCTCGACTTCAACCTGGGCTGACTCTCGAACTTGGTTCTGGAATTGGTCAGATCAAAGAGTTTATCCCAGACTGCATCACTTCCGACCTGTTCCCAAACCCTGGAATCGACCGCGTCGAATCTGCATACTCTCTGTCATTTGAAGATCAATCGCTGCGGAATATCATCCTCTTTGATGTCTGGCATCATCTCGAATACCCGGGTGTCGCGCTTCGAGAGTGCAGAAGAGTCCTTGAGCCGGGCGGGCAGATTCTGATCTTCGATCCGGCGATGGGGCTTCTCCCACGCGTGGTGTATAGACTTTTCCATCATGAGCCACTTGGGTTTGGGGAAGACATTCACTGGAATCCGCCAAATACCATGGATCTGGGAAACGCGCCATATTTCGCCTCACAAGCTCGTGCTTGGCGGATCTTTTACAGAGGCGAAGGCACGAGCCACCTTGATGGGTGGCGGGTGCGAGAATGTGTTGCTTGGTCCGACTTCGCCTATCTTGCGAGCGGCGGGTTTTCCAAGCCCGCTATGTATCCCGCAATCTGTCTTCCGTGGATCGAAACTCTTGATCGCTTATTCACTCGGATTCACCCGTCGACCTTCGCGGGCCGAATGCTCGTCGTGTTGGAGAAACAATAATGTCGCCCACTGCAAAGCAACACTTATACCTCAAACCGCATCTGGTCAAACCAGCTACACACTACGCACAAGCTACCGACGAACTCAATGTTGGATCGCGCGCGTATCGCGGTGTTCTTGGGCACTATTACCGACTCGCGATTCCATCAAATGCCAAGGTGTTAGAAATTGGCTGTGGCAGTGGATCACTTCTTCAAGAACTTCCCAACGAGGATGTGGCGGGGATTGATATCAGTGCGGAGCAGATTGTCCTTGCCAAGAAGCGCGTGCCGCGCGGAAGGTTTTTTCAGGGGGCTGGAGAGGTATTTTCTCTTCAGGAGACGTTTGATGTCATCATTATTTCCGACACGCTCAACCTTGCCACCGATGTGCAGACCATGCTCAGGCAGGCACTACGAATGGCGCATTCTGAAACCCGACTTGTGGTGAACTTTCATAGCACCCTGTGGCGTCCCATACGGGCGCTTGCGGAACTGCTTGGCCTAGTGGGGTCAACCCCGCCATCGAGTTGGTTGAGCGCGGACGATGTTCACAACCTCATGGCGCTTTCGGGCTGGGACATGGTCAGTCAAAATGCCCGGATTCTCGTGCCAATGCGAATCCCGCTTGTGTCGACGATCTTGAATAGGTGGCTTGCACCGATTCTGCCGTGGTTTTGCATGACGGTATTCCAAGTGGCGCGCCCCTTGCGACCAAGTGCCCCACCGAGGCCTCCTTCAGTATCTGTTCTCATTCCTGCGAGGAATGAGGCCGGTAATATTGCCGCAGTGATTCCACGAACACCGCCAATGGGTTCCTGGACTGAGTTCATCTTTGTTGAGGGGCACTCCAAGGACGGAACTTGGGATGAAATACAGAAACTGGTGGCGGAGTATCCGAACCATCGCATCAAGACACATAAACAAACCGGAAAGGGGAAAGGCAATGCCGTACGCGAGGGATTTGAACTCGCCGAGGGCGACATCCTGATGATCCTCGATGCGGATCTGACCATGCCGCCAGAGGAACTACCGAAATACTATGACGCGCTGAACAGCGGGCTTGCAGACTTTGCGAATGGCGTGCGTTTGGTTTATCCGATGGAAGGCGAAGCTATGCGATTCTTAAACCTGTGTGCGAATAAGTTCTTCGCGATCGCATTTTCTTGGGTGCTTAGCCAACCTGTCAAAGACACTCTGTGTGGCACCAAAGTATTGCGGCGCACGGATTATTTACGCATCGTCGCGAATCGCGCATACTTCGGAGACTTTGACCCGTTTGGAGACTTTGATTTGCTCTTTGGGGCGGACAAGTTACAGCTCAAGATTGTGGATATCCCGATTCGCTATCGCGACCGCACCTACGGCTCGACGCAAATCTCTCGCTTTCGGCACGGGTTCCTGCTTCTGGGAATGCTTGGTTTTGCGGCGAGAAAGTTGAAGTTTGTATGACTTGAGGTGATGCCCCGAAACTGATCCGCTCGCAGTGTTAGTCTGGAGGCCTTTAAAAAGAAACCAGACCATGAAAGGCATACGCCACACGACCGAGGGAAAGATCCCCATTTTGCGGAACGCCGACGGCGGCAAGAACATCAACGAGGTCTGCAAAGACCGGAATATCTCCTCATTGTCGGGAGCCGCCGTAGCACGTCGCGGAAATAGGCGAGCGGGAAGCTTGCCAAGTTTCGACCCTCAGCGCTCATACCACGCTTTCTGGCATCCGTCTTTCAGGTCGTTCTCCGACCCCCTCCAGTAGCGAAAGTCAGGCTAAGCTTGTCGAATGGGGCGACGGCGGCTCCCTTTCACTTTTCCCCTCCCGTTGGGCGGGTTGTTCATTTTAGCTTGAACTCGGGAATTTGAACCATATCAATGCATGCCTTGCCTACGAGCCCACCAGCAAACGCTGCCTCCGGCTTTCCGCCTAAAGCCTACCGCGCAGGAGATCGCGCGGATTTCCAGTCCGAATGCGTGGCTTTTTTTGCCGAGGTGGTGTATGCCCTCGGCCTGCCGAAATCGGTCGGGCAGATTTACGGCCTGCTGTTTGCTTCGCCCGAGCCGCTGAGTTTCTCGGACATCGTGGAACGGCTGGAAATCAGCAATGGCTCCGCCAGCCAGGGGCTGCAGTTGCTGCGCTCGCTCGGCGCAATCAACCTCGCTGACGCGAAGCGCCAAGCGCTAAGCGGTAAGCGGGAAGCGGGTGCCAAGCTTAACGCTTTAAGCTTTAAGCCTAACGCTGGCGGCGCGGCTGTGCCGCACCGCGACTACTACGAGCCCGAGCTGGGCCTGCGCCGGTTGCTCGGCGGGATCATCAAAGGGAGGATCGAGCCATTAGTAGGGCAGGGGAGGCTGCGGATGCGGCATCTGCGCGAGCTGGCCGAAGCCGCCGCTGATGGCGCGCACAAGGAATTTCAGTTGGAACGAGTGGAGCAGTTGGAAACCTGGCGCCGCCAGGCCACGCTGGTCATGCCCGTGCTCAAGCTACTGCTGAAATCACCCAAACGGTGATTGTGACCAATGCCAAGAACCATCTCCGGTCGCTCTCGTCCGCGGAAGTGACGGAGCGAAGCTGTAACCGCCTCACCATATTCCGTCCGCATTTTCCATAAGTTCCTCAGCTTTTTCAACCAAACCATGAAGAAAGAATCCGTCTCAGTCAGCCCCACCGGTGAACAATTCCGCTTGCCGACGCCTGATGAATACCAGACCGAGTTCATCCGCCTTGAAAGACTCGCGGCCGCACAGCGCAAGGCCGGCAGAGAAGTAGTTGTCGTCGTGGGCCTCGGTTATGTCGGGGCGGTAATGGCTGCCGTGATTGCGGATGCCACCGAACGAAAGGGACGTCCGGGCAAATTCGTCATCGGGATGCAACGTCCCAGTCCCCGGAGTTTCTGGAAAATCCCTCTGTTCAACCGCGGGATTTCTCCGGTCAAGGCTGAGGACCCTGAGGTTGAACTGCTGATCGCGCGTTGTGTGAAAGAGAAGAAAACACTGGTGGCCACTTACACCTACGAGGCGCTGAAGCTGGCCGACGTCGTGGTGGTGGACGTCCAATGCGACTATCTCAAGGAATCGCTCGGTGACGTCCGCACCGGTTCGGCCGACATGGCTGCGCTCGAGGCCTCACTGGCCACGATTGCCGAGAACATACCGCCCGCGGCGCTGGTGTTGATCGAGACGACCGTCGCTCCAGGGACGACGGAGCAGGTCGCTTACCCGATCATGAAAAAGATCTTCGAGAAACGGGGCATAAAATCCGACCCGCTGTTGGCGCATAGCTATGAGCGCGTCATGCCGGGCAAGAACTATATCGCTTCGATTCGCGATTTTTGGCGCGTCTGCAGCGGGGTCAACCTCGAGGCACGGCAACGGGTGACCCAGTTCCTGACCGATGTGCTGAATACAGAGAAATTCCCCCTGACGGTGCTGGATCGTCCGATCGAGTCAGAGACGGCGAAGATTGTGGAAAACAGTTACCGCGCCACGATCCTCGCGTTCATGGACGAGTGGTCGCTTTTCGCCGAGCGCAATGGAGTCGATCTGAAGAAGGTCATCGAGGCGATCAAAGTGCGGCCCACCCACTCGAACATGCTTTTCCCCGGCCCGGGCATAGGCGGGTACTGCCTGCCCAAGGATGGCGGGCTCGGACTCTGGGCCTACAAGCACATCTTTGGTTGGGAAGACCAGATCTTCAAGATGACGCCGCTGGCCATCGACATCAACGACACCCGGTCGCTCCATGCACCGCAGTTGGTGCGCGACGCGCTCCGCAACATGGGCAAACCCCTCGCGGCCTCCGAGATCCTCCTTCTCGGCGCCGCCTACCGGGAGGACGTCGGCGACACGCGATACAGCGGGTCGGAGATCATGGTGCGCAAGTTGACCGAAATGGGCGCCAACGTGCGGGTGCACGATCCCTATCTGGATCACTGGTGGGAATTCGAGGCGCAGGACACCTACCCGCATCCCGGCTACAGCGCCTCGCGGTTCTTCCACCGGCAGGAACAGCTCAAGGATCTGCGCATAGAGAAGGATCTGTGGACCGCGATGAAGGGAGTTGACGCGATCGTCCTCGCCGTGCGTCACGAGCCCTATTTGAAACTCGATCCCGACACAGTGTTCAAGAGTGTCGGGCGGCCGTTTGCGCTCGTGGATTGTTTTTGCATCCTGGATGACGACCGGATTCGCCGCTACCTCGAGCTCGGCTGCGAAGTGAAGGGCATGGGCCGCGGCCACATCAAGAGGATCAAGGACAGTATTTCCAAGGTGCCGGCGCCCTGAGAGAGGTTGGGACCGCGCCATCCCACGTTTTGCCATTCCCCGCTCCAACATGGAATTCATCGATCTAAAGATCCAATACGCCAAATACAAAGCGGAAATTGACGCTCGTATGAGCGCAGTTCTGACCCACGGGCATTTCATCATGGGGCCAGAGATAGCCGAGTTGGAAACGGCTTTGGCCCGCAATATCGGCGTGAAGCATTGCCTTACGGCAGCGAGTGGCACTGATAGCTTGGAAATCGCTCTGCGCGCGCTCGGCATCGGGCCCGGAGACGAAGTCATCACGGTGCCGTTTACCTGGATCAGCTCAGCCGAGGTGATCGGGCTTGTCGGTGCCAAACCCGTCTTTGTCGACATCGAACTCGCGACCTATAACCTGGACATCGCCAAGTTGGAGGCTGCTATCACTCCCCGGACGAAGGCGATCATGCCAGTCAGTCTATTCGGGCAAATGCCGGATTATGGATGGATCAATACGATCGCAGCAAAACACGGCGTTCCCATAATCGAAGACGCTGCCCAGAGCTTTGGCGCGACACAACACGGACGCAAGAGTTGTGCCGTTACCTGCATAGCGGGAACGAGCTTCTTTCCCGCCAAACCACTCGGTTGCTATGGTGACGGTGGGGCACTTTTTACGAACGACGAAGCCCTGGCCGAGAAAATGCGTGCCATTCGCACGCATGGAGGCCTGAAACGCCATCATCATCCCTATCTTGGCATGAATGGCCGGTTCGACACGCTACAGGCCGCCGTGTTGCTAGCCAAGCTTCCGCACTTCGAATCAGAAGTGCAGGCTCGTGGTCGAATCGGCGCCCGTTACACCGAGGCGCTGCGCGATCGCTGCGTCGTTCCGGAAGTCATGTCTGGCAATACTCACGTCTATGCGCAATACACTATCCGGGTGGCAAACCGCGACGAACTTGGGACCAAACTAAAAGCTGAAGGCATTCCAACCGCAGTCTACTATCCCAAGTGCCTCCACGAGCAGCCCGTGTTTGTCCCACTGGGTTACCACTGGGGAGATTTTCCGGTCGCCGAAAAAGCCTCGCATGAGGTCATTAGTCTGCCGATGCATCCCTTTCTCAGCGAGGCCGAGCAGGATTACATCGTGGCCGCTGTCCGCCGCCACGCCACTCCGGCCGACTAAATCCGTCCGAACATGAGCACCCGCGACCTTGCCCTCATCGGCGCTGGCTACTGGGGAAAAAACCTCGCCCGCAATTTCAATGCGCTGGAGGCGCTGCACACGCTGTGTGACTTGAGTCAGGCCACGCTCGATAGCTACAGTGCCGACTACTCAGCAGTCCGCAAGACCGGCGACATCGATGCCGTGCTCGCTGATTCAGCCATCGCCAAGGTCGCCATAGCGGCACCCGCGGTGCACCACTACGCGTTGGCGAAAGCCGCGCTGCTGGCAGGCAAGGATGTTTTTGTGGAGAAGCCACTTTGCTTGGAGGCCATCCAAGCCGAAGAACTCATATCCATGGCGAAGAAAGAGGGCAGGATTTTGATGGTTGGACACTTGCTGCAATACCATCCGTGCGTGCAGCGTTTGCATGCACTCTTAGCAGAGGGTGAGCTTGGTAAACTATATTATATTTCCTCGCATCGGCTGAATCTTGGTAAGATTCGTCGCGAGGAAAATGCGCTCTGGAGCTTTGCCCCGCATGATATCTCCGTGATTCTCTCTCTCGTTGGCCATCAATTGCCTGAGCAGGTTCGTTGTACGGGTGAAGCCTATCTCACCAAAGGCGTTGCAGACACGACTCTGACCAATTTGCGGTTTGCGGCCGGAGTGAGAGCTCACGTGTATGTGAGCTGGTTGAACCCATTCAAGGAGCAGAAACTCACTGTGGTGGGGTCGCATGCCATGGCCGTGTTTGATGACACCAAGCCATGGGTGGGAAAGTTGATGATCTATCGACAGCCGTTGGTTTGGACTGAAGGTCAGGTGCCCTTGCCCAATAAAGTGGCCGGTGAAGCCGTTAGTGTGCCGGAGGCTGAGCCTTTGCGCTCAGAGTGTCAGCATTTCATTGATTGTTGCATAGAACGCCACGCGCCTCGTACCGATGGGGAAGAAGGACTTCGCGTATTGAAGACACTGCAGGCTGCTCAACTCAGCCTGGAGCGGGATGGGGAGGCTGTTGCTGCTGCAGCAGTGCTGGGTTCCAAACCCAACTACTATGCCCACGCGACAGCAGTCGTCGATGCCGGTGCGGTCATTGGTAATGGTACAAAGATCTGGCATTTTGGGCACATTAGCTCTGGCGCGCGCATCGGAGAGAGATGCATCTTTGGGCAGAATACTTTCGTCGCGGACGGCGTTGTCGTTGGCAGCAACGTCAAGGTGCAGAACAACGTCGCCATCTACACCGGCACCGTGATTGAAGACGACGTTTTCCTCGGTCCCTCCTGCGTTCTCACCAACGTCTCCAATCCGCGCTCCCAGGTCAACCGCCACAGCCTTTACGAAAAGACTCTCATCCGCCGCGGGGCCACGATTGGTGCTAACGCCACCATTGTATGTGGTGTAACCCTCGGCCGCTACTGTTTTATCGCCGCCGGAGCCGTTGTCACAAAAGACGTTCCGGATTATGCCTTGATGAAAGGTGTGCCCGCTCGCCAGGCGGGTTGGATGAGTCGCCACGGGCATCCATTGCAGCCGGACTCCAATGGCGATCTTCGCTGCCCAGAATCTGGCTACCGTTATCGTGAAATGACCCCCGGAAAACTCGTGTGTCTCGAATTGGATGAGGAGGCTCCGCTGCCAGCGCATTTGGCCACGGGATTGGGTTTCTACGATGCGTACAAACGTCCTCAGGTATGATTCACCGCGCAATTTCAGGTGTCCATTGCTCCGAGGACACGAGTCTACCCCAGACACATTCACCATGTCGTGCAGGTTCCCGGACCACTCTGGATTGTTGATCTCTAGCGATTCAATTGTCCATTTGCTCAATCGCCAACAACAGGGCTTTGGTGTTCTCCGCCCCTGAAACTCGAGTGGCCGAGGCTTTTCCTTAGGCTATGAGCAGTACTGACACTGAAATCACCGGGGACGCTCAAAAGGTTCCACGCTGCTATCTTGTCACTGGAGCCGCCGGGTTTATCGCTTCAAGAGTATGCGAGTTCCTCCTTTCGGACGGGCACAATGTGGTCGGCATCGACAACCTCAACGACTACTATGATGTCCGGCTAAAGGACTACCGTCTCGCGAGGTTATTGGGTCAGACTGGTCAACGATTAGGTCAAGATTCCCACAAGTCGATCTTCGCGGAGGCGAGGCTGTCCTGCCCTGGTTTGCGGTTGAGGAGGAAAGAATCCAATTCCGATGGCAGAGAGCTAGTGACCAATAACACCAATACCTTCACCTTTGTGCCGCTCGACATTGAAAACCTCGGCGCTTTGGAGGAGCTCTTTCGTGAGTTCAAATTCGACGCGGTCTTCAATCTGGCCGCGCGGGCGGGCGTGCGTGCCAGCATGGAGAACCCCCACCTATTCCTTTCGACCAACACCCAAGGAACCCTCAACGTTCTGGAATGCCAGCGGAGATTCGGAGTGAAGAAACAGGTACTTGCTTCCACCTCTTCACTCTATGCCGGCTGCCCCATGCCATGGGTGGAAACCCAGCCCGTTAACACACCGCTTTCGCCCTACGCAGCGACCAAAAAGGCGGCCGAGTTGATGGCATACAGCTACCACCAACTCTACGGGCTCGATACGACTGTGGTGCGCTACTTCACGGTGTTTGGGCCCGCTGGCCGGCCGGATATGAGTATCTTTCGATTTATCCAGTGGATAAATGAAGATGCGCCACTCGAACTTCTTGGCGACGGCACGCAGTCGCGCGACTTCACTTTTGTCGACGACATTGCGCGCGGTACAATCCTGGCGGCACGGCCATTGGGCTACGAAATCGTCAACCTCGGTGGCGGCCGCAATCCTGTCAGTCTACGGACTGTAATCGCGATTCTTGAAGGACTCTTGGGCAGGAAGGCCCGCATCGCCCTGAGACCGTCGAATGTAGCTGATATCAGGGCATCTTGGGCCGATATCGCCAAAGCGGAGCGCCTGTTGGCGTGGAAGCCGGAAGTCTCATTGGAGGAGGGATTCCGGCGCAGCGTCGAATGGCATTGCGAGAACCGTGGCTGGCTGGCTGGTATCATGCTGGGGTATTCCTCCCCTCATATTGCCTAACAGTCTGACATTCTGTAAACCTGATATTTGAGGCTCCAAATGCTAAGAAATAGATCCATTCTTGTTACCGGTGGAACGGGCTCCTTCGGGAAAAAGTTTGTGGAAACCATTTATTCCCGATTTCCGGATGTGGAGAGAGTTGTGGTCTTTTCCCGGGACGAACTGAAGCAGTACGAAATGGCCCAGCAATATCCGGAGAGCAAGTATCGATCCATTCGCTTTTTCATTGGCGACGTGAGAGACTTGGCGCGACTTCGCCGCGCGATGGAAGGCGTCGACACGGTGGTACACGCCGCTGCGCTAAAACAAGTCCCGACAGCAGAATACAATCCGTTTGAGGCGATTAAGACGAACGTGATGGGTGCCCAGAACGTCATCGATGCCGCTATGGACTGCGGCGTTAAGCGCGTGGTTGCCTTGAGCACCGACAAAGCCGCCGCCCCCATCAATCTCTACGGCGCCACAAAGCTTTGCTCGGACAAACTCTTCATCGCTGCCAACAACTACAAAGGCCATCGCGACATTAAGTTTGCGGTCGTCCGTTATGGCAACGTCATGGGCAGCCGCGGGAGTGTGATCCCTTTTTTCTTAGAACGCCGAAAGAGCGGTGTGTTGCCGATCACCGACGAACGTATGACCCGCTTCAATATTCCTCTCAGCGAAGGTGTCGAATTCGTCCTCCAGGCGCTCGATACAATGTGGGGCGGCGAACTTTTCGTGCCGAGGATTCCCAGCTATCGAATCACTGATGTGGCGGAGGCGATTGGTCCCAACTGCAAACGCATCGTGGTAGGTATTCGCCCAGGAGAAAAACTCCATGAGGAAATGATTACGGAGACGGACGGGCTGAACAGCCTCGAGTTCAAGCGTTATTTCGTCATCTTGCCCTCAATGCAATTGTGGGATCCCAAGGCCTATGCTGCTGCGTTTGGCGGTCGCCGTTGTGAATCCGGTTTCAATTATAGCAGCGCCAACAATACTGAGTGGCTTAGCGTTACGCAGCTAAGGGCTTTGATCCGCGAACACGTCGATCCGGATTTCACAGTCTGACGTTTCCAGTAACCGCGGAGAAGCAGCTTCCCGATGACCATCATCCCGTACGGGCGCCAGTCCATCAGCGACGCTGACATCGCAGCCGTTGCCAAAGTGCTGCGCTCAGATTTTCTCACCTCCGGGCCCAAGGTCGAGGAATTCGAGCGCCGGTTCGCTGAGTTGGTCGAGGCCAAACATGCCATCGCAGTGAACAGCGCCACTTCCGCCTTGCATCTCGCAATGCGCGTGGCGGGCGTTGGTCCGGGAGATCGCGTAATCACTTCGCCGAATACCTTCCTCGCGTCGGCCAACGCGGCTGCCTTTGTGGGGGCGACTCCGGATTTCGAGGATATTGATCCTGTTTCCTACAATCTTGATCCAAGCGTGCTCGCCGCGAACTGGCGTCCAGATACCAAAGCTGTGGTGGCGGTCGACTACGCTGGGCAACCCTGCGACATGCCGGCCATTGCCCGAATCGCTCGTGAGCATGGCGCTGTGGTGGTTGAAGACGCCTGCCACGGCGTCGGCGGAGGATTTATCTACGACAACTGTGCTTGGAAATTGGGCGGGCACCCTTGGGCGGACATCACCATTTTCAGCTTCCACCCGGTCAAAACCATGACGACTGGCGAGGGAGGAATGCTCGTGACGAACAACCACGTCTGGGCAGAGCAGGCCCGGCGCTTGCGTTCGCATGGCGTGGAGCGGTCCAAATTCGCCGGCTTGGGGGCGGAAGATGACGAGGCTTTGGCCGAGCGAGGGCCTTGGTATCACGAAATGCAGGATCTCGGCTACAACTACCGACTTCCAGACATCTTGTGTGCGCTTGGCCTATCCCAACTCGAGCGGCTCGATGGCTTCATCGCTCGACGGCGTGAGATCGTCGCCCGCTACAACGCCGCGTTGGCCGGCCTTTCCTGGCTGACTACGCCCGGCTTGCGCGATCCGGCCAATCGCGACCTCGTCTCATGGCATCTCTATACGGTGGAGATCGACTACGTTGCCATCGGCAAGACGCGAACGAGGGTGATGACCGAACTGCGCGAACAGGGGGTCGGCACACAAGTGCTCTATATTCCCGTCTATCTCCAGCCTTGGTATCGCCGGGCCTATGGATACCACACAGGCAAATGCCCCGTGGCTGAGAATCACTACCGCCGGGCCCTCAGTTTGCCGCTTTCTCCGGCCATGTCCGACCAGGACGTTCAACGGGTCATTAAAGCTGTCCGGGCGGTGGGGGGGGCGCGCTGAGGATGAACGCCATCGCCATCGATTGTCAGCTATCCGATCGCAGCGGCCATCAAGACCGGCTGCTTTGCGGAAATCATGGTTTCTACGGACGATCCGGAAATCGCCGCCGTAACCCAGGGCTGCGGAGCCAAGGTTCCGTTTCTACATTCGGCCAAGACCGCCGACGATTAAGCCACGACTGCGAATGTCTTAGTGGAAGTTCTGGAAGAGGATGCGCGGAGAGGGGGGGAATTTGAGGCTGCTTGCTGCATCTACCCTAATGCTGCTCTCATCAGTCTTGCCCGCCTCCGAAAAGGCCTGCAGATTCTGATGGCCAACGACAGCTTAGAGAGTGCAGTTCCGATGCTTCGGCTCGACCATCCGATCCAGCGAGCCCTGAAGATCGAGGATGGGCGTCTTTGCATGATCGCGCCGGAGTATCTGAACGAACGGTCCTAGGATTTAACGCCGGCTTACTGCGATGCAGGCCAATAGTACTGGTTGCGCACGGCGCCGTTTCTCCGCGCCCGTCGGCTCCTTAGCTCGGTCTGCGCGCCGTTGGTCTTCGACGAGATGGAGGCCCAAGATTTCGATAACGAGTACGACTGTAAGCTGGCCGAGTTGAAATTCGCGATGCAACACCTCATACGAAAAGAACCTTCCCATGTTTAAAACCGAACAGGAATCTTTCTGGTCTGGTGATTTTGGCAAAGATTACACTGAGAGGAATAACAATGCCGGAATCTTAGCCTCGGACGTGTCTTTATTCGAACGAATCCTCAGTCGGACGCCTGGGATCCGTTCTGTTATTGAGCTTGGCGCTAATATTGGCCTCAACCTCAAGGCCCTGCGGGGACTCCTCACGGACGTGGAGTTAGAGGCCGTGGAAATCAATGGCGCCGCTGCTGCCGTCCTTCGTGAGTGGGGGGGCTGCGAAGTGCGGGAAATGTCGATCCTTGACTACGAGGTAAAGCGACAGTTCGACCTCGCTTTTACTAAGGGAGTGCTAATTCATATCGACCCCAGCTATCTGCCCTGCGTTTACGACCTATTGCACGCTTTGGCACGCCGCTACGTCTTGATGGCGGAGTACTACAATCCTGTACCTGTAGAGGTCATCTATCGAGGGCACCAGGGCAAGCTCTTCAAACGCGACTTTGCTGGAGAGTTTATGAACCGGTTCCCTGACGTTTGCCTCCTTGACTACGGCTTTGTGTATCATCGGGACCCGAGATTTCCCATGGATGACGTCACATGGTTTCTTATGGAGAAACAGCAGTGACTGAATGCTAACCATGGCTGTACCCATTCGCTTGCCTACTAACCAGTATGCACCGCTCCTAATTCGTGCTGAAGCCGACGCTCGGATGGGTACCGGACACGTCTTGCGGTGTCTGGCATTGGGTCAGAGCTGGCAACGAACGGGTGGCGGGGGGGCGCGCAAAGAATGAAAGCCATCGCCATCATCCCCGCCCGTGGTGGCAGCAAACGAATTCCCGGCAAGAACATCCGGTTGTTCGCAGGATTGCCAATCATTGCCTACTCGATTCGCGCGGCCCAACAAAGCCAGCTCTTTAGCCGGGTGATTGTGTCCACCGACTCGGAAGCGATTGCCCAAGTGGCGCGACATTACGGAGCCGAGGTCCCCTTTATGCGCCCCTCCGAGCTAGCTGATGATTACACCGACACTGACGCGGTCGTTTTGCATGCGCTCAATTGGCTTATCAAAAGCGATGATACGCCCAACTATTTCTGCTGCATTTACCCCACGGCTCCCTTTGTCCGGCCCGATATCTTACGACGCGGCTTCGAACTTCTGGTCGCGGCGAATGCGGCGACCACATTCGCTGTCACCACCTATCCCTACACCATTTTCCGTTCTCTAAGGATAAATGATCACGGCCGCGTCGAAATGTTCTGGCCCGAGAACTTCAGCAAGCGTTCACAGGATTTACCCCACGCCTACCACGATGCCGGCCAGTTCTACTGGGCCAACACGGAGCGATACCTAATCGAGAAGAGGCTCTTTTCATCCGATTCATTGCCCGTTGTCATCCCCCGAAGTTTGGTTCAGGATATCGACACGCCGGAAGATTGGGAAGTAGCCGAACAGATTTATCTCGCCCAGCAATTGGTGGCCGCGACTACAGCCCCAAACGCAAAAGGCGTGTGAGTATTCTGGCCCACACGCCTCCTGAAGCCAGGGGCTTTCTCACGTTGTACGCGAAGGCCGTTATCTAGGATAATCCCACGTTCTCGTTGCGGACGAATGGATGCCACGAAATCGTTGCTGGTGCTAACGGAGGCGGGCGGTGACATCGGCTATGGTCATCTCACGCGTTGTCGTTCGATTGCCGCGGCCTTCGGCCACCGCGGCTATCGAGCGGATCTGATGGTTCAGGGCGAAAACGTGGAGCTAAATGACCGTGAGCAATGTGTCGGCTGGCGTCAGCTCGGGTCGGCCTTGGAGGAGGCAGTCGGCACAGCGGACATCGTGGTGGTTGACTCATTTCTGGCGGAGGAGAGTCTCCTGGCGGCCATCCAGTGCATTAACCCCCATAGTGTGGTGGTTGATGACCATCTGCACCGCGATTACGAACGGGGTGTAGTCGTGGATTGGACTGTAGACGCGGAGGTAAACGCTTATCAGCAGCGAAAGCAGGCGGTGCGATATTTATTGGGGAGCAGGTACTGCACGCTCCGGCCACCGTTTTGGATCCCGCCGATTCGGACCTTCAAAGTGAGCCCTGTGATGATCCTCGTGACTCTTGGCGGCAGCGACATACGTCGACTCACTTGTCCGCTGACTCGCAGGTTAATGGATCGCTTTCCTGAGATTGAATTACACGCGATTGTTGGTGGCGGTGTGCCTTGCCCAGACGAATATGTGCGCTTGGCGGGTGAAGGCGCACACGTTCACTTCAATTTAGACGCGCTGGCCATGCGTGATCTTATGGACGCAGCCGATTTGGCTATCTCTGGAGGTGGACAAACGCTCTACGAACTTGCGTGTCGCGGGCTCCCGGCCGTCGTGGTCAACCTGATCGATAACCAGGCCGAAGATATCAGAGGCTTCTCTTCCCGGGGATTTGCGACTCCGGCTTGCCAGTGGGATGCTGCCGACCTGTTGGATCGTGTTGAGAGCAGTGTGAGGGAGATATGGCATGGCGCACGGCGCGAAGCCGCCTCAGCAATCGGCCGCTCACTCGTCGATGGGCAGGGGGCCTTTCGGTTGGTTGCCGGGGTCGAGCAGGCCTTCTACGGAGACAAGTAGTCATGGCACGGACATTCCTTGAGAAAAGGGCTTCCACGGTGCTCTTCCGATTCCTGAGAAGTAACTCAAGGGTTGGCGTGTATCTATTGCCCGCCAATGTCTGCCCAATCGTCCCGGCGGTGTTTCACAAAGCCCATGTTCCGTTTGAGTTTCTTGACATACATCCCTCCACGCTCGCCCTGGATCCCAAATTGGTCCTCCGCAGGCTTCGCCAAGGCGGGTGCGCCGGCATTCTCTACGTCAGAACCTACGGCGCCATGTTCGACATGGAAGCCAGCTTTGGCACCTTCAAGAACGCCTGTTCAAGCTTGCTGCTAATTGATGATCGGTGCCTTGTTGTACCACAGTTTGAGCACAGCGGAGGTTGTGCGGACTTGGAGCTTTATAGTACCGGATATTCCAAGTATGTGGATTTCGGTTGGGGTGGTTGGGGAAATCTCGGCGAAGGTGTGAATTATGAGAAGGAAACAATGCCTTTTTCTCGCGAGGCGCACGACGCCATGGTAGCCGAGTTCCGTGATATTGCGGAGCAGCGGGGGAATTTTGAGTACAGAGACTCGGACTGGCTCGATGCCACCGAGGTGGACATTTCATGGCAGGATTTCAAAACCCAAGTGTGTGACCGCGCGCAGGCTGCGGCGGCTCATCAGGCAGCGCTCAATGACTGTTATCGACATTTTCTGCCAAACGACTGTTGCCTGCCGATGGCATTTCGGAACTGGCGTTTCCACGTCTGGGTGTCCAACCCTCGGACGCTGCTCAAGGCGATCTTCGACGCAGGTCTGTTCGCCAGTTCGCACTATGCCAGCTTGATTCCGGCATTTGGACCAGGGCATGCCCCCAACGCGGCACTCCTTGGGAGCAAAGTGGTTAATCTTTTCAACGATTTCCGCTTTGATCTTGAAAAGGCGGAGCGTACCGCACGTTTGGTAGCTGAGCATTTGAAGATCTCTAATCAGGGACCATATCCCTGGCGCGATGAGGAGGTTATGCATGGGTAAGCGGATTGCGATCATGCAGCCCACCTATCTTCCGTGGATAGGGTACTTCGACCTCATCGACCGCGTCGAGGCCTTTGTCTTGCTGGACAATGTGCAGTTCGAAAAGCAATCGTGGCAGCAACGCAATCGAATCCGTACCGCCAAGGACTTGGAATGGCTCAGTATCCCCATCCTCAACACCGGCCACTCAGGGCAGTTAATCTGCGACACGCGGATTGCCAGCCTCCAATTCGTTGGAAAACATCTTCGTGCGCTGAAGATGAACTACGGTCGAGTGCGATTCTTCAATGAGATTTTTCCGGAGTTCGATAGATGTTTGAACGAAGCGGCGGCTTCGGGCATGCTGGCGGACTTGAATTTGGGTTTGATTCGGTGGCTGGTCCAGAAACTCGGAATCACGACGCCACTCCACGTCAGTTCACAGATGGGTTGTGAGGGAAGGAGATCGGGTTTGTTGGTGAATATTTGCCAGCGCTTAGGCGCTGACGAGTATCTGTCTCCGGTTGGCTCAGCTGACTACCTAAGGGAGGATCGGGGTCAATTTGACCAGGCGGGGATTAGGGTCTGGCTTCACGGTTACGAGCACCCGGTTTACCGGCAGCTTTACTTGCCGTTCTTACCCTACGCTTGCGTGATGGATCTGCTGTTTAACGAAGGACCGCGTGCGTTGGAGATCATCCGTTCTGGCAGACGTGATCCGTTGGCACTTTAAGAGGAGATTCCCAATGAATTCATGCTTTCCCATCAGCGGGCGGCTTATTGGCCCTGTCCAACCAGTTTACATTGTGGCCGAAATGTCAGCGAACCACAATCAGAGCTTCGATCAGGCTGTCCGCATCCTCAGGGCCGCCAAGGACGCCGGGGCCGACGCCGTCAAGTTGCAGACTTACACGCCGGACACCATCACAATGGACTGTGACAGCGATTACTTCCAGATCGGGAAAGGCAGTCTATGGGAAGGCAAGAACCTTTACCAGCTTTACGGGGAGGCCTACACTCCGTGGGATTGGCAGCCGAAGTTGAAGCAGGTGGCAGACGGATTGAGGCTGCCTATCTTCTCCACGCCTTTCGACGATTCCGCTGTGGACTTCCTTGAGCACATGGACGTGCCCGCCTACAAGATCGCATCGTTTGAGCTGGTGGACACGGGCCTTCTCCGCAAGGTCGCCCGTACCGGCAAGCCAATCATCCTGTCCACCGGCATGGCTACGCTGGCGGAAATCGACGAGGCGGTGACCACTCTGCGCGAAGGGGGCTGCCGGCAACTGGCCCTGCTCAAATGCACCAGCGCCTATCCGGCTTCACCCGAGGAGATGAACCTGCTCACCATTCCGCATCTGTCGGAAGCTTTTGGCGTTCCCGTGGGTTTATCGGATCATACGCTAGGCATCTCCGTGCCAGTCGCGGCGGTGGCACTGGGCGCGTGCATCATCGAGAAACACTTCACGCTATCGCGGGCGACGCTGGGGCCGGACAGTGCGTTTTCGCTGGAGCCACAAGAGTTCAAGGCGATGGTCAAGGCTGTGCGCGTGGCGGAAAAGGCTTTGGGCCAGGTGAGCTACGAGGTCACGGAGAAGGAACGAGCAAGCCGCGTCTTTCGGCGATCGTTGTTTGTGGTGAAGGATATGAAGGCCGGGGCGAGGTTTACTCCGGAAAATGTGCGGTCAATTCGCCCGGGGCATGGTTTGGCCCCCAAGTACCTTGACGAGGTCATGGGACGCTGCGCGGCGCGCGACATCGCTGCAGGAACGCCGCTCTGCTGGGACTTGATCGGTGAACATCGTGCATAATCGCTCCTCAATATCGGTGCGGAGCTTCATAAACGAGATCATATATGTAATGACGAGTATTAACAGATTTGCCCTGACATTATCTAAGGCACGACCCTCCACAGGTATCGACAAGAGTGAGCATTAAAACCCTTTCTCTGGATGTTAGCTTCTACGGTCTCCTGGGCTTTCTTCAGCGGTCTGTTGGGGTCATTATGGTCCCAGTGTACACTCGTGCCCTTAGCCAAAAGGAGTACGGAGAACTCGACATCATTCTCATCTGTAGTTCTGTCCTTTGCATTTTGGTTGACCTACAATTCGTTGCGGGGTTCTCCCGCCTATACTATGAGCACCGTGCCGCGGGAAAGGGCGGACGTTTTGCAGGCACCGCTATCGTCAGCCGGCTTATCGGCAGCATTGCGATCGCCTCTGCATTTCTCGCGCTCGGATTCCTTGGCCACATTGAATTCAACTTTTTACCGTCTTTCAAAGGCCATACTACTGTTTGGATTCTTGCGGTCATTACTATACCACTGTCGCTCACATACGAGATCCTGCTCTTGCAGACTCAAATGCTCAGGTGGAAAAAATGGTTCGCGCTCGGCGCACTATCGAACTGCTTTCTTACATGTGTATTCAGCGCCTTCTTTGTCACGGTGTTAAAATGGGGGATTGTTAGTATCGTCATGGGGGTGCTTCTTGGCGTGCTGGTTGGGTTACTCGTGCTTGGCTGGGGGCTCCGTAAAGAGGTCGTGCTTTGTGTCGACGCCAGGCCTTTCAAGGAACTAATTCGCTACACGTGGCCGTTAATACCCGGATGGTGGTTGGCGTTTGGCTCTGCATATTTGAGCCGGTTTGTCATATTTTCGCAGTTGGGGTCAGACCAAAACGCCATTTTGGCCGTGTGCATGAAGATTGCGGGTGTCATTGGGATGCTCGCTGCCTGCTTCCAAATGGCATGGCAGCCGCTCGCCATGGCTCATATTGGACATGCATCCGGCGAAGTATTTTACGTAAGGTCAATGCGACTTTTTATCGCTGGAGGAATATTGGTCATTTTCGGCCTGACGATGTTTCTTGGGCCGATACTTACCGTCCTCACCCCAACTTCCTACGGCGTGATAAAGTATTACTTTCCGCTGTTTGCGGTCGGTACACTGCTGAGCGGATGTGCGGATAATCTGCAGTTAGGGCACCAGATCGCGAAAACGACGTATTGGATATCAATTAGTGCCATCATTTCCTTTGTCATCAATCTGGTTATTCTAATTGTTTGCACAAAAAGCTATGGGATCTTTGCGGCTGGATTTGCGTGGATCGTTTCATTCGCCGTGAAGGATATAATCCTGTATTTCACTGCTCAAAAAAGTTATTATATTGCTTACGACAAAAAGTCATTTGTATTGTTGGGATTAGGGTGTGGATTGCTTCTATTGCTTGGATTCGGCAATTACAGCCAGCATATTACGGGTTGGATCTTCACTGGTTGTATTGCATCGATAGGTGTCGTGCTCTCTTGGTTTGTTATGGCTCCTTTTGAGCGGAAGGCGATATTAGAGTTTGTCGGCAATCGAGTGCTAGGACGGATTTGTGGTTAAAATAGGAAAGCGAAAATATTGTGGTCTACGCTTATCGGTGGACGGACTTGATGGGGATGGCGGCATGCGACAGTCAAGGCGAAAAAGATCTCTGATGCGGCACGATCAAGTGGGAATTAAACCCTTTGGCGTCGAAGACCTAGCTTCTTTGGCGTTAGGTGATTAACCTGGATCCGGCGGTGGAAATCATGACCAATCAATGCGCGACATTAGGAAAGGGACACCGCTTTCAAGCGGTTTCTGTTGGTTGGGAGTTTGACCACATCGACAGAATATTGGACCATGTGGAGAAATCGACCGACATTACTTTTTCGCATATTTTGCACCCATCGCTTGATCAAAGGGCTCTACGAAAACGGCCGGACGCAAGGCGCTTTTATTGCTTCCGAGAGGACATTCGCATTGAAATGGGGCCGGCGGATCCGGCGTTCTTGGCTTCGTTGGAGCAGGCGGGAATACCAACCATTCACAATATGATCATGAGCGATCGAGTGCTTCGAAAGGTTGATTATGTCGAGGCAATGGGTTACGCGACCCATATTGCAAAACGTTTGGTGGAACTTTTCGAGGCACTAAAACCCTCTTTAGTCTTGGGAGCCTTCGATAGCCTTCATGAGGGCATCGCGTTGGCGGTGGCGCGGAAACACAGAATACCATTTGTGGCCATGAACTTCTCGGTCATACCAAGTGGCTACTGTTCGTTTTGTAGCGATCTGACGCCTAATAGCCAGATTGACTTGGGTGTTTTGTCTGACGGGGATCTACAAGCGATTGCATCGGGCGCATTGTCGGGCTTTGAGGGAAAATCAATACAAGCTCCTGCATACATTGCGCCACGAGGAGCCCACGATGTGGCCCGGCGACTCCCCTCACATATTCGCGCGGCTTTTGAGGTAGTGAAGAATAGAATCTCGGGAAGATTTGACAAATTTAACTACTACCCGCCCCAGCGGCTTTTCAAAATGTATTTTCGGAAGCGGGTAAATCTTATTACGCTCCCGAGAGGTTCGTTTGTGACAGAGCCGCCATCAGTCCCGTTTTTCTTCTTCGGCCTGCACATGCAGCCGGAGTCATCGATCGATGTTTGGGCGCCGTTTTACTCGAATCAAGCGTTTGTAATTGAAACAATTGCGCGGTCAATGCCTCCGACGCATCAATTACTCGTGAAGATTCACAAAAGTGACTCGGATAACTATTCTCGTCGACAACTGCTGCAACTGCGAGGACTGCCGGGCGTACGTCTTGTGTCGCCGTTTGTGGATTCGCGGCCGTTCATTGAACGGGCCGCATTGGTACTGCCGATTCAGGGGACGATTGGACTCGAGGCGGCGCTGCTAGGGAAGCCAGTCATTATGTTCGGCGACTCGCCCGTAAGTCGGTTCCCGAGCGTATCCATGGTGGGTCGACTAACGGACCTGCCCATTCTCATTGCAGAAAAGCTTAGAGAACGCACGCCGCTACGCGAAAATATCTTGAGGGCATTTGCCCAATTTTTGTCTCCTATGTGTCCTGCAAGCGATAACAACTGGTCTTTAGAAATATCAAATCGTGCCCTGGATGGCTATGCGAAACTGTTCCAAGCGCTGCGTAAACGTTTGACTGAAGATGAAGCAGTTTAAGTGGGTGACGGACGGGCTCAGCTGGGGCTCTTCTGGGCGGCCTGCGATGATTGCGGCGTGGATTCCCTTGATCGGATAACGCAATATCTGGCGGGACTTTTACTTGACATCTGTTCTACCATGCATGGCACCTCGCAGGAACGATTCATGAGGGCAGATAGACCGCCGCACTTATCTCTGTTATGCTAGAGTCTTTTGCTGCCGAGTTGCTCGCATTGCCGTACCGTTTACGTTTTGGGCGCATTGGTCGTCGTCCTCGGTTGTTTCCCCCCTTGCTCATTTCTGGTGCGCGTGGGATTCAGTTGGGGGACGATGCGCGGGTAGAATCGTTCGTGGCGCTGTCGGTCGCTCGTGGGGGGCGTATGGAGATCGGCTCGCAGTGTGAGTTGCGTTCCTTTGCGCGCCTGGAGGCAGATAGCGGTCATCTTGTGCTTGGAGAGAAATGCAGTGTAAATTCGTTTTGTCTCCTTAATGGATACGGGGGAATCACAGTGGGGAATAGCGTTCGAATCGCCTCTCATTCCGTTATATTGTCGTCCACCCATCAATATAAGGACATAAACAGTTCAATACACTCGCAAGGGGTATTGGCAATGGAGACCGTGATTGGCGACGACGTCTGGATTGGTTCACATTGTGTGATTGTAGGTGGGGCGCGCATTGGTTCACACAGCATCATAGGTGCTGGGTCGGTTGTTCTGGGAGATATTCCGGCCTATGCTATCGCTGCCGGTGTACCGGCACGGGTAGTCCGGATGCGAGTCGAGTAGATGTGCTGAACGTATATTTGATCAACCTGAGTTTTGGCTTGGCCGGGATTGAACGGCGCTTCGCGAATCTCTGGCGGACGCTGCGCTCCAGAGGGAATGTGCAGCCGACTCTTGTGGTGCCTGATACGCTTGCCAAGGTGCTCTACAAGGCCAACCTTGCATCTACAGGCGATGAGCTTCTCTGGAGTATACCCGAACATCCATGGTTTCGTGCACTCTCACGTGTACAGCTTCCGTCGGTCGGGGCAAATATACTAGGGTTCACGCGGGCCTGGGCAATGGCCAAAGCGTATGGCTCGGTTTGGGCGAAAATCAATATAGATCAGTCGGCGGTAATTCATGTTGGAATGAACTGTTCCTCGCTGAACCCACCGGAAGCTCCAATCGTATATGAGTGCGTAGACGCAAACTTGACCCAGCTTGGAACGCGCCACTTCATTAAAGCGGCGGCGCGATCGTCCATTATCCATTGTCAGACCGACCGGATTCGACAAGCCCTCGAACAAACAATGGCAACCCGCCGTCCTCGTTGGACCACAGTCACGAGCCCATGCTACTTTGCGGGTTACCCTGAAAAGTCGAGCGCCGTTGCCGACCGTGATCAGATGCTGGTCGCCTTTGTTGGGCGCCTCGCGGCCGATAAGAGTCCACTGCTATTTGTCGAGGCGATTGCGCGTGTACGGAAAAGTGGTCTGGGGTGTCGCGCGCTGATGTTGGGCGAGGGGCCCTTGCTCTCGAAGGTCGGCTGCCGCATCCGGCAACTCGGTCTAGATGCGGTGATTGAACTGGGATTCAGTCAGAACCCGGCCGAGCGGCTCATGGAAGCAGCAGTCTATGTGAGTTTGCAGACTGGAGACAACTATGGTAGCCAATCGTTGCTTGAGGCCATGGGAGCAGGATGCGCAATCGTTGCCACCGATGTTGGCGAAACATGTCGCCTCGTGAACGCCGATGTCGGTCTTCTCGTAGGGCAGAATGTTGAAGAGCTCGCAACCGCACTATCGGTTCTACTCCGGAACCATCAGCGCACTGCAATGATGGGCTCGGTAGCCTCTCGGTTGGTACGGACCCATTACACCGCCGATATCTACGCTTCCTTTCTTGAATCCCTTTACTCACAGGCGACTGCAAAACACAACGCGAACTCCGGCCAGACTCGATGACATGGCGACTTTCTCGAAACGGCTGTCACGACTCAGTGGCAATCTGTTTTGCCTTGCGTCGTTAGAGTTCATTAAAGCATTCGTATTTCGGCGAAACAACGAAATTATCGCGACACAAGTAATAGTACCAAGTTATGGAAAACAATATCATGGCGGGAGCGAAGATTTCCAGGAATAGTGGGTCAAATCGAAGCATTCGGCGGGCACTAGTGACGGGCGGCGCTGGCTTTATCGGAAGCCATCTTGTCGAAGCGCTGGTCCGACAAGGGGTGGAAGTCGTCAGCTTGGATGACTATTCTGCAGGAAAGAGCGAAAACTTGGCGGCGGTGCGCGGCTGCAAGAACTTCACCGAGCTCGTTGGTGACATAACGGACCCGATTGCAGTTAGAAATGCGATGATCGGAGTAGATACGGTGTTTCATCAGGCGGCCTCCAAGAAGACCGTCTGCATGCGGGATCCCTCTCGTGATCTTGCGGTAAACGGTGGCGGGGCCTTGATTCTTCTGCAAGCCGCCGTCGAGCTGGGCGCGGAGAAATTCGTCCACGCTTCAACCGGGTCGGTTTATGGTGAGGCGGTTACTTTTCCGCAAAAGGAGACACACCGTCTCCGGCCGGTAAGTTACTATGGGGTCAGCAAACTTGCCGGTGAATCATACGTGAATACGTTTGCTCACTTATTCGGTTTAAACACGACCATTCTGCGGTATTTCCACGTCTATGGACCGCGTCAAGAGAGCAGTGATGTCGGTGGGGTTGTTTCGATATTTCTGAAGCGGGCGATCCTAGGATTGCCGCTGGTCATTCACGGTGATGGGAATCAGATGCGTTCTTTTACCTGGGTGGGCGATGTCGTTGAGGCTAACATTCGCTCGGCAACTCTACCCTGTTCTGAGGGGAAAACGTACAATTGTGCCTCCGGAATCCAAGTGACGATCAAGGATCTTGCGACGAAGGTGCTTGCTCGAACGAGTGTTAACGGAAAAATCAAACACGTCGACTCATTGCCGGGCGACATCCGCGAATTCCACGTCGACAATACTCTCATCATTAGTGACTTGAGTATGCAGTTCGAAAAGAACTTCGATCGCGGCCTTGGTCACACGTTGGATTGGGCGATTTCCGCTTTTGCTTCAGGGTTGATCAAATGACGGGTTGGGATGTTGCCATGGATCGGATCGCAAAGCACTTCGCATTTATTATCGTTTTTCTTGGCGGGTGGAACTTTGCGCTGCCTGTAGCCCAAGGCGAGGTAGCTCTTCCCTTTTGGTCGCAGCCGATTCAAGTAATGCATGGCGTGTTCTTGACGGAGGTACTGCTGATGCTTTACCTCTTGATATTCGCTGCTACTGGTGCGGCCGGACGAATTCGCGTCGGACTGGGCGAAGGGCGATTTGTTTTGCTGATTTTGGGGTTGGGGTGCTTGGGGATTTTGTCAGCAGCGGTGAATTTGACCGATTTGCTCGATTTGGGTCAGGCAGCCCGTTTCTTCTATTATGCAGCTTTCCTGCTCATTGTGATACGGTGGGCGGAGAGGCTCGGGCCTGCCAGGATCTTGCGGTTTCTGCTGATGGGCATCGCCGGCGCCGGAATGCTCAATCTCTATTACGCTTTCAAAATTCAGTGGGCGACGATGGGTGATTTGCCCTTCCTGATGGGCCAGAATGGCCCGGGCGGCATTTTGGGCCTAGCGGTTGGTCTTGGCGCCTGGCTCATGCTGATCCGCAAGACTCGCCTGGATGCCGTAGTGGCCGTTATTGTGAGTCTGGTCGGTATCTTCGGGGCAAGCATCAGCTATTCAAAGACTGCAATGCTGCTGGCCGCAGTTGGTGTTGCAGCCTGGGTTGCGGTGATTCTGGCTGCCATGACGGGACGTCAAACCCGCAGGCTTGGGGCTGGACTATTGGCGCTTGTGCTGATCATTGCCGTTGGCATCAGCTCAACAACGGCTGGAAGAAGTTATGCCGAGACGTTTAAGGAGTTTATCAGATACAAGTTTTACTCCCTTGACTACCGCGAGAACACCTCCGTGGAGTCGAGAGGTCTCTACTTTTTTAGTGTGGCAGAAATCGTGGCTCAACACCCACTGACCGGTGTGGGTTACTCGGGTTTTTACGAAGCGGTAACCCAAACGGTAACCTACCGGTCGGGTGGAGCCGTAGAAGAGACCGCGTCGCGTACTGCCAATCCGCACAACGCCTTCCTGTACTATGCCTCCGCGAATGGATTGCCGGGCTTGGTGGTCGTCGTCGTGTTGTTCTTGTTATTTGTGGATGTGCTGCGGCGCAGCCTCTTGCCCTACTATGGGAACGCCGGCCGTGTGGTGTGGGTTTGTTTGTCAGTGGCGTACTTTATTCATGGCAATACCTTGCCTACTTTATACAATACAGAAGTTATGTATCTGCCGGCGGCGGTCGCATTCTCACAACTCGTTTTGCGCTCTCAGCTAAGGAATGCCAATGATGTTGGTGCGCTGCGTTCGAAGAAATGCGGGCGAGGCTCTGCTCCATTGATCGGGATGAAGGCGCTTTCTTCGGCGAGGCAAGTTCATTAGGAATCAGGAATTTCCAGATGAAATCAATTACGTCCGTTGATGCTCAGCCGCTTCTGTGGAGCCGCGTAACCGCCGAAACGGAGTAAGGGCCCCGATGTGTGGAATAGTTGGGTTTGTCAGCAAGGCGGATACGCAGACGGCGCTTACGCATGATCGTTTGCGCGCCGCCATTGAGCGCCTTAGACACCGTGGGCCCGACGGTCAGGGCGAGTATTCGGACGGTAATCTTTGGCTGGGCCATGTGCGCCTCAGCATCCTCGACCTGTCGGAGTGCGGGCACCAACCCATGGCGACAGCGGCTGGCCGCTTTGTCATCTGCTATAACGGCGAGGTCTACAACTTCCGAGAGTTGGCCTCCGAGCTGGCGCTCAAAGATCTGCGTTCCCATTCCGACACGGAGGTCGTGCTGCGGGCTTGGGAAAAGCTGGGTATCGACGTGGTGCAGAAGCTTAACGGCATGTTTGCCTTTGCCGTCTATGACAGGCAGGCTCAGAAGTTGTGGCTCGTGCGGGACCGGCTGGGCATCAAGCCGCTTTACTATCGCTTGGATTCTCGCGGTCTTAGCTTTGCATCAGAAATCAAGGGAATTGCGGGGTTTACTGATGAGGCACTTGCGTGCGACATCTCCTCGATTCATGAGTGGCTGTATTACGGCAATTCGCTTGGAGGCCGGACGCTTTATCAGGGCATCAAGCAGTTACTACCCGGCCACTACCTTGAACTTGATCTGACCTTGTTTCAGTGCCGGATCGGCGAATATTGGTCGCTCCCGAAGCAAGCAGGTCGCGCGAATGGAGTGCATTACAAAAAAGCGGATGTCATTGCCGAAACCCGACGATTGCTGGAGGCAGCAGTCAAGCGGCAACTCGTGAGCGATGTGCCAGTAGGTTTGTTTCTCTCCGGCGGGGTTGATTCAAGCGCGATCGCCGCATTTGCTTCACGGCATTATGGTGGGCGCCTGGCAACCTATTCGGCCGGTTTCGACTTCGCGCCCGATGGAGGTGAACTGCCAAAGGCGAGGGCGGTTGCGGCACTTTACGGCACTGATCATCATGAGATTCGCATCGCAGGTAGTGATGTTGCGTCACTTGTGGAAAAGATGGTCTACCACCATGATATGCCGTTCTCAGATGCAGCGAACCTCCCATTGTACTTGATGGCATCGCAGATCAGCATGCACACGAAGGTTGTACTGCAGGGCGATGGCGGGGATGAAGTGTTCGGGGGCTACAGGCGCTATGCCACGTTGAAGCATTACCGTTGGCTCCACCCGCTGGCAAGGTTCGGGAAGCGCGTTCACGGGATCATGCCACCGTCGGACTTCCAGTATCGGGTGCGCCGATATCTGAATGCCTACGCGGCAGAGGATCTGGGGACGACGATGGCCTTGTTGCTCACTTTCGAGGATGTCTCTACTCGCCCCGCGTGTGCATTCTCCGCTCGCATACAAGAAGTAATCGAAAGGGCGGATCCGTTTGCCCGGTATCGTGAGTGTCAGCAGTATTTTGCCCAACACGACGTTGCCAATCAGATGTTGTTAGTCGACCTAATGGTGGAATTGCCAGACATTTTTCTCGAGAAGGTCGATCGGGCCACCATGGCCTCAAGTCTTGAAGTGCGCGTGCCATTTCTCGATCACGATTTGGTAGACTACGTCGTGCGCATTCCAAGCGAGACAAAGATACCGTGGGGAAAGAAAAAGTGGCTTCTCAAGCAGGCAATGAGAGGAATCGTTCCAGACGAAGTGCTCTATGGACCGAAAACGGGATTCAATGTCCCGTTTCGCCATTGGCTCAAAACCTCCCTCAAGCCATTGTTCTTTGACCACTTGGCGAAGTTCAATCGCGAGCAGCCCAGAGTGTTGAACTCTGAGGTTGTTCATGAGTGGTACAGGCAGTGCGAGATCGGACAGCGAGACTATTCATTCATGCTGTGGAAGTTGTTGAACCTTATGGTGTGGTGCAACAACGCCAAAATATCGATAGAACTGTAGAAGATTGTATGAAACCAGGATCGGAATTCCCGCAGCTCGTTTGTCCGACCGACCATCTGCCCCTCAAGGGGCGCGGGGATGCCTTAGTGTGCGGAAATGGGCACAGGTTTGAGGTACGCTTGGGAATACCGCGAATCCTGTCGGCAGAGAGGGCTTACACGGATGCTTTTGGCGAACAGTGGAAGAAATATCGAACAACGCAACTGGACTCACACACAAACACATCAATTTCTCAGGATCGCCTCAAGCGGTGTTTGGGAGGCGAGCTCTGGATGCAGCTAAATGGTTCTCAACGGGTCGAGGTGCTTGAAACCGGTTGCGGTGCGGGTAGATTCACCGAAGTACTCTTAGGGTTGTCGTCCGCGTTCGTCACCTCCACGGATCTCAGCTCAGCCGTCGACGCAAACCAAGTCAACTGCCCCCAATCGGAGCGGCATCGGTTGATCCAGTGCGATATTAATCACCCTCCGATTCTTCCCAACTCATTCGACGTGGTGATATGCCTTGGGGTGATTCAGCATACTCCAAATCCCGAGGCGACGATGGCAAAGCTCTACGCGGAAGTGAAGCCCGGCGGCTGGCTGGTTATTGATCACTATTCTCCGTCGTTGTCCCATTACAGCAAGGTTACCGCATTGTTGATTCGGCCCGTGCTAAAGAGACTGTCACCTGGCTGGGGTATGGCTGCGACCGAGCTGTTGACAAAGGTTTTCTTCCCGCTGCATCGTGCGGTAAAAAAGAGCCGGCTGCTGCAGATAATGGTGTCCAGAATCTCTCCGTTGCTCACGTATTATCATACTTATCCCCAACTTAATGATCGTCTACAGTACGAGTGGGCTTTGCTTGATACACATGACAGCCTTACGGACTTCTATAAACGCTTTCGCAGTGGACCACAGGTGGTGCGGGCCTTGGCGCAATTGGGGGCGCAGGAAATTTGGGTTGCCAGGGGAGGAAATGGCATTGAGGCACGTTGCCGGAAGCCTCCAGGTAAATAGCGTGACATTACAGGCGCAAAATGCGTGTATTATGGACACATAATTTCGACCCGGAAATTCCCAATAACCTGGTGTACATAAACGTTGCGGCGGAGGGTATCCGAAGCCGGGGGATAGATTTGCATTTGGAATATTTGGGCAATCTCCGCTCGATTAGAGGTCTATTCCACTCCCGAAGACGAGTCAGACGATTGTCCGGTGCATTTGACTTGGTCCATGCACAATATGGTTCGGCATGTGCGTTCGCCACAGCGGCGGCGAATAGAATCCCCAAAGTCGTGTCGATTCGGGGCAATGATTGGAACGTACACAGTTATTCAGTCGGGTTTCATTTCTTTCATACGCGCTTGGCGCGGGGAATGACACGCTGGTCTCTTGGACGATATGACTGCGTTCTGGCGGTTTCACGGAGAATCGCTGCCGAACTCAGCCTCTGTTTCCCCCGATCCTGCATTGCATGGCAGGCGTCGCCGATAGATTTGCAGCGGTTTGTGACTCGCGGCAAGGCGGAAGCCAGGGCGTTACTGGGTTATCCAAACTGCGACGAAAAGTGGATTCTCTTCAATGCGCTGAGGCTGGATGATCCGATCAAGCGGTATTCCCTGGCGAGAAAGGCGTTTGATCTTGCGAATGCCCGGTTGGGGAATCTCCGGCTCAGGATTGTGAACGATTTCCCGCACGATATGGTTCCACTTTTCGTAGCCGCCTGCGATCTGATTCTCTGCACTTCGGAGACGGAGGGTTGGCCAAACTCGGTCAAAGAGGCTCTCGCCTGCAACGTACCATTTGTGTCGACAGACGTCAGTGATCTTCGAGACATTGCAAAGCGAGAACCTAAATGTCGAATCTGCCGACCTGATGCGAGGGTTATCGCTGACAACATCTGTGATGTGTTGTCGTCAGTGGAGCGTCCCAATCTACGGCAATACGTTTTAGAGATGGGAGTAGATGCATCGAGCGATCGGCTGATCAGGATTTATAATGCGCTGGTTGCAAGCTAGCGCTGAACGGCGTGAGACCTGTCCGCAAATTAGCCTTAACGTAAATCAATTATTATGTGCGGAGTTTCGGTGATTTTGTCTCCTTTCGCGGATAACTTGCAGGGCGCTATCTCGAGCATGGTATCCGTCATGAACCACCGGGGGCCAGATGGGAAGGGGACTTTCATCGACAAAATCAACGACTCATTGTTTCTTGCACTGGGACATAATCGCCTTTCGATCATCGACCTCACCGATCACGCTTCGCAGCCGATGAAGAGCCGGGATGGTCGCTATGTCCTGGTCTACAACGGCGAGGTCTACAACTACCGCGAGATCGCCCAGCAACTCGACCGAAGTGATTTGCCGGAGGCGGGGTACGGCGACACGGCTGTGGTTCTGGCGGCATTGGTAAAATGGGGTCGGCAGGCACTTTCCATGTTTAATGGGATGTGGGCATTGGTTTTATATGACGCGCAGGAGAAAACACTGCTGGTGTCTCGCGATCGGCTCGGTGTAAAGCCGCTTTACTACTATCAAGATGGGTCGGCTTTATATTTTGCATCGGAAATCAAGGCAATTCTGGTGGGAAGCCGTGCGCGACTGTCGGTGAATCCGGATGTCGCGGTGCCGTACCTTACCCGTGGACTTTTGAACTTCTCGGAGAATACTTTTTTTACGGGCGTCAAGCAGTTCCCGCCCGCGTCGTATCAATTGTTCGATTTACGCAGGGGCGGACATTTTCTGCCTCACACAGAGAGGTTCTGGCTGCATCCCTTTGAAAAGGGAGAGGAACCGGAGGCAGGACGTGTTTGTTCGGAAGAAGTAAGGACTGCGCTGATTGATGCCGTGATGTTACGACTGAGAAGCGATGTGCCGGTCGGGGTCCTTCTTTCAGGTGGTATCGACAGCTCCTCAATCGTTGGGGCAATCGCCCATACGACCGGGCTAGACAACCTGACGGTTCTCTCTGTGACGAGCGACGACCCGTCGGCGAATGAAGAACCATTTATCGACCTGATGGCACGATATGTTCAGCTTAAGCCTCAGAAGGTGAATGTGTCGAACGATCCGTTTGCCCTGCTAAATCGTTTGATTGAGGCGTGTTGGTTCAATGACGAGCCGGCACTGAGTGTTTCCGACCTCGGGCACCTTCGGTTGATGGAACTTGCCCGGGCACGAGGCATCAAGGTGCTGCTGAGCGGTCAAGGCGCAGATGAGCAATTGGGAGGATATAACAAGTTCTTCTATTTTTGGATGCTTCAGTTATTGAAGGACAAACACTATTGGGGCGCGATTAAGACGCTTGTGCAATTTGCACGCCATAGCAATACACTCTACGAGTTCCGGATTAGTGAGGCGGTTCGCTATCTGGGTAAAACGAGGCTGGCCTCGGGTACATTTATACAGCCAGAGCACCAACACCGTGATTCGATTGATATCGGGTTTCAGGGTTCGTACTCCAAAAGAGAATGGATCGATTTGGTGAAGACCTCTCTGCCTGCTCTTTTGCATTACGAGGATCGCATGTCCATGTCACAGTCGGTAGAGGTGCGGATTCCTTTCTTGGATTTTAGACTCGTTGAGTGCTTGGCTCGAGTTCACCCATCGGAGAAATTCGACGGTGGTTGGACGAAATCAATTTTCCGGAAGGCTATTGCCGGGCTTGTACCCGAGGAAATTCAATATCGGCGCGATAAGAAAGGTTTCAATGTGCCGGAGGACAGATGGATGAAAAAGGAATTCGCGCCACGGGTTCTGGAGATGTTTGCTTCCGGGATGCTGAGTGAGAAGCTGGGTCTGATTAATGCCGGCAAACTGAGAGCCTCTTACCGCGATTTCCTGGCGGGGCGCGGGTATCTGAACGGTAGGCATTTTTTTCGGGTCTATGCATTTGAAACGTTTCTGAGGCGTTTTTCCCAAGAGATGTGTGGCTAAGGCGTGTCTTCAGTGCGCTCCGGAAAACCAACAACCCACGTATGGAAAGGTATATCAAAGTACGCCTCCGTTGCATGATATTTTGTAAACAATACGGGAAGAGCACCTTCTCCAAAGCTGAGATCGAGACAGCTGCTCCCCACGCTTCCTCACAGAAACGCAGTTGCCGGGCATTCCTCGTCAAATGACGTAATTAACGAGTCTGTCGTCCAATTGGAAATCAATGGATTCTGATCAGACAGCCGTGCCGTGTCACTTAGAGCGCAGAGTGGTTCGATGTTGAGCGTCACGAGGATAATTGGCGAACGACAGGGAGCTCTGTCCGTTTTCTTGGGTTGATCATTTGAAGCGATGATCGCAGTGTTATCATATGGCGTCAGTAACGTTGGGTCGATACTCAACATGCTGCATAGAGCCAATATTCCTGCCGTGGCGGTTTCAACGGCCGCTGAGATAAAGAGAGCAGATAGAATTATCCTGCCTGGGGTCGGTGCCTTTGATCATGGCATGGCAGCCTTGAGAGATTTGGGCTTAGCTGAGCCTTTGAAGATGCGAGTTGTTCAGGATCGGGTGCCGATTTTGGGAATCTGCCTCGGTATGCAACTTTTTGGAAAAGGCAGCGAGGAGGGTGTCCTCGAGGGCCTTGGTTTGGTCGACGGCTATTGCGAGCGATTTCGCTTTGAGGGCAACCCAGCACTGAAAGTTCCGCATATGGGTTGGAACGTCTTCACCTCACGTCGTGAGAGTCGGCTGTTTGATAACCTCGATGAGCGTGCGCGGTTCTACTTTGTTCATTCCTATCACCTCGTCTGCAGCGATCGCGATGATGTTCTCGCAACTTCCCGCTACGGAATCGAGTTTACGGCTATGGTGCAACGGGGCAACGTGTGGGGAGCGCAGTTTCATCCGGAAAAGAGTCATCGCTACGGCATGGCCCTTCTCAGCAATTTCGCGCGACTGTAAATGCTCCAAACACGCGTCATTCCAAGTCTGCTTTTGCGCAATGGTGGCCTGGTTAAAACAGTTAAATTCCAAGACGCCAAATATGTGGGCGACCCAATTAACGCCGTGCGTATCTTTAACGAGAAAGAGGTGGATGAGTTAGTCTTCCTCGATATCGGCGCAACGCCGGCCGGTAGCGGGCCTAATTTCAGGCTGCTTGCCGATATTACCAGTGAAGCTTTTATGCCTTTTGGTTACGGCGGAGGGATCACTACTGTAGATCAAGTCAAGCGGTTATACGCGCTAGGCGTTGAAAAGGTCATCATCAATACCGCAGCAGCAAACACCCCCAAGCTAGTGGAAGAAGCCGCTGCTATTGCGGGAAGTTCTAGCGTGGTAGTTTCGATCGATGTCCGCCGTAATTTCTTTGGGCGGTACAGCGTCTGGGTGCGGAGCGGACAAGTGGACGTGAAGCAGGACCCTGTCGTCTATGCTCGCGAGATGGAACGGCTGGGGGCGGGCGAGATTCTGCTCACTGCCATCGATCGGGACGGCACGCAGTCGGGCTACGATCTTGAACTAATCCGACTCGTGGCGGATGCGGTTGCGGTGCCGGTTGTGGCAGCGGGTGGCGCAGGTAGTTTGCAGCATTTCCGGGAGGCAGCAGACGCAGGTGCCTCTGCGGTCGCGGCTGGGAGCCTCTTTGTGTTTCACGGAAAGTATAAGGCTGTGCTCATTACGTATCCCGAATATCGCGACCTGGAAAAATTGTTCGGATCATGAGTGACACATCAAAAGACTCTTACCAGGCATGCAGTCGCCGCATCATGGATACAGTGGCGGATAGCCGCTTCGTCTTTGACGAGCAAGGACTCGTCGCCATTTTCAGCGTTGCGACCTGCTGTTCGCATCCAGGGGTGTTAGAAGGAGCAAATGGAATTTGTGCTCTATCAGTGTTGGTGGAGCAAATCAAACGCGACGGGCGGGGCCACGAATATGGCCGGCCGGTCGTGATTCAACGGTTCAACTGGGATGTGGCTAACGCCGCGAAGACCTGCGCCTGCGCCGCCGGCCACAGCTTTTCATGGGAAAAGCATGGGCCGAAACTTTGGAAATTTGTCTAACCACTGACAATAATATGCCCTTACGATTTGGATTCATTGGCTGCGGGAAAATTGCTGAACGGCACGCGGGGCTGCTCAGTTCCGGCGCCATACCTGGCGCAATCTTACAGGTTGTGTGCGATGTAAACGCCGCGCGCGCCACCGAGTTCGCTGCGCGGTACGGCGTGCGGGCGTACAGCGATGCGCGCGCCATGGCCGCGAGTCGCGAGGTGGACGCCCTCGCCATCCTGACTCCCAGCGGGCTGCACGCACAAAACGTCGAGGAACTGGCTGAGTTTGGTAAGCCGCTCATCGTGGAGAAACCGATTGCACTTACCTTGGAGGACGCGGACGGCATGATCGCCGCTTGTGCGCGGCACGGCACCCGGCTATTCGTGGTGAAGCAAAACCGTTTTAACCGCCCGGTTATTGCCCTGCGCGCGGCGCTTGAGGCCGGTCGCTTTGGGCGGCTCGTGCTCGGCACGGTGAGAGTGCGGTGGTGCCGTCCGCAAAGCTACTATGACGCTGCAACTTGGCGTGGCACCTGGCGCTACGACGGAGGCGTTTTGGCCAACCAGGCGAGCCACCATATCGACTTGCTCGAATGGATGCTGGGCGAGCCCGAGTCCGTAAGCGCCATGGGGACCACGGCGCTTGCCAGGATCGAGGCTGAGGACACCGCGATCGCCACGGTGCGCTTCCGCAGCGGCGCGCTGGGCCTCATTGAGGCGACGACGGCGACACGGCCGAAGGACCTGGAGGGTACCCTGTCGGTGCTGGGCGAAAAAGGCTCGGTGGTGATCGGCGGCTTTTCCGCCAACGAGCTGGCGACCTGGAACTTCGCCGAACTGAATGCGGGGGACGCCGAGATTTTTGCCACGCACGGTCGCAACCCCGAGCAGCCCAAGCTCGGCTATGCCCACGCCGCCTACTACGCGCATGTAGTGGATTGCCTGCGGGAGGGCCGGCCCGCCCTGGTTGACGGTGCCGAGGGGCGGAAATCCCTTGCGCTGATCGTGGCGCTCTACGAATCCATGGCCACCGGGCAATCCGTGCGCGTAGGTACGCTTGCGCCACACTGCCGCTTGGGTCGCGAGTGAATTTATGTCCCAACCGAACCTGAAAAAAGCGGGCATCGTCAACGTGGAGTTTGGCGACGGAGTCATCGTCGTCGAGCCGGTCAACCTCTACGGTTGCCGGATCGGCGACCGGACCTTCATCGGCCCATTTGTGGAAGTGCAGCGCGATGTCGTGATCGGTCGCCGCTGTCGCGTGCAATCCCACAGCTTCATCTGCGAGATGGTGACCATTGGCGACGACTGCTTCATCAGTCACGGCGTCATGTTTATCAATGATCTTTTCCGCATCGGCGGCCCGGCAATGGGCGACAAGACTCAATGGAAGTCCACCCGGATCGGAAACCGAGTTTCGCTCGGCTCTAATGCCACCATCCTTCCGGTGAACATCTGTGATCACGTGGTGGTCGGCGCTGGTAGCGTCGTCACAAAGGACATCACCATTCCCGGTGTCTACGCCGGGAATCCCGCCCGCTTGTTGCGCCGGCTTTAAGCCCGGCACCCTCTTTCCATGAAAATGCACGTACCATTCAACGACCTGAAAAAGCACCATGATCTGCTTCAGCCTGCACTCGGTGAGGCGCTGCAGCGCGTGATCGCCCAGTCGGCCTTCATCCGCGGGCCTGAGGTGGACGCGTTCGAGCTGGATTTTGCGGCTGCGATAGGAAGCAAACACTGCATCTCTTGCGCCAGCGGCACTGACGGGCTCTACATCGCGCTGCGCGCACTAAAGCTCCAACCGGGCGACGAAGTCATCACGACTGCCCATTCATGGATTGCCACCTCGGAGACGATCACGCAGGCCGGAGGCCGGGTGGTCTTTTGCGACACCGACGTTGACACCTTTACCATCGATCCAAAGCAGATTGCGGCAAAGATAACCGCGCGAACGCGAGGCATCATCCCCGTTCATCTCTACGGTCAGGCCGCGGATATGGATCCGCTTATTGAATTGGCACGGAAGCACAACCTCTGGGTGATTGAAGACTGCGCCCAAGCCCACCTTGCCACTTACGGCGGGCGCACGGTCGGGACCATGGGCGTTGTTGGTACGTTTTCGTTTTATCCGGGGAAGAATCTGGGCGCGATGGGCGATGCCGGTGGCATCGTCACTGACCGGAGCGATCTGGCTGAATGGATGACTGCTTTCGCACGGCATGGTGGGAAGGGCGATCATATCATGGAGGGCATCAATAGTCGCATGGATGGCCTCCAAGGAGCCGTGCTCCGCCTGAAGCTGCCGTACCTGCGCGGCTGGATCGAGGCGCGGCGCCGTGTAGCTGCGCGCTACGACGCCGCGCTGGCGGGCGTGGGCGATGTGCGGACTCCGATCGTTGCCCCCGGGCGCGAGCACGTCTACCACCTCTACGTCATTCGCACCCACTACCGCGATGCTTTGCGACAGCACCTGAAGGAACGGGGTGTGGATACCGTACTGAACTATCCGCGAGCGTTGCCCTTCTATCCTGCCTACGCATATCTTGGCCATCGACCGGAAGATTTCCCCAATGCCTATCGCAATCAGTCCACCGTCCTGTCGCTCCCTATTTTCCCAGAAATAACGGAAGCGCAAATGGATTACGTAACCGATACCATCCGTGAATTCTTTATTACAAAGCGAAACTGACAGCCCGGTCCCTGTCCTCTCCAAGCGTGCCTATCGAGCATGCAAACGTTGCGTGATGGATACCAGCGACGCGTTCATCACGTTTGACGAGCGGGGATTCTGCAACCATTGCCGCACCTTCGAGCGGAAGCTCGCCGAGGAACTTCCGCCCCTTGATCGTGCCGGGGATCTGCTTGCCCGGCTCGTCGCTCAGATCAAAGCGGAGGGACGGGGCCGACCGTACGATTGCGTCATCGGCCTCAGCGGCGGCGTGGACAGTTCGTATGTTGCGCTCCAGGTCGTCCGGCTGGGGCTGCGCCCACTGGCGATCCACTTGGACAATGGCTGGAACTCCGAGCTCGCCGTGAAGAACATCGAGAGCATTGTCCGCACGCTGGACATCGACCTGATCACTCATGTGCTCGACTGGGACGAATTCGCGGATCTACAACGGTCGTTCTTTTATGCCTCGGTCTCGAATTGCGAGATGCCGACCGATCACGCGATTAATGCCACGCTGTTCCATCACGCGGCAAAACACCGGATCCGCCACATCATCAGCGGAAGCAATCTGATGACGGAGGGCATGCACCTCCCTCCGGCGTGGGGCCATGATAACAAAGACTGGGCAAACATCCTCGATATTCACCGAAAGCACGGGCGTGTGCCGTTGAAGACATTTCCGCGCATGACGTTCTTTAATTTCCTCTGGTACGTTTTTGTCCGCCGCATTCGCTTTGTCCCGCTCCTCAATCTCGTTCCCTACCGCAAAGACGAAGTCACCCATGTGATCGAAAAAGAACTCGGGTGGCGGAACTACGGCCGGAAGCACGGCGAATCCTCGTTCACCCGCTTCTACCAGGAGCATTACCTTCCTGTGAAATTTGGCTTCGACAAACGCCGGCTCCACCTTTCAACGCTGATCATGTCCGGGCAAATTTCCCGGGAGGAGGCACTGCGCCAACTCGTCGCGCCGTTGTTTGTTCCGCAAGAGCTCCGCGACTACGAGGAACTCTTCCTGAAAAAACTGCGCTTCACCCGCGAGGAATGGGCCAAGATCCTCGCAACCGCCCCCCGCGCGCACACGGAGTACCGGCACAACACGCTGCTTTCGGCCCGACACACCCCGCTCTACAGGTTCGGACGAAAAGTCGCCACCGGCCGCCAGTCGGTGCACGCCTCATAGTCCCCCGCATCGGGGCGCGCTATGAACATCAGGCTGATCAAGAACTGCGGGCCGCTACCTTCTTAGGCCGGCTGCCGACCTAGGCGAAGGACAATGACGACGAACGCCTTGCCGCGACACGGCGCCACGGTCCGTTGGCAGACTGACACTTCCGCCCGTCTCGGCCAACGCGGACTGTTCCCCGAGGGCCGCGGCGTCCGGCCGCAACCGAATTTCGAGATTCATCTTCGGTCCACTGGCGGTTCTCGCAGACACCTCTCGGCCAAGCGGAACCTGCTTCCAAGGCCCGATGCGATCGAGCTGCGCCGACAGTTGCAGACACAGCCTGCACCGGGCTTCGTCATCAGCACTTTTTTTTCGGCGATGCGGCCGCCATTATAGTCGCGTACCCCTGCGAACTCGATTTCGCGATCTTGGTCAACGCGCGCGACTGTTGGCTCGATCCGGTCGTGGATCTTGCCCCGCGACTCTCTCCGCCTGCACCTCGAGTGCTAAAGCGTGGATGCCGTGCTGAATCTTCACGCGCCACCTTGCTCCCCGACCCAGATTTTCTTGGGCCACTACCCCGATGAATTCTCCAAGGTCCATCGCGGCCAGTTCCTCTTTCTGTCGCTGCCCATATTCCTTGGGATGACCAAGGTACAAATCAGGCAGGTCATGGAAGGGGGCCGATTTTTTGCCCGCATGGCTCCAGCCCATTTTGAGGGCGGAGGGAAAGCTTTGTATGCACATTTGGCTCGTTAAGATTGGAGAGACGCTGCCTATTGATTCTTGCCCGCGGCTGTATCGGATGGGCATGCTGGCGCAGGCCTTGGCTGCTTCAGGGCATGAAATTACTTGGTGGGCCTCCACATGGGATCACGCTCAGAGCCGATACCGGTTTGCCCAAGACACAACGGTGGAAGTCATGGCACGCTATCATCTGCGCCTACTGCACTCCACTGTGACCTACCAGCGGGCGGTGTCCCGCAATCGAGCTTGGCAAAACTGGCAGCAGGCGCGGGCCTTTGCCCGCAGTGCGAACCGACTGCCCCCTCCCCACCTGATCGTGAGCGCGATGCCCACGCCCGATCTTGCCGATCAAGCCGTCCGCTTTGCCCGCGCCCATCGCATTCCTTCAGTCGTCGACGCTCGGGATATGTGGCCGGATGTCATCAGCGAGGTCTTGTCGCCGGCAAAGCGGTTGGTCGCATGGCCCTATCTTGCGTATATGCGCCGCGTGCTCCGGCATGCCTGCCATGGCGCCACGGGATTGACCTCCATCACCGAGCCCTTTTTGGATTGGATCGTCCGTTATGCCGGTCGACCGAGGACCTCCTTGGATCGCGCCTTTCCGCTCGCCTATTCCGAACCTCCGCCGCCGAGCGAAGCGGAACTCATGGCCGCCCGGGAGTTCTGGTGGCAGAAATTCAGAATGAGAAAGGGTGACGGCAGTTCTGTCGTGCTTTTCCTCGGGAAACTGAATCGCACCATTCTGGCGGTCTTTGGCGACGTGCTTGTTGCTGCGGAGAAGCTGGCCCGCGAGCGGCCGGATGTTCGTTTCGTTTTCGGCGGAGACGGCGATTGCGCGAACGAACTCCGCAGACGCGCCTCAGCACGGGCCAACATCGTGTTTGCTGGCCAACTGGGAATCCACGAAATGGCCGCGGTGAAAGAAATGGCTGCGGTGGCGCTCTTGCCGGTGCAAAGGCGCGCCGACTACCAAATGAGCCTCTCAAACAAAGTTTACGACTATCTGGCGGCAGGGCTGCCCATCGTGTCCTACCTGCGAGGCTGCGTGGGCGACTTGCTCGACCAAAAAGCGTGCGGCGTTTGCTACGATGACGCTGAGGGACTGAGTGCTGCGCTCAAGCAGCTGCACGACCAGCCGGAGTTTCGTCAAAAGCTGGGCGCGGCAAGTCGTCGGGTGTTCGAAGAGCAGTTTGACGCTTCCCGAGTTTATCCCCAATTTGTCGCCTACCTTGAGGCCTTGGCAGCGGCCAGTCGTTCTCCCGATGGTCTTTTCTGATCAGATTCCCGAGCTTTTTATCTACGGCGGTGGAGTGGCTGGCCTACCGTTGTGCGGATGCGTGCGTGGGATTGTTGCCTGGAATCGCGAATGGAAGCCGGCAGCGGGTGCCGGCCGGGCGGCGGATTGAGATGATACCCAACGCGTGTGACTTGGAGTTGTTTCGGCTCGGAAAGCGGAGCGACCTGAATTTGCCGGGAGTGGAGCCCAGAGACTTTGTGGCGGTCTTTGTGGCGCGCATGGAATGGCGAACAGGCTTGATGCGGCGCTGGATGCCGCGGGCTCAACGCGAAAAACTGGGCAACTGTTTGTTTTTCGATCCGATGCCCAAGCGCCAGCTGGCGGAGGTGCTGGGGGCAGCGGATGCGGGGCTGCTGTGCTGGCCTTTTACTGCGGCACGTCGCCGAACAAGTTCTTCGACTATATCGCGGCTAGGTTGCCCGTGCTCAACAACTACCCCGGCTGGCTGGCGGGTTTGATTGAAGGAACAGGCTGCGGTCGCGCCGTTCAACCGCGCCAGCTGGAAATTCTTGCTGATGCACTGGAGCAACTGGCGGACAATCCGGACTGCCGCCGCGAAATGGGGCGGCAGGCCCGTCGGCTGGGCGATCGAGCAGGGCTACCAGCAACTGAAAGAGGAACTGGGCCTCGATCACTTCGAGGGCCGCTCCTGGCGCGGGCTGCACCATCACCTCACGCTGTGCTTCCTGGCCTTCTGCTTCCTGACAGGATTGCGCATGTCAAAAAAAACGCCCCTCGTTGCCTGAAGTTCATCGCTGGCTCATGGAGGCGCTGGCCCTGTGCACCTGTCCGCGCTGCCGCACCCGCTTTACGCGCTCCGGTATCGTCATCGATATGTCGTAGTTACTTAACGGAGTAGTGCTAATACCTCAAGTGATTTGATCAGCTTCATGAGAACCAAGATTCGGGATTCCTATCTGCCCTTCGGCCGGCCGAACTTCGGCGCGGCCGAGGTGGCCGCGGCGGCGAGGGTGCTGCGCTCGGGCTGGATCGGGATGGGGGTCGAGACATTGGCCTTCGAGCGGGAACTGGCCGAATGGGTCCAAGCCCGCCACGTGGTGGCCGTCAGCTCCTGTACTTCGGCCCTGCACTTGGCGCTGCTGGTGAGCGGCATCAAGCCGGGCGACGAGGTCATCTGCCCCAGCCTCACTTGGTGTAGCTCGGCCAACGCCGCGCTTTACCTCGGGGCTCGGCCGGTCTTTTGCGACATCGACGCTGGCACGCTCGGCCTGACGCCGCAGACCATGCGGGCGAAGCTCACGCTGAAAACCCGGGCTGTCGTCGTGGTGCATTTCGGCGGCTTGGCCGCGGACGTGGCCGCGCTGCGTCGGGCTCTTCCCCAGCGCGTGGCGATCATTGAGGATGCCGCACATGCGCTCAGCGCGGCCTATCCCAACGGCCGCCCGGTGGGTTCCTCCGGCAACCTCGTGTGCTTCAGCTTTTATCCGAACAAGAACCTCGCCACCGCCGAGGGCGGCGCCATCGCCCTGGCCGATGCCGCGATCGCCGACCGCCTGCGATCGCTGCGGCAGCACGGGTTGCCCATTGATGCATGGAAAAGATTTACGCATCCGAAGTCGCTGCTTCTTTCTGCCAGACTGACGGAACTCGGCTACAAGATGACATTCACGGACCTACAGGCCAGCATCGCGCGCGTGCAACTTGGCCGTCAACCGGAGTTCGCCAGCCGTCGCCTAGCCATCGCCCGGCTTTATTTCCGACGTTTGTCCGGTCTGCACCCGTCGCTGAAGTTCCAAGATGAGGTGTGCGCCGCCCGCCACGCCCGCCATCTCTTCACCATCCAACTCCCTGCCGGCTGTGGCCGTTTAGCGAGAGACAAGCTGCTGCTCGCTCTGCGGAAGCGGAAGATTGGTGCCACCATTCATTACGCTCCGCTGCATCGAATGCCGTTGTACGGTGCGCATGGCCGTTCTGTTCTGCCAGTGACGGAGAATGTCTGCGATCGGATCATCACGCTGCCCATCAGCTCCAGTATGTCGCCCGCCGACGCAGGATACGTGGCGGAGCACGTAATCGATCTGCTTGGCTGAGATCCTCCGCGATGTCCGATGTCGCTATCGACGGGGATGTGATCGAACCCCAAGTTCGAGCCGGCGGCGGCCCGCCACCGGTTCGGCGCATGCCATTGGCGGAGGTGTGCGGACTTTGAAGTTGCGCTTTATTCATTAGAAAGAGTCGATATCTCTATGCAGGAAACATCAAAATCTACACTCAAAGCGCTCGCTCCTGGTTTCTCGGTTGTGGTGCCGGTGTATCGCAGTGCAGCCGTGCTCCCGGAGTTGGTAGCCCGCATAGATCCCGTGCTCAAGTCACTTGGGCAACCGTTTGAACTGGTACTGGTTAATGACGGCAGCCCGGACAATAGCTGGCAAGTAATCGAAAAACTCGCATCCGCTCACCAGTGGGTTCGCGGCATCGCGTTGATGCGCAACTTTGGGCAGCACAACGCGCTGTTATGCGGTATCCGAAATGCGCGACACGAAATCGTCGTTACTATTGACGACGATTTGCAGCATCCTCCAGAGGAAATCGTGAAGCTGCTGGCAAAACTAGGAGAGGGATACGACGTGGTGTACGGCACGCCGCAAGAAGAACAGCATGGGATGTGGCGCAACCTTGCTTCGCAATTAACCAAACTGTCGCTGAAAAGCACCATGGGTGTGGATGTCGCCCGGAATGTCTCGGCTTTCCGCGTTTTTCGGACCGAACTGCGAGGTGCGTTTGCCAACTACCAAAGCCCATTCGTGTCGATCGACGTTCTACTAACTTGGGCCACCACCCGAATCGCGGCAGTACAAGTGCAGCACGATCCACGTAAGATCGGCACCTCTAACTACACTGTGGGAAAACTCGTTCGATATGCGTTCAATATGATTACCAGTTTTAGTGTCTTGCCGTTGCAGATAGCAAGCTTGGTCGGGTTTCTGTTCACATTGTTTGGGGCACTCGTACTGTTTTATGTCGTCGGACGCTACCTCGTTACCGGCACGAGCGTCCCGGGGTTTCCTTTTCTCGCTTCGATTATTGCAATTTTTTCCGGGGCGCAACTGTTCGCACTCGGCATCATTGGCGAATACCTCGCGCGTGTGCACTTTCGCACGATGGACAAACCCCCGTATGCCGTCCGCGCAAGAATCCGAACAGAGTAACCGCCAGATCAGCCACATATGAACGACAAGCTCAACATCCAACAGATTCGAGATTTTTGGACTCAGCAGGCGATAAAACACGGGTTGGCCCCGACGGCTTCGTGGTCTGACCACACGGTAATGGAAATGGAGATTCGAGAGATCCTCCGATACCTTGTAGACGGCGATCGGGTCCTGGATGTGGGTTGCGCTAACGGATTTTCGACGGTTCAAGTCGCGTCGCAACGGCAAGTCCACATACGCGGGCTGGATTACATTCCGGAGATGGTTGATCAAGCACGCTTGCGACTGGCGACGATGGCTGGGAAACTGCAGGGCACTGTTGAATTCAACACTGGAGACATCACCGCGCTCAGAGAACCCTCAGACAGTTACGACAAGGTAGTCGTCATCCGCGTAGTCATTAATTTGCATGACTGGACTAACCAACTCCAAGGCGTGCGAGAATGTGTCCGGGTGCTTAAGCCAGGCGGTACGCTGCTGCTTTCAGAGGCCACCATTCAGGGTTGGCAGGCGTTGAACAAGTTTCGCCGCGAGTGGGAGCTGCCGGACATTCCAATGCCAGCATTTAACCAATATCTGGACGAAGAACGCTTGATTCAAGCAGTCTCGTCACAACTGGAATTGATCGAACTAAACAATTTCTCTAGCACCTATTACGTGGGGACGCGTGTTTTGAAGCCGTTGTTGTCCCAGGCATCGGGGGGAAACGTCGATCCAACTAAACCCGAAATGGAATGGAACCGCTGGTGGGGCATGTTGCCAGCTTGGGGCGACTATGGGACCCAGAAGCTGTTTGTCTTTCGCAAGAAGTGAAATATCAAATTCCTTTCCACCACTCCTCGGTCAATCTGATTGTGGGTTGACGATCCGCCCTGTCCAAGACGGCAGCATGCTACTAATCCAAGTGCAGTTAGAGAACGAGCCGATTCGTTGCGCCGCGGAGGTTTTGAACAGTATAGTATACACGGTTGGACGTTGAGCAATGCCTACTTCGGTATGTTTCTGAGATATGACCAAATGTTGTGGATGGCAGGGCTGAGAAGTAAGCTTGGGGAGCAGGTTCAGGCAGCTTTCTCGGCGACGCCGTCGATGAAACGGATGGAAGAAACAAACCTACAACACGCTGGTCCCGTGACCGACCTTCCCGCGCGAGGCGATGCGCCTGTGGCAGAGCCGCAAGCAGACGGCCGATCGACGGCACCACCGCGGCAACATTGATAAGGGTTTTTGTGGCCCATTTGCCTTTGAGCGTTGAGGCCACAATCAGTCAAAAAGAGCAGCAACGTGCAGACTGAACAACACAGCGAATCTTGCCCAAAATCCGCAACGCAGTTGCTGCTGTTGTTGTTGTGCACCAGCACGTTGGTCACGCTATTCGGCAGTATATTGAGCCAAAGTGCCGTGGCGACGATCGCGGCTTCCAAGGTCTACGGCGTCGTGCTGGTGTTGATACTATCCGCTTCTCTCTTGTGGCGTGCCACCAAGTCCCTCGAAGTAAGCATTCTGGTTCTCACGGCGTACCTGGGGTTGGTTCTGTGGTTGAGGAGTGGCTGGCTTCTTGTCCCACTAGTGATCGCAGCGACTGCATTCCTTGCATCGGTGGGTGTACGCGGTATCCCCCGATTTCTTCGTGGGTCAGGGCTGTGGATCAGATCCGGGATCGCCGCAGGGTTAGTCCTCTCAGTGACGCACTATGGCGACTTCCTGATCATCGAGAAGTTGAGGCAGGGCAACATTCCTCAGGACACCCTCTTCCACGCCAGCATCGCTTCGATGATCAAGACTTACGGTGTTGTGTCCACAGGATTGCACGGAGTCGTGGAATTGCCGTATCACGTTCTGTCGCATCGGCTGTTCGCGACGCTGTCGATCCTTTCCGGGGTGCACGTGTTAGAGACCTACGGCATCCTCCAAATCATATTCCTCTGTCCGTTGTTGATCGCTGCTATCACCTGGTGTACATTCAAATTGTCTCATGCTGAATCCGGAGAGGACGTCAACCAGTGCTGGTTAATCGTCTGTGCTGTATTGATATTACTCAAGGTGTTGCCACTTGAGCGGGGGGCGTTTGGGGATTCCTATTTCGTCTCCGAGTCGTATACGCTGTCGCTTGTTTTTTTGATGCTGGCTTTGCCTGTTGTTGTGTCTCCCAGGACAGAACTGGGCGCTGCTATAATAGCAGGTGCATTGATCTTACTGGCGGGTTTATCGAAGGGTAGCGTTGGCATTTTCGGATTGAGCCTGCTGTGGGTCAGGACGGTATGGTGTCCCGGATTCATCGGCCGCGGCCGGATTGCGGCGGTGGCGGTCGTGACAACTGCAGCGTTCGTTTGCCTAATGTTTGCACCGGCGCAGCAGGCCTCCATGGGGACGTCGTTCAATCCGTTTTACGTAGCCCAGGTGCATAGTGTCTGGGGGGCGGAACTGCGGGATGCCTTGGAAGGGTTGGCCGTTGGGCGTGTTCTCGAAGTCACTATCTTGATCAAGGCGCTGGTCGCCATTAGCTTATTTCTTATCTCTAACTACATCCTGTCTTTGACGGTCGTGTTGCGACGCTTTCTGGTTGGAGGCGCAAAAGCCGTCATCACTGAACCTGATTCGCTGTACAGTCTTGCCGCCGTTGGGGTCAGTGCACCCGCGCTGTTGTTCCAATTTGTCGGTGGCACATGGTACTTCATCAATCCGACGATGTTTGTCGCGCTTCCGTTCGTAGCGATTGGCCTGTGCGCGCGCCTTCGCCGTATGTCCGCACTTGTGTCGGCGAGCCTTGTGGCAGCGGCTGTTCTGGGCGTCACTACTTCGCTGGTCGGCGGTTACAATGAGCGTACTGGCGTATTTCGTAAGAGCCACAAGAGCTTGCATGAAGAATGGATAGATGTAACTGACAACACGAGGCTCTTGTTGGAGTTGCGCGACAAATATACGAATCGCTCGGTGGTGTTTGAACGCGGCGAGGCGTTCCCCAAGCCGAACTCAAAGTCAAAGTGGCACTACGCCCAAGTGCCGTTTCTGTATCCTGCGGTGACCGAGCGGGCATGGATTGGGGTCATCGATCTCGGTTCAGATCGTAAGTACGAGTATTACGGATATCAGCAGTATCTGCCACCGCCGTTCCACCATCTCGTGCCACCTGTCATTCCTCCAAACGCCCAGATCGTTCGCATCTCGGGCCCGTAGTGATCATAAGGAATCTATAGGCATGAGTCACGAAGCGCAGTTCAGCCAAGAACAAGGTATCTTTGTTCCACGTCGACGACCCCGTCATCGAAACGATGAGTATGACGAGCACGGATTCGAAGTGCTCATCCGGATGCAGCGTGACCACTTTTGGTACCGCGGTCGCCACAAACTCTTACTGAACGTTTTGAAGAAAGAGATCTCCCAGTGCGTTGGTGAGGCAAACGACCTGCATGCGATTGATATGGGAGGAGGATGTGGCGGATGGCTCGAATACCTACATGCTCACGACGCGGGCATGTTTCAGCAACTCGCCCTAGGCGATAGCTCCATGCGAGCCTTGTCTCTGGCTGGAACGGTGGTTGGCTCCTTCGCCACACGTTACCAGATCGATCTACTTGACCTCCCCTGGCTCGAAGAATGGGACATTGTCTTTCTTCTCGACGTTCTTGAACACATCCCGGATCATATAGAAGTTCTTCGGCAGATATTTAGAAGCATGCGACCAGGAGGACTGCTGTTCGTGACAACGCCAGCGCTAAAGTTTTTCTGGACGTATAACGACGAACTGGTGCACCACCAAAGACGCTATTGCCGGCAAGATTTTCGCATCTTGGCTGAGCGTGCCGGCCTTGAACTTCTGCGGACTGACTATTTCATGTTCTTTCTCAGCCCCGCCCTATTATTGAGCCGTATCCTATTTCGGCCACCTACATCGGCCACGCCCGAACAACGCCGAGAGCATCAGGCGCGAAGGCACCGAATCCCAGCGCAACCGATGAACAGACTTCTTGCGAGTGTCTTCTCGATTGAAGCATCTATGGTGAATTCCGTCTGTTTCCCGTGGGGAACCTCGATTCTCGCGGTGTTCAGGCGATGAACCATCCGCGCATCGCTGGGCCAAAGAGATTCCTTACTACCCGACACTACGCTTCGTTGACACTGCACGTTATACTACGCCAAGGCATCACTTGCCCAGCAACGAATCCTAACGGCACCCGAGCCCCTTGCGCAGCCGGATGGCCGGCTGCCTACATCCTGAAAAACCGAAGCTAACCACTATGACGACTCCTCTCTATGGCGTATATGGTGCAAGCGGTTGCGGACGAAGCGTCTTGCCCCTTGTGCGCGAGCAATTGCTAGAGCAAGGTGCCTTGGCGGAACGATTGGTGTTTGTCGATGACAATCCAACCGCGCCGTCCGTCAATGGTCATCGTGTGCTGGATTATGCCGCCTTCCTTCGCGAGTCGGCGACAGGGCGTTTCGTGGTGCTGGCAATTGCCGATGGTTCTACGCGCGAACGGCTGGCGCAACGCTGCGCCGGGGATGGCATTGCTTTTTTTGAGGCGCGCGCGAGCAACGTGGTTATTATGGACAATGTGACCCTTGGGGAAGGCGCCATTTTGAGCCCGTTTGTCACTCTGGCCAGCAACGTTCGCATCGGTCGTCACTTCCACGCAAACATCTACTCATATGTTGAGCATGACTGTGTGATCGGAGACTTCGTGACCCTTGCGCCGGGCGCGCAGTGCAACGGGAATATCCTCATCGATGACCATGCCTATGTTGGCGCTGGCGCGATGCTACGGCAGGGTAAGCCGGGCAAGCCGCTGGTAATCGGTCGGGGCGCCACCGTAGGAATGGGAGCGGTCGTCACTAAGGATGTGCTGCCCGGCGTTACCGTTGTCGGCAATCCGGCGCGGATCTTGACCAAGAGGTCCGAATGAATTTTAGCTCCGAAACTGAGTCAGGATACGGAACCGACGCGCCTCTGCGCAGCTAAACAGCCGAATTCTCGATAGCTCCTGTGACTTCACCACGCATCTATCTTTCGGCACCGCATATGGGCGGTGAGGAACTGGCGCTCGTACAAGAGGCGTTCGCGTCCAATTGGATCGCCCCACAGGGACCACACGTAGAGGCATTCGAACGCGAATTCGCCTTGCGGGCCGGATGCGCGCACGCCGCCGCGCTTTCATCAGGCACGGCGGCCCTGCATCTGGCGATGCGGTGGCTCGACCTGCGAGCCGGCGACGAGGTCATCGGTTCGTCTTTGACGTTTTCCGCCAGTGTCAATCCCATACTTTACGAGCGAGCGGTACCGGTGTTCGTCGATAGCGACGCGAAGTCTTGGAACATGGATCCGGCGCTGCTGGCGGAGGCCGTTAAAGACAGGATTAGACCCGACAGAAGGCCGAGGGCAGTCGTGCTGGTACACCTCTACGGGCAAAGCGCCGATATCGATCCGATCATGAGAATCTGCGCCGAAAATGAAATCCCATTGATCGAAGATGCTGCCGAGGCCCTTGGTGCAACTTACAAGGGGGGGGTGCCCGGGTCTTTCGGGCTCTGTGGCATCCATTCGTTCAATGGGAACAAGATTATTACAACCTCGGGTGGAGGTATGCTGGTGTCGCAGGACAAGGCGCTGATCGACAAAGCGCGATTCTGGGCGACGCAGTCACGGGATCCGGCGCCGCACTACCAGCATTCGGAAATCGGCTTCAACTATCGTCTAAGCAATATTCTCGCCGCCATCGGCCGTGGTCAACTCCGACTGTTGTCGGAGCGTGTGGAGGCGCGGCGGCGCAATTTCGAGTATTACCAAAAGGCGTTGAGTGGCCTGCCCGGCCTTGCTTTCATGCCCGAGGCCGATTACGGCCGGTGCACGCGCTGGCTGACTTGTATCACTATCGACCCTGAAGCGGCAGGCATAGACCGTGAAAAAGTCCGCCTGGCCATGACGGAGGAGAATATTGAGGCACGTCCCGTGTGGAAGCCAATGCATCTCCAGCCACTCTTCAGACATTGTGTGTGCTACGGCGGTGCGGTGGCAGAACGGCTGTTTGCCCACGGTCTGTGCCTGCCGTCAGGTTCGAACCTGACCACGACCGACCTGGATCGCGTCATTGAGGTGATCCGCCTGGTTTATAAGAGTCGCTGACATGCGCAGTCTAGCTCTCAAGCGGACGTTCGATCTGGCAGCGGTCATCTTGACCGTGCCGCTGTGGGTACCCGTCCTTATTGTCATCGCCTTGCTGGTGCGGCTGAAACTGGGCGCCCCGATTTTGTTTCGCCAAAAACGGCCGGGCCATCGCGGAGAGATCTTTGAGCTGATCAAGTTCCGCACCATGACCGACCGGCGGGATGCGGCAGGACGCCTGTTGCCCGATGCGGAGCGGCTGACGCCCTTCGGCCGGTGGCTGCGGTCGACTTCGCTGGATGAACTGTCGGAGCTGATCAACGTGCTGCGTGGCGAAATGAGCTTGGTGGGGCCGCGGCCACTGCTCGTGGAGTATCTCGGCCGCTACACCTCCGAACAATTGCGACGGCATGAGGTGCCGCCGGGTCTCACGGGTTGGTGCCAAGTCAACGGGCGCAATGCACTGACATGGGAGCAGAAATTTGCTCTCGACGTGTGGTATGTAGAACACCACAGCTTCTGGCTCGATCTTAAGATACTCCTCCTAACAGTTGGGCAGGTGTTTGCCCGGCGGGGTATCTCAGCGCTAGACCACTCCACGATGCCGGAGTTCAGGCCGCCTGCAGCGGGGGCAAAAGTGAAGGTGAAAGTGGAAGAAGGGAGTGGGGCCGAGGAGGGGCGACAGGACCACGGAACTACGGGACCACGAGACTAAGTCACGCCATGGTCGATGATCTCGTGGTCTGTAGTCTGTGATTTCTCCGCGCAGTGAGGGAGGCGCGGGGCGTAGCTATGCGTTGATGAGCGGATGCAGGTATGTTTCCGACTCGACCTGGGCATTCAGCACGTGTAGGTCTTCCAATTCACTCGAAATTCGGCATTTGGCCGAGTCTCTTCGGCACGCATGAGCAACATGGGTAACGGCAGCAACGATAGCGGTCCGCCTTTCGCGGTCACGAAGGACGGCAGTAGCCCGCCCTTTGCAGGGGCGGCGGGCCTCAGTCGCCCCCCGTTTGGCGATACAAGTGGCGTCACGAGGGGCCTGATCTTGGTCGTCATTTATAGCGGGACTATCCTCGCGGCACGCTGGCTGGCGTACCTGATCCGGTTCGAATTTCACCCGCCCATCGAGCAACAGACGCTTTTCTGGCGGACGCTGCAATGGTCGCTGCCGATTGAATTGCTCTCACTCCTGCTGTTCGGCCAGTTTCGCAGCCTGCTGAGCTACTTCAGCCTGCCGGATGCCCGGCGCATCGTGCTGGCCTGCGCCTCGGCGAGCGTAGTTTCGCTGGGTGTTTGGTATGCCACCAAGGGGCAGCACGCCCCCCCGCGGTCGATCATCATCCTGGGCTTTCTTCTGGACACTACCGCCTTGGGCAGCGTGCGTCTTGCCTTTCGGATGCTGCGGGAACGGCAGGGAGGAAATGGGAAAGCCGGCAAGGCTCCCCGTCGGATCGTGATCGTGGGCGCGGGCGATGTCGGGGCCAACCTGGCCAAGGAGATGAAACTGCGACGTGATTTGTACATGCGGCCGATCGCCTTTTTCGACGACGACCACAGCAAATGGAATACCTATGTTCATGGCGTGCCCGTGGTCGGACGCCCGGAACTGCTGGCGGAGGGAAAAATCCACGCGGACGAGGCGGTCATTGCCATGCCCAGTGCTTCCGGACGACGCATTCGCGAGGTGGTGCAGGTGTTCAATGAGGCGCGCATCCGGTTCGAAACCGTTCCGTCCATGGAGCAAATGGTGAACGGCGCGGTACAGGTTTCACAGATTCGTCCGGTGCAGATCGAAGACCTGCTGGGACGCGAACGCATCAACCTCGAGACGGAGCGCATTCGGGACCTCGTTCAGGGGAAAGTCGTGATGGTGACCGGGGCAGGCGGCAGCATCGGCGGCGAGCTGTGCCGGCAGATCGCGGGGTATCATCCCCTGCGCCTGCTGCTCGTGGAGCGTTGCGAGGTGCAGATGTTCCAGATCGAGCAGGAATTACTCGACTTAGGCTATGGCTCCCTAATCGTGCCGCTCGTCGCCGACATTCTCGACGGGGAACACATGTCTGGCATCTTCGAGCGCTTCCGCCCGCAATTGGTATTTCATGCCGCCGCCCACAAACACGTGCCCATGATGGAGCACCAGCCGTTTGAGGCGTTCCGGAACAATACCATCGGGACCAAGAATCTCGCCAAACTTGCCGTGAGATTTGGCGTCGAACGCTTCGTCCTCATCTCGACCGACAAGGCTATCAATCCCACGAATGTCATGGGCGCGACCAAGCGGCTGGCCGAGCTCTATCTGCAGGCGATCCAGCGGAGTCAAATGGGCAAGGGGCAAGGGGCAAGGGGCGAAGGGCAAATGCCAGAAGCCAGAGGTCATCCTCCTTCGCACGAGGCTACGGAGGACAGGGGAGCAAGTGTAGGGCCGGACCTTGGCCTGCCCGCCGTAGCCTCTGGCGAAGGCTGGGTGTCCGTGCCGAGTGAGAAAGGGAATGAGGGAGTGAGGAGAGAGCCAGGCTACGGAGTCTCCGACAGGCGGACCGACGGAGCTACTGAGCGACAGAACGACGGAGCAACAGTGAGCGAAGGGCCGTTATCGGGAACCAGAGGCCAGAGGACAGGGGTCGGCAACCCAGAACTAAGCACCCAGAACTCTGAACCCTTGTTCGCGGCTTCGACGCGAACGAAGTTCATGGCCGTGCGGTTCGGCAATGTGCTGGGCTCCTCCGGCAGCGTGATTCCCACCTTTCAAAAGCAGATCGCCGCGGGCGGGCCGGTAACCGTCACGCATCCGGAGGTCACGCGCTATTTCATGACGATCCAGGAGGCCGTGGGACTGGTGCTCCAAAGCGCAACGCAGGGCCAGGGCGGGGAGATTTTCGTCCTCGACATGGGCAAACTGGTGAAAGTCGTCGATGTGGCCCGGCAGTTGATCGAATTGAGCGGCTTGAAACCGGAGATTGACATTGAGATCAAATTCATCGGCCTGCGGCCGGGCGAGAAGCTCTTCGAGGAAACCCGCCATAACACCGAGAACATGGTGGCGACCGATCATCCCAAGATCATGCGTTTTACGGGTGAGCCGCTGCCCCTCGAGTCCCTTCGGCACGGGCTTCTCAATATTCACGAAAAGGCGGCGAGCATGGATGCGAACCAGGTCAAATTGGAGATCCAGAAGCTCGTGCCCGAATACAAGCCGTATCTGACGAGCGTCTGAGGGGGAGATAGCCGCAAAAAGGCGCAAGAACGCGCAAAATTGGTGGTGCTTTTGGCGGAAGGAAAAGCGGAAGGTGAGGCTGAAAAGCGGAAGGTGAAAAGCGAAAGGCGGAGTAACCCGCCGTAGGTGTGCCCGTTGCCAGCGGCGCAGTAGCGCCGATAGCGCGTAGCGCCAATTCAAGATTGAAGAAGGAAGATGGAAGAGGTGGTTCGACGCGCCTCACCACGCGGAGGAATGACAGAACTGCGGAATGGTGGCGGGGTAGGAGCCAAGATCTTGGAACTTGGAACTTGAAACTTGGGCCTTGAAACCTGGGACTTAAAACTTGCCCCGGGCGGGCGGAGCTACGGCGGGCTAGGGCGACCGGATCGGTTTACAACCCGAGGTCGCTCTTGGCTTGATCCCAAGGAATGCCCGGTTTTCCCGCGTTGCGGGCGATGGCGCGCTTGCGCCGATTTAAAATGGAAGAAGAAAGATTTAAGACGGGGTGCCTCGCCTGCGTTTCCCGATGATTTCCTGCATGGGAGTGAAGCGCTCATAGACCGTGGCGCGCACGTCGATGAATTCGCAGGAGATTTCTCCGTTCCGCAGATAGCGGTAAACGACGCGAAACTTGCCCACGCGCAGCCGGTAGAAACCTTCCAAGTCGTCCTCCAACGGCATGGTGTCCGCCGGTGCGCCCGCTGCCAGCGCCCGGAACGCGGCTTTGACCGCCCGGCGTTGGACGGGGTGCAGCCGGCGCACGTAGTGGAGGATTTGATCGGCCACTTTCATCAGCCGGGCAGGGCATCGAGCGGGTGATATTTAACCTTGCCCGCGTGCAGCCGCCGCCACTGGCGCTGAAAGCCGGGACTGGCGAGCAACTCCATGGTCTCGAGCAGGGCCTCCCATTTCTCCTTGGAAACCACGTAGGCAACGGCCTCGTCGTGCCGGGTGATCGTTGCCACGCCGCGGCGTTGCGCCGTGCGCACCAGTGCCGGAAACTGGCTCTGGCCCTTGGAAACGGAATACGTAGTTTTCATGAAGAATCTACTAGTTGCGGTCGGCGCGAAGTCAAGGGAACGGTGCGCGCGTGCGCCGATAGCGCGTAGCGCGCGTGCGCCGACGCAAGATGGAAGAGGAAAGATTTAAGACAGGGGATGGAGCGGCGGAGCTACGGAACAGCGGAGCGGCGGCGCAGTGGCGCCGACGCAAGATCGAAGAGGAAAGATTTAAGACGGCGAGGCCGGAGCCGAGACCTTGAACCCTGGAACTCGGGACTTGGAACTTGAGAATTGGAACTTGGAACTTGAGAATTGGAACTTGGAACTTGAATCTTGAAACTTGCCCCGAGCGGGCGGTCCGGCGGGGCGCACGTGCCGATTCAAAAGGGAAGAGGGCTCTATCTTCGCTCCCCTGGAGCTTCCGCCTTCGTTGTAAAACTTCGGCGCGACTAAACGGCGAGGCGCCTTCGGCGAAGTGGTTCGACGCAGCTCACCACAGGTGGCGGGAGCTACAGAACTGCGGAGCTGCGGCGGGTAGGAGCCAAGATCTTGGAACTTGGAACTTGAGAATTGGAACTTGCCCCGGAGGGGCGGAGCTTCCGCCTTCGTTGTAAAACTTCGGCGCGACCAGACGACGCGGCGCCTGCGGCGAAGTGGTTCGACTTAGCTCACCACAGGGAGGAACGACAGAACTACAGAACTGCGGAACTACAGCGGGTAGCAGCAGCAGCGGAACTACAGAACTGCGGAACTACGGCGCGTTAGAGGCCAAGATCTCGGGACTTGGGACTTGAAACTTGCCCCGAGCGGGCGAAGCCCAGGTTCAATCCTTCGCGCTTTGCAACGACGGCAGTTCGAGTCCAAGGCGCGTCGCCTCGGTTTGCAGCCACAACCGGTCCAGATCCGAACCCAGCGCCGCCAGTATCGCGCGCACATCGCGCAGGTGCTTCTCGCCGCCCCCTTCGCGATGGAACAGAAGTTTGTGCAGGATCACCACCTCGGGCGCCGCCACCCAAACCTGGCGCCCGCCAACCGGGAGCGCGCGGCGCCTCGCAAACCAAGCCTGCTGTTCTGCCGGCAGCGGATAAAGATCCGCCTTGGCCATCGACTCGAGGGCGATCACGTTGAGATGCGCGCCGTGTTGGCGCGCCATCTCGGCCAGCAGCACCTCCTCGGGGGGAACATAAAACCGGTCGGAGGGAAACGCGGCCAGCAGCCGGCGTACACCCGCGGCATCGACTTGGATGACGATGTCGAGATCGTTGGTCGCGCGCGGTTCGCCATAGATGGAGGCAGCCACGGAGCCGACCAGCGCATACGGAATCTCGCAGCGCTCCAGCGGATCGATGAATTGAAACAGCCAGTCCCACATGGGCGGTCGACCGGCCGGTCAGTCGCGGGAGGTCAGCCACCAGCGGCGAAGCTCGGTTTTTCGGCGCTCCGGCGACCACGCCGGCCGGTCGGCGGCCAGCTGGGCTTCCTTGAGACCGATCAAGAGGGTGTTCAGCCTCGCCACGGCGGCCAGCTTGGCTTCCGGTGTGGCTGTGCGATATAGCGCCAGCAAGCGCGGCTCGATCGGATCTTCCACGCGCAGGCGGCTTGAGTTCATCAACGGGAGCAAGTAACCGCGCGCTGCGACAGGGTCAAGCGAGGGCGGAGGCGGAAACGGATCGGCAGAGCTGCGGAACGGCGGAGCTACGGCGGGGTAGGGCGCGGTGGCGCGCGTGCGCCGATAGCGCGTAGCGCCTATTCAAGATTGAAGAAGGAAGATGGAAGACGGCAGGGTAGGAGCCAAGATCTCGGGACTTGGAACTTGAGAATTGGAACTTGCCCCGGAGGGGCGGAGCTTCCGCCTTCGTTGTAAAACTTCGGCGCGACTAAACGGCGGGTAGGGTGCGGTAGCGCCGATGGCGCTTACGCCGACGCAAGAGCGAAGATGGAAGGGCGCGGTGGCGCCGATAGCGCGTAGCGCCTATTCAAGATTGAAGAAGGAAGATGGAAGAGGTGGTTCGACGCAGCTCACCACGCGGGGGGACGACAGAACTGCAGAGCTATGGCGGAGCGCGGGCTGAGACCTTGAGACCTGGAACTTGAGACTTGCCGCCGGGCCCTCGACCGGCGGCCTCAGAAGTTGAGGCGCTCCTTTTCGACGACCAGCGGCCGCTTCGTCACCTTCGTGAGGATGGCGCCGAGGTATTCGCCGATGATGCCGATGAAAAAGAGTTGCACCGAGCCGAGGAAGAACAGGCCGATCACCACCGGCGCAATGCCGAGGGCGAAACGCTGCCAGAAGATCAGCTTGTAGAGCAGGTAGACGAAGCCGATCCCGAACGACAGCAGCGACGCGGCGAAACCCGCCATCGCCGCCAGGCGCAGCGGCACCTTGGAGTGGCTGGTGATGCCTAGCATCGCCAGGTCATAGAGCGTGTAGAAATTGTTTTTGGTGAGGCCGCGCTGCCGTTGCGGCTGGTGATAAGGCACGCGCGCCACCGGGAAACCCAGCTCACTGATGAGCCCCCGCACGTAGGGATACGGGTCGTCGAGCGCGCGAAACGCCTCGATCACTTTCCGGTCGTACAGGCCAAAGCCGGTGACGTTTTCGAGCAGTTCCACCTCGGCGAGCCGGTTGACGAGAAGGTAGTAGCCGCGGCGCAGGGTGAAGACCCACGACGGTTCCCCGCTGTTGCTCTTTTCGCCCACCACCACCGGATAACCCTCCCGCCATTTCCGGACGAACTCGGGGATGAGGTCGGGCGGGTCCTGCAAGTCCGCCGCCATCACGATCACGGCGTCGCCCCGCGCCTGCAGGAGCCCGTGGAAAGGCGACCGCACGTGACCGAAGTTGCGCTGGTTGAGGATGACCTTCACCCGCGGATCCTCCGCCGCGAGCCGGCGCAGCTCGTCCTGCGTGCCGTCCGTCGACGCGTTGTCGATGAACAGGTGTTCCCAATCAAGTCCGCCCTTCGAGCCCGATGCGCCCTTTTCACCTCCACTCCCTGTCCTGCGTAGCCTTGGCAAAGTAGGATCACTTTCACTCTCACTTTCACTCGCATACGCCGCCATTACGGCGGCGATGCGCTCATGCAAACCGCGCACGTTCTCGCGTTCGTTGCGGCAGGGGGTGAGGATGGTGATCAAGCCCGGGGATGGATTCATGGGATCTCAGGTCTGAGGGTGGCACTCCGCTGGCGCCCGGACAAGCCTGGAACCGAGGAGCGACGGAACTACGGAGCTACAGAACGACAGAGCTGCGGAGCGACAGAACGGCGGAACTACGGAGCTGCGGCTTTGCCGGTTCGTGGCGGCCCGCCTTCGCTCTGTTGGCTCAGCTACGGCGAGGCAAGGGAGTGAGGGCGGGGACTGCAGAGCTGCAGAGCTACGGAACGGCACAGCGTCGAGCGAGATGGCGGTGGTAAGATGTCAGCCGGGATTCCCTGGCTCTGCTTGTCCGCCATAGCTCGAAGAGCGGCGGCGGAAATACTGAAACCTGAGCGCCGAACCCCACGCGTAGAATATCAACACCAGCAGCCCCAACCACGTGGCCGCGGAGACGGCGAGCGCCAGCTGGAGCCACGCCGGTGGACGGTAATCGATCCCGACCGTATGCGTGCCGGCGGGGAGGGCCACCGCCACCATGCCGTTGGGGGAACGCTCAACGGTGGAGTCCTTGCCGTCCACCTGTGCGCGATAGCCGGGGAATTGCATCCGAAACGTTTCCAGCAGTCCGGGTTTTTCGAGGGCAACCGTCAGATGCAACGGCGACAGAGCAGCAATCCGCAATGGCAATGCTTGCGGGTCGACCGTATGCCACCGGTAGCGGGCAAACACCGGCGGCCGGTTGGTCGTGATACTGGCGTCGGGGATGAATCGCAGGCGGATGGTTTCCGGCCGGTCGGTGGTGGTCCACAACGGAAGCCAGTGCGCCGAGAATCCCTTCGCGCCGAACGCCAGCGCCTGACCCGAGGCCGGCAGCAGGTATTGCCGGAAAAAGTGAGGCCCCTCGATCTGCAGCGTGCCGGCATACCTCTGTCCGCCAAAATCGAATTCGAGCAGGTGGCGCCGGCCCGGTTGCAGCACCAGCTCCGGGGAAAGATTCCAGATGCCCGGATTTACATCCCGCTTGGCCGTGAAGTCGCACCATGGGGGAGGGTTTGGGCGGAGGACGAAGCTGGCATTGTCCTGCATGATCACCCGTCGGCCGGTCCCGCCAAGTACGCGCAGTTCGAACCAGGGATCCATCACGCCGTTCGAAAAATACGACGGCAGCGCGAGGGAAAGACCGTAGGCATGGTTCATGAGCGGAGCGTTCTCCGGGCGCTCCTTGAGGGCGGTCTCCTGCCAGGTCGCCGTGCGCACTTGCGCGGTCGCTACCAGTTTGCCGGCTTCCCAGCCGCTCCAGAGCACGGCCAAGACGCCCAGCGCGGGAAGCAAAAAGCGGCTGCGGGCGTGCCCTGATGAAAAAGCGAGCATGCCCAAAGGCAGGGCCAATGCCGCCAGCACGGGATAGAGCCGGTGCATGGGCCAGTAGTACGTGAGCCGGGCCAGACTTTCCGGAACGGAATTCCACAGCCAGGGGGTGACGCTTGGAATCGGTAGAAGCAGGACCACCAAAACGACTGCGGCGGCAGTCAGCGGGAGCAATCGGCGGCGGCCCGGCGTCAGCGAGGCGGCGCAGCCCGCACCCAAGACCGCCCAGAGGGCGTAACCGAGCTGCAGATCGCCCAGGCTCGTTGCCGGCATCCCCACCGGAAGCAGGCTGTGCGGAAATGCTTCGCGGAGCGCCGCGACGATGCGAACGCGCTCGATGGCATAGGGGATGATGCCGGCGGAGTCGCCGCCCCGCAGGGTGGCGACGGAGGCAAAAACGCCAGCCACCAGGCCGGCGAACAGCAGCGCGCCACCGGCAACCTCCTTGCAGACCTGGCGGCTGAACCCATGCAGCACCAGCCGGACTGCCTGCACGCCGATACTGATCAGGGTCAGCCAGGCGGCCAGCGGCGCATGGGCGTACCAGGTGAGCGCAAGACCGACGACCATCATGCGCTGGGCCTTCCATCCGCCTTCGCTCGTTTCGAGCTTCCGCCTTCGTGCAACTCCGTCGAGACAAGTCGGCGCGACAGGTCCGCCTTCGCACGAAGTTTCGGCGTGACAGGCTCCGTCTTCGCGCAGGCTGAGGGCCAGTCCACAGGTCACCAGCGGCAGAAATGGCGTCGCCAGGCAGCTTGAGTAGAGATCCTGCGACGTGATGAGGCCCAGCACACCGGGGCAGGCGACGTAAAGGGCCGACAACACTGCGGCGAGATTACGCCGTGCGGGGGCGAGCCGGCACAGTGCGAAATAGGCCACATGCACCCCGCCGAGGAGGGAGACGAACACGGTCGCGTTTTGAAGGGCGAAAGTGTCGAGGCGCCGCCCGGTCAGCAGGTCCAGCAGGCCGGCGAGATGTTGATAAAAAGGCGCGGCGCGCAGGGGATAGACTGCGCCGTTGAAGGCGAACTCCGTCTGTCCCGTCCACACCGGGAAAATCCCGCCGCGCACCTGCGTGAGAAAATCCCGCAGCATGTTCGCGTACCACCAGGCGTCGCCACCGCCGATGAGGCGGCCGGTCAGAAACGGATGCGCCAGCCAGCACGCGAAGCCCGTCAGCAGGCCGAGCCGCAGAAGCTCACCCGGCCAGGTGCGAGTCGCGGTCTGGGCTGGTCCACCGGAAGCGGGAGGGAGCATGGAGCCGGAACTTTACGCAGTCTCACGCGGAGGTTCCAAGTCGCAAGTTCCAAGGCACAGGTGCCAAGTACCAACTTTCAAGTTCCAAGTTCTAGGTCCCAAGTTCTAGGTTCTCAGGTCTTGGCTGCGGCCGTTCCGTGGCTCCGTAGCTCTGACGTTCCCTAGCTCCGCCGCTCCGCCGACTTGCGGTCGGGCCGGCGGACGCGCGGATGAAGGTCATTCGCAGCCGGTGCAACTTCGGTCATGGGCGTCCTTTTCGCAAAACAGCACAAGGTCCGCTGCATTGATCTGTCCTGACTGCTTCCGGAAGACGCCAATGCCATGCGGGATTTTTGTCATGCCCCAGCAGAAATGTGTCCCTCTTTTCTCAATGCACGGATCGAGAAGTCCGAACAGGCCTCTTCCTTAAACAACTCCTGCACGGTTGCCGCTTCATCCTCGAAGCACTGATTTTAACGATCATCATGCTCGTCTGGCCCTCCTGGACCATTGGTGGGGAGATCCCGGCCAAATTCGCCCACGACTGTTTCCAGCGGCCCGAAGCCGAATTGCCCCGGCGTTGTTTGGTCACATGCTCATGAAAGACAGTTGGCTGCCTGGACTCCGGATCAGCTTCACACCACATAACGATTCTCAAGAATCTCCTTGGCTGACCATCGCGGTGCTTATTTGACTTCCGGTCCAAGCTCCCAAACCGTTTTTTATGCAGACCGCACTTATCCGCAGCGGGCAGTTCAACATTGGTCATCTTTGTAGCCGGTTTCAATGCGACCTGGGGCTGGGGGGTAAGACCGCCCTTCGCTGGCTGGGCGCGCACGAAGAGCGCGTCGACTATACCTTCAGCGATTTGGAGCGGCACAGTTCGCGTTTTGCGAATGTGTTGCAGCGCTTGGGATTCTCCCCCGGAGAAGTGTTTTTCATCTTTCTCCCCAAGGTGCCTGAGGTGTATTTCACGTTCCTTGGTGCTCTGAAGGCGCGGCTGATCACCGGTACATTGTTTTCCAATTTCGGAGAAGAAGCCCTGCTCGACCGCCTCGGTGACGCCGGGGCGAAAGTGGTCCTGACTCGCCATAGCTACCTGAAAAAACTGCTGCGCATTCGGGAGCGGCTGCCTTCGCTCCGGCACATCATTCTGGTGGATGCTAACGAGCACCAGTCCGCCGACATCCTCAGCTATGCCCAGTTGATGAAGAATGCCTCGGATGATTATGAAACCCCAGTCACTCCGCCTGAAACCCCCTCCGTGCTTCATTACACCTCCGGGTCCACCGGCAAACCCAAAGGCGCGTTGCACTGCCATCGCAGCGTTCTTCTCCAAAGCCGAACCGCGGCTGAAGTCCTGAGTTTGCAGCCGCACGATCTTTATTGGTGCACGGCGGACCACGGCTGGGTCACCGGCACCTCCTACGGCATCATTGGGCCTTGGAGCCTGGGGATTACGCAGGTGCACTTCGGGGGTGCTTATGATGCCGCGAAATGGCTCCAGATCTTGGAGCAATATCGGATCACGATCTGGTATACGGCGCCCACGGCTCTGCGAATGCTGATGCGGGAAGATCCGGCGCTGTTTGAGCGCGTTGATCTTTCCCGATTGCGTCACATTTTCAGCGTGGGTGAACCGTTGAATCCTGAGGTGATCAGCTGGGCGAGGAAGGCGCTGCGCCACGACATCTACGATACCTGGTGGCAAACCGAAACCGGCGCGATCATGATTACCAATCGACCCGGTTTAGCCATCAAGCCCGGGTCCATGGGCAAGCCGCTGGCGGGCGTTGAGGCGGCGGTGGTGGCTGACGACGGCCGAGTGCTACCCGATAATGAGCAAGGCAATCTTTGCCTGAAGCCGGGCTGGGATGCCATGTTCATTTCCTATTTTCACCACGAGGATGTCTACCGGCAGAAATTCAAACATGGCTGGTATTGGACCGGGGATACCGCCTATCGAGACCAGGACGGCTATTATTGGTTTCAAGGCCGCAGCGACGATGTGATCAACACCTCCGGACACCTCGTGAGTCCGTTTGAGGTTGAGAGCGCCCTGCTGGAAGTGCCGGGCATTGCCGAATCAGGGGTGATTGGTGCGCCCGACGAATTGCACTGGCAAAAGATCGTCGCCTTCGTTGCCTTGCATAAAGGTTATGAATGGAACAGCGATTTGGCATTAAAGGCGCGCCTGCATATCTCCAACCGGGTGTCCCCAATGGCCACTCCGCAGGAGTTCTACGTGTTGGCACACATTCCCAAGACGAAAAGCGGCAAGATCATGCGGCGGGTCTTGCGAGCGCGCTATTTGGGAACCGACGCGGGCGACGTCTCGACATTGGATATCTGAGTTGGTTCGGCACCATGACAACGATTGAAAAACTGACCACCATCTTCCGCGTCGTGTTTGATAACGACGAAATCAACCTTCGGCCGGAAATGACAGCGAACGACGTCGACGGCTGGGATTCGTTGTCCTATGTGAACCTGATCATCGCCGTGGAAAAGGGGTTTGGGATTAAATTTACGCAAAAAGAGATAATGTCTTTCAAGAATGTCGGTGATCTTTCGAGATGCATCGATAGCAAGTTCGCCGAACGTTAAATCAAATTTCGTTCTGCTTCTCGCCCCTAGGGCGTTTCAGGCTTGTTGCCAGCAAAAATTCCGCAATCTGAGGCGAGGGTTTCGAGGCAATCGCCCATGCGCCTGTTTCACTCGATTGGTGCAACGTCGACGTCTGCGAATAGTCCGATACTCATACGAGTAGGCTTCGTAAGCGTGCCTGGCTGGCTGCTTCACGGCCGGGCCGATGGGCCATTCCTGTCCGATTCCTGTCAGAAGTCGTGCCGGCGGGTTCTCATTCCTGCCAATTCCCGTCAGGGTTGTCCAAAAATCGATTGACCGAGAATAGCGTGGTTACCACTTTGGGCAGCGGCTGAAGAGACCCGTTCAATTCGACTTGGAATAGCGGAGGGCGGAAATCGAAAGGGGGCGGGAGTCACCGAACGGCAGAGCGACGGAGCCGCGCCTGCGCCGATTCAAAAGGGAATCTAGCCGCTGATGCCAGGCATGATCACATCGGAGCGCAGACGGGCCTCCCCTCGAAAACTTCCCTCCCAGATCTTGAGCCGAAATCGCCGCGCCGGAAAGCCGCGCCGGAATTTTCTTGGTTCGAGTGGAACTTATAACTCATCATCGGGCGCCGTAAAGCGCTTCGTCCCGCATGATCTTCGTCACCTACTGGTATGTCATTTTTGCGGTGCTGGCAGTCGTAATCTTCTGGGCGCTGCGGTGGCCGTGGGCGCGGCAGGGATTTCTCGCGCTGGCCTGCCTGGTGTTTCAAGCGCACTTCGCGGGACCGGCCGGCAT
>Ga0116107_1000023_pt1 | contig 143295 bp, 125 predicted proteins | sample June2015DPH_6_10_FD_88969 | JGI IMG/M metagenome (GOLD analysis project Ga0116107, IMG submission 88969) | Peatland microbial communities from SPRUCE experiment site at the Marcell Experimental Forest, Minnesota, USA - June2015DPH_6_100 | ecosystem: Environmental > Terrestrial > Soil >... | reverse complement strand
TCCGTCGACTGCGGACGCGCTTCGACAAACGCGACGACATCCACGAGGCATTCATGACCATTGGTTGTGCGATGATGTGCTGGCGTCGCCTCCATAGTTCAATAGGCCATTTTTAGAAGCTCTAAGATTAAGAGCAAGATTAAGAGTAGGACCAGCTGGTCGGGTCTTTGGACGGGTTTCGGGTTTGACCGGATTTGTGTCCTTTTTTCCGGTCGGCAAGGTACATTCAATTCAGAACACTACCTTATGAGCGACGCCGAGCTTCTCCACGATTATCTCGCAACCGGCTCCGGGCCGGCTTTCGCCGAGTTGGTCCAGCGCCACATCAATCTGGTCTATTCCGCCGCCCGCCGCCAGGTGCGCGACACTCACATGGCCGAGGACGTTACCCAGGCCGTCTTCATTATTCTGGCCCGCAAGGCGGCGGGCATTCGCCATCCGGCCATGCTAGGCGCATGGCTGGTCAAGACCACTCGACGGACGTCGTGCAATGCCATTCGCTTGGAGCGTTGCCGGCGCCGTCACGAACTAGAGGCCGCGACCATGAAGAGCGCACAAGAGCAAACCGGCGCGGAGCCGACCGCCGCGCGCATTGAAGGTGTCCTTGATGAATTCCTTTCGCGGCTTGGGGAACGGGACCGCGGCGCCATAGTCCTTCGATATTTGCAGGACAAAAGCGTGAACGATGTCGCCCTGGCTTTGCATATTTCTCCACCGGCGGCGCAAAAACGCATCGCCCGCGCTCTGTCCCGCTTTAAAAACCTGCTAGAGCGTCACGGCATCGTCACCGCCGCAGCGGCGCTGGAACAAGGTCTCTGCTCCCAGGTTCTATACGCCGCACCGCCGGGTCTGGCGCTACTGGCCAGTTCCGGCACGATCGGGAAAGCCGCCGGCGGCGCGGGGCCGCTACTGGCCCGCTGCACGATCAAGACCCTCTTCTGGGCGAAGGTTCAAGCAGTCATCCTGGGATTCGCCGCCTCGGGGGCTGTGGTCGCGACGGCGGCGGCCGTCGCCGTCAATTCAGTGCCCGCAGTGCCCGATACTGGCGCCCCGGCCGCCGGCATGGCTGTCAACAATCCGTCGACTCCGGCAACCGTTCCCGCGACAGCTCCCACCCGCATCTTAAAGTCCCTTGAATTTCCGGTCGTTCATTTGCCCAATGATGCTTTCCGGGGCACAGGTCCGGCAGATGCATATCTCAATGAACTCGATCCCCACACTTTGCGCACGCCCGCTTCCAAACCGGCTGGGCATATCAAGTCACTGATTCCCAACATTCCCAGGAACGGCAAATATGATTTCTGGACTAACCCCGGCAGGATGATCGCGACGCGAACGTTTGCCAGTCCGCTGAATAAATTTCGCGGAAGGCGAATTCGCATCTCCGGCTGGATCAAGACCAACGACGTCCGCGAGTGCGCCGGATTGGAGATGCACGCCTATGGCGCTGGTGGTGAAATACGCGCGATCGACGCAATGGTATGCGCGCGTCCCATCCACGGCACCACCGACTGGCGGGAATATCAGATCGTTCAGGACATTCCCCAGGACGCCACAAAGATCCTTCTGGGCGCGATCTTATTCTGCTCCGGGGAAATCTGGACGGACGATTTCCGGGTTGAGGTCGTCGGAAGCGACGTTCCGCTGACGGACGATCAATACTGGCAGATTTACAGTCCAATAGCCCAGCGATACACCGCCGCGCCCGATCCCGCCGTGCAACACGACGGTCACGCCACGACTTGCTTCCAATCCGGGACCGCCCCCCGCGGTGGATGGGCTAGCTATCAACATGTCGAACTGCACCCCGATGCAAAATTCCTCGGCCATCGGATTCGCGTGACCGCCTGGATGAAATCCAGCGGCGTCACCGGCGGGTCCGGCTTTGCGATCGACACTTTCGGACCTTGGGACCTAGTGCTCACCAACGAAGGCCAGCGCGGACATCGTCCGATCGTCGGCACAAGTGATTGGCAACAGTACAGCGCCGTCGCCGACGTTCCGCCGGAAACCACATCGATCCAATGGGGTCTGACGATGAACGGGCGCGGGAAGATCTGGATCGACCTGGACAGCGTTCAAGTCGATCTGCCCGACGAGACTCCCAATCCTTAACTTGCGTGCTTGTCCGACCCTGATGCCGCCGGTATCGTCTGTGCCTCCTTCTCGGAGGCCACATGCCCATTCGCGTTACCGTTTGGCACGAATTCAGACACGAAAAACTGAACCCCAAAGTCGCTGCGATCTATCCCCACGGGATGCACGAGGCGATCGCCTCGCACCTGCGTAAAAGCACGGATTTGCAGGTTCGCACGGCGACGCTCGAACAACCCGAACACGGGCTGAGCGAGGAAGTCCTCAATAGCACGGATGTGCTCACCTGGTGGGGGCATCACGCCCACCGCGAGGTGCAGGATGATATCGTGGAGCGCGTGCATAAGCGCGTTCTGGCCGGCATGGGGTTGCTGGCGCTGCACAGCGCCCATTACTCCAAAATTTTCCGCAAGCTGATGGGGACGAGCTGCGAGCTCAAATGGCGCGAGGAGGAAAATGAGCGCGAAATCATGTGGGTGACGCGCCCCGGTCACCCCGTGGTGCGGGGGATCGACGATCACTTCATCATTCCGCGAGAGGAAATGTACGGCGAGTTTTTCGACATCCCCGAGCCCGATTGCGTCTTTCTGATCAGCAGTTTTAGCGGTGGGGAAGTGTTCCGCAGCGGCTGCACGTGGACGCGCGGGGCGGGAAAGATCGTCTATTTCCGCCCCGGCCACGAGGCATTCCCGACCTATTACGATCCCAACGTGCTGAGGGTGATCGAAAACGCCGTGCGCTTCCTGGCTCCCGCCGGCCCCGCCCCGCAGGCGTTTGGCAACCGGAAACTGGGGTGGATGGACGGGAAATAAGCCGGCATCCCCCGGCAAGAACGTTGTGCCTTGCCACGCCCTTAACGCAACCTATACTTGCCGGTCCACAGCGACAGGAGCGCCATCATCATGCCTTACAACACGGGTGACATCAGGAATGTTTTGCTGGTCGGTCATGGCGGCAGCGGCAAGAGCACGCTGGCCGATTCCATGCTCTACGCCAGCGGAGCGATTAAACACAAGGCCTCCGTGACCGACGGCAACAGCGTCAGCGATTTTGAAAAGGAAGAAAAGGAACACGGCCATTCCATCTATGCCGCGATGCTACACCTGGACCACCTGGGCAAGCGGATCAACCTGATCGACTCGCCCGGCAGCCCGGACCTGATCGGCCAGGCCATCGCCTGCCTGCCGGCGGTGGAGACCGTCGCGGTGGTCATCAACGCTCAGAGCGGCATCGAAGTCGTCACCCGCCGGATGATGGAAATGGCGCGGGCGCTGGAGCTTCCGCGGGCCATCATCATCAACAAGATCGACATGCCGGATGTCGATCTGGAAAGTTTGGTCGGGCAGATCCAGACGACGTTCGGGCACGAGTGTCTGCCGATCAATCTGCCAGGCGGCGGCGGCAAGCGCGTGGTGGAATGCCTGCTGAACAAGGAGGGCGAAAGCGACATCCTGTCGGTCGCCGATGCGCACACGGCGATTTTGGACCAGATCGTCGAGCTGGATGAGACGCTGATGGAGAAGTACCTGGGCGGGGAGGAGCCGAATTACGAAGTCCTGCACGCCCCCTTCGGACGGGGCATGGACGAAGCGCACGTGGTGCCCATCCTGTTCACGGATGCCAAGAACGGCGTGGGGATCGCCGAGGTTCTGGACGCCATCGCCAAGCATTTCCCCTCGCCGGAGGAGGGCAATCCGCGGCCGTTTGTGACCTATCGCGCCGCCGCGGCGCCGGGGCAGCCGCAGGAGGAAATCCCCTTCCAGTACCACAACGATCCGTCCAAGCCGCTGCTGGCGCACGTGTTCAAGGTCACGACCGATCCGTACGTCGGCAAGCTGGCGATCTTCCGCGTGCACCAGGGCAAATGCTCGGGCCAATCACAGGTTTTCATCGGTTCGAGCAAGAAGGGGATCAAGCTCGGCCACGTGTTTCACCTGCAGGGCAAGGAGCACCGCGAGGCCCAGGAGATCATCGCCGGCGACATCGGCGCGGTGGCCAAGATCGAAGAGATTCACACCAATGACGTGCTGCATGACGATCACTCCCTGGACAGCGTGCACCTGCGTCCGCTGACGTATCCCACGCCGATGTTCGGCCTGGCCGTCACGCCCAAGGCCCGCGGGGATGAGCAGAAAATCTCCATCCAGCTCGCCAAGATTGCCGAGGAAGACGCGACCTTCCGCTGGGTCACCGACCGCCAGACTCACGAGGTGGTCATCAACGGCCTGGGCGAGCTTCACCTGCGCTTGATCCTGGAGCGCATGGCCAACCGCGGCCTGCACGTGGACACCAAGCCGCCCAAGATCGCCTATCGTGAAACGATCACCGTCAATGCCGAGGGCCACTACCGGCATAAAAAGCAGACGGGCGGCGCCGGACAATTCGGCGAGGTCTATATGCGCATCGAGCCGCTGGAACGCGGCAAGGGCTTCGAATTCGTCAACGAAGTTTTCGGCGGCGCCATCCCCGGGCAATTCATCCCCGCCGTGGAAAAGGGGGTGCGCGACCTGCTGGAGCAGGGCGTCATCGCCGGCTACCCGCTGCAGGACGTGCGCGTCTGCGTCACCGATGGCAAGCATCATCCCGTGGATTCCAAGGAGGTGGCCTTCCGCACCGCCGGCAAATACGCCTTCAAGGACGCGATCCTCAAAGCCAAGCCGGTGCTGCTCGAGCCGATCGTCAACATGGAAGTGACGGTTCCCGAGGACAAGATGGGCGCGATTACCGGCGACCTCTCCGGCAAGCGCGGGCGCATCCAAGGCACGGACGTGCTGCCCGGCGGCATGGCGCAGATCAAGGCCACGGCTCCCCTGGCCGAAGTGATGCAATACCAATCGCAGCTTAAAAGCGTCACCGGCGGGCAGGGCAGCTTCGTCATGGAACTCAGCCGTTACGAGCCGGTGCCTCCGCAGGTTCAGCAAATGATCGCCAGCCAATACAAGCCCAAGGTGGAAGAGGAATAGCAGGGGCGTTCGAGTTTGGCCGACCCGCGTGCGGCGTTTCTTGATTGGATCCGATGCGAGCGTGGATTCTCGACCAGTTTGGCGGATTGGATCATCTCCGGCTTGCCGATGCGCCCGATCCCTCGCCGGGGGCGGGCGAGGTGGTCCTGGATTTGGAATTCGCGGCGCTGAATCCGGCCGATCGATATCTGTCGCAGGGGCAGTACCCGGCCGCGCCGCCGCTGCCCCACGTGCTGGGCCGCGACGGGATCGGCACCGTCAGCGCCGTCGGGTCGGACGTGTGGCGACTGACCATCGGCCAGCGGCTTGTGGTGCTGCGCGGCGAGACGGGCGTGAGCCGCTGGGGCACCTTCGCCCAGCGCGTGGCCGTGGAAACCGACTCGCTGGTGCTCCCCCCGGAGGGCTGGACCCTCCAGCAATCCGCCGGCGCCCCGCTGGTCTATCTGACGGCCTATCAAGCGCTGACGCAGTGGGGCGATCTGGCCCCTTCGATGGTGTTGATCACCGGCGCCTCCGGCGGCGTGGGCGTCGCGGCGTTGCAGTTGGCCAAGGCCTTGGGCCATGGCGTCGTCGCTCTGTCGCGCGATCCGGACAAACGCAAGGCCCTGCTGACGCTGGGGGCCGATCACGCCCTCGACCCGACCGATCCCGCCTGGGTGGCCAAGCTGAAGGAGTCGCTTGGTCCGCGGCGCGTGGATTTGGCGATCGACAACATCGGCGGCGCCCTTTTCACGCAGGTGATCGAGACGATGGGCGGCGGCGGGCGGATCAGCGTCGTCGGCCTTCTGGGCGGGCCCGTGCCGCAGTTCAATACCGCAGCTTTGTTTTTCCGCCGTTTGAAGATCGGCGGCGTGGCGGTCGGCGCGTACACCCGTGCCGAAGCCCATGCCGCCTGGGATGCCCTCCTCGCATTGATGCAGCGCAGCGGGAGCAAGCCGCTGGTGGATCGCGTCTTTGCGTTCGACGAGCTTCCGGCGGCGTTCGACCGCCTGGCGGCAGGGCCGCTCGGCAAAGTGCTGCTTCGCATACGTTGAGTCGGGGCTTTCACTTCCGCCCCGCGTGCCTTACCCTTTTGGCGATGAGTGATCGTCCGCCGGAGCACGTGGCAACGGAGATTCCGCCATCGGCGCGGTTTGCGGTGATCGCGTCGCGATTTAATTCCGACATTGCCGCCGAGCTTTTGCGCGGCTGTGTGGATCGGCTGGCGGAGCTTGGGCTGGGCGGTGATCGCGTCGAGGTGCATCGCGTGCCGGGGGCCTTTGAGTTGCCGGTGGCCGCCCAATGGGCGGCGGGCAGCGGGCGATTCTCGGCGGTCATTTGCCTGGGCGTCGTCATTCGCGGCGAAACGCCGCATTTTGATTACGTCGCCGGCGAAGCCGCCCGCGGCATCCAGCAAGTGGCCCTCGATCATTCGCTGCCCGTGATCTTCGGCTTGCTGACCACCGATACGCCTCAGCAGGCGCGGGATCGCGTCGGCGGCAAGCACGGCCACGCCGGCAAACGCGCCGCCGACGCGGCCGTGGAAATGGTGGCGCTGGCACAAAGGATGAAAACGTGAAAAGACGTGAGGACGGGCGTCTCTTCACGTTTCACGTGCCCTGAATATGTCATCGATGCGTAAAACCCGGGAGCTGGCGATGCAGACGCTGTTCCTGTGGGACGTGCAGGGCCAGTGCGACGAGCAAAGCGCCCGCCAGGTGATGGCCGACGGCACGGAGGATGAGGCGATTCGCCGCCGCGCCGTCGAGATGGCGCAGGGCGCTTGGGACGAGCGGGAAGCGACGGATGCGTGGCTGGAACGGTTGGCGCCGCAATGGCCGCCGCGGCGCCAGCCCGGCGTGGACCGCGGCATCCTCCGTCTGGCCGTCTGGGAATTGTGCCACGCCGACACGCCGCCCAAGGTGGTCATCGACGAGGCCATCGAATTGGCCAAGGCCTTTTCCACGGAGCAGAGTCCCGCGTTCGTCAACGGCGTGTTGGACGCGGTTCTGCGAGAACGACGCGCGGCGGACCAGTCCTGTGCCCCCGAATCCGCCGCGGCCCCTAGCGAACCATCCTCATGAGCTTCTTTTCCAAGTCCCTGGACAAGCTCAAAGGCGCCTTGCGCAAGACGGCGGCGGTGCTCAACACCGACGTGCGCACCCTGTTCATCCCCGGCCGCCAAATCGACGAGCAGTTCCTGACCGAGCTGGAAGAAAAATTCCTGCAGGCGGACATGGGCGTCAACAACGTGCAGCGGATCGTGCAGGAAATTCGCCAGCGCTGGCGGCTGGGGGGCATCCGCAACGCCGCCGAGGCCGAGACGATCGTGCGGCAGCAGCTTCTGGCCGGCTGGCCCAGCCAGGACCGCGAGCTTCGCCTGGTCGCCGGGGGGCCCAGCGTCATCCTGGTCGCCGGGATCAACGGCGCCGGTAAAACCACCAGCATCGCCAAGCTCGCCTGGATGCTGAAAAACCAAATGGGCAAGAAGGTGATGGTCTGCGCCAGCGACACCTTCCGGGCGGCGGCCGTGGAGCAGCTGGCCATCTGGTCGCAGCGCATCGGCGTGGAGATCGTCAAGCACAAGAGGGGCGCTGATCCCGGCGCCGTGGCCTACGACGCTTGCGAGGCCGCCAAGGCGCGCGGGTTTGATGTCCTGATCGTCGACACCGCCGGACGCCTGCACACGCAGGAGCACCTCATGCGCGAGCTGACCAAGATCCGCGACGTGGTGGCCAAGCGCATCGACGGCGCCCCGCACGAGGTGCTCTTGGTGCTGGATGCGACGACGGGGCAAAACGCCATCCAGCAGGCCCGCTCGTTTGGCGCGGCCATCGGAATCACCGGGATTTTCCTGGCCAAGCTCGACGGCACCGCCAAGGGCGGCGCGGTCCTGGCGATCCGCGATCAACTGAACATTCCCGTGAAATTCGTCGGCCTCGGCGAGACGCCGCAGGACATCGAGACGTTCGATCCAGGGCGTTTTGTGGAGGCGCTGTTTGGCCAAAGCGCGGACGCAGTGGACGAAAAGTGATCCATGACGCAATTGACCCTCCAGCAGATGTTTGAATTGGCCGGGCAGCATCGCCGCGGCGGGCGGGCGGCCGAGGCCGAGGCGCTGTACCGGCAAATCCTGGCCCAGCAGCCGCAGCATGCCGATGCCATGCATTTGCGCGGCATCACGCTGTTTCAATTGGGCCGGGCCGGGGAAGCGCTGGAATTGATCCGCCAAGCGGTCGCGCTCAATCCCGGCAGGTCGGATTACCTGCACAATCTGGGGCTGGTGTCGGCCGCCTTGGGCAAGGCGGACGAGGCCATCGCCGCGTATCGCCAGGCCCTGGCCGCACGGCCGGATTTCCCCGAAGCGTGTTCCAGCCTGGCCAATGCCCTTCGGGCCAAAGGCGACCTGGACGGCGCTGCGGAGATGTTCCGCCGCGCGGCAACGCTGCGGCCGCAGGATCCCGAAGCGCACAACGGTCTGGGTTGCGCGCTGATGGACCAGGGGCGTAGCGAGGAAGCCGCCGCGGCCTTCCGAGCGGCGCTGGCCCTCAAACCCGACCATGCCCAGGCCCTGTACAACCTGGGCAATGCGATGGTCGCCCTGGGCCGGTTGGATGAGGCGGTCGAGTCGTTCCGAGCGGCGACGATCCTTCGTCCCGACGACGCCGACGCCCACAATAACCTGGGCATGGCCTTGAAGGAGATCGCGCAGTTGGACCAGTCCCTGGCCAGTTTCGAGCGCGGCCTGGCCGTCAGTCCCAATCAACAATCAATCGACAGCAACCGGGTTTACACGCTTTATTTCCACCCGCGTTATGACGCTGGGGCGATCTTGAAGGAGAACCTGCTGTGGAACCAGCGGCATGCGGCGGACCTGGCCGGCCAAATCCAGCCGCACCGCAATGACCGCTCGCCGCAGCGGCGCCTGCGCATCGGCTACGTCTCACCCGATTTTTTCAACCACTGTCAATCGTTTTTCACGTTTCCGCTGCTGGGCCATCACGATCACGGGCTTTTCGAGGTTTTCTGCTACGCCAGCGTCGCCCGGCCGGATGAATTCACGCAGCACCTGCGAGGCTTCGCGGGCGTGTGGCGCGATTGCCTGGGCAAATCCGACGCCGACGTCGCACAGATGATTCGCGACGATCAAATCGACGTGCTGGTGGACCTGACCATGCACATGGCCCACGGCCGGCTCCTGGTGTCTGCGCGCAAGCCGGCGCCGGTCCAGGTGGCCTGGCTGGCCTATCCCGGAACGACGGGCCTATCCGCCATCGATTACCGCCTGACCGATCCGTATCTCGATCCTCCGGGAAGCGACGCGTACTACAGTGAAAAGTCGATCCGATTGCCGGAGACGTTCTGGTGTTACGATCCCCTGACCCGTCAGCCGACCGTGAACGAATTGCCGGCTCTGCAAAACCGCTGCGTCACGTTTGGATGTTTGAATAACTTCTGCAAGATCAACCCGCCGCTATTGCAACTGTGGGCCAGGGTGCTGTCGGCCGTGCCCGATTCCAAGCTGCTGCTGTTGGTTCCGCAAGGCTCTTCGCGCCGCTGGGTGCTGCAAACGCTGGGGATCGACCCGCTGCGCGTGGATTTTGTGCCGTATCAGACGCGGCGGATGTATTTGCAGACCTACCATCGCATCGACCTGGGCTTGGATACTTTTCCGTACAACGGGCACACCAGCAGCCTGGATTCGCTGTGGATGGGCGTGCCGGTGGTGAGCTTGTGCGGACAGACGGCCGTGTCCCGCGCGGGACTGAGCCAGACGAGCAACCTGGGCGTGGCACAGGACTGGGTGGCTCAAACGCCCGATGAATTCGTCCAGTTGGCGGCGAAATGGGCCCACGATCTGCCGCGATTGGCCCAGCTGCGCTCGACTTTGCGTCCGCGGATGCAGCAATCTCCGCTGATGGATGCCGCGCGCTTTACCCGGAACATGGAAGCGGCGTATCGGCAACTCTGGAAGCAATGGTGCGACGGCCCGCGTTAAAGCGGTTTGCAGATCAGCGTACCAATAATGCGCTGATAGCCGCGGGCGGCAGCCCGCGGACATTCCGTGGTAAGTCGCTGGTTCGACCGTTGTCCGCGGGCTGCCGCCCGCGGCTATCAAGGGGCGGTGCCGCGCGATAGGCCCCATACACTGACCTGCAAACCGCTTTAGGATGGAATAGCGGCCGGCCTCATGGCGGCGACGGATGGGTGGCGCTGGGAACGGTCCAATCCGGGATCACGGCTTTACGCAGCTGGTCGAACTGTTCGTGCCACTTGGGCCCGCCGGTGCCGTCGCGCCAGATCAGATACAACACCTTCAGCGACCGGGCCACGTTCGCTTCGCTGACGGATGGATCGCCCGCCTGCGCCAGCTTGTGCATGCAATCCAGCAGCTTGTAGGTCGCTTCCCAGTACTGGGCGTTGTCTTCGCCGAGCTTCCGGTCTTGGACCAGCGGGCCCAGCGTGGCCAGGACCGTCTTGCAGTCGCCCAGCTCGTACGCGGTCAGGCCGATGCCCAGCGTCACCAGCGGATCGGGTTGGTTTTTGTCGATTCCGCTGGCCGGGTCGATGCCGGCGCGATACAGGGCGACGTTCTGCGGCGATTGAAGCTCGCGATACATCTGCATCACCGCCGCCAATTCGCGCTGACGCAGTTGCGGATCGCTCTGCAGCTTGGAGGCGGCCAGCTTGGCCTCGGCGTCGAACCGGCGATAGGTGTACGTATAGGCGCGGATCTTGGGATCGCTGCTTTCCTGGGCCCACTGCACGAGAAATCCGCTGAGCATGGCGCGGTTGTTGGCCAGTTGGGTGATGTGCTGCTGGGCGGCTTTGGCGGCGGCGGGGTTATGCGCGGCCGCTTCCGCGTCGTCCTGCGCCTTGAGCAGTTCCTTGTTCAGCACCGCCAGCAGATCGTGGACGGTCTGCGCCCCTTCGCCGCCGCCGGTCGCGTTGAGAAACTGCACCAGCGTCCGCGTGGCATCGTCGATTTGACCAAGCTGCATGTACGACTGCACCCGCAAAAACAGGGCGCCGTTGAGCAGGACCTGGGCATCGCTCAGGCCGCGCACGGAATCCTCAAAGCCATCCAGCAGTTGCAGGACGCGTTGGGGATCGTTGCCCTCGCGGCGGGTCACGTCCGCCGCCAACAGCGACGTCCGCGCCAGCGTCGAGCGCGCCCGGTCTTTCTGCGTCGGTGAGTTCGAGCTGTCGATCAATTGCTGGGCCAGGCGGTCGACGGTTTGGCCGAGCTGCTCGATTTGATCGACGCGTTGCAGCCGTTGACCGGGCGTGAGTTTGGAGTCCTCGTCGAGTTGATCTTTCAGGGCCACCATTTCGCCGTAGCGGGCGGCCAATACCTGCGCCGGTTCGTCGCTGTCGGGAACCATGCGGTAGCAGGCGACGGCTTGGTCCCACTTTCCCTGGGCCAGCAAGCTGGCGGCGTATTGCAGCGCGAACTGTTTGCGATTGAACGGCGGATTGACCGCGATGGGCAAAAAGCGGTCCTGAAGCCGCTCGATCCGTTCTTCCCAACGCCCGTGCGGGTCCACCGGCGAGGATTGACGCAGCTCCGCGATCAGTCCCTGGGCGCGGTCCAGGGCGAAATCCGCCTTGGCGGCCGGGGTGTCGCCGAATCGCTCGATGTGATCCAGAAGCGAATCAACCGCCGCCAACTTGTCACCCAGAAATTCCTGGAAAATCCCCACCAGCAGCGAAGGCTCGACGGCCTGATCGGCCGGGATGCTCCCGGCCGAGTAGCGGGCCAAAATCTCCTGCGCCGCCGCCAGGGCCGTCTTCAGCTTGCCCGGCTCGGGAACCTGTTGTGCCCCGGCGGCCAGCACCTGCTGGCGCCCCTGATCCACCAGAGCCGCCAGCGACAGGGCATCCAGCTTGCCCGGCTCGGCATCGGCTCCGATGCGCGCGGCAAGCTGCTGGTAGATGACCGCGCGCAGGCTGGGAAAATCGCGGATCAACCCGGCGAGCGCCCCAACCGCCGCGGCATTGGCCGCCTTCTTTGCCGCGCCGGGGGCGGCTTGATCGGCCCGCAGGGCCAGCAGGCGATACTGCAAGAGCCGCAGGGTCGCCGCCTGGTCCGGGTCGTCGGGGAAATTGGCCTGTTGATCGGCCGTGGCATCGCCGAGCGCCGCGGCGGCGCCGGCGGCGTCGCCGCTGTCCAGATTCACGATCACCAGTTCGCAGCGAGCTTCAAACAGCAGGCTCGCCGACGGCTCGGGAGAAATCTGGTGCTGGGCATCATGGGTCAGTGAAGCGATCAGCCGCCTGGCGACGGTGGTCTCCTCCCGGCTGCCCCAAATCGCGTGCAGCTTGGCCATGAGCAGGCGCACCTGCGGCGCAATGCCCGAATCGGCGTTATCCCATTGGGCAAAGGCGGCCAGGGCCTCGGCGATGAGTTTGGGCCGCCGCGCATCGGCCGCATCCAGGGAAAGCGCCAGCGCGTATTGCATGCGGGCTTTCTGATAGGCGGCGATGCCGGCCAGATCGTTGGTCTTCCGCCAGGCATCGCCCAGCGCGTCCTCCGGGCTGGTGATGCGATTGGCCAGGTCCGTCGCCTGGGCCGTGGCCAGCCGATTGGCCTGATCGAACACTCGCCATGCCGCATCCGCCAGCGGGCGCAGATGCGCTTTGGCCGTGTCGGTGGCGCCCCAGTATTCCAGGATGGAGCTCTGCGGATCGACCCCCTGGGCGGCCAGGATTTGGCCCTGGCGGAACAGCACTTGCGGATCGTTGAACACCTGCAAACCGCGGATCAAGTCGCCGGCCGACTGCTCCAACAGTTCCTGCCGCTGCGACGGCGACAAATTCTTTTCGTTTTGCAGCTGCAGGAGCGTGGACATCGCGCGGTCGGCGGCTTCGGCGGCGGGCGGGCCGCTGGGCTGCGAGCTGTCGGCGGCATCGCCTCGCGCCGCTGGCGCGGCCGTCCACATCATCAGCAGGATCAGCAGGCACCTGGACTTCATTGATTCACGCCAAAACCGATTTTTCGGAATCCCGCATCCTGCGCGGCCTCCATGACGGTGAGCAGGTTTTCCAGGTTGACCGAGGAAGTCGGGCTGATGATCACGCGGATGTCGTCGGCCTTGATGCCGGCGGCGATGAAATTCTGCAGTTGCGCCGCCAGGTCGCCTCGCAATTGTGCATACGCTTTGGCGGAGTCGGTGTTCTTGACCGAGGCGAAATGGCCCGCCTTGGCGATGTAGTACCGGCCTTCCTGCGACAGCTTGATGGAAAACTCGGTGGGGACGCCCAGGCTGGGCGTGGGCATGGCGCCGGCGCCTTTGACCTGCACCGGTACGTCGCTGATCAAAAAATGCTCGGCCGCGCCGAAGGTCCCGGTCATCATCAGAAAGAGCAGGATCACCATGACGATGTCCACCAGCGGGATCATGTTGGGCCCGGAGTCGTAGTGAATTTTTTTGGCGCCTTGGATTCTCATCTTTTCACTCCGGTTTCTTGGTGTTGAAGGCCAGCGATTTGACGTGCGCCAGATTGCATTCCAGCAGAACCGGGGCGAGGAACTGGTAGGTCAGGGATTTGTCGCCGCGAATGATGACCTTGAAATCGGGGTTGGGCGCCAGGCCGTAGGCCGGGTCGCCCTCGCGGTAGCGGACAAGAACGTCGCGCAGGGGCGTCATCATTTTCCCGCCGATTTCCTGGCGCAGTTTGATCTCGGCCAAGCCCTCCTTGGTCAGGGCGGTGACGATGGGCTGTGCGCCGCCCAAACCCACGGGACCATTGACCACGTTGAGCGTCAGCGTGTTGCCCAAGTCCTTGATGTCCGTGCCCAGGATGCTGGTGGGGATGTCGATGTTCTTGTCGGCGCCGGTGTTGATGCCGATCTTGGCCACGAGCATGAAGAAGATGATCAGGCACATCACCACGTCGATCAGGGGCGTGACGTTGACGTTGCCTTCTTTCACGTCGGGCATGCGATGCGTGCGCATGGGGATGCTCCTGCAAACAGTCCGCGGTGGGAATCAGCGAGCCGTGCCCGGCGCAGAGGTTTGCTTGGCGCCGCCGCCGGGGCGGGCCTCGGCCGGCTTGATCATGAGCAGCAATTCCTCGGCGATCAGGGCGCCGCGCACGGTCAAGCGGTCCACCACCGTCCGCAACACGCCGAAGGCCGCCAGGCACGGCACCGCCAGCAGCAACCCCAGCATCGTGTGGCACAGCGCCTTGGAGATGCCGCCGGCCAGGGATGCGGGGTTGGCCTGACCCTGCTGGGCGTACATGGTGCTGAACGCGTCGATCATCCCCAGCACCGTCCCCAAAAGACCCAGCAGGGGACCTAAGTTGCCGATAATGTTCAGATACTCGATCCTGCGGAATTGCTCGGCCGTCTGCTCGCCGATGGCCGTCTCCATCGCCTCTTTCATGCTGCTGAAGCTGGGGGCGCGCTTCAGGGCGGGATTGAGTGCGCGGCTGACGAAGCTTGGATCGGCTTCCGTGAAATCCAGCAGGTCCTGGAAGCGCCGCTGCTGGATCATGTCGCGGATGTGATCGGTCGTCTGCGGCGGGATCATGACCGATTCGCGGTTCTTGATGATCCCCTGAATGATCAGCGTCAGCCCCGTCACCGACAGGCTGAAGATGATCCAGAAGACAAAGTCCAGATTGCCCATGACCAGGCTGAACACGCCTGGTTTGCCCACGGTCGCTTCGCGTGCGCCCGCGGACTGCGCAAAGCTTGCATCACTGAGAATAAAAATCGTGGCGCTGATCATGACGATCAACAGCGCCAATCGCCATTTGGAGGACGCGTAACGCATAAAAGTTCCTTCTCTCACGCAGGAGAGCCTGTCCGGATGAAGCGCCACATCGGCCGGCGTCGCCCAGCCGGGGACACTGCCCTCGCAACGCTTGGCGATTTTGCGCGAAGACCGGGGACATTGCCCTCGCAACGCCTTCGCTTTGCCGATCCTGAATGACGGTCGCTTCCATAAACGATCCGGAATCGTTCCAGACTCGCCTCGGGGCCGGAGCCGATCTCACTGCCCGCCGGGCGAGCCCGATGTACTGTCGTCGCAATAGAACTTCCTGTAAATCCCCCCGTTGTCGGCGGCGATCCGACTCATGATGACTTCGAAATCCTTGTTCGTGTCCTTTTCGTCCTTGCTGCCCAAGAGCAGGATGGTGTTGATGTGAACCTTCTTGTCCCGGTTCAGATCGTTGATCTTGGCCATGACCACGCTGCCGGGCGGGTCTTGGAAGTCGCCGTCCGTGAGCAGGAAAATAAGTTGTGGCTTTTCACGGAACGCTTCCTCGAGGGCGGCGATGGGGTTGGTGTCGCCCGGGTCGGGCGAATGATCGAAGACCCCTGTGTCTCTCAGATAGTCGAAGACCCGCGTTTTGTTGCGCGGCGAGGCCATCAACATCTGTGGGGCGATGGCGTGAAACGCGCCCTCCGTCTGGGTGAAGAAAATAACGTTGAACGCCTGGATGGGAGCCAAATTGCCCACGTCGCGCTGAAGCTCTTGGCGCAGAACTATGTCCTTGACGCCGATCATCGATCCCGAGCCGTCGCAGACGTAGATGATTTTGTAGACGTTGCCGCCGTGGCCGAAGATTTTGCTCTTGGGTCCGGCGCCGCCGCCTCCGCCGCGCGGGCCAAAGGCGGCCAGCTCGCCCTCGCCGCCGCCCAGTGCCCCGGCCCAGGTCAGTCCGGCGCCGAAACGGCCTTCGCCGGCGATGCGGTCCGGATCCATCGCGCTGCTTTTGAGCGTTTGCGACAGACTCTCGCTGTGACGCTGGGCCCAGCCGTGGGAGTCGACGACGGTCGGGTCGTTTTCCTGACTCGCCGGGCGGCTGGGATCGCCGCCCAGTCCTGGATTGGGAATCCCGCCCGGGTGGCCGTCACTGGCCAGCGTCGCGTCCGGCACGATGATCTCCTCCTTGCTGGCCTGCGTCACCGCGCGCTTGACCAGGGGCGGAAGCAGGATCAGGGCCAAGAGCAGCAGGGCCAGATGAAAGCTCAGGGACGTCGCAAAGGGCACGATGCGCTGCACCCATTGCCGCTGCCAGAAACCCGGCGCAAACGCCGGCGCCGGCCGCGATGCGGGCTTGGAGGCGATCAAAGTCGATGGGTTCACCGAGGTCATATCAGGCACGACACATTATAGATTGCACAAGATCGGACAATCAAAAAGCGGGTCAGTTGTCCGCGGGCTTCCGCCCGCGGCTATTAAAAACGCTACTGCGGCAGTTCTTCGCCCTCTCGCCAGAAAGTCCCCCGGTGTTTCGCAAGATATACGTTCATTAAATGATCAAAATGCTTCCGATCCGTCACGCGTTTACGGCTCTCGCCACGGACGAACCATTTTCTTTTCGGCATTTTCAGTCTACGTCCGAGAAATAAGCTCATCACGTTCTTTAATCTCATCGTCACATTGTTCCAGGGAATGAACGTTTTCCAGCTCACGAGGAGGTGAATGTGGGTCGGCTCCGTGCCGGCAGCGTGCAAACGCCATTGGCGCGACGAGCACACTTCATGGGCCGTTTGGATGAGGATCCTCTGAATTTCGGGCGTGAAGAGAACTGGCGGATCGGTCGCTTGGCGGTCGTAGATGTCGGCCATACGCGGATCGCTGGGCAGGATTCCCTCGCCGCGGCGGACATATCCGCGGCAATGGGCGGGACTCCAACTGCGATAAGCGTGGAAAGTGAAGAGGTAAACGGGCATATGTCCGCCGGCTACCCCGGCGCGCCGGGGCTACTAACAAGAACGCGCGCGCCAACAAAATATTTGCGACAAGTTTTCTTTTATAGCTGCGGGCGGAAGCCCGCAGACATTCTCCCCGCCGAACGCTCCCCCTACGCTTGCATCTCGTAATCGCGGAGCTTTTCGATTCTGCGGTGGTGTCGGCCGTCGCCGAAGGCGGTGGTGAGGAAGATCTCGACGATTTGGCGAATCTGGTCCTCGCTGAGCAGATCGGTCCCCAGGCACAGGACGTTGCAGTGATTGTGCTCGCGGGCGCGGCGAGCGGTGACCTCGTCGTGGACCAGGCCGGCGCGCACGCCGCGGACTTTGTTGGCGGCCACGGACATGCCGATGCCGCTGCCGTCCAGCAGGATGCCCATCTCGTGGGTGCCGCTGGCCACCGCCTTGGCCGCGGGGATGGCATAGTCGGGGTAGTCCACCGCCCCCGGGCTGTCGCAGCCGAAGTCCTCCACCTCATGCCCCAGTTTCTTGAGCAGAGGAATCAGCTTCTTCTTGGCCTCGTAACCGCGATGATCGCAGGCAACGGCGATCTTCATCGGAAAATCCTCCCTGTGTCAGGGTGTCGTTTCTTTCAGTCGTTGTTCGATCAATGTCTTGAGTTGGTTGGCGATGTTGACGTAAAGCGCCGGATCGCCGCCGATGGGGTCTTCGATGTCATGCTCGGGATCCAGCGGCACCACCTTGTCCGCCGCCGCCGGCACCAACGCCGCCACGGCCTGCGCGTGTCCGCGGCCCATGGTATAGACCACGTCCGCCTGGTGGATCAACTCGACGGTCAGCGACCGCGAGCGATGATGCGACAAATCCAGACCCATGTCGCGCACGGCCTCCGCCGCTTGCGGCGTCGCCCGCGCCCCGGGCAGCGCGCTGGCGCCGGCGGAGGTCACGTAAATGCCTTTCTGTTCCAATTCCTCGCCACCCACCTGCAGCTTCTCGGCCAGGTAGCGCTTGGCGATGGCCTCGGCCATCGGCGAGCGGCAGGTGTTGCCGCTGCAGACGAACAGGATCGTCGTCTTCAGCAGCCGGTCGATGATTCGTCGATCATACACGCCCGGACGCACCATGTCGTAGGAATTTTTCTGCACTTTGACCAGGGTGGACGGCTTGGAAAAGCGCGTTTCCCCGGCGTCGAGGATCATCTCCACGCGGTCCAGAATCTGGCCGTCCAGGTCGGTGACTTTGGCCGCCCCCCCGGGGGGCGCCGTCAGGGCCAGCGGGCCGTTGAGCTTGCTGGCCACGTCGAAGAAGACCGGATGGTCCGGGCAGCGCAGGGTGATATTCGGCCCGTCGTACAGTTCGGCCTCCGCGACCCCCAGCCGATCGGCCACCTCCTTGCGCCGCAGGGGTGGAACCTCGAAGATCAGCCCGATCGGTCCGGGCCACAGCTTCTTGATGACCCGGCGGGCAAAGTCGTTCAATTCACCCAGGTAGGCCAGGGCATCGGATGGCCGAGCCACGTGAAGGGTCAACGGCTTGGATCGCGGCGATGGGCGGAGGTCCCGCAAGGCGTTGCGGGCCTCCGCGTGGCTGACCAGGGCGGCCACGGCGTAGCTGGTTTCCGTCGGAAGCACCACAAGTTTCCCTGCCGACAGCACTTCGGCGCCGCGGGCGATCTCCTGCTGGTAATCCTGCACCTGGAGAATCTGAAGGATTTGCGCCTGCATCGTGCTCAAAGCGATTATCCGCCCCTCTCGTTACAAGTGTCAAGGCGAAGGATTTTTGCGTATGGCCCCGCGCAAAGCCCAGGCATGGCTATGTCTGGGCTTGAACAAAAAAACGCCGGCCGCGAGTGGGCGCGGCCGGCGTCGCCAGAAAGTGGGAAGGGGAGCGTCGCGTCAGGTTCCGTCTTGCCGCTCCACTCAGAGCGATCTACGGTGCGTTTGCCTGACGAATGGGATGTACGATTCAGATTCGCCGCGGGCAAATGCGCGCGCGGATTTTTCCCGCGGCGGGGCCAAGCCCAATAATAGCGCCGCTGCTACGACTTAACGCGATCCAGCAGGTACGCCGACAGGGGTCCGAAAATAAAGATCGGCAGCCACGCCATCAGGGCGGGCCAGAAGTTGAGCATGGTGTGGCCGGGCGGGCTGCCGGCAAGCTGCTGCGCCAGGAACACGCTGCCCATGCACAGCCCGCACAGCACCATGCACTTCACGGCGGCGGTTTTCAGCCGGCCCGGCTCCCGCTGCAAGACCGTCGAGACCGCCAAAAGCAGCAGGATCACGTTGACGACCGGCTGCGTGAAACGCTGGTGCCGCGCCTTCAGCAAATCCAGGGCCCCGTAACTTCTGGGTCGAGCCAGAAGCTGATTGATCCGCGCCACCGACAGGAACTGAATAAAATCGTTGTTCTCATTCAGGGCGATCTCCTGGGGCGTGATGTCGCTGCTGTAGGCGGCGACGGCGGTGGCCACGGCGGGCGTGGGCTGATCCGGCGAAGCGATCGGCACGCGGAGGCCATCGGTCAAATCCCATCGCTTGAGAGAATCGTTCCACTGCGCCGCCGACGCGTAAAGGTGCGCGCTGACGCGCAGATCCGCATCGCGTTCGATCACGTCGAGGTAGCGGACCTTGGCCGCCGAAGAGGCGGTGGGGGCCCAGTACATCGCCGCGTTGAACAGCCCGTTGTATTCATCCTCCAACATGCGCACGGCCCAGGTGCGGTCGGCGGCTTCGTGCACGTCGCCGCGCTCACGCGCCAACTTGGAAATCATCCGCGGGATGATCAACTCCTGGTCCATGGGCAGAAGCACCAGGTTCAGCGCGATTCCGGCGACGATGACCGACGCGGCCACGCGCAGCAGCGGCGTCCCGGCCGCCAGAAGCGCCGTCGTCTCGTTGAAGCGGCTCAGCCGCATGAGCGTGAACGCCGCCGCCACCACCGCGATCACGCCGGAAAGCTGCACGTAAAAGAAGAACGCCTCGTAAACATAGTAATCCGCGATGTCGTACATCACGCGCCACAGCCCCAGGTTGGCCACGCTGTGCCCGCGCGCTTGCGTCAGGTTCCCAAAGTTGAAGACCATGTCCAGCGCCACGTACATCCCCACCAGCGCCATCAGGCTGATCAAGTAGTTCTTGATGAAACTGCTCAGAAGATAGCGGTCGATGATCTTCATGCTCTATTGGCTGGCGAGGGTGATGGCATTTTTGCGGATGACCCGGCCCAGCTTGGTCTGATCGAAGTCAATGGTCTGCACGTGAGTGAACGCCGGCTCCAGCCACCGGCGCACCACGTCCGGCGCATCCTCCTCGTGCCGCCGGCGCACGATCAGCACGCGGTCGAATGCCTGCAAGCCCACCTGTCCAGGCAGATCGTCAAACAGCGTCGGGCGGTTGTTCGGCAGCGGCCAGATCAGCGGATGGTTCGGCATATAGAACGACAGCTCCGAGGCGTATTCGTAATCTCCGGCAAAAACCGCCGATCCACCGCGCAGCGACTCCACCTTCTGCGCCAACTCTTTCCAGCCGAAGAGCCGATCCCATTGCGGGTTGCCCAGTCGCGGCGTCATCCACATCAGGGCTTCAGGCAGGTGAATGACGATCAGGCCGATCAGGGCCACTTTGACCGCCACCTCCGCCCAAAACTGCCGCTGGCCCTCGGGTTTCTCCGCCAGGTAGTGGCCGATCAGCAGGGTCGTGGGCAGATAGGCGAAGATCGGCCAGTTGCCGTTGCTTTTTTTGTGGATGGCCGCGGCGGCGAAAAACACCAGCGGCAATGTGCCGGTCAACAGCAGAATGCGCTGGTGCATCGGTAGCCCGCGCCGCCGCCAGTACACCGCCAGCACCGCCACCGCCAGGCAGAACAGAACGGGCGTGGCGACCATGAACTGGCTGCCCACGTAATCGCCCAGGTTGATCGCCGATGCCCACGGGGAAAATTCATCGTCATTGTTCAGGCCGTGTTGAAGCTGGAACCGGAACGATTCCCACTGGTGATGCGCGTTCCACAGGATCACGGGCGAAAAGGCGGCCGCGGCCGCCAGCGCCCCCAGCCAAGGCCAAGGGGTTCGCAGATGCCGCCGGCCTTCGGCCGACCACAGCAGCGCCAGCAGCACCGCGACGCCCAGCAGAACACTGGTGTACTTGGAATCCAGAGCCAAGCCGCACAGCAATCCAAAGCCCAGCCACAGCCATCCGCGGCGCAGCGATGCGCCGCCAGGGGCGAAGATCAACAGGGCGCAGGCCAACGCCGCGGCCTGGAAAAAGCACGCGGGCGTGTCCGGGGTGGCGATGCTCCCCAGCACGGCGATCATGGGGCTCAGCAGCAAGCTCACCGCCACGAACGATGCCGCCCGTCCATCGCGGCACAGTCGGCCAAAGACGACGGCCAGGATGGCCACCATTCCCACGGCCAGCAAACCCATCGGCCAGCGCACGCCCAGCTCGCGGTGGCCGGCCGCCGCCGTGCCCAGGCGGATCAGGTAAGCGATCATCGGCGGATGATCCGGGTAGGACATGGCCAAATGCCGCGACCAGACCCAGTAATAGGCCTCATCCGGCACAAGCTGGCGGATGGCGGAGAAAAGCCAGCGCAGCAGCAGCGTGATAACCACCAGAATCGCCACGCCGCGCGGGCTCAGCCACAGGCGCGACTCGCGGCCGCGGCGCATCGCGGCGGCCGGCGTCGCCAGGGGGGAGTGGGCGCTGGTGGGCTGGGTGAGGCTCATCGTCGTTGTAGCCGGATGGTCAGGTAAATGGCCGTGGCCATCACGGCCAAATCTCCCGACCAGATAAACCACAGGGCGGTGTGCAGCGGGTCGTGAAAATTCATCCCCGTTTCGTACGGCACGTGCGTCGCCGCCTGCTGGCCGCCGAAAATCAGCGTGATGCACAGCAGCGCCGGCACGAAGCTGACCGCAAAGGCGTTGAGGAAATTGCCGCTCTTGAACATCACGCCCAGGGCGCAACCCACCATCACCAGGATGAGGCAGCTCAGGGCGAAGCTGGCCCGGCCGTGCAATTCGCTGCGGGCGGCGTTGTTCACCACCACCTGCTCGTGATGCAGCACCATGGCGTCGTTGGGTGTGATCATCGGATCGTGACTGAAATCCGCCAGCGTCTTGCCGAACAGTCTGCGCACCTCCGCCGGCATCGGCTCGGAAAAACTCCGCACGAAACTGGATCGCTCGCTGGGACCCTCCTGCGTCCGCAGTTGCGTGTCGTACAGCTCGATGCTCATCGCCATGCGCTGCGAGGAGACGGTCGATTTGGTCCCGACGGGATAGGCGCGGACGTGAATTTCCTTGGCCGTGGCGTACAGCGTCTCCTGCGACCCGTGCGTTTGCCGCATCCACACCGAGCGCCGGTCGTTGGCGTGCGGCGGGGCGGTGATCACCAGGTCCGGGCCGCGCAGTTGCGCCGTCGCGCCGCGGCCGCCGAGCTCAAAACCCTCCTCGCCCTCGGTGGGGAAGCGGTAGGAATCGCTGTCGGCCCGGTTGATCTTTGCCGCGATCAACTGCAGACAGGTGGTCTCCTGCTCGCGGCGGATCAGGCTGCGCAGAACCACCTGGACGCGCTCGCCCTGGCCGGGGTTGGCCGCCAGCTCGGTCAGGCGATGCACGTTGAGAAACTTGACGTTTTCGTGGATCAGGGGCGGGATTTCCATCGGGCCGAAGGTCGTATCCGCCACGCCCGCCTGCACGTTGCCGTAAAACTCGCGCGGGAACTTGATCCCGTCCGTCAGCCGCGCATACAGCGTCGCCGCCGTCCCGGAGGAATCGTCCTCATTTCGCTGGATCGTCACCAGGGCGCTGCGCGCCATCCAGAACATGTGCGGCACGCGCAGGTCGGGTATGTTGTTGGGCTCGGGATTCTCGTAGGTCACGATCGCCGGACCGATCAGCCCCACCTGCTGCAGGGAAGGATTGGCCGGGTCCGGCGGCGACAGCCTCGCCTGGTCCGCGTAGACGTGCAGGTCGCCGCTGAAGGCGCGGAAGTTCACCTCGTGTTCGCGCTGAATGTCGCTGGCGATCACCTTGGCGATGTTGGAATAAATCACCTCCTGCACCTTGCGCGAATAAATCGGCACGATGAAACAGAGCATCAGCAGGCTGGTCACCGCGACGGTCAATCCCAGGACCAGCGCCGGCAGGGCGATGGAAAACCGCCGCAGGGACAAGTAGCTCACGCCGCCGGCCCGCAGGGCGGTCAGCTCGTTGTCCGCGGAAAGCCGGCCGTAGACGATCGTCGCGGCAAACAGCGCCGCCACCGGCAACGAGTACGTGCTCATCGCCGGCACCATGTACAGCAGCATCCGGTTCACCTGCCGCAAATCCAGACCGTGCTCCGTCAGCGGGCGCAGCAGACCCCCAAAACACATGATCCCCGCCAGGCTGCACGTCGCCAGGGCAAAAACCTTCAGCAACTGCCAGAAGATGTACCAAAAAAGGGTTTTGCTCATTAAAGACTAGTTGCTGGTTGCTGGTTGCTGGTTGCCAGACAAGATGCCGCGGCCTGGGCCAGCCGTTGCACGCCCGGCTCGATCTGCTCGGCCGACACCTGGCCGAAACTCAAGCGCATGTGATTCTTCGGCACCCGTCCCTTTTCGTCCGGCTGAAAACAGTAATCCCCCGGCACGTAGATCACGCCGCGATCGATGCACGATTCGAACAGTCTCCCGCCGCGCGACGTGTCGATCGCCTCGGGCCATGTCACCCAGACGTACAGCCCGCCGGCCGGACGCGTCCAGCCAATCCCCGCCGAGGAGGGCATGTGGCGCTGCAGCGCCTCCAGCATCGCGTCGCGCTTGCGGCGATAACTGTCGCACAGCAAGCGCGCCTGCCGCTCGTACGCCCCGCTGAGCATGGCCTCCAGGGCGATGTGCTGGGCCAAGTTGGATGAGCCGAAATCGTGATTGCCCTTTTGGTGCATTACCGCTTCGAGCAAATCCGCCGGCATCGCCGTGTAGCCGGTCTTCAATCCCGGGGCAAACGGCTTGCTGAACGTCTGGGTCAAAACCGTGTACTGGTTCTGCGGATCGAACGACTTGATCGACGGCAGCGCCGGCCCGTCGTAACGCAGCTCCCGATAGGCCGCATCCTCCAACACGATGATTCGCCGCTTGCCGCTGAACGTCTTGGCGATCTCCAAAAGCCGACTGCGCCGCGGCAACGACAGCGTAAGCCCCGTCGGGTTCTGGTAGTAACTGGTCGTGTAGATCAGCTTCACTTTTTCCAGCAGACCCTGCTCCGCCAATCGCGCCAGCAACCGGTCCACCGCCTCGACGTCCATTCCCTGCTCGTCCATGGGGACGGTTAGGACCTTGGCCCCCAGCGACGCCAGCGTGCCGGTGAAGACGAAATAGCATGGATTGGCCGTGATCACGATGTCGCCGGGATCGATCAGGACATCGCCGATCAGGTACAGCGCCTGCTGCGAGCCGGTGGTGATGACCAGGTCGCGCTCGCTGATGCCCAATTCCGCGGCGGATTTGCCGTCCAGTTTTTCCAGGTGCTCGACCGCCGCGCGGCGCAGGCCGGCCAAGCCCTGCGTCGTGTCATATTGCAAGGCCGCCCGACCCCGCCCGGTGTCCGCCAGCAGGTTCTGGGTGATCTGCCGCACCGGCTCCACCGGCAGCGTCAACGGATCGACGAATCCCGCCGCCAGGTTGATCAGCTTGGGATTGGCCACCACGACCGCCATCAGGTAGCTGATGGGCGGCTGGCCCGTCCGCCTCGCTTTGGCGGACAGACCCAGCCCCTTGGGCGATGATGCGTTCGCGGACATACAGCCCATCCATGCTACCGGTCCGCCGCGGCGCCGGCAATTCAACGGCGGTCAAACTTGAACGGCCGGTTTTGATCGGCAATAATCGCGCCCTTACCGTCTGCCGCATGATGACTTCCGCCCAGATTCGCCAGCAGTTCCTCGACTTTTTCGTGCAGAAGCACGGCCATACGTTGGTGCCGTCGTCGCCGGTGGTGCCGCAGGATGATCCGACCCTGCTCTTCACCAATGCGGGAATGAACCAATTCAAGCCGATCTTCCTGGGCCAGGAAAAGCGCCTATACACGCGCGCCGCCAACACGCAAAAATGCATCCGCGCCGGCGGCAAGCACAACGACCTGGACGACGTCGGCCGCAGCCGCCGTCATCACACCTTCTTCGAGATGCTCGGCAACTGGTCCTTCGGCGACTATTTCAAGCGCGGCGCCATCGAAATGGCTTGGGAGCTTTTGACCAAAATCTGGAAACTCGATCCGGCCCGTCTTCACGTCACCTGCTACGAAGGGGATGAGAAAGCCGGCATCCCGCGCGACGAGGAAGCGGCCAAATTGTGGAAGGAAGTCGCCGGCGTCGCCGACGATCACATTCATTATTTCGGCAAGGACAATTTCTGGGAGATGGGCGACACCGGCCCCTGCGGTCCGTGCAGCGAAATCCACTTCGACCGCACGCCGGACAAGACCGGCGGCAAGCTGGTCAACACCGAAGACCCCGCCGTCATGGAGATCTGGAATCTGGTCTTCATCCAGTTCAACCGCGACGCCGCCGGTAAGCTCACGCCCCTCCCAGCCAGGCACGTGGACACCGGCATGGGCTTTGAGCGCATCTGCCAGGTGCTGCAAGACAAGCCGGACAATTACGGCACGGACCTGTGGACGCCGCTGTTTGATCGGATATCTGAAATTTCAAATTTGAAATACACAGGCCAATTCACCAAGACCAACATCGCCGATCCGCAGGCCGAATCGGCAAACGAGCAGTTGCGTCACGACATCGCCTTCCGTGTCGTGGCCGATCATGCGCGATGTCTTACCTTCGCCCTGACGGATGGCGCCGTGCCCAGCAACGAAGGCCGCGGGTACGTCCTGCGGCGAATCCTGCGCCGCGCCGTGCGCTTTGGCCGTCAGCAGCTTGGTCTGGCCGAGCCTTTCCTGCATCGCCTGGTGCCCGTGGTGGTCGAATCGATGGGCGGGGCTTTCCCGGAACTGAAGCGTCATCACACGCACATCGCGGCCCTGATTCTGGATGAAGAAAAAAGCTTTGGCCGGACGCTCGACCGTGGGATACAGCTTTTCGACCAGGCTGCGGCCGCGGGGTCCATTGCCGCCGCCGACGCTTTCAAACTCCATGACACCTACGGATTCCCGATCGACCTGACGCAGATCATGGCCGCGGAGCGCGGTTTGGCTGTGGATATTGCCGGTTATGAGAACCTCATGGAGGAAGCGCGGGAGCGTGCCCGGGCGGCGGGCAAGACGGGGGATTCGGAGGTGTACGATCTACCCCCGGCGGCGCTAGTCGATCTGCCGCGCAACGGCGTGCGTCCCACGGACGACTCAGCCAAGTTCACGCTCGAACCAATCCGGGCGAAAATCATGGCGATCTGGAACGGCAGCAACCTCGATCCATCCGCCGATACTTCATCCGATCAGGAAATCGCCATCATCCTGGACCGCACCAACTTCTACGCCGAGATGGGTGGGCAAGTCGGCGACCGCGGCGAGCTGAGCGGCGCCGGTGCGATCTTCGACGTCGAAACGGCTCGTGCCGTGGGCGGCTACATCCTGCACATCGGCCGCGTCCGCTCGGGGTCGTTACGGGTGGGTGACACCGTGACCGCGTCGGTTTCTCCCCTTCGCAAGCCGACGATGCAGAATCACACCGGCACCCATCTGGCCAACTGGGCGTTGCGCGAGGTTCTGGGTACGGGCGTGGAGCAGAAAGGGTCCCTGGTCGATCCGGAAAAATTGCGGTTCGATTTCTCGCACGCCAAGGCGATGAGCGAAGACGAAGTCGGCGGCGTGGAGGAACTGGTCAATCGCGAAATCGCCGAGAAATTACCGGTGTACGCCGAGGTGGTGCCGCAGGAGCAGGCGCTGAAGATCAACGGCCTGCGGGCCGTGTTCGGAGAGAAATACCCGTCGATGGTGCGCGTGGTTTCCATCGGCGTGCCGGTCAAAGATCTGCTGGCCGATCCAGCCAAGGCCGGATGGCGCCAGTTCTCCATCGAATTCTGCGGCGGCACGCACCTGAAAAGTTCGGACGAAATCGGCGGCTTCGCCATCACCTCCGAAGAATCGGTGAGCAAGGGCATTCGCCGCATCGTTGCCGTCACGGGCGAAACAGCCGATGCGGTCGCATCCGCGGGCCGGCAGTTGGAACAATTGGTTGTTGCGGCCCAGCAAGCGACCGAGGAACAATTGCCGGAGGCGATCGCGTCGTTGCAGAAAGCGGTAGGGGGGCAGATTCCCCTGCGGGTCAAGCGGCGGGCCCAGGCGGCGATGGCCCAGTTGCAGGCGAAGCAGAAGGCGTTTGAGAAATCCAAATCCGCGCGAGCTTCGGGCGTCGATGCGATCAAGGCGGCCGCCGACTTGCTTGCCGCGGCCCAGGGTAATCTGATCGTGGGACAGATCCCCGGAGCGACGGACGAGCAGTTGCGTTCGGCGATCGATTCGCTGAAGAAGAAGGCCCCCAGCCACGCGATTCTGCTGGCCTCGGCGGACGACCAGAAAGTGACGTTTGTCGCGGCCGTCAGCGACGATTTTGTCGCCAAGGGCCTCAAAGCCGGAGATTGGGTGAAGCAGGTTGCGGCCATCACGGGTGGCGGCGGGGGTGGTCGGCCGCAAATGGCCCAGGGCAGCGGGAAGGACCCGGCCAAGGTCGGCCAAGCGATGGAAACCGCCCGAAACCTGGCCGCGAAATTCTCATAGACCGGGCGTCCTTGACAGAACCCCCGGGCCTAAATAACCTTGCGCTTGCTTCGGCGCGGCGGGTGATGCCCGCCGTGGCTTTTTATGGGGAGTGATTTATGCAACCGGTCATGAAGATCAGCAAGTCGCGCAAACGTAAACGTCGCTCCCATCACGCGCTGCGCCCGATTCATTACGTGCGCTGTCCCCAATGCGGCAACGCCAAGCTGCCGCATTGTGCCTGCGACAACTGCGGGTATGTCAACCCGAAGTTGGCGCTGCAGATGGAAGAAGAGGAACAAGCATGAGGCAGTTGCTCGTTGTTGGTTGCTCGTTGCTGGCAAAGATCGTCTAGCAACTAGCAACCAGCAACTAGCAACTAGTTCAGGAGCATGTGGTGCGAGTCGCGGTGGATGTGATGGGCGGCGATCATGCCCCCGCCGAGATTTTGCAGGGATGCTGGCAAGCGGTGTCGTTGCTCGACGGCCAGGACACCATTTGTCTGGTGGGCGACCCAAAGTCCATTTGCGATGGCTTGGCTCAATCCCCACTCACCGAGGAACAGAAGCGGCGTTTCCAGACGGTTGCCACCACCCAGGTGATCGCCATGGACGATCCGCCGGTGGAGGCCATCCGCAACAAACCCGACAGCAGCATCGCGGTGATGTGCAAGCTGGCCGCCAAACGGCAGGTTGACGCGGTGATCTCGGCGGGCAACACGGGGGCGTGCGTGGCGGCGGCGCAGTTGCGCATGCGCTTGCTGCCGGGCGTTAGCCGCCCGGGCATCGCCATCGTGCTGCCCACGTTCTACGGGCCGGTGGTGATCTGCGACGTCGGAGCGAACATCGCGCCCAAGCCGCAGCACCTGGAGCATTACGCCTTCATGGCCGGGGCGTACGCGACGGCGAGCTGCGGCGTGGAGAATCCACGCGTCGGCCTGCTCAACGTCGGCGAGGAGGATGCCAAGGGCACGGCGATGGTCAAGGAGACGGGCAAACTTCTGCGCGATGAGCCGCAGATCAACTTCGTCGGCAACGTGGAAGGTCGTGATTTGTTCAAGGGACTGGTGGACGTGGTGGTGTGCGACGGTTTTGTGGGCAACATCGTGCTGAAATTCACCGAGGGGATCGTCGGGGGCCTGTTCGAGACGATCGTGGCGGAGTTGCAGCGGGTGGTGCCGCAGTTGGCCGGGCAGTTCAGCGCGGCCATGGAGCAAATCTACAACAGGTACGATTGGCAGGAGTACGGCGGGGCGCCGCTGCTGGGAGTGAACGGATATTGCCTGATCTGCCACGGCCGCTCGCAGGCCAAGGCGATCAAGAACGCCATCCGCGTCGCCAAGCAGCTCACCGCCGGCAAGCTCAACGACACCATCGTCCAGCGCATCAAGCAAGCCACTCCCAGCAACGGTGTTTCATGACCATCAGTAGTTCCGCGATTTTTACCGGCTTCGGCAGCCAGTTGCCTGAAAAACGGCTGACCAACGACGATCTGTCGAAAATGGTGGACACCAGCGACGAGTGGATCGTGCAGCGCACGGGCATCCGCGAGCGGCGGATCGCCTGCGACGGGGAGACGACGGCGACGCTGGGCACGGCGGCGGCGCAAAAAGCCCTTCAGTCGGCCGGCCTGGCGCCCAAGGACATCGACCTGATCATCTGCGCCACCATCACCCCGGAGATGGTCTTTCCCTCGACGGCCTGTTTTATCGGGGCGGCGCTGGGCATGGCGGGCACGGCGGCGTTTGACCTCAACGCCGCGTGCAGCGGATTTCTTTACGCCATGGGCGCCGCCGCGGGCTTCATCAAGACCGGACAGTGCCGCAACGCCCTGGTCATCGGCGCCGAAACCCTGAGCCGAATCACCGATTACCAGGATCGCTCCAGTTGTATTCTCTTTGGCGACGGCGCCGGAGCGGTGGTCATGCAGCGCGGCAGCGACGCGGGGCGCGGCCTGATCTACAGCACCCTCCACGCCGATGGAAACGGCGCCGACGCGATGAAGTGCATCCCCGGCAGCCGATTTCCCATCTCGGCGCAAATCCTGGCCGACCGCCAGCAGTACATGCAGATCAAGGGCCGCGAGGTGTACAAGTTCGCCGTCACCAAGTTCGAGGAGTTGATCGAAGAGGCGATGCGCAACTGCCAGCTGAGCAAGGACCAGGTGAAATTGATCATCCCGCACCAGGTGAATCGGCGGATCATCGACTCGGCGATGGAGAAGCTGGGTCTGCCGCCGGACAGGGCGTTTGTGAACATCGACCGCTACGGCAACACCTCGGCGGCGTCGATCCCCATCGCCTGGGATGAGGCCCACCAAGCCGGGCGACTGCAAAAAGGCGACGCGGTGATCTTCGTCGCCTTCGGCGGCGGCCTCACCTGGGCCAGCGCAGTGGTAAAGATGTAGGTGGAGGGTGAATTTCCGGCAAGAATGACTAATGACGAATGACTAATGACGAATGAGCGTTTGTCATTGGAATTTGATTCGTCATTCGTCATTCGAATTTCGTCATTCGATGCTAACGCTAGTGCATCGCGATGCCATCGCCGCTTTACATCCTCTGTCCCGGTCAAGGCGCCCAGGTGCTCGGCATGGGCAAGCCGGCGTTCGACGCATCGGCGGCCGCCAGGGAAGTGTTTGAAACGGCCAACCGCGTTGTGGGATTCGATGTGGCGGCGGTCTGCTTCGGCGGTCCGGAGCAGCGGCTGAATCAGACGGACATCAGCCAGCCGGCGCTTTATGTGGCCGGCATCGCCAGCTTCCGCCACGCGGTGGAAAGCGGCTTATTCGATGCCGCGGCCGCCGCGGCCTACGCGGGGCTGAGCCTGGGCGAATACACCGCCCTGCATTTGGCCGGCGTGTTTGGGTTCGAAGACGGGCTTCGCCTGGTCGCCGCCCGCGGAAAATACATGCAGGAAGCCGCCGTCGCCTCGCCCAGCGGCATGGTGGCCATCATCGGCGCGGATGAGCCGACGGTGCGCCATCTGTGTCAAACATCCGCCAATGGCGACGTGTTGGTTCCGGCGAATTTCAACGCGCCGGGGCAGATCGTCGCCAGCGGTGCCGCCGGGGCGTGCCAGCGCCTGTTGGCCGCGGCGGAGGCGGCGGGGCTCAAGGCGACGGCCCTCAAGGTCGCCGGAGCGTTTCACAGCCCGCTGATGCAAGGCGCCGCGGATAAAATGCGGGCAGAGTTGGAGAAGGTGGATTTTGCTCCGCCGAAAAGGCCGGTCTATTCCAACGTGACGGCTGGGCCGCACGGGGATGTGGCGTCGATCAAGCGGCGGTTAGTCGAGCAGATCGTCAGCCCCGTTCGCTGGGAGCAGACGATGCGGGCGTTTATGGGCGGCGGCGAAGCGCGGCTGATCGAGCTGTCGCCCGGCCGGACGCTGGCGGGCCTGGCCAAGCGGATCAACCGCCGACAGGCCGTGGAGAGCCTTGGATAGTCGTTGCTGAATGACGAATGACTAATGACGAATGACGAATCAAGTTCCAATGACCAATGTTCGAATGGGCGATTTGTCATTCGTCATTCGTCATTCGAATTTCGTCATTCAAGGTCCAGGAGGCTATTGCCATGACGGATAAGCCCGTAGCCCTGGTGACCGGTGGATCGCGCGGGATCGGCGCGGCGATGGTGCTGCGGTTGGCCAAGGACGGCATGCACGTGGTGGCCCTGGCCCGAAACCTGGAAAAATTGCAGCAGGTGTGCGCGGAAGCGGCAGCCCAGGGGGGCAGCGCCGAGCCGCTGGCGTGCGATATTTGCGATGCCAAGGCCCTGGCGGCGGCGGTGGAAGGCGTGGCCGAGCGGCACGGCCGGCTCGACGTGCTGGTCAACAACGCCGGGATCACCAGGGACGGGCTGATTTTACGCATGGACGACAAGGATTTTGATGCGGTGATCGAGACGAATTTGAAAAGCGCGTTCGTGGCGATCCGAGCGGCGGCCCGGCCGATGGTGCGGGCCAAGGGGGGTCGCATCATCAACATCAGCTCGGTTTCCGGCGTGGCGGGCAATGCGGGACAGGCCAACTACGCGGCCAGCAAGGCGGGGCTGATCGGGTTGAGCAAGTCCGTGGCCAAGGAACTGGCCGGCAAGAACATCACCTGCAACGTGGTGGCGCCGGGGTTCATCACCACGGACATGACCGAGGGGCTGGGCGACCAAATCAAGGAGCAGGTGAAGGGGATGATCCCGCTGAAGCGGTTTGGCACGCCGCAGGAGGTGGCGGCGGTGGTGTCATTTCTGGCCAGCCCCGCGGCCAGTTATATTACCGGACAGGTGGTGTGCGTGGATGGGGGGATGGTCATGTAGCCGTTGCAAAAGGTTTGGTCACGGCTATAGTTTTCGCACCGTCGGGCCGCGTTGGCCTGGGCAATTTTGGTCAGGGCAGGTGGATGCTTATGGAAGACATCGATCAGAAGGTCATCGAAATCGTCAGCGAACAGATGGGCGTTGATAAGAGCGAAATCACGCGGGAAACGCATTTTATCAACGACCTCAACGCCGACTCGTTGGACACCGTGGAACTGGTCATGGAGTTCGAGGACGAATTCGAGTTGTCCATCCCTGACGAGGAAGCGGAAAAGATCCAGACCGTCGGCCAAGCGATCGACTACATCAAGGAACATTCCGGCCATAAATAGCACTCAAGCGGGCTTGAATTGTAGCGCATGAGCAGACGCCGTGTCGTCATAACGGGTATGGGGGTAGTCACGTCCCTGGGGGAAACCGTGGACGCCCTCTGGGACAACCTCTGCGCCGGCAAGAGCGGCATCGGGCCCATCACGCGCTGGGACCCCAGCGCGTATCCGACGCGCATCGGCGGCGAATGCGCCTCGTTCGATCTGACCAAGCTGGATGTGTCGCGGTTCACCAGCGAGCGATTGCAGCCCAAGCGTCTGGACCGCTTCGGGCAATTCGGCCTGTGGGCCTCCGTGCAAGCCGTGGTGGACTCCGCCCTGGATTTCCAAAACGAAGACCGCTACCGCTGCGGGGTGATCATCGGCAGCGGCATCGGTGGGATCGAAACGCTGGAGGAACAAAACAAGATTCTGGTTCAGCGCGGCCCCAGCCGGGTCAGCCCGTTCACCGTCCCGCGCCTGATGGTCAACGCCGCCAGCGGAAACGTTTCCATCCTGTTTGGCCTGCACGGGCCGAACACCGCCGTGGCCACGGCCTGCGCCACCGGCGCCAACGCCATCGGGGATGCGGCCCGGTTCATCCAATACGACCAGACGGACATCATGATCGCCGGCGGCTCGGAGGCGGCGCTGTGTGAACTGGGGGTGGGCAGTTTCTGTGCGGCGCGGGCGATGTCCACGCGCAACGACGACCCGACGCGCGCCAGCCGGCCGTGGGACAAGGACCGCGACGGCTTCGTGATGGGCGAAGGGGCGGGGGTCGTGGTCATCGAGGAATACGAGCATGCCAAGAAACGCGGGGCACGCATCTACTGCGAGTTGATCGGCTACGGCATGAGTGCCGATGCCTACCACATCACGGCCCCGGATGAGGGCGGCTTGGGCGCCAGCCGGGCGATGGAACTCGCCCTGCGCGACGGCGGCGTGACGCCGGATCAGGTGGATTACATCAACGCCCACGGCACCAGCACCCCCCTGGGCGACCTGGCCGAAGTCCGCGCCATCAAGCACAGCTTCGGCCCTCACGCCAAGAAAGTGGCGATCAGCTCGACCAAGAGCGAGCTGGGCCATCTGCTGGGCGCCAGCGGCGGCGTGGAGGCGGTCATCACCGCGTTGACCATCCATCGCCATCAGATTCCGCCAACCATCAACCTGGATCACCCGGACGAGGAGTGCGATCTGGATTTTGTCCCCCACAAGTCGCGCCAACTGCGCGTCGACGTGGCCCTGAGCAACAGCTTCGGCTTCGGCGGGCACAACGCCTGCCTGCTGATGAAGCGGGTGGGGTGAATCTGAAATCTGAAATCTGAAATCTGAAATCTGAGATTTGAAATTTGAGATTTGAGATTTCAAATTGGGGTGGGGTATTGCCAACGGCCAAATTGGGCCGATAATTGATTAGGCCTACGAGGAACGGATGCCCGTATTGCACGCCCAGCCCCCGCCCGCATCGGCCAATCCGCTGGAGACGGAACTTGGCCGCATCCTGCACCTGGAAGTCCCCATCATCGTCAAGCTGGCCGAGCGCAAGCTCAGTGTAAATGAGGTGATGCGGCTCGGCGTGGGAGCGATCATCGAATTTTCCAAAGCCAGCGATCAGCCGCTGGAACTGATGATAAACAACAAAGTCATCGGGGTTGGGGAAACCGTTAAGGTCGGCGAGAACTTCGGCTTACGGATCACGCAGATCGGCGACATTAAGCAAATCGTCTCGGCCATGTCCGGGGGGCGCTAGGTCCATTTCTGTTGCAAGCCTTTTCCACAGCAAAGCTTAACCATCGCAGCGCAGCATTTTTCCAAAGATATTTTTCCCCCATGTCCGGAAACAGACTAGGATGGGGCGACGGGCGCTATTCATAACTCTATTTTCACCAATAGGTTGCGTGCTTGCGCCAGGGGAGCTCCCACCCCCGTTTGGCGCGTAAGTCGTTTACTGCAATTTGTTTACAATAAAAATCCGCAAAATTTTCACCTCCCAGACCCTGTGTAGGGGAAGCTCCATTGAACCTGAGCTACTACGCCGTCGTCCAGACGGCCGTGAGGAACACTCAAGTCGTGTATGCGGAAATCATTGCGGGTTTGTCACTACTCCCAGACGAATCGGATTTCGGCGTATCCGGGTCGCACCGCCTCGACCGAAACGTGACGTCCGTCCCTCCTTTCCGTGACCGCATCGGAGAAATACAGGTCCACTTCGTCAGTGGTGATCGATGGGATCGCGATCACTTCCCACCATTGGTGAGCGGCGTCTGGAAAATCAACGTCTTTCGAGTAGACCGTTTCTCCTCGCGAAAGCAAGACGACGCGGACACGATGCCACCCCTCGTAGAGTGTGGTAACCCGAGGCCGAAGTTCGATCTGCCTCAGCATCGCGGGGCGGGGGAGCGCGGCCTTGAGCACCGCGGAGTACGGGTCGCCGGCGATCCAGGCTGTGTCGGGATCGTCATCGAATGCCATGTCCGGTCCCGTGGTTGGGTCGGCCATGCTGCTGGCAGTAAGCTTCAAATGAGGAGAGCGATTCATCAACCAGTCGATCGGGTGGTTCATTCCAATCAAAGCCGCGCCCACAAGCGTCACGAAGCCCAGTACCGCCGTCCCGACGGAAAAGGGGGCTGCGAATGTCGTCGCCGGAAACTGGCGCAGCCAGTGGAAAGAGGTGGCCAGCCGCCGCACGGCCAAGAGCGATGCGCCGATCGCCAGCCCTCCCCACGCCAGGGCTCCTAGCACGTTGGCCCAATGCACTCCAATGAAACGCACGCTGATTTGGTGGGCGCCGGGCTGGAGGGGCAGGGCAACAAAGCGTCCGGCGTTTCCGTAGGCGACTGGGCGCCCGTTGTCCCGAACCTCAAGCACGCGCGGGTAGTAAAGAACGGGCATTTCCAGCAAAACCGGGGTTTGGCCGGCGTACCAGAAGCCGAACGATCCGCCGCGGCGGATTTCCTGCCGCATGGGCGCTGCCGACCGAAGGCCCGTCGTTGACGGGCTGGAGTTGATTTGCACCAAGCGGTCGGGCCAACTCTTGTTGTCCGGGCTGGCAGCGGACAGATTCGTCGCGGCCAGAGCGTCCGGCGCTGGTAAGTATTGATCGACGACGCTGGGCATGTCAGGCGTGGCCATTTGGATTCTGATCACGTTGGGGTCCAGGGCACGTCGTCCGGGCACGTAGGATGAGACGGCCAGGCCGATCAGGCCCAAGAGCAGAAGGATCAACGGCCCAGGGAGCCGGCGTGAGAAGAACGCGGCCAACCCGCCCGCGCACACGACCGATCCAAACAGCACGACGAACATCAGCACCCGGTAGGGAAGCTGTATGTACCAAAACACCTTCGGCAGATACTTCCAGAAATTGACGGGAGACCATGCCAAAACAAAGGCGAGAAGAAAAAGCAGAATCAGTCGAATCGTCGCGGCGCGACGCGGCGCCCCGCCGCGACGGCGGAAGAACAACCCCGCCAACGCCAGCAGCACACCCACGAGAATCGGCCAGCCCACCTGCAGGCCCAGATGGGGCGTGGTCTGGCCCTCCGGCGTATTGGTCAGCGTCGGGGCCAGGAGAATGCTCAGCGGCGTAAGCGAAATCCGCTCAAATGGGTTGAACAGGGCGCGTTCCACTCCGAGGGCGTCCAACGTGCGCATCTGCGGGACGATATACCAGAGGACCAAGAGGGCATGCAGCGCCGAAGCCAGTGTCAATCGCACCATTCGCCCCGCGAACCTTCGTGTCAGCACATAGGGCAGGAAAAACGGCACTGCAAATAGGACGGCGTAAAGATAGGTGATGTTGTGGGCCAGAACGATCAGCGCCCAGGAAGCCGCGCAAAGCGCGATGTACCGCCATGGCGGCGACGCCAGGGCTCTGAGGGTGAAGTAGTAGGCCACCGGCAGAAGGCCGAATGCAACCATCTCCGCATACGCGCCCCGCGCGTTGAGGTCTGTCATCAGGTACGGCGCACAAAGAAAAATCGCGCCGGCCACGACGGAAGCCGCGTAATGCCTCCAGAGGCAGTAGGCCAAGCGCTGGGTGAAGATGCCGGCGGCAACAAGGATTACCAGCGACACGATCTTCCATGCCGAGTATGGGTCCAGGCCCAGCAGCGCGCACAGCGAGCCGGCAGCGGTGTAGGGAAAGTTGCCGTAGTACTGGAAGAGCGGGTAACGCAGGCCGTCGTTCAGGCTCGGCGCCACCCGCACGGGGAATTGCCCCTCCCGCAGCGCTTTGCCCGCATCAACGATTCCGCCCATGACCCACACCAGGTCACCCGCGGGACGGAACTTGGCCGCGCGATACGGCCAGAGCATTCCCAAGGCGATCAACACATAGAGCAGCAGCGGCCCTACAACACAGGCGCCCCGCCGCGATGTGCGGATCGGCGCATCGTGCGGCGACTTGAAGGTTCTCTCCGCCAAGAATGCAACCCAATCCGGCATGATCGATCCGTCGCCGGAGCGTAATGGAGAACGCCCCAGCCGGCAACAGGTTATCGCTTTTGAGGGAGCCGGAAGAGGGACGCCCGTTATCCGCCGAAGAGCGGTGGGGCGCTGCGCGAGAAAGTAGAGCTCAATCTCGATCTTGGGGGCCGCGTGCAGCGTTGGAGCCGCACGCAGCGCGCGTCTAAATCCAGAATTTGCGGACCAGCCAGATCTTCACGGCCTGGGTGAGCATCACATAAATCAATAGCGTGAGCAGAATCAGGAGCCAGTAAAGATGAGGTAGCGGGACGAATCCCAGCCAGGGGCCCAGGGGGGAGACCGGCAGCCAGGCGCCGATCATCATGATCAGGATGGAGGTGAGGATCAGCGGGGTGCTGGCGCGGCTCTGCAAGAACGGAATTTTGTTGGTGCGGATGACGTGAATGATGAGGGTCTGCGTCAGGAGCGATTCGACGAACCAGCCGGTCTGGAAGAGATGGGCGGCGAAGGTGGAATCGGGATTGTCCAGCGTGGCTTTGGCGAACATTTTGGCCAGGCCATGGGGCGCGGCCAGGGCCAGGTTGGAACACTTGAACAGGAACCACATCATGAAGTACGTGGTGTAATCGAAGATGGAGCTGCAGGGGCCGATGAAGAGAATGAAGCGTGTGATCTCGCCCATGGACCAGGGGCGGGGCTTGGTGACCAGCTCGGGATCGACCTCATCGGTGGGGATGGGGACCTGGGAGAAATCGTAGAGCAGGTTGTTGGTGAGGATTTGCAGGGGGGCCATGGGCAGGAAGGGGAGCCAGATGCTGGCGCCCAGGACGGAGAACATGTTGCCGAAGTTGGAGCTGGCGCCCATGCGGACGTACTTGATGATGTTGGCGAAGACTTTGCGGCCTTCGAGGACGCCTTCCTCGAGGACCATGAGGCTTTTTTCGAGGAGGATGGCGTCGGCGGCCTCGCGGGCGATGTCGACGGCGGTGTCGACGGAGATGCCGACATCGGCGGCGCGGAGGGCGGGGGAATCGTTGATTCCGTCGCCGAGGAATCCGACGACGTGCTTCTTGCTTTGCAGGGCGCGGATGATGCGTTGCTTGTGAGCGGGTGAGAGTCGCACGAAAAGGGTGGTTTTTTCGGCGGAGTCGGCCAGGTCGGGGTCGCTCATGGCCTCGACCTGCGGGCCGGTGAGGACGTGCTCGAGGGAGAGGCCGACTTCTTTGCAGATTTTTCGGGAGACCAATTCGTTGTCGCCGGTGAGGACCTTGACGGCGATGCCGTGCTTGTTCAGGGCGGTGATGGCGGGGGCGGTGGAATCCTTGGGCGGATCGAGGAAGGCGACGTAACCCTTGAGGATGAGTTCGTGTTCGTCGTCGCGGCCGTAGGCGGCCTTGGGGTCGCAATCGCGGTAGGCGATGGCCAAGACGCGGAAGCCGTCGGCGGACAAATGATCGCATTCCTCCTTCAGCTCCTCCAAGAGGAGCGGGTCCATCGGATAGATGCGCTCCTCGAGCTCGAACTGGGTGCATCGGTCGAAGACGGATTCGGGAGCGCCCTTGCAGATGAGGCGGCGTTTGGCATCGGGGGTGGACACCACGACGGACATCATCTTGCGGGTGAAGTCGAAGGGGATCTCGTCAACCTTGGAATATTCGGCAATGGAGATGTCGTGGTGGACCTCCTGGTGCTGGAGCACGGCGCGGTCGAGCACGTTTTTAAGACCGGTCTGGAAGTGGCTGTTGAGGAAGGCCATTTGCAGGACGCCGGCGTCGTCGTTGCGGGCCACGTCGCAGTGCTGTTCGAGGATGACGTGGTCCTGGGTGAGAGTGCCGGTTTTGTCGGTGCAGAGCACGTCCATGGCGCCCAGGTTCTGGATGGAGTTGAGGCGTTTGACGATGACCTTTTTGCGAGACATGAGCATGGCGCCTTTGGAGAGGCAGACGCTCACGATCATGGGGAGCATTTCGGGGGTGAGTCCGACGGCGACGGCCAGGGCGAACAAAAACGACTCGCCCCATCGGTGCTTGCTGATGCCGTTGATCAGGAAGACCAACGGGACCATGACGGCCATGAACTTGAGCATGAGCCAGGTGAAGGCGGAGATGCCCTTGTCGAAACTGGTGGGAGGGGGCCCGGTGGCGACGGCGCTGGCCATGGTGCCCAAATAGGTCTTGAGTCCGGTCTCGACGACCAGGGCCGTGGCCGAGCCGCTTTCGACGCTGGTGCCCAGGTAACAGAGGTTCTTCAGCTCGAGGGGCATCTTGCCGTCGAGGTTTTCCGGGGCGTCGAATTTTTCGACGGGGAAGGACTCGCCGGTGAGGCTGGCCTGGATCATGAACAGGTCTTTGCAGGAGAGGATGCGGAGGTCGGCGGGGATCATGTCGCCGGCGGCGAGCTTGACTACGTCGCCGGGGACCAGCTCGCCCAGGGGGATTTCGCGGGGTTGGCCGTCGCGGAGGACGGTGGCGGTGACGCGGATCATGGCCTTGAGCTTGGCGGCGGCGGCATCGGCCCGCGCTTCCTGAATGAAGCGCAGGGACACGCCCAGGACGACCATCATCACCATGAGGATGCCGCCGACGACGTCGGAAGTGCCGCCGGCCGTGGCGAAGGAAATGATCGCCAGCACGGACAGGAGAACGACCAGGGGGTTGAGACAAGCCTTGATGAAGAGCCGTAGGCGTGGGAAGCGTGTTTCGTGGATGACGACGTTGGGTCCGTATTCTTCGAGGCGGCGTTGGGCTTCTTCTTCGCTGAGGCCGTCGGGAGCGGTCTGCAACTCAGCCAGGGCGGCCGGCGGCGTTGCCCCCGCGGCGCGCGTCAGGCGGGGCGAAACCTGGATGGGAGCGGCGGCGCGCTTGATCGCCAGGAGGATGTTGCGGGGAAGAATGGAGGCGGGAATGAGCGCCATGAGATAGTTGCCCGGTGGTTATGGGCCGTGGCCGCCTTATAGCCGCGGGCGGCAGCCCGCGGAGGAATCCGAAACACCAACGCGTGGTGAAAAGTCCGCGGGCTGCCGCCCGCGGCTATTAAATTGCGACTGGCGGCTAAAAGTAGCTTAAGGGAATAAGCCTTTCAACTGGCAGGCTTCGGCGACGCGGCTGAGGGCGATGGTGTAGGCGGCGGTGCGGTAGTCGCAGTCGGCTTCATCCGCCTTGGCGTTCACGGCGGCGAAGGCGCGTTCCATGATTTTTTGCAGCTCGTCCTGCACCTGCTTGGCGGACCAGAAGAAATTCTGCAGGCCCTGGACCCATTCGAAATAGCTGACGGTGACGCCGCCGGCGTTGGCCAGGATGTCGGGCAGGACGGTGACGCCGCGGTCGCGGAGGATTTCATCGGCCTGCGGAGTGGTGGGGCCGTTGGCGGCTTCGACGAGGGTGTGGGCCTTGATCTGCGGAGCGATGGTCTCGGTCACGGCGTTTTCGGTGGCGGCGGGGATGAGGACGTCGCAATCGCAAGTGAGGAGCTCATCGTTGGTGATGGCTTCGCCGTCGGGGTAGTCGGCCATGTCGCCGCGTTGGCGGTAGTAGACGCCAAGGTGATCGACGTCGACGCCGTGTTCGTTGTAGATGCCGCTCTTGCGTTGGGAGACGGCGATGATGATGGCGCCGCGTTCTTCGAGGAGGCGGGCGGCGTGGAAGCCGACGTTGCCGAAGCCCTGGATGGCGATGCGAGCGCCGTCGAGGGTTTTGTTTTGGGTGGCCAGAAATGCGCGCAAGACGTTCATGACGCCGCGGCCGGTGGCCTCCAGACGTCCGACGGAACCGCCCAGGTTCACCGGCTTGCCGGTGACGACGCTCAGTTCCTGGTGACCGACCATCATGCTGTAGGTGTCGAGGAACCAACTCATGACCTGGGCATCGGTGCCCACGTCGGGGGCGGGGATGTCGTGAAACGGGCCGATGATGGGGAGGATTTCGCTGACATATCGGCGGGTGAGGCGTTCCTTCTCACCGGGAGAAAGGACGTGCGGATCGCAGACGACGCCGCCCTTGGCCCCGCCGAAGGGCAGATCGACCAGGGCGTTTTTCCAGGTTTGCAGCATGGCCAGAGCCATGACTTCGTCCTGATTGACGGCGGTGTCGTAGCGGATGCCGCCCTTGAACGGACCGCGAGCGTTGTTGTGCTGGGCGCGGTAGCCGGTGAAGACCTGGATGCGGCCGTCATCCATACGCACCGGACAGGAAACGGTCAGGACGCGCTTGGGCGAGGAAAGGACCTGACGCCAAATCGGATCGAGGTCCATGGTCTGATAGACGCGGTCGAAATAGAGATGAGCGTTCTGCCAGAATTGGGAGTGCTCGGGCTTGGCGCGAAGGAGGTCGGTGGTGGACATGAGGAGATTTTATAACGGAAATGACGAATGATGAATGACGAATGACGAATGAAATTTCGCGGCCATTTTTCATTCGTCATTCGTCATTCATCATTCGTCATTTATCCAGGTTTTACCTGGATTGCTTGCGGATCGTCATGTCGAAATTGGTGACCATGGACCTGTACATGGACCAGACGGCGGCGGCGTAGGCGGCCAGGACGATGGCGCACACGACGAAGGCGGTGAGGCGGGCGGCGGCGGGGTCGGCGTCGGGAATCGTGGGATCGAACGCCCGGCCGCCGAAATCGTAGGGGTCGATCAGCAGGGTCAGCAGGGTGAAGGGGCTGAAGACGCCGATGGCGACGGAGAAATCGGGCGGGAGGGCGCGGCTGTTGAGGATGCTGTAGCCGCACCAGCCCAAAGCGGCGCAGGCGCCGGCGATGATGCCGACGCTGCTCATCACCGCGCGGACGGTGGTTTGGCAGCGCAGGGACAAGTGCATGCCCAGGATGGCCGCAAAGGCGCAGACGATGATCAGCATCGCCGGCATCAGGAGGATCGCTTCGGGAAAGACGATCCATTGGAATGAGTTGTCGCCCATGGCCAGCCAGCGCAACAGGTCGTGGCCGATGAACAGCAGGCTGCCGGCGACGGGGACGGCCAAAAGGGGCAGGACGAAGCTGACCAAGCCGCGGAGCTTGCCCCAAATGTAATAGCGGCTGGTGATGGGGGTGCTGAGCAGGAGGTCGATGGTTCCGTCTTCCTTTTCGCGGGTGACGGTGGAGGCGGCGGCGTTGGTGATGATGAGCAGGATGACGGAGAATTCCAAAAGCGTGATGCCCAGGAGCCAGGTGCGTGTCTGGGCGGAGGAGAGCTGGCGGGGGTAGTCCAGGAGATCGATCTGGGTGATGGCGCCGCCGGGGCCCTGGGTGAAGTCTTTGACCTCGTATTTGCCGGCAAGGTCTTGGAGGACGGCGTCGCGGTCGGCGATTTTGACTTGCACGGCGGCGTCGACGGGGAGGTCCTGCTTGTTGTCGCCGTCGATGAAGAGGGTGTTGCGGGCGGGGTCGTAGCCGTGATCGATGTACTGCCGGGGCGTGGTTTGGGTGCAGTGCATGACCAGGAGGACGACGGCGCCGACCAGGCCGACGGCGATGAAGCTGTAGCGAAGGATGAAGGCGCGTGCGGCGGAGGCCTTGGTTTTGGCTTCGCGCCAGGCGATGGGGTTGTGCCAGACGGAGCGCGGCTTGCGCGAGCGGCCGGCAAAGGGGAAAAGCTTTTGGATCAGGAACGTCTTGACGCTGGTGGTGGATTGTGCCAGGCGACGAAGCAGAAGGATGGAGGGCAGCACCATCGCCAGGCTGGCCAGGAACATGAAACAGAAGTAGAAGGTGGCGGGGCTGGTCCAGTACCAGGCCAGGGGCCAGGACTGATAGACGGGGGGCAGATCGGCCAGGTTCGGGGGGAGATAGCTCTTGTCGTTGAAGATGACGCGCAGGGCCAGGAACGGATGCAGGCCGGTGAACCAACTGGTGGCGCTACGCTGGGCGTTGCCGCTGAGGTCGGTGTAGCGGAGGTGGAAGAAATCGGCCTGGTCCAGGAGCATGAGGCCGATGAGATAGATCACGATGAACAGATAAAAGCTGAAGATGGTGCGGCGGGTGCCGACCTTGAAGGTGGCGATGGCCATGGCCATGGCGCCGGTGACGCAAGCGGTGGCGGCGGCGATGAGGAAGCTGTAGAGGATGCTCTTGATGGCCACGCCGCCGAAGATTTGGGTGATGGCGAAGACGGGGATGCCGCTGATGAGCAGGGCGATGACGAAGAAGACGCGGCTGGTGAGCGAACCCAGGACGATCTGGGCGTTGGTCAGGGGGGTGGCCAGGAGGACATCGTAGGTTTGGCTGTCCCTTTCCTGGGTGATGGCGCCGGCGGTGAAGATGGGGGAGAGAAGTGCGACCAGGCCGAGTTGCAGATAGGACATGTACTGAAAGACCTGGGCGGAGGTTCTGGTAAGGGCGGCCAAGTCGCCGGAGTTGGAGCCGGCGCTGCTGAACAGGACGAGGGCGACGAGCAGGCCGAGGTAGCCGCAGCGGATGAGCAGGTCGCGGCGGCGTCTGCCGCCGGCCTCGACGACGCGGCGGAGAATCGGATTGCCGGGAAGCAGCCGCCAGAGATAGTCAGCAATGCCGAGCATGGGAATGAGTTGCTGGTTGCTAGTTGCTGGTTGCCAGTAAAAAAGCGCTCCGTTGCCTTTACCAGCAACCAGCAACCAGCAACTAGCAACTAGCAACTTCCTCCATCATTGCACGAGGCCCTTGGTCAGGCGCATGAAGGCGGTTTCGAGATTGACCTCCTCTTCCTTCAACAGGTTGATGGCGAAACCGTGGGCGATGAGCTGAGCGGGGATGAAACTGTAGTCCTGGATGCCGGGTTTGAGCGCGACCTGGAGGGTGCCGTCGGTGGCGGCGACGGATTCGATGCTCGGATGCTGGGCCAGGAGGGCGGCGGCTTGGTCGGCGGCGCGGACGACGCCCACTTGCACGACGGTGCCGCGGCGAACGCGGCGCAGAATCTCGCTCACGGGTCCGCTGTAAAGCAATTCGCCCTGCTCGATGATGCCAATGGTGTTGCACAGGTCGGCCAGCTCGGGAAGGATGTGCGAGGAGATCAGGATGGTCTTTCCCATGCGGCGAAGCTCCTTGAGCAGCTCGCGCATCTCGATGCGAGCGCGGGGGTCGAGGTTGCCGGCCGGCTCGTCGAGGAGAAGCACCTTGGGATCGTGGACGAGGACGCGAGCGATGGAGAGGCGCTGCTTCATGCCGCGGGAAAGCCCGTCGACGGGGGCGTCGCGTTTGAAGCCCAGGTCGGTCAGTTCCAGCACATCGGAGACGATCTTGGTGCGTTGAACGCCGTTGATGTTGTAGGCGGCGGCGAAGAATTCCAGGTATTCCTGGACGACGATGTCCTGGTAAGCGCCGAAATAGTCCGGGACGTAGCCGATGAGGGGACGGATGGAGCGGGATTGATAGCCGACGACGTAATCGCAGATGCGCGCTTCGCCCCAGGTGGGTTGAAGCAGGGTGGCGAGGATTTTGATGGTGGTGGTCTTGCCGGCGCCGTTGGGGCCGATGAAGCCGCAGCAGTCGCCCTCCTGGATTTCCAGGTTGAGGTTGGACAGAGCCACGAGGGTTCCGTAGCGCTTGGTGAGGTTGACGGTTTTGATCACAACGGCGGGCATAAGAGAATCATGGTTACCTAATGACGAAATTCGAATGACGAATGACGAATGATAAGAGGCGCGGTTTCGTCATTCGGACATTCGTCATTGATTCGTCATTCGTCATTCGAATTTCGTCATTCCCTCCTGCCTGCATTCTACTGCATTTCCGGGCGCGTTGTCGGCATGGCGTACATGGCCGAGCGGTCCAGGGGCAGGACAAACTGGACCATGGTGGTGCCCTGGCCGGCCACGGGGGAATCGGAGACCGATAGGGGCACGGGCAGGGGCGTCTTGGCGATGTCGCCATCGATGGATGCCACGGCACAGATGACCAGCTCGCCGGCGCTGACGGCTGGGGAGAGATTCATCCAACGGGCGGTGCGATGATACAGCTCCAGGCGCGGCCAGCGGCCATCCAACTGATTCCGCCACGGCGGCAGACGGTCGAACAACGTCAGCAGGGGCAGAGCCTCCTCCAGGCGCTGATGCAGCTCGTCGGAGCGCGTGTGCCAGTAGCGGTCCCAGTCGAGCTCGCGTTCGAGGCGGCCATGGACGGGGCTGTTGCCGCCGGGACGCGGGGCGTCGGGGTTGTCGAGATTCATGGCGTATTTGTTGCTGGTGAGGTCTTGCAGTCTCACCAGGGCATCCTTGGGCCAGGAGGGGAGGTAGATGAGGTAGTTGTAATCGCGGGTGCTGGGCTCATTCCAGCCGGTGGTGGGGGATTGCTTGAAGGCGATGTAGACGTCGAGCAGGTCGTAGCCGGTGTGGTTGGCCAGGGTGCCGTCGAGATAGCCGTTGTTGCCGGGGGCGATGAGCTTGACGTCGCCCAGGCCGACGGGGACCTGGATGCGGCCGCTGAGGGGCCCGACCCAGTGCGTCTGCAATTTTTTGGAGGTGCTGCGGTAGGGAATGGAGACGGAGATGACGTCGCTGTCGGCGGATGGAAACACGGGGACCTGGTATTCGAGGTAAGCCGGCAGGACGTCCTCATCGTGCAGGTCCTGCGGAGGGATGGCGAAGGGGGTGAGGGTGCTGAGTTGGCGCGGGTCGATGCCGGCCAGGTCGATTTTTTTGAGGCCGTCTTGGGGGATGTAGAGACCGAAGCGGCTGTCGATGAGGGCGTCGGAGTCATCGGCGGCGCAGCGGATGAGGGAAAGATGGTGCAGCTCGGGCGGGCCGCGGACCAGCAGACGCACCAGCAGTGCGGTCAGGGCGGTGGCGGCGACGGCGGTGGCCGCGAACATGAACCAGCTTAGATGGGCGCGCTTGCGGGAGGCCAGGAAGAGATACATGCCCGGCCCGGCGATCAGCCAATAGATCACGAAAAAGAAACAGGCGACCAGGACGAAGGCGGCGGCTTTGCTGCTGAGGTCCATGCCGTTGCGCATCGCGGCGGCGAGGTCCAGGCCCGCGGCGGGTTTCCAGGGATCGAGCCCATCCTCCGGGGGCTTGTAGTCCTCGGGCACGTCGGGGGCGTTGTTCCAATCGAAGACGCGATCCCAGATGGAGCGCCAGCCGCGTTTGATCTGGCGGGTGAGGATGGGATTGCCCAGGTCCTGGGCAACCCAGGTGACGGCGCCCAAACCGCAGACGCGGCGAGCCAGCCACGGGGTGAACTGCGGGGGATCGCTCCACTGCATCCATTCATCGACCTTGGCATCGCTCAGGGCGGGGGCGCGGGCGACTTTCATCGGGGGGAAGCTGCCGGGCGGCGGCCAGGGATGGTCCAGTTGCTCGAAGCGGCCGAAACGGCGCAGCACGTCAATGTCCGGGCGGTCGGATATGGGAATCGCCCATCGCCCATCCACGCTGGAGCTGACGGGCAGAAGGTCGGCAAAGGGTTTGATCTTGCCGGGCTCGGGGGGCTGACAGATGACCAGATGCCCCCCCTGGCGGACCCATTGGCGGATGGCCTGGAGGGCCGGGGCGCGCGTGCCGGAAGTGAGGAAATTGGCATCGGCATCCATCCAGACGATGGCATCGACGGCGTCGTAGCCCAGGATGCTGGTGGGCAGGTCGCGGGGCTGGAGGGCGATGGCCTCGACATCCTCCAAAACGGCGGGCATGGACTCTTCGCTGGGGGCCGCGGGCTTATCCGAGCCGTCGGTGACAAAGAGGACCAGCTTTCGGCTGCGCGAGACATCGCCCAGTCCGCGGATCGGATCGACGTTCAGAATCGTGGAGGTCAGGGGCAGGACGCAAAGCTGCTTGCCATCCTTGGTGCACAGAAAGACTTTCAGCTCGGTGTTGAGGGTCTGCAAATTGGTGGCGAGGTTACGTGCATCGGGCAACCCCCCGGCGGTGGGCTTGGGCTTGAAGTAGATCCAGAAGTTCTCGGTGGTGGCCGAGCGGCCCTCGAGGTTGCCGCCCAAGGTGACTTCCTGGGTGAAGGCGACGCGGTCGCGATCCAGGTCCTCCTGCACGACCTGGATCTGGTAGACGGTGGGCTGCTCGCTCTGGCTGGTGAGCTGGACGAGCATGGGGGTCCAGCAATCGGGGCGATAGCGGTTGTCGAATCCGACGCTGAGCACCTGGCCGCGCGCCTGGGCCCAAGCGGCTGAAGAAAGGATAAGGACAAGGAGCCCCGCCAATGCCCACCGCATGGGTTGGACTTTATGGCGTGGCGCGGGAAGGGTCAATGAAAACTGAATGACGAAATTCGAATGACGAATGACGGGTCAATGACGAATGACGAATGACGAATGACTAATCAATGACCAATGACGAACCGGCATGGGGCAATCGACATTCGTCATTGAGACTTGATTCGTCATTCGTCATTCGAATTTCGTCATTTCCCTCACTTATGCCCTTTGGGGGGCTTGGGGCCGAGATATTTTTTGGCGACGGCGTCGGCCAGATCCACGTTATTGATGTTCGCCAGGGTGCAGAGCCAGGCCAGGACGTCGGCGAATTCTTCCTGGAGATTGGCGTGGTCGTCGCCGTGAAGGGCGGTGGCCAGCTCGCCAATCTCCTCGATGAACCACAGGAAGGTCTTGGGTGTGCCGCGGCGGCGATCGACTTTTTCGTAGCGGTCGAAGATGTGCTTCTGAAACGCCCGGAGGGTCAGTGTGCGAGGATCCATGGCCGGCATCATATCGGAAGACGACGGTCCGATCCCGCGAGCGCGGGCGTTTTCGGGGAGCGGTGTGGGCGGTGTAGGCGCGCGGAATCGGCGCCATCAGCCGGAGGATCGTTTGCGGCGGCGCAGCATCAGCGCGGGAGCCAGCAGAAGCATGGTCGCCGAGGCCGGTTCTGGAACAGCGATGATCACGTTGGCATCGTACAGGCCCTTGTTCGCCGGCTGGGTGAACAGGCTGCTGTTGTTCAGAAGGCTCGGCGAGTCGAGGGTCACCCCGTTGAGAGCGTCGGTGCCGTCGAAATAGATGTTGGGGCTGGAGATGTTGAATGGACTGCTCGAGGCGTTGAAGGTGTCCGGGTCGCTTACGTAGTCACCGGCGAAGTTGATCAGAGCGGGGTTGCTTGCCGAAATGCTGTCGTTGGTAAACGTGATGCCCTGCATGGGCGACTCGGGCAATCCGTATATGTACACGCCGTTGGAGCTGGAAGGAGCCCCGGTGGAGGTCAGATTGCTGATGGTGACGTTTTGCCAGACGGAGGTAAAGCCGGGCTTGTAGGTGTTGCTGCTCTGGTTGCCGGCAAGGTAGGGTGAGAGCGGGGGCGAGTTACTGCTGCCGTTATACCAACTGGTGTAATAGACCGCGTTCATCACGCCGGTCATCGTGAGGTTGGTGAAGGCGATGTTCTGGACTATCCCGCCGGCGCTGCGGTTGGCCTTGAAGCGGATGCCGTAGCCGGTGTTGGTGAAGGTGCAGTTGTTGACCAAAACGCTGGTGATGCCGTAATTGGTTTGCCCGCCGAAGGACACGCCGTGGCCGTAGCCGAAGGTGCAGTTGACGATGGTGAGGTTATTGCAACCGTTGGCCGTGCCGCTGGTGCCGGTGGGCGCCTTGATGGCGACGTCGTCGTCGCCGGTGGAGATATTGCAGTTTTCGATCAGAATGTTATTGCCGTTGGGGTCGACGCCGTCGGTGTTCCCCCTACCGGAGTCATCGATGATCGTGACGTGATTGAGAGTGACGTTGCTGCTCTTCGTGCCGGCGAAGACAACATTTTCCCTCACGGAGTTGAGCAGTGTGACTCCCTGGATGAGGAACGTCTGGGGATTGGACAGGTGGATCAATTGGGGCGAGCCGCCGGCGCCGCCGCTCCACGCTGAGTAGTTGCCATCGATAGTTCCAGAGCCGGTGATTTCGGAGCCTTTGCCGTTGGTGAAGTAGATGAAGTAGCTGGTAGTGCTCGACTGGGCGATGGACTGCAAGGTGCCTTCGACGTCGAGATTGAGGTTGCCGGCGTTGATGCTGAACGGCGCACTTTGGAACGTTCCGGTGGGAATCAGAACCGTGCCGCCGCCGGCGGAGTTGCACGCGATGGCGGTGTTGTTGATATCGTTTGCCCAATCGCCGCCGGTTGGGCCGCCGTAGACATAGCTGCCATTGGCATATTGAGCGGCGATGTTGTAAGTGCTACCGGTAACGGTGGGTGTAAGGGGTAGGATTGGGTCGCCCAGGGCCGCGCTGCAAGCCAGCGCTGGAACCAAAGTCACAGCAACTTTCGCCACTGCCCGTTGCAACTCTGAACTGTGTTTAAACCGACGCTGTTTGCCCGCAACCAAACGGCAAGCGCGCATGATTTTCTCCTCGCATCCGCCTAGGTCGGCCTACACTCCAGGTGCATGGGACTGCAGGCCAAACAGAAAGTAACTCGGGCCGGCAACTGTGTCAAAGGAAATCTACTTTTATTTTGATATGAAAAATCGTTCAACAATATGCCGAAATTCACAAGCGCGCCCTGTTGAATCGTCACAGCCTATGTAAAACTAGAGGTTTATGAACGCCTGACTCGGCATCTGTCATCCGGGGGATGTCGCAATACCGGAAGCATCCGTCGCATTTGACGAATCCCGCCAATTCTGCAGTTCTTGCACGACCCGCTGCTCGCGTTGCAATTGCTCTTTATGGCCCTGCTGCTTCTGGAGGATGTCGGCCAGGAGCTGGTGGGCCTGCAGGTCGTAGGGGGCGATGTAAACGGCTTGCAGGGCGCGCTGGGCGGCTTGGTCGAGTTTGCCGATGTCGCGGAAAATGCGGGCTGCGGCCTTGGCGTAACGATTGTCGTTCAGCTCGACGCGGGCCAGGACGTCAAGCTGCTCGGCGGCTTTCTCGCCCTGGTTCACCTCTTGGCTCAGGTAAAGCCCGGCCAAACGCTGGTGGGGAAGAAGGTCCATCGGACGCAGGCGGGCAATCTCTTCGTAAACCGTCACCGCTTGAGCGTACTGGCGACGATGGATCAGGTCTTCGCCCTCGGCGCGAAGCTGCTCGTACTTCTGGCTGGTGGCCGAATCGTATCCCCATTGGTCGACTTGGCGGCGGCACCAGCCGACAAAATCGTCGAAAAACTGCGACTGGCTTTTGCCCAGGGCGTTTTGAAACATCTCATCCTGCGTGCGTCCGGCGCGACATTGATCGAGCATGCGCAAGATCGCGTCGTGGCCATAGGTCTGCTCGATGTATTGGCAAATCCAACTCGACTCGGCGTAGGCAAGCTGGCGATCGCTGGGCTTTTTAGGACGCACAAACGCCCAAGTCAGGGAATCCAAATCCAACAGCCGCCGGCGGGTGACCGCGTCGTAAAGCATCGGGACCCATTCCCAACGCAGGGGCGAGTGCTCCTGCTGCACGGCCAAGCCTTCGGTGAACCAGAGGGCGATGCGGTTGTCGGTCAGGCCCAGCGTCACCGTGTGCGTGAATTCATGTCGCAGGACCTGGCTGAAATTGAACGTGCCCATGGTGGCCTGGCCCTTGCGCGGAGCGACCAGGGCGATCACCCGGCCGGTGCTGGCGCCCACCGTGGCGATCCAAGGGGCGCCGGTGGTTCGCACGGAAAACGCATCATGGGTGGGAAAAACCTCGATCATTGTCTTGAGCTTGGGCTCAAAGCGGTACTGGCCGCAGATCGAGGGGTAGACGCTTTCCAGATAATCGCTGAAATATTCGGGGATGATGGGGTCCTGAACCGCGTCGTAGAGCACGATGAAATGGGGCGATTCCTTGCGGGCGAAATGGTCCATCATGTCCAGCAGGCGCAGATAATTGGTGGTGCGGACGTTGAACGGATCCATGGAATGAGCGGCTTCCAAGACCGTGCGCGCCGAATCCTCGTCGCCGCTTTGGGTGTACAGAAGCCCCAGCTCGTTTCGCGCTGCCGACCACCAGGGGGCGCGCTGCACGGCGATTTTGTACATGGCCGCCGCGCGCGGGTATTGCCGCATGGCGCCGAGCTGCTGGGCCACTTCGAAGTAGGCCGAAGCGCCGCTCGGCTGTAGCTGATCCACCTGATGCAGGATTTGGGCCGTCTGGTCGTCTTGCAGGAGCAAAGCGTACGCGCCGGCCAGGAGGCCCAGGGCCTCGACGTTGTGCGGCTGGCGCTGCAAGACGCGCTGCAGAGGCCCCAGAGCCGGCTTGGGGGCGCGCTGGGCCAGCAGATTGCGCGCCTGCAAGAGGTCGGCATCGATGGAATCGTGGTCGACCCAGCGGATGCGGGCGATGGCGTTGTCCACGGCGTCGAAGTTGAATTGTAGAAGCTGAATCCGGCCGAGCAGCGCCCAGCAGCTTACGTCAAACGGATTGACGGCCAGGGCGTTGCCCAGTTCCTGGGCTGCGGTGGCGGCATCATCGTGCAACAGAAGGTACTGGGCCGCGGCCAGGTGAGCGGGCCAGTAGTCGCGGTCGATCAGGTCATAGGCGCGCACGAACATGCTGAGCACGACGTCGTGGAGCTGGCGGTTGTCCTGATAGGCCATGGCCAGAGTGGCCCAGCGGTCGATGGCCCGGCCCATGAGGGTGACGTCGCGGGCATTGTTGAAGGATTGGGGATTGGCGATCCATTGCTGCAAGTAGTTGTGCGGATCGGTGACGAACCATTGGTAGTCCGATTTTGCGCCGGGGATGTCGCCCAGTTTCTCCCGGTAATCGCCCCGAAAAAACCGGGGGGCGATCAGATCCGGATGGCGGTCAAGGACCTGCTGCAGGGTCGCGATCGCCTGGTCGTAATGCCCCTGGGCGGCCAAGACATTGGCCGCAAGGGTTTGGACGTCGGGGTCGTCGGCGGTGAGCGCGGCCAGGGCCTGGTCGTAGCGGCCCAGAGCCAGGCAGGCTTGGCCGGCGATCAGGGCGGCGTCGCGCGGCTTTGAGTTGCCGGCGGCGGCCAGCGTCGCCAATGCCCGGCGGTACTGACCGCAAGCAAGCTGATCGCGGGCCCGCTCGATGGCGTCGGAAACGTCGTAGGGGGGATAGGCCGGCTCGGGAACGTCCTCGGGCAACAGATCGGCCAGCCACCGCGCCGGCACCGCCTGATCGGCCAGCTCCGCCCCGCGTGCCGGCGGCAACGCCAAGGCCCATAGGGCGATGGCCAAGGCCGTAGCGAGAGTCCCTAATCCTAATGACGAATGACGAATGACGAATGACGAATCAAGCTCCAATGACCAATGAGCCATGGCGCGGCCGCATTGGGTCATTGGGTCATTCGAATTTGATTCGTCATTCGTCATTCGTCATTCGAATTTCGCGCTCGTCATTCGAATTTCGCGTGGAAGGAATTCCGCCACATCGCCGGGTATTATAGCCATCGGCCATGTCTGAGATGAGCGAGCTGATCGGCAACGTCCGGGAATTTCCCATTCTGCGGAACTGGGATTTTTTCAACCATGCGGGGGTGTCGCCGATTCCGCGCGTGGGAGCCGAGGCGCTGCGGAAATTCGCCGAACAGGCGGAATCGGCGGCGTACGTGGGATGGGGCTGGCACCAGGAGATCGAGCGGCTGCGTCACAACGCGGCGCAACTGATCAACGGCCATCGCGACGAGATCGCGTTCGTGAAGAATACCAGCGAGGGAATCAGCATCGTCGCCAGCGGGCTGGACTGGCAGTGGGGGGACAAAATCATCACGACGGGCGTGGAATATCCGACCAATATCTATCCCTGGATGGAAACCGCGCGCCACCGCGGCGTGAAATTGCTGATGGTGCAAGAGGAGGAGTCGGCGGATGGCACGCGCTGCGTGCCCACGGAAAAAATCCTCGAGGCGGCAGGCGATCCGCGCACACGCATGATCAGCCTATCGCACGTCGAGTACGCCAGCGGGCAGCGGCACGACCTGCACCGCATCGGCCAGTTCTGCGCCGAGCGACACATCCACTTCTGCGTGGATGCGATCCAGTCGCTGGGGATTTTGCCGGTGGACGTGAAGGCGATGCACGTCGATTTTCTGTCGGCCGACGGGCACAAGTGGCTGCTGGGTCCGGAAGGGGCGGGGATTTTTTATTGCCGCCGCGAATTGCTGGAACACACGCGGCCGCTGATGGTCGGGTGGATGAACGTGGTGGATGCGAAGGATTTCGGGAATTACGACTACACGCTGCGGAGCGACGGCGGGCGGTTTGAATGCGGCAGTTACAACGTGCCGGGCCTCTTGGCTCTGAAGGCGTCGCTGGAATTGCTGCAAGGCGTCGGTATCGAGCCCATCGGGCAGCGCATCAAGATGCTGAGCGACGCGTTGATCGACGGCTTGCGGGAAAAGGGGTATCGCATCGTCAGTCCGCGGCAGGACGAGCAGTGGAGCGGGATCGTCAGTTTCACCTCGCCGAGGCACGCTCACGAAAAGCTGGCCGACGACCTGAGAAGGACGCATCGGATTGAGATTGCGGTACGCGAGGGGCGGCTGCGCTGCTCGCCGCATTTTTACAACACCGAAGCGCAAATCGAAAAGCTGATCGCGGCGCTGCCGGAGAATTAGGGCGGATACCTGCCGACTGAAGTCGGCAGGCCAAGATCACATTAGATCGCGCGGAGGAAGTCGGCGGATTGGGCGGGGGCGAAAAAGGCGGGGCTGGCGGAGTTCAGATATTCGATCAGAGAATCGCCGTCGAGGGTGGCTTGGCCGACGGTTGGGTAGGTGACCTCCGGAGCGTCGGCGGCGGTGGGGGCGTCCAGACGCTTGGGTGAGTGGAAAACCCAGACACGATCGGCGAGATTCGAGCGAAGGAAGCTGGCGGCCAGGGTCGGGCCCGGCTCGACCAGCAGATGGGTGATGGATCGCCGGCCCAGGTCGTCCAAGACGGCGGGCAGGCAGAGATTGATGGTGGCGTCGGGCCCGAGTTCGGGATCGGCGCCGATGGGCATCAGTTCAACGCCGCGAGCGCGCAGGGCGGCGACGGCGTCGGGGTGATGGTCGCAAGCGGTTTGCGTGCAGTAGACCAACACCGGGCCGTCGGTGTGTGTGCGTACCAGTTGGCTGATGAGGGGCAGACGCAATTCGCTGTCGAGGATGATGCGCACCAGCGGGCGCGCGGAGGTGACGCCGCGGGCCGTCAAGAGTGGATCGTCCGCCAAAGCGGTTTCGATGCCGACCAGGATGGCGTCGCAGCGAGAGCGCAGGGCGTGGAGGACGGCCAGGGATTTGTGGTTGGAGATGACCAGGCGTTTGCCGTTGGCGGCGGCGACCTTGCCGTCGGCGGTCTGCGCCCACTTGAGCGTGACGTAGGGCCGGTGCTGCTCCATGCGTTTAAAGAACGCGGCGTTGAGCTGGCGGCAATCGGCCTCGAGCACGCCCAGGTCGGTTTCGATGCCGGCCTCGCGGAGTTGGGCGACGCCTTTGCCATTGACCATGGGGTTGGGGTCCAGAGTTCCGATGACGATGCGTCCCAGGCGCGCGGCGATCAGCTTGGGGACGCAAGGGGGCGTTTTTTTCTCGCTGTGGCAGCAGGGTTCGAGGGTGACGTAGGCGGTGGCGCCGGCGGCGGATTGTTTGGCGGCGAAGAGGGCGGCGGCCTCGGCATGGAGGCCGCCGAAACGTCGGTGATAGGCCTGAGCCAAAATCTGACCGTCCTTGACGAGGATGCAGGCGACCATGGGATTGGGCTCGACGGTGCCGCGGCCCAGCATGGCCAGGCGAAGCGCCTGCCGCATGAGATCGAGGTCGTTGCTTGGGGGAGTCGGGGGCATCTAAGCTCGGGCGTTTGCACCACGGCGCGGCCGAACGCGGCCGGCCGTCCATTCTATCGACTTTGTGGGCCGGGCGATTTGCTCGGCATCAGACCCAGGACAATCATGAGGGTCACGCCGATGCAAAGCAGAGAGTCGGCGACGTTAAATATCCATCGAAATAGATGCGGCCACTGCGGCAGAGCGTGGATCATGTCCCGAACGTAGCCGAACTTGATCCGATCATACAAATTGCCCAGCACGCCGGCCAACAACATTCCGAGGATGATCTGATAAAACCATTTTCTGCCGCTGTAAAGGAACAGATAAATCAGGAACAGTGAAGCGGCGAAGGAGGCGGCGATGAAAAGCGCGCGTTGGCCTTGGCCCAGGCCGAAGACGGCGCCTTGATTGGCGATCACCTCAAACTCCAACCAGCCGGGAATCAAGCGGTAGGGATGGGCGGAATAAACGCGGGGGGTGCCATCCGGCAGGATCATGACCTGAATGGCCAGCTTGTGGAAAGCCAGCCATTTGGTCCACAGGTCCAGGGCCAGGCCGACGGACGCGGTCAAGAGGAACCGACACCAGGCAGCGGGGGAAAGGTGTGCGAGCATAGAGGCGCGGAAGTCCAAAATCCGAATGACGAATGAAGAATGACGAATGACGAATCAATGAGCGAATAGCCGAATGACGTAAAAGCCCCATCATTGGGACATTGGGTCATTGACTCGTCATTCGTCATTCGTCATTCGAATTTTCACCGCATTCTTCCTTCCAGTTTGCGGGCGTACTCGATGGAGTAGCGGGCCCACGGCTGGGCTTCGAGGCGGGCCTTGCTGATGGGCTTGCCGGTGCCTTCGCAGATGCCGTAGGTGCCGTTTTGAATCTTGGCCAGGGCGTCGTTCAGATCGCGCATGAGCTTGCGGTCCTTTTCCATCAGGCCCAGAGTGAATTCCTGCTCGTAATTGTCGGTGCCCATGTCGGCCATGTGCAGCGGAAGATTGGACAGATTGGTTCCGCCGCCGCTGCTGCGCAGGGCCTCGAGTTCCATGGAGGTCATGTCGCCGAGGATTTCGCGGCGCTTGGCCAGGATCAGATCGCGATAAAACTCCAGCTCTTTGGGGGTGAGGCCGGCCAGATTTTTGCGCGGCTTGCCATCGGTGGGGACGGCGGTGGGCTGCGGCAGCACCGGGGGCGGGTTGTCCATGGAACGGGGCGGCTTGGCCGGGGCCACCAGGGGCGGCGGCCTGCTCACCCGACCGGAGGCTCCCCCGAGGCTCGACCCGACCGGGCTGGAACCCACGGGCTGCGCACCTCGTGCTCTGGCAGGGGCGGACTTCACTATCAACTTGCTCGCGCCCGCGCCCGCGGCCTTCGCGCCCGGTGTTTTGCTTTTGGCTTTGGCCAGCTTCCTGGCCCCCGCCCTCTTGGTGGTTGACTTGGCCACTAGACCCTCACGCGGTTGAGCGATAGCGCTCCTGTTTTGAGCGACGTTACGTCCTGCCAAAGGTTCCGCCCCGCCCGGAACCAAAGAGTGTCAACCATACGATAGAAATCCCCCGAATGTCAAGTAAAGGGCGGCCGGCAAAGGTCTTGTAATCCTAAAATGCAACCGCAGAGACACAGAGACGCAGAGGAAGCCGCAGAGAAGACATCTGATAGGTTTTTGAATTCACCTCTGCGGCTGTCTCGGCGTCCTCCGCGGCTCTGCGGTTGCATTTGCTTTTGAGGACTCCAGGTGCAAAGCCCGCAACTGGAACGATATTCCCTGGGCCGTTATTAATACCGTCATGAAGATCAGCCTGAAGTGGCTTGGGGATTTTGTTTCCGGACCGCTGGACGCACAACAGGCGGCCGATGCCCTCACCAACGGCGGACTGCCGGTGGAAGGCATCGCATCGCACCATGGGGATGCGGCTCTGGATGTGGAAGTGACCAGCAACCGCAGCGATTGCCTGTCGCACGTGGGGGTGGCGCGGGAATTGGCGGCGCTGCTGGATCGGCCGTTCGTGGATGTGCAGCCCAAGGCGGCCCAAGACGCGGCGGAGGTTGGCGAGGCGGTGGAGGTGCGCATCGAGGCCGGGGAGCTTTGCCCGCTGTACACGGCACGGGTGATACGCGGGGTGAAGATCGGTCCCGCGCCGGCTTGGATGACCCAGCGGCTGGAGGCGGTGGACGTGCGGCCGGTCAACAACGTCGTCGATGTCACCAATTACGTGATGTTGGAGATGGGCCAGCCGCTGCACGCCTTCGATCTTGCGAAAATCGGCGGGGGGCAGATCGTCGTGCGCACCGCACGGCCGGGCGAAAGCCTCGTCAGCATCGACGGAAAAAAGCGCGAGCTTTCGCCTCAGATGCTGGTGATCGCGGATGCGCAAAGGGCGGTGGCCGTGGCGGGCGTCATGGGGGGAATCGAATCGGAAGTTTCGGGGGCGACTCAGGACGTCTTGCTGGAGTCGGCGCGGTTTGATCCGCTGTCGGTTCGGCGAACAGCGCGGGCGCTGGTGATGGCCAGCGACAGCTCGTACCGGTTTGAGCGGGGGATCGATCCAGCGCTGGCGGCGCGAGCCAGCCTGCGGGCGGCGGAGCTGATCCTTGCGACGGCCGGGGGTCGATTGCTCAAGGGGATGGCCGCGGCCGGGGCGAGCGGGCCCGGGACGCGACGGCTGTCGCTGCGGCTGGCGCGATTGCGGCAGATTCTGGGGGTGGAGCTGCCGACGGACCAGGTGATGGGGGCGTTTTCGCGGCTGGGGCTGGGTCCGGTTTTGCTCGCCGATGGCATCGACGTGAGCGTGCCCAGCCATCGGCTGGACCTGCTGCAGGAGATCGACCTGGTGGAAGAGGCGGCGCGGGTTTTGGGCTACGGGAGGATTGCGACGCGGCCGGATATTTCGATTCAGCTTACGCCGCCGGATCGGCGGACGGCGACGGTGCAGAGCATCTGCCAGACGCTGGTGGCCTGCGGATATTTCGAGGCGGTGACGTTCAGTTTTGTCAGCGATGTTTTGAAGGAGGATTTTGGGCGTTCGATGTGGCGTGCGGACCGGATGGTGCGCAAGGCGGATGCCTCCCTGCGTCCCAGCTTGATTCCGGGGTTGCTGGAGGCGGTGAAATGGAACGAGGCCAACGGCACGCCGGGAGCGAAGCTGTTTGAGATCGGCGCGACGTTCGCACCCGGGACCAACGGCAAAGTCGATGAGCGGGTGAAGGCGGCGTGGGTGGGAAGCGCGGACCTGCGGGAAGTGCGCGGGGCGGCGGAGGCGGTGCTGCGTGCGCTGGATGGCCGGCGCGGGGTGAAGGTGGTGCCGGACCACCGCGAAGGCTTCGCCGCCGGCGCGTGCGGACGCGTGATCTGGGGCGAAGAGCCGATCGGATTTCTGGGCCGGATCGAGAGGTCGGTGGCTCAGAAGCTGTCGCTGCGGGAGGCGCCGACCGCGGCCGAACTGGAGTTGCAGCCGCTGCTGGCGGGTTATCAGCACGTGCCGCGCTTGGCGGAGCTGCCCAAGTTTCCCGCGGTGCGGCGGGACCTTTCCTTGATCGTGAGCCAGAGCGTGCGATACCAGCAGATCGAGGATTTGATCCGCGGGCTGGGTCTGGCGGATTTGGAAGACCTGGAATACGTGACGACTTATCGGGGCAAGCCGCTGGAGGCGGGGACCAAAAGCGTGACCGTCACGCTGATCTTCCGCCGTGCCACGGCGACGCTGACGGGCGAGCAAGTCGAATCATCGGTGCAAAAGGCGATCGCCGCGGCCAAGGACAAGCTCGGCGCGACTCTGCGCACGTGACGTTGCACTACTGAAACTGGAAGCCATCGACCTTCCAGGTTCCCTGCTGATCCGCCATTTGCATATGGAAGCTGCGCGTCGGGCCGCTGGAGAATTTGATCACGCCGTCGGCCGTGCCCGTGACCACACCGTTGGTGTTGTTGACCGCGTTGCCGACGACGGTCGGGCGGCCTTGGATCGCGCCCTGCTGTTTGAACCAGTCGATCGCTTTGTCCAACTGATCGGCGGTGACGTTATTGGTGCACTCGGCGGTGGCGGCGGCTTTGTTACCCTGGGACAGGTCGGTGATGAATTGGTGGGCCAGGGTGCGTTGGGGCGTGGTGATCTTCCACCACTCGGCGCCGCCGGCGCTCCAGCCGGCGATGTTGAGGATGCCGAGGATCAGTCCGGCGACGGCCATGCCGCGTCCGCGAACGGCGGGGTTCTTGGTAGCGCCGATGCCGACGAATCCGCAGATGATGGCGATCAGCGCGGTGATGCCCGGAATGCAAAGGAGCAATCCGCAGACCAGGCTGGTGACGGCGGCGGCGCTGGTGCGCGTGGGCATCGGATAAGGCGGATAGCCGGGCGCCGGATAGCCAGGCGGCGGAAATCCGGGCGGCGGGTAGGGAGGATATTGTTGTGACATAGGGCCGAATCATAACCGAAATGCGGAATGATGAATGATGATTGATGAGTTAGCGACAGGGCAGACGCAGAGGCCAAAGAGACGAACAGGCCAAGAGACGCATTGCGTGGCGTTGACGGTGGGGCGGTCATCCGCATATTGTGGCGCTTCTTAGGCCAAGCGGATGTTGGAATTGATTGCGGCCCCGTCGTCTAGAGGCCTAGGACACGGCCCTTTCAAGGCCGCAACACGGGTTCGAATCCCGTCGGGGTCATTGGCTATGCAGTCGCTCGGCAAAACCGGGCGATTTTGCATTTTGATGAAAAGCCGACACCGCAGGGGCAACCCCTGCCGTCCCTGACTGAAGCCGGATTATCCTTCCGCCGACAATGCGGCGGCCTCAGCCATCCGTCACGCCCGCTTGCCCGACCACCTTTGCGACGCCTTATCTACCAATTTCTGGCGGTATGGCGACGTTGGGATCGGCTGCTGGCCCGTATGACTTGCGATTAGTCGATTGCGCAAATAACCATACCGCGAGCCACAGCATCCGTTCCTTTGTCGGCAGATCGAGCTGCGGAAAGTTTCCCACGATTCCGTTCCACATTGTTCGGGAAAACGCCCTAATGCGCAAAGCTCGGAACCACTTATTGAACTTGTAGACACCATAGCAGAGAGCAAAATATGCCAATCCAAATGCACTTACTAAAAGTGGGACATCCAATCCGAAAAACCATCGCGTGATCTTGGACTCGTCGTATGGAACGAATGCTACCCCTGGCCTTTTCGTCTTGAACACAAATTGCTGCGGCGCATCGCCTGGATAAAAATATCGCACTGAAATGTTGGGTTCGGCGCTCCAATTTGAATTCAACACATCCACGCTGAAGTCCAAATCAGCATTGTCTGCGGGTTTTAACCAATTCACCCAATCCTTGTCGAGGCTTGCCGAAGGATAAATAAGCAACTTGTGGAAGGGCACACGCTCATCCTCTGCTGTCGTCACTCGCACCTCAGTCCGGTCCAGATTTGTTACGCTTCGATTCCAAAAAGAAACTGTAACGACCGTCCCGTTGCTGACGTCTAGCTTGCCCGACGTAATTTTGACCACTGTTGCAGCATTTTGCGGAAGAAAATCTGCCAGCTTGTCGGCCTGAATTGTGTACTCTAAATCGATCTGGCCATGTAAGCTCTGATAGACGAACTCTGCACAGTAAGCGCACCAGACGGCTACGACAACTGAACCCAAGACCCTTACAGACCACTTCAAGATCTTCCACAGCGTACCGTCAAACCCATCCGTTTGTTTTTCAATGTCCGCCATGTCGCCCCTTTCATCCGCGGTTAGGTTGTCACAACCCCGCACGTGACTCTGCGGCGACAGGATAACAATTACCGATCCCGAGTTCGATAGGTTTGCGCTTTCCGTTCTCTTGTTTAGGCGTCCCGCAAATTGAATGAAAGGTACGCGCGCTCATGCTACGCGCTTCACATTTGAGACGATTCAAAGGGGTCGGGACGATTCAAAGGGGTCGGGCGGTCCAAGGGTCGGGCGGTCCAAGGGTTGGGCGGTCCAAGGGTCGGGAGTCTTTATTTTACCCCGACGCCCTTTGAATTGCGTTGCTGGACGGCATCGCGGTAGAGGATCGTGTAGGTCACGCCAACCCCAGTTCCTTGCGCAGACGGGCATAGGGACGAGCTGGCTCATTGCGGCGGCGCACGGCTTCGGCAATGTCCCCGCGGTCCTGGGCGGTCAATCGTCGTCCCTCGCGCACACGTCCACCCCGAGCGGCCTTGGCTTTCAAGTCGCGGTAATCCTTTTCCCTCAGAAGTACGAATCGCTCGCGTCCCAACTTCACGGTCTGCACGGTCATGGGCAACCTGTCCTTTCGGTCCCTGTCCATTGCACAACGTCGTCAGGCAGCTTGAGGAGGATCAGTAGCGACGGCGATTATCGCCCGTCGAACAGATAAATCGACCCGCCCAAAACGCCAAGTAACGGCCGATTCCGCAGGTATTCCGCATATTCCGCGCGCAGTTCGGGGGATTCATAAATGCCCTGGATGACCGTGACGCTGAAGGCGCAGACCGGCGGCCGGCCGCTGGGCTGCCGCTGGTCGGCCGGGGCTGAGCTGCCTTTTAGTTTCACATAATGAATGCCGTAATAGCGCGGATCGGCCGAGCCGAAATAGCACAAAAGCAGTTGCGTGTCGGGATGGCGGCGCTGCCAATCGGCCAGGGCGGGCAGGTCCTGGCCCCAATCGAGGTTGGAATCGCCCAGCAGCTTCGCCCCGCCGCGCGAGCCGCCGACGGCCACGTTGAAAAAGGGGATGAAATCGGGATAGGCCAAAAAGGTTTCGCAGGCCAGGCCCACAAGCAGCGCGGGGACGATGCACATGCCGAGAATAAAACGGCGGCGAAAAATCTCCGCGGCGGTCACGCCCAGAAAAATGTAGAGGAACGCATAGACGGGCAGGATGTGACGCAGGCCAAGGTCCAATCGCGATTGGATCGACGAGGCCATGTAAAGCACGGGCAATATCGCCGCGGCGCACAGGGGCCACCAACGATGCGAACCGGCCAGGGCCCAGCGAAGGCGCTGCTTGCTCATCCAAAACAGCGTCGCCAGGGCCAGGCCGATCAGCGTGGCCAGCGGCGTCTTGAACACAAACGCCAGCGGGAAGTAATACCACCAGCCGGTTTGCCTGAGATGTCCGCACAGAAACGAGGCGCGGTGCATGGTCGTGCCGTAGATGAACAGAAAACCGCGCAGCCACGATTGGGGCAGCAGTTGGCGGTCGTTGGCCCAGAGGACGGATTGGATCACGCCATCCGGGCGCGACTGGCTGACCCACTGCGCGAGTTGATCCGGCGAAACGTCCCACGGGGGGTTATGGTCGCGGATGGCCTGGCCGGTGGCGCACATTTTTAGGACGTCTGCCAGATCGGAAACGGTGTCCTGAGCGGGGCCGATGCGGAAACGAAAACCGTAGCTGGCCCAGATGACGGCATAGGAAATCGCCAGGGCGGCGATCCCGATGGCGGCGGCGCCGCCCAAGCGCTGCAGGCGCGTGCGGGCGATCCAGCGGAGCATCGGCCAATCGGCGGCGGCCATGGCGCGGGCGAAAAGCGCCAGGCCAAGCACCGGAATCGCCAGCAATCCGGAATATTTCGTCGCCAAAGCGGCCCCCAGCAGCAGGCCCGCCATCAGGCAGCGCATCCAGGTCGCCCGCTCGCCGAGCAGCCATACGGTTGCCATCAGGCAGACGAAAATCGGAACGATGGGAACGTCATTTTTGATCAGCGGCGAATGGGCCAGGAAATTGGGATCGAAACAGAAAGCGGCGGCGGCGACGACCCCCGCCAGCGGCCCGCCGCAACGCCAGGCCCACCACGCGATGGCTGCGCCCAGCCAAAGGCCCCACAGCAGCATTCGCGCCCGCGCGGCGCGAATCAACGGATCGGCGTCGTTGCCGGGCGTGCGGTACAAAACGTCCGAGGCAAAGGTGTCCGGCACGTTCATGTCGTGCAGCGTCGTGTACCAGGCGGGATGCCGGTGGTCGATTTTGAGGCGATCTTCGCCGATGCCGGCCACGGCGAGAAATCTCCACAGGGACGCATCTTCGGGATCGTAGCGAAAGTCGTGGTCGTGCGTTTGAATCCAGGCGGAGACCAGACACTGCGGCTCATCGAAGGTGGCGCATTTGCGCAGCGAGGCCAGCCAGGCCGTCGAGGCGAATACGATCAGCAGCGCTCCGCAGCCGCTCAGAGCCGCGGCTTTCGTGCGCCACGGCGTGGCGCTGTCACACCGCTGCGATTGCGCCCGTTCCGATTGCTGCATACGCAGTCTCCGAACCTTCCGCCGCCGTCGATCCGACGAGCGTAAGTATATAGAGAATGCCGGTGCAAAAAGAGCCGCGCTGAATCCGCCCTGAGAAATCAACCGGCGCTAGGGCGGTTTGCAGGTCAGCGTACCAATACGACCTTGATAGCCGCGGGCGGCAGCCCGCGGACGTACCGTGGTAAGTCGCTGGTTCGACGGTTGTCCGCGGGCTGCCGCCCGCGGCTATCAAGGGGCGGTGTCGCGCGATAGGTGCCATACACTAACCTGCAAGCCGCCGCTAGGGCCGCGTGGCGGGGTTGGCCAGGACGTCGATCACGGCGTAAAACGCGGGCTTGGGTTGGCTTTGGCGATCAAATAGCAGGGGATAATCGATGCGCCGCTGATGATGATAATCGTTCAGCCAGGAACGGCCGTCGCTCAGGCCCCAGAACGTCACGCGCGTGATGGCGTCGCGGTGTTTGTGAAAGAGGGCAAAGAGCTTGGCGTACTGCTCGGCCTGACGCTGGAAAATCTCCGGCAGCGGACGGGTCGCCGCCGTCGCGAGGGAATTGTCGGCGCCGGTCGGATTGACCTCCGCGCCGCTGTGGCGCGGCAGCACGTCAAGGTCCAGCTCGGAAATGTTGACTTTCACGCCCAGGGCGTGGAACTGGTCGATCGCCTGGTCGATGTCGGCAAACGGCACGCGGTCCAGAATCCAGTGTCCCTGGATGCCCACGGCGGCCAGGGGAATGCCCGCCGCTTGCAACCGCTTGATCAGGCGGATCGCCTTTTGGCGCTTGGGCGGGCTTTCGATGCCGTAGTCGTTGTATTGCAGCTCGGCGGCGGGATCGGCCTCGTGGGCGAAGCGATACGCCTGGATGAGGTAATCCTCGCCGAGGCTGTCCAGCCACGGCGTTTTGCGAAGGTCCCGGCCTGGTTCGTTGGCGATGGCCTCATTGACCACGTCCCAGCCGCGGATTTTGCCCTTGTAGCGGCCGACGAGCGTCTGGATGTGATTTTTCAGCCGCGCCAGGATTTTTTCGCGCGAGGCGGGCTTGGCGTCGTCTTGGAAAAACCAGTCGGGCGTTTCGTGATGCCAGAGGAGGGTGTGGCCGAAGATCTGCATGTGGTTTTCCTGGGCGAAGTTCACCAGGGCATCTGCCTGCGCGAAGTTCCACGTGTCTTGGCCGGGATGAATCAAGCCCGGCTTCATGCAGTTTTCCGGCGTGACGGCGTTGAATTGCCCGCGGATGACGGCCAGCTCCGCCGGGCCGTAATCCGTCGGCAACGTGCCGCCGAGAGCCACGCCGATCAGAAAATCATTTTGGTAGGTTCGCTTGAGCGACGGCGTCTGGGCGCACCCGCAGAGGGCGGGGGCGAAACAAATCATCATCGCCATCGGTAGGAGCGGGCGGCGCAGGTGCATGCGATGCCATCTTAAATGAGCGATCGTGATTCCGCGACGCGGCAGGAACCAAGCACGCGGGCGCTCTCATTTCTCAGGAGTCTTGAGTTGGGCGACGAACTTGGCCAGGCGGGCCAGGGTCAGGGGGAAATGCGCCGTCTCCTGGTCCGGCGGTTTTCCGTCGCCGGGGATCAGGCAAAGGATGGGCAGGGTGCGTCCGCTCTGACGGCGTACGCGATTGGCCTCGGCCAAAGACGCGCCGGGGGTGTCGGCTGCGGGGGCGGCCACGATCAGGGCCGCCAGATCGGTGATTTCCTCGGTCCGCGGCATTTGCTCGTGCGTTTCGAGCCGGCACATCAGGTTCAGCGCCGCCTCCAGGGGATCCAGGGGAACGAAAGCGGCGTGGCGAACGTACCAGATGCGCGCGGTGCGCTGAGGCACCAGCGGCTCGAGCAGTTTTTTCTCCTGATCCTCGGGCAATTTGGTCAAGGCGGCGGTGGCCGTGATGACCTCGGAGCGGACTTCGGCGCCCTTGATGGCGTCGCCGGGGATCAGCGTGGTGCTGCAATCCACCTGCGCCACGGGAGAGACGGCGCAGTGAAGCGACGGGGCCAGTTGCAGGGCGCCGGCAAAAGCGTGAGCGATGGACAGGGCCCGCGCCAGCGTGCTGCCGACGGCCGCGCCGGCGGGAGACTGCTCGCCGATGGCAAATTGCTGGATGGGGGAGAAAATCGCCTGCGGAAGCTTCAACCGTTCCATCATCTCGCCGAGCAACTCGGCGTGGCTGATGCCGAACAACTGGTGGAACAGCCAGGTCGCCGGGCAGTCCTTCTGGGCGGCAAAGTCCAACGCGGCGGCAAATTCCTTGGCGAAGCGCTGACGCAGAATGATCTCGAGCAGATTGTGGGCCAGGCCGATGAGATGGGGCAACCCAGCGGCGACGGCGTCGTTCTTGGGCACGATGCGCGTCATGACCGCCGCGGTGGCCAAGGCGTGCTGCCAGCAGCGCAGCAGGTCCAGAGCGCCCGGTGGGTCGCCGGCAACGGATTCGATGGGCTTGAGGCTCTGAGCGATGGTGCGCAGGCCGTCGTTGCCGATGATTTTCAGGGCGTCGTCGAGGCAGCGTAGGCGCGGGCGGGGGTTGACGTTGGGGGCTGTATTGGCCGCGTGGAGCACGCGCAGGGCCACGATGGGGTCCTGCTTGAGGGTGGCGATCAGGTCCTGGGTGGCGTGCGGCGCGGCGGTCTTGGCGGTGAGGTCGGCGATGACGCCGGGAAAGGTTTTCAAGGCCGCCAGGTCGGCCACGGCGTCCAGGACGGCGTCGCAGGGGATCAGACTGGGGGCGGCGTTTTTGGCCGGCGAAGCAGAAGGCGCCGCAGCGGAGGCAGGCTGCGGCTGGGCGGCGGGCTGGGCGGCGTCAGGGGCAGCGGAGGAGCGTCCGCGCCGCTGATGTTTGCCCGCCCTTTTCCAGGACGTTGGGCCGGCCAGCGTGGTTTGAACCCGCCGCAGCAGTTCGGAGGCGGAAAAATGCGCCTTGAGCATGTATCCGTCGACGCCCAGGGCGCGTGCCTGGAACACGACGTCTTTTTCCGCGGCATCGCAGAGCATGAGCACGCGGATATGGTGCCAGTGCTCGCTGTGGCGCAGCAGGTCCAGGAATTCCACGCCGGTGACGTGCGGCATCTTCTGATCGAGAATGATCATCTGGACGTCGTGCTGGGCGAGAAACTCCAGGGCCGCCGGGCCGTCGGGGGCGACAAAAACCTCGTATCCGTTGGAGCGAAGCGCGGCAGCCACCATTTCCCGGCAGACGGGCACGTCGTCCACGACCAGGATTTTGGCGTGGGCGGCGACGCAGGGCTTGGAGGCGACAGCGGCGGTCATAGGTGCTCCCCAGCGGCGTGCTCCAGAGGGCCGATGCGTTCGACCAACTGGGCCGGTGAGATGGGCTTGGTGAGAAAAGCGTCGGCGCCGGCGGCAAGGGCTCGCGCGGCATCCTCGCAGCCGTGGGCGCTGAGAAGAACCACGCGCATGGGCCGGCCAAATTCCTGGCGGCGAATGAGGCGGCAAAGCTCCAGGCCGTCCATCCCCGGCATCTCCCAGTCGCAGAGCACGAGTTGACAAGGAGCCTGGCGCAGCGCCTCCAGGGCCTGGCGTCCGCCGGCGACGGCGCGAACATGGTGGCCTGCATTACTCAGAGCCGCAGTCAGCAGACTGCGAGATAGAGCGCTGTCATCGACCAGGAGAATGGTCATCCGGGGTTTCCTTTGGCGACGGCGGAGTCGGCGTCGGCGCCGGATGCGCCGATGGGGGGCGGCGATTCGGACTTGGCGCGTTCGACAAATTCGCGCAGGCGGCCGAGGCAGTCCTGCAATTGCCTGACCAATTCGGTGGCGAGTTGGTTGGCCAATTTCATCCACCCGGGCCGAGCCGCCAGTTCCAGCCGCTGCGCGGCCGAGCGCAGCCGCTGGGCGGTCAGATATCCGGCGGCGCCTTTGAGGCTGTGGGCTGCGGCGCGGACGCCGTCAATATCGGCGCCGGCCAGCGCGCGCAGAATGTTGTGCAGATCGGTCCTGGCCTGCTGCTCGAATTGCGCGACCACCGAAATCAGCAGCGACGCATCCCCCAGACAGTTTTCCAGCAGAACGTCGTAGTTGAGGACATCGTCCTGGGGTTGGGGCTGGGGCTCGGGTGGCGGGGCGGGCGGGCCGTTATCGCCAGCGGCGTTGTCATGGGGAGATTGGGTCCGCTCGAATAACAATGCGACGGGTCCCGAACACCAGAAGTCCAATTTTGGTTTCCCGCGTATGCGCGCGGCCGCTGCTAAATTTTTTCGATCCGAACGGCGGGTCGCTTAAGGAAAAAATGGCGTCGCGTGTCCATAAGTCGCCATTACGCCGCGTGTAGGAAATCTGGTAAGGCACCTGATCCGAGGGGTTTGCCTGGACGATATAGCTGACGCGGAAGATTAGCGAAGGAAACCGGACCGCCCCGGTTTAGATCCGCCATGCAAGCCAAGCCCGGACCCAGTGAAGTTATCCAGCGGTCCGATCCCAATGCCGTTTTAGCCGGAGCTGATTTGCCGGGCCTGGCACAGCTTTACGCGGTGCTTTTGGACATCGTGGCCCAGGCCAAGAACCAGGGTCTGATTCGTGGCAGCGCCCAGCACACCGCCAAGCTGATCGAGGCGATTCTGCTGGGCGATGCGGAAGATGCGAAGGGAACCCTGGGGCTGGTGCGCGACAAGGTGGCGCAGATGCAGCAGATGCTGGGCGCGACGCCGCTGGCGGGCGAGGTCGGCGACGAAGGGCTGCTGGGGGCGGTGGGGGCGGGATCGGCCATCGGCGAGCGACCGATCAAGCGCCACGATGTAGCGCTGGCGCTGGAATTCGCCGCCGAGGCCGTGGGGCACATGGACTGCGCCGAGGCCAGCCTGTTGGCCCTGGAAAAGGAACCGCACGGCCAGGAACATCTCCACGCCATCTTCCGCGGATTCCATTCGATTAAAGGCGCTGCGGGATTGTTGGAACTGCGACAAATCGGAGCGCTGGCGCACGCGGCGGAAAACCTGCTGGAGCGTGCGCGGCAGGGAAGGGTCGTCCTGGACGGGGCGACGGTGGACTTGGTGTTGCAGTCCGTGGATTTGATGCGCCGGATGATCACGGCCGTCAGCGACGCGGCCAAGACGCTGCAAGCGCCGCCGAAACAAGAAGCGTTGGACGAGATGCTGCGGCGCCTGGCCGTGGCGAGCGGCGTGGAGAGGGTGACACAGGATCCAACCCCGCCCGCCATGGACGCGACCCCCGCGTCCGCGGTGGGCGCACTTCAAGGGCCATGCGAGCGCGCGGCATCGGCGCATAGTACGGCGGGGACGGTCAAGATTTCCGCCGAGCGGCTCGACGCGCTGATGGATGCCGTTGGTCAGTTGACGGTCGTGCAGGGGGCGATCAGCCGGGACTTTTCTTGCGGCGGGGAATGCGAAGATCGGGACATCGCGGGGGACTTGGCGCAGTTGAGCCGGATCACGCGGTCGCTGCGGGATGTCTGCATGGCGATGCGCACGGTGCCGATTCGCGGGGTGTTTCAGAAGATGGCGCGGCTGGCGCGGGACCTGGCCCGCAAGGCGGGAAAGGAGATCGAGTTTGTGCAGATCGGCCCGGAGGTGGAATTGGACCACAACGTGGTGGAACGACTCAGCGATGCGCTGGTTCACATGGTGCGCAACGCGATCGATCACGGGATCGAGGGGCCGCAGGAGCGTCAGGAAGCGGGCAAGCCGCGGGCGGGACGCGTGCAACTCAAGGCGGCTCGCCAGGCGCAGGGCGTTGTGGTCGAGGTGGGTGATGATGGGCGCGGGCTGAACAAGTCGGAAATTCTGGCCAAGGCGGTGGGTTGCGGGATCATCCAGCCGGGGCAGGCGCTGGCGGACGAGCAGACGTTCAGCCTGATTTTTCATCCGGGATTGAGCACGGCGCCGCGAGTGACGGACGTGAGCGGCCGAGGGGTGGGGATGGACGTGGTTCGCAAGAACGTCGAGGCGTTGGGGGGCCGGGTGGAGATCGCCTCGGAGCAGGGGCGCGGCTCGCGGTTCACGATTCATCTGCCGGCGCAGGGCGGCCCGGGCGTGAACGTGGCTTGGTGAGCGGGGTCGCGGCTGACGCTCTGGCGGCACGGATCATCGGTCCGCTGGCGGGGATGAAGCATCGGAAGAAGTGAAGGATTGCTCCCACCGGGCGATGAGTCGCTGCGAGAGGGCGCCGATCTGAGCGGAATAGTCGGCGGGGTCGAGGAATCGCGGGGTTGCGGCCATTTTTTGGCGGATGACGTCGGCCAGATGGCGGCGCCGCTGCGGATCGCGGGCCAGGGCCACGGCCAGGGCGACGTAGGACAGCTCGTCGTGGGTGATCAATTCGGCCAAGTCGAGATCGCGAAGGATCGCCGCGCCCAAGCGCGACCGCATCGTCTGAGCTTCCAGGGTGACGGGGGGCACGGCGGCCTGGAGCGGGTCGATCATCGTGTGAGAGCCGCCATGCAGATAAGAGTCGAGATAAACATCGGCCAGCCGAAGCAGTGCCACGACGTCGTCCCGGGTAGGCAGACGAAAGACTTTCAGGCGGGCGGGATCGATCTGATACTTGGCGGCGATCTGATGGAGCATGCGCGTAAATTGCCAGGTTGAGAACGCGTCCGTGCCCCAGGAGGTGCTGAACGGAAAGAGCACAAGGACGGAGCCGGGCACCGCGTGAAGCACTTGGATGAACGTCTGGACGACCTCGGGAATGAGTTTCAGGACGGCGGCGCCCGACGCGAAGACGATGGCGTCCTGGGCAATACCCAAATCGGCGCGCGTGGTGGGTGGGACGGGGTGCTCATCCGTCAGGTAGTGAAAGCAGAATCCGGTTCCTTCGAGCAGTTCAAGCCTTTCAGAATAACGAGCGGCGGCGCCGTCGGTTTCGGACAGTTTTCCGGAGATGTACACGTTCATGTTCTTCCAGCCGGTGGTAACCGGGCAGCCATACAGGGCGCACTGCACGCGGGCCAAGCGATGTGCCGCCAGCACCACCAGGGCGTTGGTGGTGAAGGTGATGTTGGTGTTGATGAGCAGGACGTCCAGATCATCGCCGCGCACGGTGCGCACTTGCTGGGGCAATTCACCGCTCAGAGTCACGACGCGGTGGGCGAGGGCCTCGCAGTAGCGATCCGTCGGCGTATCACCTGGCCCAAGCCGGTAGAGAATGATCTCGAAGCGGCTGCGGTCGAGGAGCTCGAATTCCGGCAGAGTGTGGTACGTGTCGGTGGCGGGTCCGTATCCGGTGCTGAGAATTCCGACGCGGATGCGCGTGCGTCCCGGCGGGCGCGGCCCGAATCGCGCGTCAAGCTCATAGCCGCGGCGGCGAAGAACGGCTTCGACGATCCTGGTGTGGGCGACGTGAAACTCACGCAGATCGGAATCGGTGGGATACAGCGGGAAGACGGCCATTTGCAGGAACTGAAGTGCCGCGCGTTGCAGTCGCGGCGGCGGTTCGCCGGCGGTGACGGTGGCGGCGTGCAGGTAATCAACCCAGGATTTGAGAAAGCGATAATACTGCCGGGCCTCGCCGAATTCGTAGAAGCCACGGGGTGCATTGAGGATGTAGCGCCAGAGCCTGTCCTGGAGCCAAGGCGGCGCATCCTCAAGCCTCGGCGGCAGGGGGATCTGGTGTGCTTGGTAGTAGAGCATGGCGGCCAAGAGGCGCTGGGGCTGGGCGAGGTCTTGAATTTCCGCCAAGCGCGGCAGGACCGAGGGTTCCGGCTCGATGGCCAACTGAGTGATGGGGGACTCGGCCAAGTGCAGGTGCGCCAGTTCAAGGCAGTCCAGGAGTCCCGGCAGCGCGTCCGAGGGGCAATCGAGAAAAACGAGGGCGAGGGCGTGTCGGAATCGGCCGACGGCTTCAAGATCGGGCTGCTGCAGCGACTTGGAAGCGGCTTCCACGGCGGGGCTGACGGCGGCGGCGGCAAGCGCGGCCAGCGCTTGCCGCGCCTGTTGGACGAACGGGGGCGAGCTATTCAATAAGAATGCTTCGCGGATTTGGACCACGGCGGCGTCGAAATCACCGGATTGCAGCAGTTGCTGGGCGGCGCCGATGGCGAGCTGAGCCTGATCCGCGCGGGCCTGCCCGGTGATGGCATCGGCGCGGTCGGCGGGGAGGTAGCGGTGAGCGGCCGCGATGGCCAGGCGGGGTCCGGCGAGCGCGGCGGCGGAGCGGAAGGATCGCGAAGCGCGCGGGAGATCGTGCTGCCGGCAAGCCGCCAGCAGTTGCGGTTCATACCAGACGGGACCGAGCGCGGCGATGCGCTGGTACATCTCCCAGGTCGCAGCGCCAAAAAGTTGGGGGCAGAAAGCGCCAAGCTGCTGGTACGCATCACGGTTGACGACGATCGCGGCGGATTGGACGCGCTGGCGCAGGCCGAGAAGCTCGATCCAGTTTTGCAGCACGCCCGGCGCGGAGGCTTCCTGGGCCATGGCGGCCACCATGCGGTCATGCTCGTCGATGAAGCCGAAGCGGCAAAAGGCGGCTTTGACGTCGGGGGCCTGCTCGATGCCCTGCCGCAGCCGCCGATAAAAGCCGTCGATCGGCAGGTCGTCGTCCGGCAGGATGTGCACCCAGCGCCCGCGGCAGCGCTGCACGGCGGCGTTGAAGTTCTCGACCATGCCCAGGTGACGCGGATGGCGGTAAAACTGCACGCGGCCCTGGCCCATTTGGCGGACGATCGCCTCGAGGTCATCTTGCGTGGAGGCATCGTCGAGCACTTCGATCTGCATCTGGTCCGGCCCCGGATCCTGCTGGAGAACGGCTCGCAGCGTGCGCTCCAGGAACGCGGTGCGGTTGAAGGCGGGGATCATGACGGACCAGAACGGCCGAGGCAGCTCGCGGGGGACGGGGTCAATCGGCGGCGGCTGGAAGGGCGGCGGCTCCATAAACAGGCTGTAGCTTGGACGGCGGACGCGTGAACCGCAAGGCTTTGGCGTACGTATAGATATACGTGCATTTCGTCCGTGCACTTCGTCTTCCGGAGGGTCGTAAAATTGTGGTGACAGGCCTTGACGGGAGAAAGGAGGGGCGTATACTTCGCCGTTCTTGCACGCCAAGAGTATGGGCGGCAAGGGAATACGAGGTTTTTGAGGAAAGAAGGATTGAGCACTTTCCAAGTGGATTTTTCTCGCCCGGTTTCGCAGTGACCCCGTGGTAAAACTGAGGTCGCCGCGAGGCGGCGACGAAACGTGAATCGATTCCAAGCCGTGGGAATCGGTCGGCTGTCGAATTTGGATCAGTTTGCCGCTGCGGCGACGGACTGACCCGCGTTCGGCGGGAATTCATCGAGAAGGAGCCGGGCCGTCCTCGGCCCGGAACCACTTTTCGGTGAGTGGCTCTTTGACAAGTGAAGATGAGGTTCAAGGTTTATAGAGATAAACCTCCGCGACTTCCGCCAATTTTTGTTTGTGGTTTTTCCGTCAAGCGCCGGATGCGAATCCGGGGCGAGCTGGGCGGAAGTCGTCGAGCACCTTTTTGGCGAATTGATACGTTATCGAAAGTCGAAGCTCCGGCCCGTACGTGCGGGGCGGCGGTGATTGATAAATGTGATCAAGCTACTAAGGGTGTATGGTGGATGCCTTGGCATCGAGAGGCGATGAAAGACGTGGTAGCCTGCGATAAGCTCCGGGAAGCTGGCAAACGAGCGTCGATCCGGAGATGTCTGAATGCGGAAACGCGGTACCGAGCAATCGGTATCATCCTGCGCTGAATGCATAGGCGTATGGAAGCGAACCCAGGGAACTGAAACATCTAAGTACCTGGAGGAAAAGAAAGAGACATCGATTCCGTCAGTAGCGGCGAGCGAAAGCGGAACTAGCCCAAACCGTGCTAGAAACTAGGGGCTAGAGACTAGAGGCTAGAAATCTAGGCTCTGGTTTTCTAGCATCTAGCTTCTAGCACGGGGTTGCGGGAGCACTGAGGGGTTACAAAACCGTCGATAGCAAAACAGTCTGGAAAGTCTGACCAAAGAGGGTGAAAGTCCCGTATGCGACATCGACAGGTCCCCGTTAACATGTGCTTACCAGAGTAACATCGGACTCGTGAAATCCGGTGTGAAGCCGCCCGGACCACCGGGCAAGGCTAAATACTCCTCGATGACCGATAGTGAACAAGTAGGGCGATTGAACGGTGAAAAGCACAGCTATTAGCTGAGTTAAAAGTACCTGAAACCATACACTTACAAGCGGTCGGAGCACTATGCCCCGCAAGGGGAATGTGTGACGGCGTACCTTTTGCATAATGGACCGGCGAGTGCATGTTTGCGGCAAGGCTAAGGTGTCCAGCACCGGAGCCGAAGCGAAAGCGAGTCTTAAAGTGGCGATGGCAGAGAGCTTGCTCTTTGCCGCAGTCGTAGGCATGCGGCCCGAAACCTAGTGATCTACCCGTGGTCAGCGTGAATGTCCCGTAACAGGGACAGGAGGCGCGAAGCCGTGAACGTTGAAAAGTTCTGGCATGAACTGCGGGGAGGAGTGAAAGTCTAATCAAACTGGGAGATATCTGGTTCTCTTCGAAATGCCTTTAGGGGCAGCCTGGACCCAATTACCCATGGGGGGTAGAGCGACTGAAAGGAGACGTGGGGCTACCCGCCTACACGCTCCTACCAAACTCCGAATACCCATGGGCGTACGTCCGGAGTGAGTCCGCGAGGGATAATCTTCGCGGTCAAGAGGGAAACAACCCAGACCGTCTGCTAAGGTCCCCAAATCGAGCTTAGTTCGTTAGGAAGTTATTGTGCTGAGACAGCCAGGATGTTGGCTTAGAAGCAGCCACCATTTAAAAAGTGCGTAATAGCTTACTGGTCGAGCACAGTAGCGCCGTAAATGATCGGGAATAAGCGCGATACCGAAGCAGCGGATTCCAGAGGCTGGAACCTAGAACCTAGAACCTAGAGACTAGAGGGATTTCATGTCTTTCGACAGGCTTAACGTTTTTCAAAAGGCGTATGACTTGTCCCTGACGATCCATAAGCGATCAATGGCCTTTCCCCGGTTCGAGCAGCACGAGCTGGCGTCGCAGTTGCGGCGGTCCAGCAAGTCGATCTGTGCGAACTTGGGCGAAGGCATGGGCAAGCAGGCCTCGGCGAAAGACGTCATTCGGTTTCTTCGCGTAGCCATTGGCTCCTGCGATGAAACCAGAGTCTGGCTGAGATACTCGCGCGACCTGGGCTACCTGAATGCCGCGGAATACGCGAAATTTCACGAGGGCTATTGTGAAGTCGGAAAGATGTTGACCGGCCTGACCAAGACTTGGTCGGCGCGACTCTAGCTTCTAGTGTCTAGGTTCTAGCTTCTGGAATGGTAGAAGAGCGTTGCACGCCGCGTTGAAGGCGTACCGTAAGGAGCGCTGGAGCGCGTGCAAGTGAGAATGCCGGTATAAGTAACGATAATGCAGGTGAAAATCCTGCACGCCGAAAGCCTAAGGTTTCCTGGGGAAGGTAAATCCGCCCAGGGTTAGTCGGAAGCTAAGACGAGGCCGAAAGGCGTAGCCGATGCACAGCAGGTTAATATTCCTGCACTGTCTATAAAGGTTGAACCCGCGCATTCGTTTTTCCAAGGCAGATCCTCCGATCAGACGTGGAGGTGTCCCGAGCAATCGGGATCGAGGCCGCTTTGTTGCCGAAGTCTGTGGCGGAAGAACCAAGAAAAGTGCGCGGGGGACGATATAGGCACCCGTACTAAAACTGACACAGGTAGGCGAGGAGAGTATCCTAAGGCGCTCGAGAGAACTGCGGTTAAGGAACTAGGCAATCTAACCCCGTAACTTCGGGATAAGGGGTCCCTCACCCGGCGCAAGCCGGGAAGGGCGCAGGAATCGGACTGGGCGACTGTTTATCAAAAACACAGTTCCGTGCTAACTCGCAAGAGGATGTATACGGAATGACGCCTGCTCGGTGCCGGAATGTTAAGGGAGCCGGTCAGGGGTTCGCCCCGAAGCTGGCGACCGAAGCACCGGTAAACGGCGGCCGTAACTATGACGGTCCTAAGGTAGCGAAGTTCCTTGTCGGGTAAGTTCCGACGTGCATGAACGGCGTAACGACTTGGTCGCTGTCTCGACCGCAGACTCGGTGAAATTGAAGTGGCGGTGAAGATACCGTCTACCCGCAGCAAGACGGAAAGACCCCGTGGACCTTTACTGCAACCTGGCATTGATGCCGGGTGCGGACTGCGTAGGATAGGTGGGAGGCGGTGATCCCTCGGTTCTGGCCGAGGGGGAGCCAACGGTGAAATACCACCCTGTTTGCATTCGTCATCTCACCCTGTCCCGTGAATCCGGGCAGGGAACCGTGCTAGGCGGGCAGTTTGACTGGGGCGGTCTCCTCCAAAAGAGTAACGGAGGAGTGCAAAGGCAGGCTCAGTCCGGTTGGCAATCGGACGATGAGCGTAAAGGTAGAAGCCTGCTTGACTGCGAGTGCTACAGCACGAGCAGAGCTGAAAGGCGGCCTTAGTGATCCTGTGGTTGCGTGTGGAAGCGCCATAGCTCAACGGATAAAAGGTACCCCGGGGATAACAGGCTGATCGCCTCCGAGCGTCCATAGCGGCGAGGCGGTTTGGCACCTCGATGTCGGCCCATCGCATCCTGGGGCTGAAGGCGGTCCCAAGGGTTTGGCTGTTCGCCAATTAAAGCGGTACGCGAGCTGGGTTCAGACCGATGTGAATCAGGTCGGTCCCTATCTGCTGTGGGCGTAGGAACCTTGACGGCACCTCTTCCATAGTACGAGAGGATTTGGAAGGACGGACCCCTGGTGCACCAGTTGTCGCGCTAGCGGCATTGCTGGGTAGCTATGTCCGGAACGAATAAACGCTGAAAGCATCTAAGCGTGAAGTCTATGCCAAGACGAGGGTTCCATTCCCGATTTATCGGGAGAGAGACCCCGGGTAGACCACCCGGTTGATAGGCCGGAGCTGTACGGATCGAAAGGTCTTTAGGTTACCGGTACTAACGGTCGATTGCTTGATCACTTTTATCAATTGCCGATAAGTTGCTGGTTGCTAGTTGCTGGTTGCTGGTAAAAAACTGGCAACCGTCTCTAGCAACTGGCAACTAGTAACGAGCAACTTCCCAAAAGGCGTTCGACGACGCGTCGCGGAGAGAAGAACCTCAGCTTCACTTAAAACACAGTCCCGATGCGCCTTAACCGGCTGTCGGGATTTTCGTTGGTGGCTACACCGGTAGGGTCACACCCGTTCCCATTCCGAACACGGTCGTTAAGCCTGCCGGGCCGATGATACTGCTTCCGCGGGAAAGTAGGTCACTGCCAGCGTTAAACAAGAACCCCGGTCCCTTTCGGATCGGGGTTCTGTTGTTGCAATGAATCGCTTATTGCAATCAATGCCGCCGCGGCGATGATATCGGCTTGGCACAGTGAGCTGTGGCGGAAAGGCGCGCTTCATGGGCCAGTTTGATCGAATCACGTTTGACCCTCGCATCATGGGCGGGCGCGCGTGCATCCGCGGGATGCGGATTCCCGTGTCGGTGATCCTCAAACAGATTGCGCATGGAGTCTCGCACCAGGAATTACTGGCCGATTACCCGGACCTTGAACCCCAGGACATCCAACAGGCTCTGGAATACGCCGCCTGGCTGTCGCAAGAGGAAGTGAGAACTGCCTAAACATGAGGTTCCTCGCGGACATGGGGGTGTCCCAGCGGATCGTCCAATGGCTGCGGCAAAACGGACATGATGCGGTGCATCTGCGCGAACTGGGGCTTCGCAATCTCTCCGACCAGGAAGTGTTTGAAAAAGCGGCCAGGGAACAGCGGATCATTCTGACGTTCGACTTGGACTTCGGGGAAATCCTGGCGCTGTCGGGCGAGCGCGTCGTCAGCGTCGTCTTGTTCCGCATGAACAACACGACCGCGCCGCTGTTGATTCAGCGGCTCCAAGCCGTGTTCAGCGACGCGGCAGAATCGCTGAAGGAAGGGGCCGTTGTGGTCGTGGAAGACGCGCGCCACCGTGTGCGGCGGCTGCCCTTGGCCGGCTGAAGCGCAACGCCTCGTCGAGGCGGGCCGATGAGGAAAGCTTCCGCGGGAAAGTAGGTCACTGCCAGCGTTAAACAAGAACCCCGGTCCTCCAAAGGATCGGGGTTCTTTGTTGCGCCTGACATTTGCCGCACCTTGCCAACGCCGGTTAGATTTGTTGAAAGCGTCTTGTCATCCCTGGCGGGATTCTGGAATATGCACGAACATCCATTGTGGCATTTGAAATGCGCCTGAGTCTTCAACTTCATCCGGCGGACCGGGCGATCTTTGCGATCCTGGCCCTGGCCGTCGCCTTGTCGGTCGTCGCCGGCGGCAGACCGGAAGTCCGGTCCCTGCTGTTGGCCCACCTTGTCCTGTTGGCCGGCTACGGACTCTTCGTGTTGGCCGCTGTCAGATGGAGCCGGGCCGGATGGGTCGCATACGTGCGGCCACTGGCTGCCATGTGGACGATCTTCACTCTCTATTACACCGCCGGCCGGCTCGGCATGGCGGCGATGCCCTATCGAGCCGACGCCTCCCTGGCGCGCATCGACACGTGGATGTTCGCCGGAATCAATCCCACATTCTTTATCCAGCGTTGGCAGACACCCGCGCGAGTCGAACTCTTCGCATTCTTCTACGGCTTGTTCATCCCCTACGTCAATCTTTCCCTTGTGCTTGGCGCCTTGGGCCGACCACCGCTGGAGCGCGACCAATTTCTCACCGGCTGGGTCTTCACCTATTGCATTAGTTATGTTGGCTACCTGTTCCTGCCGTGTCAAGGTCCGGGCGGATTCTTTGCCGGCTCCTACTCCGTTCCGCTGCAGGGAGGTTTCTTCTTTGCTCTGGTTGTCACGGCCGTTGCCCACTCCGGCGGCCTGATCGGCGTATTCCCCAGCCTGCACGGCGGTTCGTCGCTCTACCTGTGCCTCTTCGACCTCAAGACCAACCGACTGCGCGGTCTGACCTACTTGCCCATTGTCGTGATGATCTACGGAGCGACTATTTTTCTGCGGTATCACTATGTTATTGACCTGGTTGCCGGAACGATCATCGCCGTGAGTTGCACGCATTGGGGGCGATGGGCTTTTCTTCGATGGGCACGAGCGCGACGGGATGCTGGATTGCCGGCCTTACCCGGAGGAGAGGGCGATGTTCTATCGGATATTCCGGCTGACGGTCGCGATTACACTGCGGCTGTTCTTCCGGCGAATTGAAGTCGATGGTCCGCGCGACTTGCCGGCCGGGCCGTTGCTGCTGGTATCGAACCACACCAATGCGCTGGTCGATCCCCTCATTCCCCTGATCGCGCTGAAGCGGCGACTCACCTTGACGGGCAAAAATGTCCTGAACAAGAACCCCTTGTTGGCGCTGCTGAACTGGGGACTGGGAACGATTCCATTTCATCGGCGTGAGGATATCGGCCAAGGGGCCGACCCGCGGCAGAACGTGCAGAGCATGCGGCGTTGCCGAGAGATTCTGGCGCGCGGTGGCGCCGTCTGCGTTTTCCCCGAAGGCATCAGCCATTCGGACTTGAAGATGCGACCGTTTCATGTCGGCGCGTCGCGAATCGCGCTCGACTTCGTGCATAAGGACGGCAATCCCGGCAACCTGCAAATCGTGCCTTTGGGATTGCTATACACGGCCAAAGGCGAATTCCGTTCCGAAGCCTGCGTGCGGATTGGCCAACCGTTCGACGCCGGCCATTGGGTCGCCGCACACCCCGAAGCCAACCAGGAGGAATTGACGCAGGAATTTCGCCGGAGGATCGAAGCATTGACGATCAGCTACGAAAACCGCCGCGAAATGCTGATTGTGAACTGGGCCAACGATATCGTCGCCTCGGAGGCGCAGATGCCCCAGCCGCTGGGAAGCACCCCGTCGCGGACGATGGAGTCCTTCAACCGTCTGGCCCGGCTGCAAGCGGGATACCGAACCTTGCTCGCGGACCACGCAGCGGATATCGCCGCCCTGTCCGAGCGCGTGCGGCGGTATCGTGCCGAGTTGAAGCACCGGGGAATCAATCCAGCCGAAGTCTTTCTGCCGATGCACCCGCTTCGGGCGATTCTCTTTCTGACGCGGGAACTGGAGCTGATTCTGATCGGCGCGCCGCTGGCGTTCTTCGGGATCATCAATCATCTGTTGCCGTACCTGATCGTCCGCCAGGTGGCCGGGCGGCTGTCGTCGGACAAGGACCATTGGGCGACGAACGTCGTCTACCCGAGCTTGATCATTTTTCCGCTGTTCTATGCGATCCAACTCGCGGTAGCGTGGCTGCTGCTGCCGGTGATGTGGGCGGCCGTTTATACCATTGCACTACCGTACACAGGGTACTACGCATTGCTTTACCAGGAACGTGTAGGCAGTGCCTGGCGGCGTGCGCGGACATTCGTCTACTTCTTGTTCAGGCCCCAAACCCAGCAATGGCTTGTGGCTGAGGGCCAGGAGATACTGGCGGGGATTCAGGAGCTGGCTGGGCACCTGGAACCTGAGAGTGCCGCACCGCCGGGAAAGGAGCGCCCATGACCGACGTGGTATTTTTCGATCAAGCCGACTTGGCGGCAGCGTCACTTGTGGGCGGCAAGGGCGCGAATCTCATCCTGCTGACGTGTGCGGGCTTTCCGGTGCCTCCGGGATTTGTCGTTACTGCCGAGGCCTATCGAAAGTTCCTGGAACGGGCGGCCTGGCTCCATGCGGCGATTGTCGAGCTCGATTACCAGCGGCCCGAGGTTCTACGGGAGCAATGCGCACACATTCGTCGGCGGCTGATCGACGCAGAGTTGCCGGCCGATGTTCAGGAGTCTATCCGCGCGGCTCTTGGGAGAATAGAACCCGCGAGGCTGGAGCCAAGTGCGTTCGCCGTACGATCCTCCTCGACGTTTGAAGATTTGGCACAAGCCGCGTTTGCCGGCCAGCATGATACGTACCTGAATGTGCACGACCCCGAGCGGATTCTTGAGCGGGTGCGTGCTTGCTTTGCCTCGCTTTGGGAAGACCGCGCCGTTCTCTATCGACACCATCAGGGCTTTTCGCAATCCGAGGCCCGCATGGCCGTCGTCGTGCAACGGCAAATCGAATGCGAGGTGGCGGGCGTTGGCTTCTCCATCGATCCGATCGGCGGCCGAATGGACCGGATGATCATCAACGCCAATTACGGAATCGGTGAGTCGGTGGTATCGGGTGAAGGAGAGATTGATCAGTTTGAGATTCTCAAGCCGAGCCTCGAGGTGGTGGGGCGGAACATCGGCCACAAGGATCACCAGGTTTTAGCGACCGACGGCAATGTTGAGAGCCGTCCGGTCCCGGCGGAGTTGGCAGACCTGCCCTGCCTGACCGATGAGCAGTTGGTCAAAATGGCCGACCTACTGAAGCGGGTCGAGGATCATTATGGCTGGCCGCAGGACATCGAGTGGGGCTGGCATCTGGGGCGGTTATATCTGCTGCAATCACGGCCGGTGACGACGATCCAACCGGATTGGACGCGGGACGAATCGGCCGAGCGCTTCCCGAATCCCATGACTCCGCTGAGTTGGGACTTCATCAGCGTCGCGTTTCGCGCGTCGTTGAGCCACTCGCTGTCACTCATGGGATTGCCGGCGTTGAAGGGCGATTGGTTCCAGATTTTCGATCACTACATTTTCGGAAACCAGAATGCCGTGCGGCTGGTGGCCATGTTCCGGCCGCTGAAAGCCCGCAGTGCATTGGAACTTGTGGCGGAGATTCCCGCATTGCGCCGGCGGTTCGCGTGGGTCATGGATTTGCCCCTGAACTGGGCGCGCGACCTGGACCGCTACCTGATCCGGCTTGGACGCTTGGAGGCCCGCCCCGATCCGGCGACACTTGAGGAGGCATGGAGTTTTATCTCTGACGTACTGGAGACGGCTGCGGACTATTTCCGACCGAACATCGCCATCTCCATGACGCAAACCGGACTTCATCGTTTACTGCATGGGCTGATCGCGATGCTGGTCGGACCGGCCCAGGCGCTGGCGATCCTCGACGGGCTGCTCACGGGATGCCAGACCAAGACGGCGATCGTAAACCGGGAAATCCATGACATGGCGGCGCTGGCCGCGCAGACCCCGGCGCTAAGCAGCGAGCTTCTGGAGCGAGGCGGTCGTCCGTTTTTCGAGGCGGACCGCTTGACGGCGTATCCGGCGTTTGCCGCCCGGTTCCGGCGATTCCTGGAGGATCACGGGCATAGGGAAATAGACATGGATTACAGCCGGCCGACCTGGTCCGGCCAACCTTGGGTGGTGCTCGATTCAGTGCGGCTGCTGTTGCGCGCGCCGACGACAGAGAATCCCACGGAGAGTATGCGGGCCCAGCGCCTCCGTTACGCCCAAACCGAGCAGCGGTTCATGGCCGCCATTCCAGAGGAATTGCGTTTCTTTTTTCGCGAACTGATCGGGCTGACGCGAAGCTACACCATCCTGGACGACCTTGAGCATTACCAGACAACGCGAATCAACCCTCTGGCCTACCGGGCCGCGCTGGCGATGGGACATCTGCTGCGCGGCCTTGGCGTATTGGATGAACCGCGGGATGTGTTTTTCCTGAACAAAACGGACGTCGAGGCTCTCGTGGCCGGGCAGACGCCAGAGGTGATCAAGAGTTGTCGAGAAAAGGCGTTGACGAACAAAGCGTCATATCTTCTGGCCTGCACGCGCTCGCCCGAGTGGACGCAGCAACAAATCCGTTCAGCCAGCGACGCGACGTCCGACAACCTATTGCGCGGATTGCCCGGCAGCCCCGGCCAGGCGATTGGACCATGTTTCCGGGTTCGCGGCCCCGAGGATTTCGGTCGATTCCCGAACCGGGCGGTTCTGGTTGCGCGGACCACCAATCCCGCCTGGACGCCGCTATTCTATGCCGCATCGGCGGTGATTACTGAAAGCGGCGGACCCTTGTCACACGGTGCGGTGACAGCGCGGGAGATGGGCCTCCCGGCCGTCATGTCTGTTCGGGGGATCATGAACCGCATCACGGATGGGCAGACGGTGTTGGTCGATGGGACAAGCGGCACTGTGGAGATCAAGGGCGCGCTATAGACCCCTCCCCGGACGCCATGGCAATTCTCCGCTTTCCACGCGGATTATGGGCATAAAACGTGAGCGTTGCGTCGGCTGGACGATTACGCTGAAGCGAAGGCTGAGCATCTTCGCGGCTTGATTTCGGCCGATCCAACAGACTGCCAGGAGCATCCGGATGTGTACTGACGGCAAATCGCTTGACCTCGACGCACGATCCGGCGAGGAACTCGCGGCCATGTGCCAGGCCATCGACGATGCGCAGCAAAAAATCGAAGCGCTGGGTCTAACGGATCATACGGACAACCGGAACCGCGCCGCGGAGCGCTACGATCTGCGGACCATCTCCCTCGCGACTCTGGCCGGGCTGATCGAGCACACCCGGCTGAGCGCCGATGACGAAGAACCGCCGCCGCGATCGGACATCGCCAAGCTCTGCGCCCAGGCCCAGCAGTACGGATTTTACGGCGCTTGCGTCAACCGCCCGCACGTGCAGTATGCCAGGTCGCAGTTGGCGAGCACCCGCTGCAAGGTCGTTACGGTAATCGATTTTCCGCGCGGCGATGCGCCCACGGAGGTCAAAATCCGGCAGGTTCACGAGTCGCAAGAGGCGGATGAGTTGGACATGGTGATGGCTGTCCTAGCTCTGAAAAGGGGATGGTACAGGGAAGTGTACCAAGACATTCGCGGCGTCGTGGAGGCGGCCGGCGGCCGGGCGGTGAAGGTGATCCTTGAAACCGGAAAGCTCACGCCGCAAGAGATCGTGATGGCCTGTCTTTTGTCGAAGCAGGCCGGGGCGCGTTTTGTAAAAACCTCCACGGGCAAGGGCCCGCGCGGAGCTTCGCTGCAAGATATTCACATCATGTCCCAATGCGTTGGCGCATACCTGGGGATCAAGGCGGCGGGGGGCATCTCGACTTACAGCTTCGCGCGCGATTTGGTTCTGGCCGGGGCGACCAGAATCGGCAGTTCCAAGTCCGTCGATTGGGTGAAATGAATCGGCGTTTAAGCAGTCGCCTTCGCCTGCACGAGCCGCGCGTCGATGGCTGCGACAAGATCATCGAACTCAAACGGCCCGTCATGGCGGTGACCGTTTATAAAAAACGTCGGGGTGCCATTGACCCCGCTCCGCACGCCGCCGAGGAAATCGTCCCGGACCCGCGCAGCATATTCGTGGTCGCTCAGCGCGGTGCCCAGAGCCGGCGCGGATAATTTCAGCTCTTCCGCCAGCTCGAGCAGCAGGGGGACGCCCAGGGCGGGCTGGTTGTCGTAGATGCCATCGTGCATTTCCCAGAACCGCCCGTGTGCCGCCGCGAATTCGGCGGCTTCCGCCGCGACCTGGGCACTGGGGTGCATTTCACTCAAGGGGAAATTCCGAAAGACGAAGGCCAGTCGCTGGCCGAAATGTCTTTGCACGCGTTTGACGATGGGGTAGGCGTGCCCGCAGTGCGGACATTCGTAGTCGCCGTATTCGACCAGCACGACCAGGGCATTTTTATCGCCCTGCATGTGATCGGTGGGTGTGACCGGCACTTTCAGGATGGCCATGACTTCTCCTTTACTTGGGCAGTTCTTCCAACGCCTGCAGAATGCCGTCGGCGCCGGGATTGACGGCAACCGGGGAAAGGTAACTCCAAAAGATCGTCCCGTTCCTGTCGATCACGAAAAGGGCGCGCTCGCAATTCCCGTCGCCAGTGCGGTACGCGCCGTACTTTTTTGCAACCTCCCCCTTGGGCTCGAAATCGGCAAGCAGCGGGAAATGCAAGTGACGGTCCTTGGCGAATGCTTCATGGCACCAGACCCCATCCACCGAGATTCCCAGCAATTCCGCTCCGTGCTTGGCAAACTCCGGAAGGATTTCGTTATACAGCGACATCTGGTCGCCGCAGACCGGGCTCCAGTCGGCGGGATAAAAGGCAAGGATCACCGGCCTTCCCCGCAACTCGCTGAGGGTGAGCTTTTGATCGGGAGTGACGTGAAGCGTGAAATCCGGAGCAGGATTTCCCGGAGCTAAAATCAGCGACATCCAACACCTCCCTGGAACCGCTGCTCCCTCACGGGAATCGCCTCTCACATGCCGGCGGACTGCACGTCGACCATATGTTTGCTCACGAACCAGACCTGCGCCTCGTTGGTTCGGATGACGTTGCTGACCAGGATGTCGTTGGTCGCGTCGTCACCTTCGCGGTCGGCCTGAGCGGCCATGGTGCGCGCCTCTTTGAGCACGATCTCGTGAGCGTGCAGCAAGCGGCCGATTTGAACCGGCGGCTCTTCGCATCCCTTCGGCGGGAAGGGGATGAGGGTCATCTCCGCCACATCCGACGCCATGGCGATGCTGACGCCGCCGAGTTGCATAATCCGCTCGGCGATCAAATCCACCAATTCCACCTGCTCGCCGAAGTGCTTATCGAACAACAGGTGCAGCTGATAGAAGGTTGGGCCGGCCACCTGCCAATGGTGCTTCTTGTACAGGTCGCGCAGCGTCATCGTGTCCGCAAGCAGCTGGTTCAGATTGTCCACCCCTTCGCGGCGCGCGCTCTCGGCAAGCGCGATGGGCATCGCGACCATGGATCCAAACGCCTGGAATTCCGTGGCTCGCTCTTGCGTGCGCGTCGCCCCGGTGCCATTTCCTTTCGTGTTTCTCGACCCTTTCATATTCGCCTCCTGAAATACTTGAGCGCGACGGTGATTCGAATGGCATCCCAATCGCGGCCGTTGCCTGCATGCTAGGCACCGGTATTCCTTTGTGTAAACGTCGAAAATCGTTGATGCCTTGGGAACGAAGCAGGCTGGGAATTGCTAAGGCCGCAAATGGAGTTTGTCCCGCAATGGCTGTTGCGCTAATCCCGGAATTTTGTCGCATGAGCAAATTTGTCGCGGTTTCCCGCAATATCGCGGCGATGCGGTCGGCCGAACGCTTGCTCTTCTCTTGCGGCTAATTTTTGCCAAACGCCACGTTAAGTAACCCACCAGCCCGTCCGATTTGATTTGTAACCAATGTCACTTCACCCGCTGACCGCGGCGGGGCCGAGCCCGCTGCGCGGCTGGGAAGGGTTGTATTATGAGCGATCCGTTCGCTACCCCAATCCATGATTCTTCCCCATCCGATTCGGACGTTTCGGGCGATTCGCTGGCGCAGGCGGGCCTGGAGGTTCTCCAGGGCGCGCTGGCCCCGTCGGCGCCGCAGCCGCAGGCCGCGCCAGAGGAGTCCGGTCTGCACCTCAGCGGCGAGGAAACCGCCAAGCTCGCGTCGCGCCGCGAATTCATCCGGGCTCTGCGCTCCAAGAACATCAAGGTCAGGCGGATCAAGGAGGCGATCCAATACGAGAACGAGCTGGAGCTGCTGCAAATCGAGCTGGTGAAGTTGCAGCGGTGGATTGGGCAGGAGGGCAAGCGGCTGGCGATCATTTTTGAAGGCCGCGACGCGGCCGGCAAGGGCGGGACCATCCGCCGATTCATCGAGCACCTCAATCCCCGCGCCATGCGGGTCGTGGCGTTGCCCAAGCCGACGGAAGAAGAGCGCGGCCAGTGGTACTTCCAGCGCTACATGAAGCAACTGCCCAACAAGGGCGAGATCGTCTTCTTCGACCGGAGCTGGTACAACCGCGGCATCGTCGAGCCGGTCAACGGATTCTGCTCGCGCCAGGAATACGAGCGCTTCATGCAGCAGGTGCCGGAATTCGAGCACATGCTCGTGGAAGACGGCGTGATCCTGGTCAAGTTCTGGTTTTCCATCTCGCGACAGCAGCAACTGGCCCGTTTCAAATCGCGGGAGAACAACCCGCTGAAGCAGTGGAAGCTCAGCCCGCTGGACGGCAAGGCGCAGGAGCTTTGGGACGCCTACTCCAGGCACAAGGAACTGGTTTTCAGCCGCACCCACACCAGCTACAGCCCGTGGATCATCGTCAAGGCCAACAACAAGAAGCTCGCCCGCCTGGAAAGCATCCGCTACCTGTTGGCGCTGATCGACTACGACGGCAAAGACAAGACCGGCGTGTCGCTGCTGCCCGATCCCAACATCGTGACGCGTTTTCACCGCAACGCGGTGAAGATCGACTGATTCCAACCCGCTCTGCGCCCGCCCGCTCGGGCCAAATCCCGGCTGTCACGCCAAGCGTGATTCAACCGATTCGCCAAAATTCCCCCGCGACCGGCACGCATTGCCTTTGCACCTTCCGCTTGCTCGCGCAGCGCCCCTTTTCTCCCTCCCCCGGTACGCCGGGGGAGGGCGCGGGTGGGGGTCTCCATTGCTCTACTGATCTACTGCTCGACTGCTCTACTGCTCTCGCGCAGCGTGCCCATTTTCCCTCGCCCTGTACACAGGGAGAGGGCCAAGGGTGAGGGTTCTTGCTCCATCCCGCCATTGCTCTACTGATCTACTGCTCGACTGCTCCACTGCTCTCGCGCAGCGTGCCCCGTCTCCCCGTCTCCTTGTCTGCCATCTTCTAGTGGGGCATTCGTCATTCGTCATTCGTCATTCGAATTTCGCCGCTCCCCCTCTCCCCGTCTCCTTTCTACTTTCAACTTTCTACTTTCTCGCGCAGCGCGGCCCGCTTGTCCGACCTCGACGCAGGCACCGCCCCCTCTGCGGATTCCGCCCACGCATCCCCGTCGCGCCCCTTTTTGGCGGACTACCGGCAGATGCCACCTCCTCCAAAAAGCACCAGTGCCCCCTTCCCGCTTCAAATCCAGGTGTTCGTCGGCACGATTTACCCCCTAGTCCTGGTTACCCCCAGGCCCAGTCCCGTGTGCACCAGCACGAAACGCCGACGGCGTTGACCGCGCGCACGGCATAGAAAAAGCCGCCGGACCACGGATTGCTCACACCTTGGAAGGTGTCCAACCAACTCGTGGCATTCGCCGGCAGCGTCGCGACAATCGACCACACGCCGGTGCGCGTGTCCTGCCGCTCGATTTGGATTGACGTGGCATTCGTCGCGGTGTTTTGCCACTTCAACTGCACCGCCGAGTAGTTATTAACGCTCCTGGCCGTGAGATTCACGGGCGCTGTCGGCAGTGTCCCGACCGGCACTACAGCCGGCGCGATCACCTTGATCATTACAGCTGCCGCGGCAGACGAGGCCGACCCGTCCGTTGCGATGTACGTGAAGCTGTCGGTGCCGACGTAGCCGCTACCCGGCGTGTAGACAAACGATCCGCTGCTATTCAGCGTCAGCACTCCGTGTGTCGGGCCGCTCACCAGGTTCGCCGACAAGCTCAGGCCGTTCGGATCCGTATCGTTGGCCAGGACGCCCGGACAGGAGACGCTCATCGTCCGGTTTTCATGGGCGGTGTACGTGTGAGCGTTAGCCGTCGGTGCTTGAGGCGGCGTCGGCGTTGGCGCCGGCGTTGGTGTCGCCGTTGGTGCTGGCGTTGGCGTTGGTGTCGGCGTTGGTGTCGGCGCTGGTGCCGGCGTTGGTGTCGGCGTTGGCGCCGGCGTCGGCGTTGGTGTCGGCGTTGGTGCTGGCGTTGGCGTCGGCGTTGGCGTCGGCGTTGGTACCGGCGCCGGCGTACCTTGATACTGGATGGCGCCGATGTCGTAGCGGCCGCTGGTCGGACGGCCGTTGCCGTAATAGTCTGTCGCCGGTGCATCGGTCGCCGTACCGGTGCCGATCATCGGACTGCCGGCAGCAAGAGTCAGATTACCGGCTGACGCGTTGACAAAGTCCGTGCTCAAGGCGCTGCCGATGTAAATCGAATGCGTGTCGAAGCCCTCGGCTTGCCATGCCGAGAAGCTGATGTTGCTCGTGTAGCCGTTTCCGGTCGGGTCGATTCCGGCGGCCCCGAAAGCGTTGTAATCGCTCACGAGACCGGCCTGGCTCGAGCCGTCTATCTCCAGCGACATTTCGGCCGCCGAAAGCACGTTGCCGATGATCGTGGTGTTGATCGCCCCGTCGATCGCCTGCACCGCCGCCCAGCCGCTGGCGCCGTTGCCGTTCACGACGATGGTGTTGTCGATGATCTTGTCGCCGCTGCTGGGGCCGTCGCCGTTGATCTGGTAAAGGGCGATCCCGTTCCGCTGCGCGTTGTAGATCAGGTTGTTCTCAATCACGCTATTCTGCACGCCATCGAAATTGATCGAGGCCCCTTGACCCTCGGCATTGTTGTACATCGTGTTGCCCGTGATCAGGATCCCGGTGGCAATGCCGGCTCCGCCCTGGGTGACGTCGGCGTTGACCTCGATGCCGCAGCCGCGATTGTTGAACAGCGTGTTGTCCGAGATCGTGTCGTTCGTGGGCGAGTTGCCGACGTAGATGCCGTGCTGCACCTGGGTTCCCGAGATCGTGTTGCCGGTGATCAGGGAATTGCTGACGAAACCCACCAGGATGCCCCAGCAGTCGGCTCCGGTGATCGTATTATTTTCCAGCACCAGACCCTGCACGTTGTCGCCCGCGTAGCCGCCTCCCCAGATTCCCGCCCGGCTGGCGGTTGATCCGTCGATCGGCAAATCAAATCCGTTCAGCGTCACGTAGCTGCATCCGCTGATGTCGATTTCGCCGTTGAGATCGGCCGGCGCGCCATTGACGACGGTTCCCGCCGCGGCGTTGAAGGTGATCGGCGAAGATGACGTTCCGCTGGTGGAGAGTTGGAATCCGGCGTAGTTGCCGGCGGCCACGTTCACCACGTCGCCCGCTTTGACCACGTTGGCCGCCGCTTGCAGGGTGGTGAAGTTTCCGCCCGCGCCGACGGTGTATGTGCTCAGCAGTTGCCGGCCTTCCATCGCTTCCAGGACCGCCTTGCTCGTCATCCGGGCCGACGATCGCCGTTGGTTCTTGGATCGAATCATTGCAACCTCCGATGATTAGCGCGATTGCCGCAGCCACAACACAAAATGTGACGGCGGACAACGCGCAGGGAGCCCACGTTCTGGCCGGCGCGACGGTCACAAACTGCCGCACCGAAATTGGTGTGAGTAAAAACCCCTCACCAAGTAGGGAACGCTTGGCGTCGCGATGCTTGGCGTTGAAAACGCTCCGCGTTAGAACGCCCCGCCATCGCACGCCGCGCCTAAAAGCGCGTCGCGTTCTTGCGTGATCGCCGCAATCTCGCGAAAGGCTTGGCCCTCCGCAGCGGCGACGGAATCGTGAGACGCTTCAGCGATACCCCCACTCCCATTCGTTCGGACGTGCACTGAAGCTACTTAACACTGTGTACGTCGAGCGCGCGCTTGCAACAAAAGAATCCGCATTACGTAACAATTTTTCGCGCGTGACGATCGTGCGGTTTCCCCCGCATTCATCGGTACAAAACTCTTTCAGAGCTGTTACATAGACGTTATTAGTTTCAGACGGACACGGCGTCATCTCCTTTGCAATAAATAGTTCAGATTGCATGCGCGTGGCGGCAGTCATCCTCCGCACATCTTCACAGCCAGAGCAAACGGCTTCACGATTTCAGCGTGAGTCCCGCTCGGAAATATGAGTTAAGGGCCGTCGCCGTGGTCCCGGATCGCGTGATGCCCGCCGCGGCAAGGCTCGCCCCGGCGAGACCGAGGAGCAGGTCTTCGTCGCCGCCGAGAAATCCTACATCAACGCCATGGACGCGATTACGGATGACATCACGCACGGCAAGGTTGCCGACGCCGGCGAACTCCAAATGCGCGTAGACGGCGCGGTGATAGGCGTAGCCATGGAGTATTCCGTTTTCAGCGCCGACTTCGGCCCAAAATAGCACCGCCCGATTCGCCCATCTCCCTGTCTCCCGGTCTCCCCGTCTCCTTGTCTCCCGGTCTCCCCGTCTCCCCCTCTTCCCCCCTCCCCGCCGACAACGCGGCGGCCTCAACCGTCCTTCACAGCCCCGATTGTCCGACCTCTGCACTACCTCAAAGAGGAAGGCGTATAGGCTGCCCTTTCGCGCTTTAAAACACGCGGGAGCGCATTAACTGGCAAGATCCGGAAGCCAGAGTACAATCTCGTTGGACCTACACTTGAGACCGCTTCATGGCCAGCACGTATGCGTTTTTTGAACATCCTGGGCCGCTGTACAACTTTTTGAGCCTAGCGTTTTGCTGCTTAGGCGTAGCCCTGGGCATTTGCGCCCTCGTATTCGCGTACGTGCAGATTGCAAAGACATTGACCGCCGCGAAGGCGGCCCGGGACGCCGCTTTAAGCACCGCTAAGAAGTTCGGACAGCTTAACGCCTTGATCGAAGTGCAACGGCTGGCAGCCCTCGCTGGAGAAGCAGTCATCCTGATGCGTTCAAACGATTTTATCGCTGCTGCAATTCGAGCCCATGACCTACGTATGGGAATATCTCAATTCCGCCAGTCAGCCGGCGCGAACGAACTGGGTAATCCTGGGCAGTGGCAACCGATGATTATGGACCTTGCGACAGTCGAGAGGGATTTACGGACCCACAATCCCAGCGGAGGGAATAAGGTTATTGTCAAATGCGCGGATTGTCTCGGGAAGCTGCATGAAGACCTCCACGCAATGGCCGGTATCGCAGGTCGAGTTACAGGAGAATGACAATGTCAGTTCCCACGAGACTGAACGAACTATGCCAATTATTGATCGCTGGCACAAAAAATGACAGTATTCGCTGGACACCTTTGAAATCCGGTGTACACACTGCCGTTGTTGGCGAGGCGAACTTCATCGTCAAGGGAAGCGGCAGCGGGGACGAAGGCCTAACTGGCGTCGAGCTGCGCGTCTTAAATGACGCTGGCGACCAGATCGACCTTGCGTCAGTTGATCGCGACAATCCAGATGATTACGACATGAAACCACTGGATGAGCTCTATGATGTACTCACGGACCAAGAGGACAGAATGGCGCAGGCGAGACTAACGCCGATCCTAGAAAGCCTGCGAAAGCAGGTCATGACGCGACCGCCGAAACGGTAAATGGGTATGGAAGCGGGACCTGAGCGCGGTTCTCTTTGGGTCATGAAATCGACGGAAGCACCGCTGAAGCTACCGAATAGAACCGCGAGGTCGCGCAAGGTGCTGGCGTGCCAGTTTCATCGGCTGGGCAATGAGTTGAGAACAACGCACAATGGCGGAGCCGGGTCAGGCAGAAGCGGACAGACTGCCTTTACCGGATTAGAAAGACTGCCCGATCGCTGATGGCGAAAAGATGAGACCCGAAATTGAGGCTTCTTGGGAAAAGCTCCTTAATCCGGATTCGCTCAAGCAACAGTTGCTAGCCGGCGGGATCTATCTTGCGGCTTACGAGATGTTCAAGCGATCTTTGGTTAGGCGGCCGCGCGATTTCTTTTGGTCGGGACTCGCCAATGGGAAGGACGTCGTCGATCCGAAATATCAGATTGAAGTGGTGTCACTCGACAAGAAGCATATATATCATGCTTCAGCCCTATGGTGGGAGAGGCAAGGCGTGCTCACAGCGGACGATGTCTTGCTTACTGAAACAATTCGCGAGCACCGAGACGAGATTGCTCACGATATACCGCGATTCCTTGGCACGGCAGACGGAGTTATACGCTTGGACCTGCTTAGCGGGATCTTGGCCACCCTGTCGAAAATCGATAAGTGGTGGATTCAGCAGGTCGAAATTCCCGCTAATCCAGATTTCGACGGGATTACCGAGGAAGAACTCGATGGCGCCGCCAGTTTGAGCATGGTCTTTTTGTCCATCATGATTCCAATCGCCTCGGGCGACGATAGCGGCCTCAGAGAAATCTATAGGCTGTGGAAGGAAAGAAAGACGGCGAATGGACAGCGGACCTCATAGGGTCAGGAGTGATTGATTTTCCGATGTACTTGTTCGTAGGCTCCCGGCCCGTATGAATTTCCCGAATTACAGATGAGATCTGAACCGCTGGCCAATCTCGGCTAAACCAAGGCATGGAAACTCGCAACGAAAATATTCATTGCCGCATTTCCGAAGTCACGCGGCGCGCGATCTTTGACCGCATCGCGCTCGAACAGTTGCCCTGGTGGGGCCGACTTTCGGACTCCGCCTTTCTTTCGCGTTTGTACAATCTTGAGCAAATGGCCTCTACCGACTATCGCTTTCGCGATGCCGCTGGCGACATCCGGCAGCATCGAGAGCAGAACTTGGATTGGGAACTAGATTGGATTTTTAGCGATGGCAGATTTGATCTGCTTCACTGCTCGGATGAGCAATTGCTACGCTTCTTGTGTGAGACGATCCATCCCGTCGTGCAGTCAGATGAGGAGAACGTCGCGAAGCTCCTGGACATATTCAATAGCGAACTTGCTCATGATGGATATATGATCGCGGAGACAACCCGAATTTCCGGGCGTCCAGTATTTGCTGCGCGAGAAATCGTGGCACCAATTCCCGCACTGAGGGCCGCAAAGCAGATTGGGCAGGCATTGACTGCCGAGTATCTCAGTCAGCAGATTACGAGAATGGAAACCGCAATCCACAGCGATCCTGCGCTCGCAATTGGCACTGCAAAGGAACTGATCGAGACCTGCTGCAAAACCGTTCTTCGTGAGAGGAACAAAGTTGCCGACGAGTCGTGGGATTTGCCCAAGCTTGTGCGAATGACTTTGGAGGAATTGCAGCTGGTCCCCGATAAAGTGCCGAAGGCAATCGAGGCTGCGGAATCGGTCCGCAGGACATTAGGCAACCTTGCGCAAGTCGCTCAAGGATCAGCAGAACTGCGGAACCTTTACGGTACTGGACACGGTAAGGACGCTGCTATGCCGATCCCGCCTTCACATTACGCTCGGTTGGCGGTCGGAGCGGCGTCAACACTGGTGGTCTTTTTATTTGAGGTACATGGCTTGTCCAAAATATGACGTAATTGAAATAAAAACCCAAGGGTCGGAGACTCAATGCCGAAGGACATCGTGGAACCCATAAGGTGGAAACCCACAAGGGGAAGCCCCTGCTTATTTGGCCCGTGCGCGCAAGGTATACTATATCAAATCAGACGGAGCCTGCTGTTCTCCCATGGTCGTTCAAGCGGGGTTGTGAAGGACGGTTGACGGTCGGCGTGTCGCCGAAATTCCGCTGCGGACAAAGGCCGCAGGCGCAGCGCCAACAAGCGGCGCCAAACCCCGATCTAAGCCCCGACTCGGCCAATCTTCCCCACGTTCAGCCCGTCAAGGCAGTTCAAGAGAGCCTTTGCGCGGTCCAACCCTTGAACTCTTGAACTGCTGTACCCTTCGCGGCTTCGCGGTTTAATCGCTTCTCTTCAAAATCGTTCAAGAATCGAGCCGATCGGCTAAGAACGAATCGAGCTCTTCCAAATCGCGCGAAAATCAGAGGCTAATTCGCCCCTTTCAGCCAGCCCTGATTATCCCTTTTTTGCCCCGCCAAAATCGTAAAACCAATCTCGCGCCGCCGTTGCGCCCGACCTGCCAAAACGTGCAATTACAGTTCGAACCGCGCCCTGGGGGGCTAACTATCTTTTTTCAAAAATCGCGAAATTCGGATCGCAAACCCCTGCCGCGCAAGGCGATACGCTGCGATTGCTTCGCGATCTTCGCGTTCTTCGCGGTGAATCATCCGGCTTTAGTCCCCGAGCTCGCTGTTTTGGCTCGACGCAGTGGTGGGACGCGAAGCGGGCGCGGCGATGCGCGTGATACGCAAGGCCATGTAGGGGCGGCCGGGCAGGGGAATCTTGCCGTCCCCCTCGACGCCAAAGAGGTATCGCGAGAGGCGCTTCAGCTTGAACTGGCGATCCACGGGCGTGACCGTCATGTTCCAGGTGTCCAGAACGTCGACGTGAAACTGCATGCCGTCGCTTAGCTTTTCGCTGGGCAGCTCGAAGCTCCACTGCGTCGGTTTTTCCTGGCCGAAATAGAGCAGGTAATACTCACCGGACTTGCCGCCGACGTGCGTTTCGTAAAACCGGTCGATCGGCTCGATACCCTGCGGCGGGGCGGTGGCCAGGATGCTTTTGAGGAACGCGATGCGCGGCGGGCTTTGGCCGCGAAGCGTTCCGCCAGCGCTGATCCAGGCGGGCGGATCATTTCCCTTGAACGATTCGCCGTGGCCGACGTACGTGCCGGCGATGGTCCCGAGCCAGAATCGCAGGACCATCTCCTGCGGTGCCAGTTGTCCCCAGCGGCGGTCGATGTCGCCCTCATAGCAAACTTCGTCGAAGACGACGGGTTTGCGGGCCAGATCGCGGTACCAGACGGCGCGGCCGAAATCGGCAACGGCCATGCCGTTCTGCACGCTCAGGTGCGTCACCCACGGCTTGGAGCAGTCGTACATGCGCTGGCTGAAATGGATTGAGCGCAGGTGTTCGTACGGGTCCTCCTGCTGCACGATCTGGAACAGCCGGTCCCAATCGCCGTCCGTCTTTTGTTTGACCAGGTCGAATTCATTGGCCAGGGACCACCAGACGTTGCGGCAGGCGGCCAGGCGGGCAACGACGTAACGCGCGTAGCGGTCGTCGCTGGCCGCGTCCATGCGGTCGAAGCCCGTGTCCTTGCCGCCATAGGGATGAAACAAAATAACGTCCGCCTCGACGCCCGCGTCGCGCAGTTGGCCGATGCGTTTTTCCAGGTTCTGGAAAAAGGTGACGTTGAATCGCGAAGAATCCCACTTTCCGTCGGCCAATCGCGCAAAGGGGCAGGCATTGGGGTCGTCCTTGATGGCCGCGGCGGTCGTGGGCAGGACGCACATCCGGATTTTGTTGAACGGGGATGATCTGAGAGTCGTCAGGGTCTGGTCCTGCAGTTGCGCGTTTTGGTGAATCCAGCCGTAACAGGTGGTGCCGATGGGCACGAAGGGCGAGCCATCCGCGTAAGCGAAATGGAACGTGCCCGCCACGCGCACGGGGCCGTGATTGTCTGCCGCGGGTTTGTCGCAGAGGAACTGGCCGGTTTTGCCGTCGAGCTGGGCGCGGTTGCTGCGCGTTTGGTAGCGCCAATCGCCCTGGATCGTCGGCATGAAGCGGATGCGATACGTTCCGACGCCGTCGTAAAACCCGCGTGCGTCGACGGCCGTTTGTCCGCAGGTGAAATGCGCGGACAGTTCCACGTCGACAAACGGATTGCCGTCCGCTGGGCCTTGCAGGGCGATTTCGTAGATGCCCCATTGTTCGACATTTGCCGCGGCCGCCAAGGCCGCCCAGAGCGACACGGCCGCGGCGAGCAAAAATCCGCCCAGGAACTTCATGGAAGAAACCTCGGCCCTATAGTCTGTGTGCAACGGCTCGGATAAACAAGGACCGGATTGCCGTGGCCGGGCCCGTCAGTTCTCTCAAACAACAAGAGGCAACCACGGAGGCACGGAGGCGCGGAGGCGCTCATTTCGATCCGGAGACGAACGGGCAAAACTTGAAGCTCGGAATGAAGCGAATGGCTTGAGCAAACGAGTTGAGCTCCGTGTCTCCGTGCCCGGCCGACGAAATCATCGTGGCGACGAGCCTGGTCAATCGCCTACCTCTGATTATCCGTGATGCTCGACTGCGGAAATCCAAGGTGATCACGATATCGGGTTAGCCATGGTGTTACTCAAGCCGGTCGGCCATCAACGAATGACCGAGGGCGCAAGACCGCCGGTGGCGCCGCCGGCGAACGAGCAGGCCCAAGCCGCCGATTGCCAGGAGCCCCAGCGACGCCGGCTCCGGGACGGCGGTGATGATCTCCATGTTGTCGATCGTGAAGGCGCCCGTTTCGTTCGTGTTGGCGATGACGCCGATTTGAAAATAGCTCAGGCTGTTGGGATCAGTGGGCAGACCCGCTGGAAGCGAATAGAGCGCGGTGGAGTACGTACCGTTGTTGAGAATCGAGCTGGGATCGATCTGATCGTAGTGCCCGTCGAAATTCAACAGCAACAGAGGTTGGAAATAGCCGCCGGGGATGTAGACCGGATACGTGAAATCCAGTTGAAGCGTGGACGCGCCCGCCAATGCCGTTAGTAACGCGGCGTTATTGTGTTCATCCGCGGACACAACCGATCCGTACGTTTGGCCGGAGGCGATGGTCACGGTCAATCCGGCGGCCAGATCGCGGCGGCCGGGCCCATAAAGGGTGTTTCCAATGCTAGTTGTGGGGTTGCCGTCGGTGTCGCCCGAAGCGCCCGCCGAGACGGTAATCCCGCCGCTTGCAGCGCTCCATTGGCCCCAATCGCTGTTCGTGGTGAACAGCGTCGTCACGTTCGTCGGCGCCTGCGCGATGACGTTGTCCACGGTGAACGATCCGGTCTGATCCGTGTTGGCGATGAAGCCAAGCTGAAAATAGGTGAGGCTTGGCGACGGCGCCGATGGCAGACCGGCGGGAACCTGGTAGGTCGCGGTGTAGTACGTGCCGGGATTGGCGACGTTCGTTGGATCGATCGCGACGTAGTGGCCGCTGTAGTTGAGGAGCAATTGAGGATCAAAATAGGTTCCGCCGCCGGTGGGATAGGTGAAATCCATCTGAAGGGTCGGGGCGTTGCTGAGCGTGGACAGGAACGCGGCATTGGCTTGCTCGCCGGGTGAGAGAAAGCTGCCATAGTTTTGCCCGCTGCTGATCGTGACGGTCAGTGCACCCGCCGCTGCGGCCGGTTGTTGGGGCGCGCTGGTATTGCCCAGACCGTTTATCGAGGTAAGGTCCGTATCGCCGGCGGCGCCCGGTGTTAAGCCGATGCCCGCGCTGGCGGAAGCCCACTGGTTCCAATCGTCCTGCGTGGTGAAGAGTGATGCGTCTCCCCAAGCGGTGCCGGAGGCGCAAGCCGCGAGCAAGAATCCGCCGATCGCAAGGATGATCCGTTTTTTGGGGCCGGACCAGAGATGCCCCTTTTTCGAACTCGACATATACCCACCTTTCAGAGCGATGCGCCTTTTCCGGTAACGTGTTCGTCGGCGACCGGTCGGCTCATCGGCAAACCAACGCCGCACAGAAGCAGCCGATGAAACCGCTCACCGATGAAACGCCTCACGTCTCGGTTTCGTCGCGCGGACCGAACGGCGGCTACGGCGGAGCAGGGTCAGCGATCCGATGGCGAGCAAACTTGCCGACGCGGGTTCAGGGACGGAGGCGGTGGACACCGCGAAGGTCCCGCTATGGTCGAGAACGGCCCAGGCGACATCGCTGGATGGATCAAAACCATATTCGCCAAGGACGTTATCACTGGAATTCCAGGCAACAGAGCCGACGAAGTCGGTGCCGCCGCTGTAATTCTCATTGACGGCGCTCACCCAGTTTCCCGAGACGTACTGTGCTATCCCCTGAAATGGGCTGGTGTTTTTTGGGTCGTAGCTGATCTGCAAGACATACACCGTTCCGATGGGAATGCCGGACATTTTGAGAACATCGCTGTCCAGCAGTGCGCCGGCCAGTTCGGTCTGAGTGCGCGTTCGCCAGTCTTCCTTGACGGTTTCGGTTCCGCCGCTGTTGTTCGAACCGGCGCGGATGATCGCCTCGGAATTGAGCGTGCCCGCTCCGCCAGTTCCGCTGACCGATGTAACCCTTGAGGAAAGCCCGGCGAAGCTGCCGCCACCGCCCGGGATGTCCGCAACGAACGTGAACTCACCGAATGTGGTGGTGCTATTGGAATTATCAGCGTCGGCATCTCCGACGTAATAGGTGATGGCGGCCGTCAGCGGCGTATCGTTGGACGTGCCGGAGGGTGTTACCGTGAGATGGCCGGTGTAGGCGCCGTAGGCCGTCGGAGTGGTGGAAAGACCGTAGCCAAAAGTCTGCAAAGAGGTGGCGGGAACGCTGGTGCCGACGCCGGTGAGCGAAAGAGAGCCATCCGGGCTGGTCGCAGAGTAATCTCCGGCGACAGGCCCGGAGTTGGTGACCGTCGCAGTTCCGCTGAAATCGGAAGCCGGGGCTCCCTTCAGGAAGTTATCGTTCGCGGCGCTGGTCGATACGGAAAGCCCCAGCACTGCGGAGGAGGGCGCCGTTTCAATGATGACGTTGTCGACTCTGTCCGTGCCGGAACTGCCGACCGTGCCGCCGCTGGCGGAGGTGGTCAAGGTATCCACCAATCGGAAATAGACCTCCGCCGCGTTGTTCAAACCAGTAATCGAAGACAGGTTATCAGTGGTTGTGTAGCCACTGCTGCTGGTTGACGAATTCCAAACCGGATTCGGTGCGGCATTCGCCAAAACAGTGTAGGCGGATCCGAAATTCGTGAAACTTGTCCCATCGGTGCTGTATTGCAGTTGAAACTGGCCGGGTCCCGTGTTGCTGCTGGCCTGGTCCCACACAAACTCAATATTTGAGTAGGTAGCGGTGCTTGCCTCGAACTGATAGTAATCGCCGACGGCCCAATTATTACTGCTGAACGAGTGGGCGGATCCATTTCCGGCTGGGCTTGAGTAGGTGGCCACACCCACATGGCTGCCGGTTGCCTGAGCGGTACCGGCATTTACACCAGAATCCGCCGTGATCGGCCCGGACGACGCGGGCGGTGTTGTCTCGAACGTCCAATCCGCGATTGTCGTGGCACGAGCGGTCACGGCCATCAGCGGCACACACGAAGCCGCCAGTAACACGAAAGCCCGATTCAAACGTATGGTTGTGGTCAATGTTGGTCGTCTCATGACTGATCTCTCCCTAGTGGATTGGGTTTTGGTTGAACCTTAGTAAAAATCCTTATTCAGCACCGATGCCCCGGACCGAACGGCGGCTGCGGCGGAGCAGGGTCAGCGATCCGATAGCTAGCAAGCATGCCGAAGTGGGTTCCGGGACGGTGGCAATCGCCACGCCGCTCACTCCGTCGCTCAACGTATAACCAAATGCGATGTTGGTGAACGCATACTGCGCCTGGGCCTTCGACGCCGCCAGAAGAAGGCCGACGGCAGCCGGCAGAATCAACTTCCATCGGCCGAGCCGCTGGACGAAATTATCAACGACATTCAAAAAACCGTTTCCGATTACTCTCTCGCTATGCAACGACATAAACTCTTCCTTCCTTCAGGTTGGACTAAAGTCGAGGAATCCGCTCAGTCGGCTCACGTCCCGGTTTAATCCGGCCACGTCCCGGTCTCATCCGGCCCGGTTTCATCCGGCCTCAAAAAAGGGAATCCACCCACTCAATCCCCGGGGCAGAGAACACTCTGCGATTCCCGGAATGGGTGCCTAATCGCCAAATAAGCGTTGGAATAATTGATCCGCACGCTGGCGGTTCACGGGGAGTCCGCACCAGCAATTCTTAGACGCATATCTACCACCCTTTCTGCGGCGAGTGCGCCGCGATGTGACGACGGTCGATTCCCTAGGTACTACTTTGGATTCCTATAATGCGATGTTCAACTATCTGTCAAGAATAAAGTGCTACCTTAACCAGGCCATTTGAGCCATTTTGACTAATGCCAGCCAATATGACATTTCACAAAATGTATTCAATTTGAGGGGCGGGGGTTGCATTGCTGAAAACGGCGCCGGATTTCATTTCCGCGAATGCGACATCGAGGGAATGAAACGCGTCGCACGGATCGCATTAATTCATTTCAAAAAATTTTTCAAAATATTTGAATGTCATTTGGCAGGCCGGCCAATTCCTCGGCCGCGTGGAACTGGACCTCGATGATGCGGAATTTGTTCGCTTGCTGTCGCGATTGCACGTCTGGTCCATTGACTTGCAGACGTGCCGGGCGATTCAGCTTCTGGATTTCCGCGGCGATCCCGCGGACGAAATCATCGCGGCGACGAGCCTGCTGAACCATGTGCCCTTGGCGACCAGGGACGCCGACATCCGCAAATCGCGGGTGGTTCCGCTGGCCCGCACGTCTTGACGGTGGGGACTCGGTAAGGGTGCGGAGGCAGCCCGATGTCGCTCAATCGAATTCGTGGCGATGCTCGGATTGGTTTGGCCCGACGCGGCCGATGGCGATCTGGGCCTTGAAATAATTCTCCCCGCGCACCGGCGAGCCGGCCAAACACCGCAGGGTCGCCAGTTGGCCCACGTGCGTCAGCGCATCGGCGATCGGGCCTTGGAATAATTTCTCCGCCTCGGCACCCAGCGGCGAGTCGGACGCCAGAAATTCGTCCAGCATCGCAAGTGTTTTGTAAAAGCGATCGACGCCGGCCGGCCACGATTCCACCGTTGTCTCGTGCCAGACGGATATCCCCCGGGCCGTCGCGTTCGCCCAATCCAGAAGATCGCACAAATGCGCCAGGATTTGCCCCGCGCTTCGCGTCGTCGGCCCGGCCCGGACGAGCAGAAAATCCGGCGGAGCGTCCCGCAGCGACTTTTGGGCGCGGTAGGCCAGCGTCGCCAGCGCATGGCGGAGAAATTGGCGCTTTGCATCCATGTCGATTATTTGCCGTCCGGCCGGACCTGCAGATCCGCCAGCATCGGGGCGGCGGCGTCGCGGTTGGACAGGGTCGGCGTGGGGCCGTCGTACCAGGATTTCGGCAGGCCCAAGGCGGGGTCGTTCCATTTCACGCCGTATTCGTCTTTGCCGGTGTATTCGACGTCGACCAGGTACATCACCGTTGCCTCGCCGGTGATGCGGTAGCCGTGGACCACGCCGGGGGGGATGTACAGGCCGTGGGGATCGGCGCTGTCCAGGGGGAAGGATTTGGCCACGCGGTGCGTCGGCGACTTGGGCCGCAGATCCACCAGTCCGACCTGAATCTTGCCCTGCGGCACGAACCAGAAATCGGTTTGCAGCTTGTGAAAGTGCAGGCCGCGGACGACGTTGCCGCTGGAGCGCGACACGTTCCACTGCACCCAGCGTTGGCGATCGCCGAACCAACTGGCTCGGAAAATTTCGAAGAACGCGCCGCGCGAGTCGCCGAAGACTTGGAATTTCACCAGTTTGGCGCCGTCGATGCCGGTTTCGAGGATGGTACTCAAGGCAATTTCTCCGCCATGATTTTCTGGGCTTGTTCGTTGCGGTAATCCTGCAATTTTTGGCGCAGGTCGGGTCGGGAGTCGGCGAGGATGGCGACGGCAAACAGGGCGGCGTTGATGGCGCCGGGCTTGCCGATGGCCAAGGTGGCGACGGGGATTCCCGCGGGCATCTGCACCATGGATAAGAGGGAATCGATGCCGCTGAGGGCCTGGCTTTGCATGGGCACGCCGAGCACGGGCAGGAGCGTGTGGGCGGCGGTGACGCCGGCCAGGTGGGCGGCGCCGCCGGCGGCGGCGATCACCACGGCAACGCCGCGCTTGGCCAGCGTGCCGCAAAACTCAGCTAACAGTTGCGGCGTGCGATGCGCGGAAATCACCCGGCACTCGTGCGGAACGCCGAACTGCTCCAGCGTCGCGGCGGCGTGCTGCATCGTGTCCCAATCCGATTTGCTGCCCATGATGATCGAGACCAGCGGATTGGACGGTGCGGATTTGGCCATGTTCGCGTCTTTCCTTCCGTGACGCCGATCCTACCATGAGAGAGAAGATGGCCCAAATCCCGGACATCCTGCCACGGCGGATCGACTTCGATCCGGAGTGCGACTTCGAGGCATTTGTGCGTCAGGCGCCGGCCAAGTGGGCGGTGTACCTGCTGGCCGATGGCGAGGATCGGCCAGTGCAACTTCTGTGCGTGAAGAACCTGCGCTACAGCCTCAAGCACCGCCTGGGCGGGCAGGACGAGGCCGGGCCGAGCAAGCGAGTGAATTACCGGCAGATCGTTCGGCGCATCCATTGGCGGCGCGTCGACAGCTCGCTGGAGGCGGACGTGGTCTACCACGAGATCGCCCGGCAGGTGTTCCCGCAAACGTACCAGGGCATGATCGGCCTGCGCCCGGCGTGGTTTTTGCACGTGAATCCGGACGCGGAATTCCCGCGATACGTCAAGACGGCCAAGCCGGGCGAGGAGCCGGGCGTGTACCTGGGCCCCCTGGATGACAAGCACGCGGCCGCGAGTCTGATCGAGCTGGTCGAAGACGCTTTCGACCTGTGCCGGTATTACAACATCCTGACGGAGGCCCCGGGCGGACGGGCGTGCGCGTACAAGGAGATGGGCAAGTGCCCGGCCCCGTGCGACGGGTCGATCTCGATGGATCAGTACCGCCGCATGATCGACTGGAGCGTGGCGACGTTGGCCGATCCGGCCGACATGGTGCGCCAGCAAGCCCGCCGCATGGAACAAGCGGCGGCGGAATTGCGCTTCGAAATCGCCGCGAAAATCAAGGCGTACGTCGATCAGCTTGGCCAGCTTGGCAAGGGGGCGTATCGCCACGTGCGACGCCTGGAGGATTTTGCGTACGTGAGCCTGCAAGCCGGACCGCGCATGGGGACGGCCAAGGTGTTTTTGATCCTGCCGGGCTGCGTGCTGGAGGTGGCCGCATTTATCGCCCAGCCGTCGCATCCCGGCGAGATTCTGCGCGTGATCCTGTCCGCGGCCGAGGAGCGCGCCGGCGGCTCTTGTGATGCCGAGCGCATCGGCATCGTGACGCATCACCTTTTTTCGCCCAAGCAGACCGGCGGCGTCTTTCTGCCCCTGGCCGACATCTCGGAGCCGGCCCTGCTCAAAGCGTACACGGACGTATCGCGTCGCAAGCAGCCCGAAGAAGTGCAAGGCGAAGGCGTGATCAAGGAATTGCAGGCGATGTGAAAATATAACCACGGAGGCACAGAGACACAGAGGCCAACTTGTCTCGTGACGCCATTCGCTTAAACCAAGTCCTCAGAATTTCGACGATCCAATGCAGTCGTGCTCTGATCGAAATGAGCGCCTCCGTGTCTCCGTGCCTCCGTGGTTAGAGTTATTTTTTAGAGAATAGAAAGGCGCGGCAGGCGATGTCAGGCGTGGTGGTGGACGAGTGGTGTGTGATATACTCGGGAACGCAATGACGACAGATGCACTGCAAAAGCTTCACGCGGCTCGCCCCTTCCGGTCATTCTCGCTTCGCCTGGGGGATGGACAACGGCTGCCCGTCGAGCATCCGGAAATGCTGGCGTACGCCCCCAAGAGCCGCTTGGCGACTGTTTATTTTAGCGACGGGTCTTTCGAGATTGTGGATTTGCTGTTGGTGACGGGTTTGGAGGTGACGGGCAATGGCCACAAGCTCAGACGACGCGGGCGCTAATTCCAGACGGTCGAAGGACCCACGGCGCTCGCCGGCTCGAAAGAAGTGGACCGCAAAGCAGCGACAGCAGGCTATCAAGCGATGGTTCAAAATCTCCAAGGGCATCAGGCTGAGCGGTCGTGAAATCCGTGATCTGATCAACGAGGGGCGTCGGTGACGACAGTCCGCGTCCGAGAGTGCTCGTGAGCACTTGCTGCCGCGACGGCCGAGGATCAGTGGGGGTGAAGCCGTTATTGAAGCATGTTGGAGGATCACGAACATGCAATCGCTAGTCACCTTCGCGCGTAGTTTGCTGACCGCCGTTTGGAGGATCACGAACATGCAATGGTTACTCGGCTTCGTATCTGGTTTGCTGGCCGGCATTATCGCCAATTGGGTCACAACCTTGTACTTCGCGTATAAGCAATTCAAGCGTTCCGTGGGGTGGCAACGCATCGAAGGGGTGAAGGAGGCGACCAGGATATTTAAGGCGGCGCGAATGGGCCCAGCGCAGGCTGACTCAGGGGCGGTGTCCAGGAGGCGTGACGAATTCAGGTACTCGCTCGGTGTGATGGTTCAATACTTAATTGACACGTTTGGTAACCCCGTACAGGATTTCAATGAAGTAGGGCCTTGGCCAATTGTCACGGATTTCAATCCCGACGATCCCGCGTACAAGGGGGATAACCGCTTCAAATACCTTGCCGAAGGGAAGGATTCTGAGGATCCGAAAAACTGGAAAGACTACGATAGGTGGGGATTCTTCAACAGGTATGTGAGGCCGGTGATCGAGGATATTAACCCCTCGACACTGGTCCTTAACGTTCATCTGCCGTTCAAGCGCCGGGAAGTTGAGCCCCTTCGCGCGTTGTTAGACCTTTGTCTGGCGGTTGAGTCGGTGACCGCGAAGGTGGACGCTGCAGCTGAGAATCCAACATTGCTGAAGATCGTGCCGGAAGATCGCAAATGGCTGATGCGGCCGATCGATGTGCAAGATGGCAAAGTGAAGGAGGTCAGCGAGGCCATGAAGAATTTGCATTCCAAATGGAAGGAGTGGGTTCGTGTCGTTGGTTGAAGGTTACGCGATCCATGCAAGTTGCCATTAAAGATGCCCACCCCATGTTCACTAATTGTCTGTGCACCGAATTATCTGCCGCGTTCACGCCGAGAATCCCGGGACCCGCGTGGCAAGGTATAAGCGCACGGCTTCCCGGGCGACTTGACTCATTGACAGCCGCTTTTGTCGGCTGAGTATTTGCAGTTCCCGCTTCAACTCCGCGGAAATACGAACGGTCAGTGGTTTCATGCGGACCACGATTGTATTGTCGGGTAGGGTGAACCGCGAGCTTTAACCCCGCGGATGATATTTCTTGTGCACCGCTTTCAGGCGGCTCTGGTCGACGTGGGTGTAAACCTGCGTGGTGCCGATGTCGCTGTGGCCTAGAAGTTCCTGAACGACGCGCAGGTCCGCGCCGCCGCCGATCAGGTGCGTGGCGAAACAGTGACGCAGGGTGTGCGGGGAAATCTTGCGCAATAGGCCGCTGGCGCGGCCGTGCTTCTCTACCAACATCCAGAGAGAAATGCGGTCCATGGGCTTGCCGGTGCGAGAAAGGAACAGGTGCTCATCGGCAGTCTTGGCGAATTTGGGGCGGGATTCCTCGAGATAACGCGTGATGGCTTCCAGGGCGGCTTTGCCGACGGGGACGAGACGCTCCTTGGCGCCTTTGCCCAGGACGCGAACCACGCCGACTTGCATATTCAGGTCGCGGATTTTGAGCTGGCATAGTTCGCTGGCCCGCAGGCCGCTGGCGTAGAGAAGTTCCAGGATGGCCACGTCGCGGGTAAATAGGGGCGAGGCGGGGCTCGGGGCGGAGATCAGTTGATTCACCTGGGCGCGGCTGAGGATTTTGGGCAGGGATTGCTCGGGCTTGGGGCGCTCGAGTTGGCGCAGGATGGGCAGGGAGTCGCGGCCGGTGGCCGAGAGGTAACGCAGAAGCGAGCGGATGGCGGCCAGGCGGCGGGCCACGGTGCGAGTGGATTTTCCGCGACGGGTTTGGGTCTGCAGATAGTCGCGCAAATCCGCGGCGGTGGCGGAGAGAATCGACTTGCCGCGGGTGATGAGGTGGTCGTGCAGGCTTTCCAGGTCGCGGCGGTAGGCGTGGAGGGAGTTTTGGGCCAGGCCGCGTTCAGCGGCCAGATGGAGCAGAAACTCGTGGATGGGGCGTTGCGGAATGCGTGTGTCGGCGGGCGACCTTGACGTGGAGGCTTGCAGGGGCCGATTCACTGCGCCGCTCCTTTTTTGGGGCGCTCAACTGCCGCATTCTACGCTCGACACGCAGTTCCAAGTAGGTGGGGCAGGCCTTGAACCGGCCGAAGCAGAACTTGAAAGCATGGGACAGATCATCCAGGCGAAAGTGTGCCGCGCAGCGGGGATCAGCGCGATTGAGGAATGGACAATGGCCTCGGTTGGGCATGCGTCGTCCCCGTTCATCGGCCCGCATTAGTGCGCAACGTGACTTTCCCGCGCAGGTGGGGCTTATCGGACGCGGGGCAAAGAGGGGGAGACAAGGAGACAAGACAAAGCAGGGCATCACGCTGCGGCGACGGATTCGTCCGCGGGGAGCTCGGGGAGGCGTTTGGATTGCAGGCAGACGGCCAGGAACAGGTGCCGCAGGCGATCAACCGGCTGGCGATCCAGAAACTCGGGCGTGAAATCCAGAGGGAACGAGGCGGGGAATAGCTGTAATTGACGCAAGAGGGTCGGCTTGTCCATGCCGGACACCAACTTGATCAACTGCTCAACCTGATCGGACTGCGACATCGTGTTCATTCCGCGATTCTAGACGTGCTGGGCGCGTCGAAGTTTGAAGAAATCTTATTTTTAACAAAAAAAATCGATGAGCGTTCCTCTGCGAGTGATATCGGGCTGGCGCACGACGATCTTTATCTTAGGCGGGATCGGCGCGGGTTGCTGCCAGGGGAGCAGTTTCCAGGGCGGTTGGGGTCCGGCGGGGAGGGTGCTCTTGCTGCTCTTGTGGCAATCATCGGGCGGACAGGGCTGGGGTTGGTAGAGCGGCGCGGGATGGAGCACGGGCCGGGGTTCATAGCGCGGGGTCGGATGGAGCACCGGGCGTGGGAGGTACCGCGGCTCGGGCGTCAGCACGGGGCCGGACCGGGCCGGGCATGGGCCAACGGCCCCGCCGTGCTCGCCTTGGCCGACGCCCGCCGCCTTATCGGCGTTGGCCATGGCGCGGCGCAGCAACTGGACCAGTTGAAGCTGCATGACGGCGACCGCCAATGCGGGATTGAACGAGTTAGACAGCGCGCTAGCCTGCACGCGCGGCTATCAGCAAACACCGCGGCCAGGGCGAGGGCCGCTTGCGGCGGCAATAAAAATCGCCCGGATATTGCGAGCGGCTTTTAAATCTGCGATTTAATCGACGCGATGTGAAAACGGTCCGTTTATGACGGATGATGTGCCAAGGCAACGGCGCGGCCGCGGATTGTCGGCCGGGCGAAACGGGAACATGAACAGCGACGAATTGGATTTCGAGTTGCCGCCGGAACTGATCGCGCAAACCCCAGCGCCAAAGCGGTGTGCCTCGCATTTGTTGCACTACCGGCGCGGCGACCGATCGATCCGACATTCTCGTTTTTCGGACGTTCCCGGGTTGCTTGAGCGCGGCGACGTGCTGGTGTTCAACGACGCCAAGGTGATCCCCGCGCGGTTTGGTCTGCGCAAAAGCAGCGGCGGGCGCATCGACGGTCTTTTTTTGGCTCAGGAGCGGCCGGGACGCTGGCGGGTCCTGCTGCGAAATCTGGGCGATGCGCCGGTTGGAACGACGTTGGCGTTTGAATCTGATCCGGCCGTCACCGCGACGATCGCCTGGACGGGAGGCGAGGGGGAATTTGGGCTGGATATCTCGGCGGATGTGCCGGCCCTTGAACTGTTGGAGCGGCTGGGCCGGATGCCTCTGCCGCCGTACATCAAGAGGAAGAAGGGGATTGATCGGCGCGACGACCTGGATCGCGAGCGTTATCAGACGGTTTACGCCGCCGCGCCCGGGGCCGTCGCCGCACCGACGGCGGGTTTGCATTTCACGCCGCAGCTTCTGGCGGAACTGGACGAAGCGGGGATCGAGCGTGTGACGATCACCCTGGATGTGGGGCTGGGCACGTTCAAGCCCATTACCACCGCGACGCTCGAAGCACATGTGATGCACGCGGAGGCGTATTCAATCGGCGCAGGCGCGGCAGCGGCATTGAATCGCGCCAAAACGGACAGACGCCGCATCATCGCCGTGGGCACGACCAGCGCTCGGGTGCTGGAGAGCCAGCCGGAAGATGCGCCGTTTGCCCAAAAGCGCGGCGAAACGGACCTCTTCATTTATCCGCCGTACCGTTGGAAGCACGTGGGGGGATTGATCACGAATTTTCATTTGCCGCGGAGCACGCTGATCGCCCTGGTGGCGGCGATGACGGGGCTGGACGAGCAAAGACGGATTTATGGGGAGGCGATCGAACAGAAGTACCGGTTCTTCAGCTATGGGGACGCGATGTTGATCGAGTAATAAAAGAAAAGACCGGCTCGAGGACGAGCCGGCTCACTTGAGAACGTTACAACGCTTGGAGTTGGGGCGGGTTATTTGAAGATGCGCCAGCGTTCGGGGGGCCAGAGGATGGCGACGACGCGGCCGCCGATCTGATCGCGCGGCAGGGCGCCGGGCTGGTGGCCGTTGATCGAGGGCCAGAAACGAGCATCCCCCGAATGCTCGCTGTTGTCGCCCAGGAGGAAATACTCATCGGTGGCCAGATGGATGGGGTTTCCCCAGCAGCCATTGCCGGCGTTGACGGGATCGGGGGCGGTGAGCCACTGGTTTCGGTTGTCCATGGGCACATAGGGGGCAATCCCCGAAGGCAGGGGCGTCAGCGTGCCGTTGATCAACAGGCCGTCGCCGGTGATCTCCACCGTGTCGCCCGGCAGGCCGACGACGCGCTTGAACACCTGGTATTCCTCACGGGGATAGTAGGGGTTCTTGATGACGACAATGTCCCAGCGGGCAAACGGCCAATTCCTGCGTTCGAGGAACACGTCGGTGGTGTTGACGGTGGGGCTCATGCTGCCGGTGGGCGAGTAGCAGATCTCGAAATAATTGTTCCGCAGATAATCGTAGGCCGCGTGCTGCCAGATCAGCGCTGCCACAGCCAGGACAACGCCGCCGACATAGTGAAGGGCGGGATCGCCCAGGATCGACCGGGGCGAGTGCCGTCCGCAGCGGATCGCGTCGAGCAAATGCGCCAATTGCAGGGCGGCGGCCAGGGGCAGGAGAACGACCAGCGTGGCCACGAACGGCGGGGAAATAACGGCTTTGACGGCGGCCGCAACGGCGGTGGGAACAAGCAGGGTCCACAGAAGCGCGCGGCCGGGATAGCCGGCAATCAGATGGCCCGCGCCCGGCCACAGCAGGGCGGCACACACAGCCAAGAACCCTTTGCCCGCGGTGGTGTCGGGCCGGTGGGCAGCGGCCTGGGGCGTTGTCCAGGGGAAATCGCTGGGCAGCATATCCGGTGACATCGCGGCAGGCGGCTTGATCTCGACGTGCGGCTGTGCCTGGGCAGATGATCCGAGCACAGCGGGCGGCGAAGCGGAAAGATCCATTTGCCCCTCCGTTAGAAACACCGGGATAGACCACGGGATAGGCCGCGGGACAGACCGCGGGGATGGCCGTCCTCAAACAATGCCCCAGGAGCGGCCATGGGTCAAATGGGCGGCGACAGCATCGGGCCGGTTAAACGGCGGCAGCGCGAGTTTGGGGTGTCTTTGCGGCTGGATGGGCCGAGGGATGGCCATTCCTCGGCTTTCGCCGAACGAAGACACACTACACCGTTGCCGCGGATAATCGAGCAGCGGCGCTGTTATTGTTCGTCGTCATTTTGGCGCGGGGCGCCGAAATTGCGGTCGGTGTAGGCCTTGTCGCTGTAGTCAAAAAGGACGTTGGCGACCTGCGGGGGCGGCAGCGGAAGCTCTGGGGATGCCGGAACATCGAGATAGGTCAGGGCCCGCTCGAGGAAATGGCAGGCGCCGGGGGCGGCGACCAGGCCGCCGTAGTGGGCGATCGACTTGTCCGGTTCGTGAATGACAAGGGCGATGACCAACTTGGGATTCTCATACGGGGCCATGGCGATGAAGCTGCTGTTGAACTTGGTATCGCTGTAGCCGTGGCCCTCGGCGATGTGGGCGGTGCCGGTTTTTCCGGCGATGTTCCAGAGGCGGCTGCGCGTGCCGCGGGCGGTGCCGCGGATGACCACGTCGCACAGGATTCGCCGCATCAGGGCGGCGGTTTGCGGGTCGATCGCCTGGGGCAGGGAATCGAAATCGGGGCGCTTCTGGCGTGCGATCACGCCGCCGTCGCTGGCGACCGTGCCCAGGACGATGCGTGGCGTGACCAGGCGTCCGCCGTTGGCGATCGCGCAAAACCCCCGCGCCATCTGCAGGGGCGTGACCATGATTTCATACCCCTGGGCGACGGATTCGGTGCTGTAGTGGTTCCACTTGGACAGGGGATTGACCTTCCCGCCGTTTTCGCCGGGCAGGTCGATGCCGGTGGGGCGGCCGAAACCAAAGGAGGTGACGGCGCGGCAGAGGCGCGTATTGCCCATGCGTTCGGCGAGCTGGGACATGAGGATGTTGCTGGATTTGACCAAGCCATCCCAGGTGCAGAGGTTGCCGTAATGATGCACGTCCGAGACCGCTCGGCCGTAGGGCGTGTGCCAGGTAATGCCGGGGATGGTCCACATCTCCCAGGGCGTGGTGATGTGCCACATCAGGGCGGGCGTGGCGTAGAACGGCTTGAAGGTTGAGCCGGGCTCGTACGGTGCGACCAGGGCGGTGTTGCGGCGGATTTCGGGGGTGGAATCGCTCAGCGTCTGCGGATTGAACGTGGGGTAATTGGCCAGGGCCAGGACGTCGCCGGTGAACGGGTCCAAGACGACGACTTCGCCGCGCTTGGCTTTGAAATGCTCGACTGAGTCGCGCAATTCCTGCTCGGCGATCATTTGGAGATTGGCGTCGATGGCCAGGACCAGGTGCTGGCCGTGCTGGGGCGGCAGGTAGTCATCCGCGGCGACGCCGATGGGCCGGCGGCGGGCATCCTTGGTCTGCCGTTCCCACCCGGGCTGGCCGCAAAGCAGCTTATCGTATTTCAGTTCCAGGCCGTCCAGGCCAGCGCCATCCGCGCCGCAGCCGCCCAGCACGTGGGCGGCCAGGGACCCCATCGGATAGCAGCGGGCGCTGCCGGTGACGATCCCCACGCCGGGGATGTTCAGGGCCTGAATTTGGGCAACGGCCGAGTCGTCCAGGTTGTCGGCGATCTTGACGAATCGGCTGACGGCGCGGTCGCCCAGAAGCTTGGCCAGGGTAAACGGGTCCTTGTCGATGATGGTCCCGAGCTTGGCCAGGGCCTGATCCATCTCGACGAGGCTGTGGCCGTCTTCCTGGTAGCAATCCTGCATGAACTTGGGGTCGACGAACAGGCTTCGGGTCTGGACGGTGCCGGCCATGATCAAGCCGTTGCGGTCCCAGATGTCGCCGCGGCGGGCGGGGAGGACGAGGTTCTGGTGCTGCTGGCGGTCGGCACGGACGATGGTCTGCTCGCGGCCGTAGGTCTGTAGATAGGCCACGCGGCCGGTCAAGGCGATGAACGCCGCGACAATGGCGTAAAGGATGACGGCGGATCGAATGGTGGAAAAGTGACTCATCGTGCGCGCAGGGCGTCCGATAAATCATCGGCCCAGAAGGCCATGGAGCACGAAAAAAAGCAGCAACCACCTCGGCCCCTCACCCTCACCCTCTCCCCACGAGTACGTGGGGCGAGGGGATGGGGAGTCATTCCTCGGCGTTGGCTTGGGCATCGAGGTCTTCGATCCAGAGGCGCTTGGGGGATTTAACGGTGGGGTTGGCCAACTTGAGGTCCTGGCCCTTGAGGTTGGCGGCGATGGCGTTGGGGGCGGTGCAAACGGCGATGTTCAATTGCTGGTTCCACAACTGCGCTTGGGTGGCCTGGATTTGGTTGTGCAATTCGTTGGTCTGGAAGGTGAGATTGAGATGCTCCTGACGCAGTTGCAGGAGGACGACGGCCGTCGCCAAGCCGCCCATTAGGCATAAAAGGATTTTGGCCATGGCCCGGTCCCTAGTCTGCCGAAGCCACCGGCCTGAAGGGAAGCCGCAGCTTGGCGCCGGGCAGAACCACATCGTGATCCTGGCCCTTGAGGATGCTGCGGTTCAGCTCCTTGATGGCGTCGACGGCGGTGGGGTCGCCGAGCTGGTCATTGGCGATGCGCCACAGGCTGTCGCCAGCCTGAACGGTGTAGAAATAATGCCCTGAGGGTGCTTCCGCGGACGGTGCGGCGGGAGCGGCGGGGGTTGATGGGGCGGCGGTGGCTTGGGCACGCGTGGGGATGACATAGCTTTGCCCGACGACCACGTAGTCGGGGTCATCCTGCAAGGAGGGATTGGCGTTGATGATGGCCTGGCGATTGGCCTTGGTGTTTGCCCCCAAGAGCCTTGCAGCCATTCGGGAGACGGAGTCGCCGCTTTGGGCCTTGTAGGTTTTCATCGAGGCCGCGGGGGCTGGCGCGTCGGCGGTGGAGGTGGGGTCGGCTGGGACGATCTCTTCACCGTGCTGGCGAGCGGCTTTCCTGAGGGCGTCGTCCGGGCTGGGCGCATCGGCGCCGGCTACCTGATCGGGCTTGGATGGCGCCGGCGTGACGGACGAGGGTTGTTGATCCGGATTGGCCCGCGCGGACGGAATCACCGGGCTGGGAGCGGGGTTAAGCTCATCGCGGGTGGGGACGGGTTGTTTGGGCGGCGCATCGGCCGGGGTCACCATGGTGATGGGTGGATTGGCCGTTCCGGGGGAGTTGACGGCGGCTCGCACGGCGGAGGCGGCGCCGGACAGAGCCGCCTGGGGTGGCTCCATCGCCGAGCGGAAATGGTCGGAGAGCAAAATCCCAATCACGATGATGAAGGCCAGCCCCACCAGCAGGCCGATCTTGGTTTCTCGCGTCATAACTGCCTCGAAAACGAGTTGCTGGTTGCTAGTTGCTAGTTGCTGGTTGAAATGCTTGGCTAGCAACTAGCAACTAGCAACTAGCAACTAGCAACGAGCAACTCTTTTTTACTGCGACACGCATCTTGGCGGAGCGGGATCGGGGATTGCAGGCCATTTCTTCGGGGGTGGGGGTGAGGGGCTTTTTCGTGAGGATGCTCATGACCCCGGTCTTCTCCAACGACCCAAACGCCTGCTTGACGGCCCGATCCTCCGTCGATTGGAAGCTGATCACCGCGATGCGTCCGCCGGCCGCCAACGCGGCTGGGGCCTCTCGCAGCAACGCGGTCAGATTCTCCATCTCCCGGTTGACCGCCATCCTCAAGGCCAAAAAGGTCCGGGTGGCGGGATCAATCCGCACGGGTCCAGCCCAACGCGGAATCGCCGAGCGGACCAGCTCGGCAAGGGCTTCTGTGGTTTTGATCGGCGAAACTTCCCGCGATTCGACAATCTTTCTGGCGATTCGCCGCGAATAACGCTCCTGTGCGAGTTCGTATAGGACGCGCGCCAGCTCGGATTCGGGGAGATGATTGACGAGATCGGCGGCGGTCCGCGGCAAGTCCGGGTCCAAACGCATGTCCAGCGGCATGGGTTGATCGAAGCTCAATCCGTAAGCGGGGTCGAACAATTGATTGGTGCTGACGCCCAGATCGGCCAGAATGCCGTGCACCTGGTCCCGGCCGACCTCGGCCAGCACTTGTTTAAGCTGGGAAAAGTTGGCGTGAAACAGCCGTGTGGGGCAGGCAGAAGCTTTGAGGCGATCGGCGGCGTAGCGTAAATTTCGCGGGTCGGCCTCCAGACCAATGAGCAAGCCGGTCTGGCCCAGGCGCTGGGCGATGGCCAGGGCGTGGCCGCCGCGGCCCAGGGTGCAATCCACAAACGTCTGCCCCGGGCCCGGAGCCAAGTAGTTCAGGACCTGACCCAGCAGGACCGGCTCATGACCTTCCGGCGGCAAGAGCATCTCTACAGGTTACGAAAAATCCGCGAACTTGGCGCTTGCCTTTGGCAATTGCGGGGGGGAATAAATGTTAGGCAATTGTTCGAGCCGCGGTTCTCGGGTTGCGGAGCTGCAAATTTGACTTTGGGCGTCGCGGCGTGAGAAAATACAGTTGCCTAGCTAACACGGCCCGGAAAAAGTCCGGCCGTGGCTGACATCGGAACGATACAGAAAGAGCCGGACATCCATTTCCCCTCGGATTACAGCCGAGGGCCCCATCCGTGGGACGACTCCTTCTGCACCGCAAAGCTCGGTCGGTCAGGGATTTGGGCGCTCCGTCGCCGCAATCCTTGGCCGACTGGATCACTCGTCGCGCGCTACTCCCTGCAGCCGCGCGGTTGCGTCGCATGCACAGCCGGTACAACCGAGCCTCCGTGCCCTCTTTCCGGCCGGCGTGCGCGCAGCCTCCATGCCGCCAGCACACGCTCTTGGCTTGCGACCAAATTAAATTCTTCCGTGAACTTTCAGAAAGACTTGGCCTTCCCTGAGTCTTTCTCCCGCAATGTGCTCAGGTTAAAGACAACCTGGCCACCGCCTATCACCCGTTGTTTGCTCCCAAATGTGTTATGCCCAACTGATCTATATTCAATGGGTTGGTCCATCCAACCCGAGTTGTTCGCCCCGATCCCATCATCAGATGTGTAGATCAGGAGCGATCCGTTTTTTCCTGCTGGCCAAGTTGCATCCTGGCCTCAATGGCTGCGCGTTGCTCGGAAATGTGCGCCCGGTGTTTTGCCCAGTCTTGGCGGTTCCACAACTCCAAGTGGTCGCGCGTACCGATGAGCGTCACTTCCTTTCCCAGTTGTGCCTCGCGGAGCAACCTATCCGGCAGCACCACGCGGCCCTGATTGTCCCATTCCACTCGAGCCGCCAAGGCAAAGTGCAAATGATCGGCGTCTCGTATGTTTTCACTGGGTGCAATCTGCGGCCGTATCCCGAAATTGGCCAACCGCCTGTAGTACAGTTCCGGATACAGCCACAACACCCTGTCCCGCACCCTTACGCAAAACGCGTCCCCGTGTATTTCTGGTACAATGAGCTTGCGAATCGTTGCCGGAACCAACAACCGATTCTTGGCATCGATACTGAGATCGTACTCGCCATAGAAGAACGGGGTCCGCAAGGGATTTCGTTCCATTCAGCCAATTAGGTGTGGGATTTTCTACCACCTTTCGCCGCAGATGCAAGAAGAAAGATTGTGTCGCGCAAAAAATTCTTAAAGAAATGATGAGCGTCGAGCCGCGCGTGTCGCCCGCCACAGTAAATCCGCGTTTTTCAGCGGGCGCGTGCGGACAAACGCTGTCGAGAATATTGTGGATAACATGTCGCCACAGCTTGTGCAAGTCGACATTCGTGCGTGCCCGAAAAAAAAGCTCGCTGATGGCCGTTATTGTTCTGTCCGTGTCGAAATGTGCCCTGGTGACGCAGGATGCAGCATCCGCGTAAACGCACTCACCATGACCGCCAGCGCAGCCAGGCCGACCAACGGCCACCACGCGATGGCCGGCGGATGATCTGGGAAAATCTGGGAAAGCGCCCCCATCACCGGACCCAGCAGCGCATCGGTCGGCCAGTGGACGTCGGCTGATTCCCTTACAAATTCTGCGCGCAGATACCACAGCAACGGCCCGCCGAGGCTGATCATCGCCGCGACGGCAGCGCCCACCGCTTGCGCCCTTGGCACCGCCCAGTTCCACAGGGCGAGGGCCACTATCCATAGTGTCACCAGTGCTTCGGCGGCGATGAATCGGTCCACCGGCGCATCGGCCAGGAAACAGGCCATTTGCCCCATCGGCCAAGCTGTCGCGATGGTCAGGATTGTCTGGCGGCGATTGCGCAGCAGCAAGGGAAACAGAAGCGCCGACGCCACGACCTGCGCGATGAGCATCAGGGCCAAGGCGGATTGCTCGCCGGCGGCGGGCAGGGCGATCGACAACCGCACGCGAAAGGCCGACAGCGCCAACGCCGCCAACTGAACGGCAAGCCATGCTGGAAGCATGGCTAGATTGTAGAAAGTAGAGAGTAGAAAGGAGAGCAGCGGCAGCGTCTCCTTTCTACTTTCTACGCACTACTATCTATTCCGGGCAGGTGACGCGGTCGAAGCGCAGATCGATCCAGGGCTGATGGGCGTCGATGCGTTTGTCCTGGCGGAAGATGTTTTGCAGGGCGGCGAGTTTGGCCGAAGCGGCGACCTCGACGAAGCCGTCCTTGGCGCTGGGGGGGCGGCCCCAGCGGATCTGGGTGTTGAATTGCGTGACCAGGACGATCTGGGCCTCGCGGTCGTCGCGGCGGCCACCGAAGTTGCTGACGTCAATGATGCGGATTTGCTCGGCATAGTCCTGGCCGCACAACAGCCGAGCCAGCTCCAGGCCGCCGGACAGGTCGTCGCCGCTCCAGCGGTTGCCGGATTCCGGCGGGGCGTGGGCCACGCCCTCGATGATCCGCACGTTCATCCTGCCATCCGAGCCGAACATGATCTTGGGCAACTGCTCGGCGGCGTACTGCTCGGGGAGCTTGACTCCCTGGCCGTCCACCAGCCAGTAGTAATCACCCCATTGGACCAGGGCGACGGGGGCGCGGTACTGGCAGTCGATCTCGATGGTGTCGCCGGGGCCTTCGCCATAGACGCGACGAATCTGGTTGATCCGGCGAATCCACGGGTTGGATTTGAGCGCGTTGGCGGTGTCGAGCAGGAGCTGGCGGTCGAAAGCGGAGTGAAGGCCGATCGGCTGGGCGGATTTGACGATTTGCTCGGCCAGGAAATCACTCATCCACGCCGGGCGGTTGGTCAGCACGGCCTTGGGCGGATGGGTGGGGAAAGCCAGGCGGCGGTCAACGTAAATCTGGGAAATGCGAAAGATCGACACCGCGGCCGAGACGAAGATCACGGCGATCAGGAGATGCAGGATCACCGTCCAGGGATCAAAAGACGAAGATTTACGGCGCGGCGAGGAGGCCGAGCGTCTTGATCTACGCATAGTCAGACAAACTCTTTATCGGACGCTGGGGGCCGGGGACGTTACCCTTTGGCCGCCCCGCCTGCCATAATCGCCGATATGGGGGAGAATTGTGGTGGATTCATTGCACATTCTGATTGCCGCTTTGGGAAGCCACGGCGACGTGCATCCGTTTTTGGGGATCGCACAGGAATTGCGCCGCCGGGGGCATCGCGTCAGCATCATCGCCCCGGCGATCTATCTGAACCTGGTCCAGAAGCTGGGGTTTGATTTTGCGCCCGTGGGGACAGCCCAGCAGTTCGAGCGATTTGCCGGCAACGCCGAGATATGGCATCCGCTGCGCGGCTCTGGCGTGGTTGCGGCCTTGGCGGCGGCACTGCTGGAGCCGTATTACCGCGCCATCGCCCAACGGCAGACGCCGGGAAAAACGGTGCTCGTAATCTCGTCGCTGGTATTCGGCGGGCGCATCGCGCAGGAGAAGCTGGGGATTCCCACGGTGTCGGTGCATCTTTCGCCGTCCGTGCTGCGCAGCGTGGAGCAGCCGGCGTACCGTCCGCTGCTGCCCCTGGCGGCATGGCAGCCGGCCTGGTTGAAACGGTTGAGGTACGCGCTGGCCGATGCGCTGGGGATCGACAAATCGCTGGCCGGGCCGATCAACGCGTTTCGGGCAACGCTGGGGTTGAAGCCGGTCAAGAGGATTCTTGATTGGATGCACTCGCCGGACCGCGTGATCGGATTGTTCCCGCCCTGGTTTGCCCCGCCGGCGCCGGACTGGCCGCCGCAGACCGTGCTGACCGGATTTCCGCTCTTCGATGAAGCGGAGATTGTTCCATTGGAGGACCGGCTCGTCAGGTTTTTGAATGACGGAGAAGCGCCGGTTGCGTTCACGGCGGGAAGCGCCATGCGGCACGGGCGGGAATTTTTCGTCACGGCGGTCGAGGTCTGCCGCCGCCTAAGCCGCCGCGGCGTGCTGTTATCGCGGCATCTGGAGCAGGTTCCGCGGAATTTGCCGCCGGAGATTTGCCCCATGGCCTATGCGCCGTTCAGCAAGCTGTTGCCGCGTTGCGCGGCCCTGGTGCATCACGGCGGCATCGGCACCTGCGCGCAGGGCCTGGCCGCGGGAGTGCCGCAGGTGGTCATGCCGATGGCCCACGATCAGCCGGATAACGCCCGGCGCTTACTGCGCCTGGGCGTGGCGGAGGTGGTGCCGGCCAGGGAATTTTCCACGGCCCGCGCCACTTCGGCGATCGAGCGCGTCCTGGGCAATCCCGCCTACGCCGCCGCGGCCTGCCGCATCCGCGCGAATTTCGCCCACAACGATTGGCTGAGCCAGACGGCGCAGTGGATCGAGCAGGTGCATCAGGGGCACTCATAAAGGGCGCCGCTTGCTCCGGGGGCGGCCAGCGGCATAATCGCGGGCCATGAGTTTCCAGATCGTTACGCGGTTTGCTCCTTCGCCGACGGGATATCTCCACGTCGGCGGAGCACGCACGGCACTGTTCAACTGGCTTCTGGCCCGCCACTCCGGCGGGCAATTCCTGTTGCGGATCGAAGACACCGACCTGGCACGCAGCAGCGAGCAGGCGGTCAAGCAACTGCTGGATGATCTGCGCTGGCTGGGGCTGAACTGGGACAACGTCGAGCTGGTGTTTCAGTCCAAGCGCCTGGAAGCCTACAACGGGATCATCGAACAGTTGATGTCGCAAGGCATGGCGTACAAGGCGTACGAGACGCCGGAGGAATTGGAAGGGCAGCGAAGAATCGCCGAGCGGGCCAAGCGGGCGTACATCTACAAGCGGCCCAAGCTGACGGATGAGCAAATCCGCAAATACGAATCCGAAGGTCGGCCGGCGGTGGTGCGCTTCGCCATGCCGGTGCGCGAGTTTCGCTTTCACGACGTGGTGCTGGGCAAGGAGATCGTCCTGGGGGCGAGTCAGGTGCAGGATTTTGTCATCCGCAAGACCGATGGGATGCCGACGTATCACTTCGCGGTGGTGGTGGATGATGCGGCGATGGGGATCAGCCACATCCTGCGCGGCCAGGAACATCTGCTCAATACGGTCAACCACATCGCGTTGCAGGAGGCCCTGGGCTATGCGCGGCCGACGTACGGGCATCTGCCGGTCATCCTCAACACCGACGGCAGCAAGATGGGCAAGCGCGATCGGGACAAGAAGATTCGCCATCGCGCCAATGTGTGGTTGAAAAATACCAAGCGGAGCGCGGCGGAGCTGGCCGCGGCGGCGGCGTTGGAGACCGGGCGGATCGAGGGGTGGCTGGCCGATGATGGGCGGCAATTGGAAGCGGCCGAGCAGCAGAAGCTGATGCCCGTCGTGGGGCTGGAAGCGGGCGATTTACCGGAGATATTGGTTCACGATTTTCGGGCCAGCGGCTATTTGCCGGACGTGCTGCTGAATTTTTTGGCGCTCTTGGGGTGGAGTCCGGGCGGGGACAGGGAGCGCATGAGCGTGGGGGAGATGGTCCAGCTTTTTTCCCTGGACCGGGTGGGTCAGGCCAACGCGAAATTCAACCGCGACAAACTGCTGGCGTTCAACACCGAGGCGTGTGCCGCCGCCGGGGCGACGCAGCTCGTGCCGGCCATGCGGGATTTTTTGTCGGTCAATGCGGACTCACCGCTGGGCAGCGCCGACGCCGCCGCCCTGGAAAAGGTGATCGCCATGAACGTCGGCATGCGCACCCTGCGCGAGGCGGAACAGAAGAGCCGGTTCTTGTTCCTGGCGGATGAAAACATCGAGTACCAAGCCGACGCGGTGGAAAAGATCCTGCTGAAAAACGACAAGCAGGGTCTGAACGTGCTGGGGCGGATGCGGCAGGTTCTGGACGAGACTCTGGACTGGACGGCGGCTTGCGTGGAGGCCGCGGTCAAGGGGTATTGCGCATCGGCATCGCTGGCCTTGGGGAAAGTGGCCCAGCCGATTCGCGTGGCCGTCAGCGGCACGAGCATCAGCCCGCCGATTTTCGCCAGCCTGGAATTTCTGGGAAAAGAGCGCACCCTGCGGCGAATCGACAACTGCTTGCGCTTTGCGACGAGTCAATGAATTAAAGGCAACCACGGAGGCACGGAGACACGGAGGCGCTCATTTCGATCAGAGTACAAACGCATTGGATCGTCAACAAAATTGTAAAGCTTGGATTTAAGCAATTGGGGTCAGGGGACAAGTTGACCTCCGTGTCTCCGTGCCTCCGTGGTTGCCTTTCCTATTTTCGGTGGGTCATGGTGGCGCGGCGGAGCTCGCGGTCCTGCTCTTTGCGTTTGATCGCTTCGCGTTTGTCGTGCTCCTGCTTGCCGCGGGCCACGCCCAGCTCGAGCTTGGCCAGGCCCTTCTTGAAATAGATCGCCAGGGGGATCAGGGTCACGCCGCGCTGGGCGGTTTCGTTTTCCAGGCGGCGGATCTCGCGGCGATGGGCCAGCAGTTTTTTTTCGCGTAGAGGATCGTGGCCGACGGCGGCTTTTTCGTAGGGGTCGATGTGGCAGCCGTGCAGGACCAACTGGCTGCCCTCGACGCGGGCGAAGGATTCGGCCAACTGGCAGCGGCCCAGGCGCAGGGACTTGACCTCGCTGCCCAGCAGGGCGAGGCCGCATTCCAGCTTGGCGGTGATGAAATAGTTGTGCATCGCCCGGCGATTGGTGATGCGCGGTGAGAGGTTGGCGTTGGGGCGGTCACTCATGCGCTGCCCATTGTATCGTCGTTTTGCCCGTCGTGGCCGCATCGGGCGGGACATGGCTTGACGGGCTTGGGTGGCGGTTTCTAAGATGATTTTTCCGTCGCGGCTGTGGCGGAATTGGCAGACGCGCAAGATTCAGGTTCTTGTGTCCAAAAGACGTGCAGGTTCGACTCCTGTCAGCCGCATTTGGGGGGATCCATCCGCGGGTCCGGTTCCGGCAGGATCTCAGGAGGCCTTACGCATTCGGTGCGGCCTGCGCTTAAGGAACAGGTCGGTGGAAACGCGGAAGTGCTCGGCAAGGCGGACGAGGTGAGCCTTGCTCAGCTGCCGTTGACGGCGGAGGATGGCGGCGCCCAGTTGGCGGTTGCCCAGTAGCCGGCCCAGGTCTGACGCCGTCATACCGCATTGCTGAACGAGGTAACGCAGGGCATCGACGCCATCCTTGAACGCCTCCGGCAAAGCATGGTGCTCGTCTTCGTATTGGGCAATCAAGCCCGTCAGTACGGCAAGGTAAGCGGCTTGGCCCGTCGTGAGGTTGTCCTCGTCAATGATGGACAGCTCGTCGATCATTTTGAACGCTTGGGTAAGATGGCCTTCGCTCCTGATGGGAAGGAGTGGGAAGCGTTTGATCAGCTCGAAGTAGTCCTTGCCGATTCTGGTGCCGGTCGGGGTGTGGGTTGCCATGGTTAATGCCTCTTCTTCCAAGTGTCTTTGCTATATTCGGCGTGCGTTAAGAAATCGCGAACGTAAACGACGCCCCATCGGTATTTGATGCTCACCACCAGGCGAAAGCGATTTCCGGCGATGTTGAAAATCGTGACGGTGTTGCCGCTGGCCACAACGGCGGAATCGGCATGCGGGAAGACGCGCCGCACGTCCTCAATGCTGTGCCAATCCGCAGCCTCCGTCATCTGAGCCCAACCGAAAAGGGATGATTCTGCCGCGGGATGTTTCCGAGCATAATCCTTCAAGGTCGCGCGCTTGATGAGGCGCATGAATACAATATGTATTCGGACGCCGGTTTGTCAAGTCTGATCAGCGGCGGATGATTCACATCACGGTTTTGGCAGCGGGGGCGTCGCCGGGGAAGCGGTAGAGGTGGCCGTACTGCGCGAACCATTCGACGAAGCGTTTTAGCCCTTCATCCAGGGAGATTTTCGGTCGATAGTCCAGCTCTGCGGCGGCGCGGGAGATGTCGGCGCAGGTGATCTCGACGTCGCCGGGCTGCATGGGCTTGCGGTCCAAGACGGCCGGGCGGCCGATGGCCTTTTCCAGGGCGGCGACCATTTCGCAGAGCTTGACGGGGCGATGGTTGCCCAGGTTGTAGATGCGATAGCGGTCGCAGCGATGCAGGGCGGCGAGGATGCCGTCGCAGATGTCGTCGACGTAGGTGTAGTCGCGCGCGGTGTTGCCGTCGCCGAAGAAGGGGATGGGCTTGTCTTCGAGGATCAGGCGGGTGAACTTGTGGATGGCCAGGTCGGGGCGGAGACGCGGGCCGTAAACGGTGAAAAAGCGCAGGCAGAAGACCGGCAGGCGGTACAGGTGCCAATAGGTGTAGCAGATCAGTTCGCCGGCGCGTTTGCTGGCGGCGTAGGGGCTGATGGGCTCGGAGACCGGCTCATCCTCGCGGAAGGGGATGCGCTTGAGGTTGCCGTAGACGCTGGAGCTGCTGGCGAAGATGAAGCGGCGGACCTTGTGCTTCACCGCCGCCTGGAGCATTTGCGTGGTGCCCTCCACGTTGACGCGGGCGTAATAGCAGGGTTGCTCGATGGAGGGGCGGACGCCGGCCATGCCGGCGATGTGCAGGATGGCATCGGGGCGGGTGGTGGAGACGAGGCGGTCGATGGCCGGGCCATCCGTGACGTCGATTTCCTCGACGTCGAATTTTTCGCCGCCGCCGATGCCGCGAACGTTCAGTTCTTTCCAGGAGCGTTCGTAGAATTCGCAGAAATTGTCCAGGGCGACGAGGCGGTAGCCTTCGGCCAGGAGTCGCTGGGAGACGTGGGAGCCGATGAATCCCGCCGCTCCGGTGACCAGGACGGTCTGCTTGGCCATGATGATTTCAGCTTAGCGGTTTGAGGCGGTGAAGCAATGCCGCCAGGCTTGCGGTTTTTGGCGGGATTGCTATCCTCCTCGATTCGCAATCGTTTATGCGCATTGGAGATCGTACATGGCTGTGAAGCTGAGATTCAGGCGGATGGGGCGGAGCAACCGGGCGTTTTTCCGGTTGAATGCCATCGACACGCGCAGTGCGCGAGACGGGCGCGTCATCGAGGAATTGGGCTTTTATGACCCGCGCGCCAAGGATGCGGCCAAGCAGTTCGTGGCCAAGCTGGACCGCTGCAAGTATTGGCTGGACGTTGGCGCGATCCCTTCGGAAACGGTTTCGTCGCTGCTAAAGAAAAGCGGATTGGAACACAAGCAGCTTCGCCTGCCCAAACCCGGCAAGCCCAAGCCGGCGGCTGCCGCCGCCCCTGCCAAGGGTGAGGCCAAGGCCGAGTCCAAAGGTGAGGCCAAGGCCGAAGCCAAGGCCGAGACCAAGGCCGAGGACAAGCAGCCCAAAGAGGAACCGAAAAAGGAGGAAGCGGCGGCGCCGCAGTAACGCGGGGGTGTCATGCGGATTGACATTCTCACGCTATTTCCGGAGATGTTCGCCGCGTTTTTGGGCACGAGCATTCCGAAGCGCGCGGCCGAGAAAGGACTGGTCAGCTATCATCTGACGAACATCCGCGATTTCGCCGTCGACAAGCACCAGTCGGTGGATGACAAGCCGTTCGGCGGCGGACCGGGCATGGTCATGATGTGCCAGACCCTGTTCGACGCGGTGGAACATGTTCAACAGCAGGATGCGGTGGCGCCGCAACTGATCCTGCTCACGCCGCAAGGACGCAGGTTCGATCAAACCCTGGCCCAGGAGATGGCCACCCGCGGGCGGCTGATGCTGATCGCGGGACGCTATGAAGGTGTGGACCAGCGGATCGTGGACGGCTTGGCGCCGCTGGAGTTGAGCATCGGCGATTACGTGCTCAGCGGCGGCGAGCTGGCGGCGATGACCGTGATCGACGCCGTGGTGCGGCTGCTGCCCGGAGCGCTGGGAGCCGAGGATGGCGCGGCGGATGAGACGTTCGCCGACGGGCTGTTGGAGTATCCGCAGTACACGCGGCCGCGTGAGTTTCGCGGCATGGCCGTGCCGGAGGTGCTGCTGGGCGGAGATCACGCGGCGATCGCGGCCTGGCGGCATCAGCAACGCCTGCAACGCACCCAGCAGCGCCGCCCGGATTTGTGGCAGGCCTATGTGAAGAGGCAGGCGGATTTGCATAGGCAACCGCCGCCATGAGCCGATAGAATTTTCGCGACAGTTTTTGTGCGCCGGATCGGAGTTGGTCATGGTCAATCGAATTATGCAAGGGGTGGAGAAGCCCTATTTGAAAAAGGACGTGCCGCAGTTTGCGGTGGGCGACACGGTTGACGTGGCCACGCGCATCATCGAGGGTGAGAAAGAACGCATCCAGGTGTTTACCGGCATCGTCATCATGAAAAAGGGGGCGGGGATCAACGAGACGTTCACGGTGCGGCGCATCGTGAACAACGAAGGCGTGGAGCGTGGTTTTCCGCTGCATTCGCCGTTTGTTTCCAAGGTGACGGTGAAGCGCAGCGGCGAGTCGCGGCGGGCCAAGCTGTTCTACCTGCGCAAGCGTGTGGGCAAGGCGACCAAGCTCACGGAGAAGCGCAAGGGCGGCAAGGAAGAGCCGACGCCGCCCGGCTCGGACCAAGGCCCGGACAAGCCCGCACTGGCCACCGCGGCGTCGTAAGGGCCGAATCCGCCGGGCGAAATCTCAAATCGGAAAGTTCACGGGTTGCCCACGTTGGTTAAGCCGTAGGTGACGTGAACGTTTGCGTGCGTCGGGGACACGAGATCGCGGGTTTAAATCCTGTCACTCCGATGATTTCCTAACCCCTTGCTGTGCGAGGGGTTTTTCGTTGGCGGTGTGACGGGATTTGAGCTTTTCGCTAAAATGCACCAGAAAATGCGGGTGAAGGGTTGTGCCTCCTTCTTTTGCGCGTGGAAATTCAACCACTGGGTAAACGCGGCGGGTTGATCAGAGAAAAAGGAGAACGGCAATGCAGCTAGGTCCACCACCGGAATGGCGGAGAGAATTCACAGATAGACGAGAGGCATTTATTAAGTCGCTGCGATCTGCCGTTGCCGGTTCCGAAGTAGTCTCTCGTGTATTTGATGCGGAACGTGGTTACGAGAAATTTTCGGAGTGGGTAGATGGAAAGCTAGTCAGGCACGATCAAGGCACTTTGATTGAGGCCGAAGCGTTTCTACAGCATCTGATCGACCAGGGACATAAGGTTGCCTTTGCCGTAAGCCGAAGCGGTGCGAAGTCGTTGGTCTGTGTGTCGTATGATGGCGACCAAATGGATTGGTCTCCCGTGTGGCCGGTAGATTTTCGCGTCGACGTGTCTCAGACATCGGTGCCAATGACGAGGGACTGGTAGGCACCATAAAGGTGGCAGGATCCTGGCACCGCCGATTTCCAGGCAACCAGCCGCGAAAAGTTCAACCGGTGTCCTGTCACTCCGATTCAGCAGGACGGAACTGACCTCGCAAGCCATTCCGTTACCCCCAATGCCGCTGGACCGACTCGAGATGTTGGCGCATCAAGCGGCCTCGACCGTTAGCTTCAGGCCAACGGCCTTGGCGACGGCCAGTAAAGTGGATAGGCGGGGATTGCCGCGAGGCGAGAGAGCGCGATAGAGACTTTCTCGCTCGATCCCCGCCGCCTTGGCGATCTTGGCGACTCCGCCCCTGGCTTCGGCCAGCCGCCGCAACGCCAGCAGCAACACCTTCGGATCTTCCGTGTCCTCGATGGCTGCTTTGAGATACTCGGCGGCAAATTCCGGGTCTTCACGGAGATGCTGAATCACCGCTTCGTCGTTGGAAATGTAGGGTCTGTGCTTCATGCAGGTCCTCCCACCATGCCCGGATCACGTCCCGGCCCGTGGCCGTGACGTAGCGCAGAACTTCGGTCATCCAATGATTGTAACTTATAATTCACAAGGCGTCAATCCACCAGCGGCTGACTTTACTGCGGTGGTGCAGGAGCAGGGCGATGTCCTCCTCGTGGCGTCGCGCACGAGCATTGGATAAAGTGGGGACATGGATAGCAGCAGACGGCTGTTGCCGGCAGTCATCGAGGTGATGGATGATGAGATGGCGAAGGTCATCCGCGCCAAGGCGGGGGCCGAGCGACTCCGTATTGCCAGCGAGATGTATGCCAGCGCCAGGCGCATGCTTTTGAGCCACCTGCAGGCTGAACATGCCGATTGGGATGAGCAACGCCTTCACCATGAAGTTGCCCGGAGACTGTCGCATGGAGCAGTCTGAACTGCTGCGTTATGTGGTTCGGGTCGTCGAGGATATGCGTCTGCGCTACTTCGTGACCGGCTCAACGGCGACCATCTTTTACGGCGAGCCGCGATTTACCAATGACATCGATGTCGTAATCGAATTGCCGGAGGAGCGGATCACCGACTTTTGTCGCCAGTTCCCGGAGGGGGATTTTTACGTGAGTGAAGCGGCCGCTCATGATGCCGTACGCAGGAACGGACAATTCAACATCATTCACCCGGCCTCCGGGCTGAAAGTGGATGTGATCGTGCCGGCATCAAGCCCTTTCAACCAGTCGCGTTTTGCCCGAATCCGACGGGTCCATGCCGGAAAAGATTTTGAGGCGTTCTTCGCTTCGCCGGAGGATGCGATCATCAAGAAGATGGAATATTACCGCCAAGGCGGCTCGGAAAAGCATCTTCGGGACATCACGGGGATCCTCAAGACCAGTCCAGAACAGATCGACACGGCGTATATCGCGCGTTGGGTCCAAACGATGGGATTGGATGATATCTGGACCGCGATCCAAGAACGAACGGCCGGCTCGGGGTAAATCGGAGATCGGATCATGAAGGAAGCCAAAGTCAAAAAGCTTTCGCCGATCAAGTGGGTCGCGGGATTCTTGGTGTTTATCGCCGTGATGGTGGGCTCGATATGGCTGGGGTCTTCGTTGGCCGGCCATCGCCAGGGCGGCGCCGCGCCGGTTGCATCGGCTCCGGAGTCGGGGATCGCATTCTGGTTTTTCGGCGCCGCGCTGATCGTCTTGGCGGCGATCGTTTACGCGGTTGTGCTGGTGACGGACTGCTTCACCTTCGACTTTCAGCGGCCGTTCTTCAAAAACTTCGGCGTAAAACTGTGGACGGCGAACCTCATCATGATGCTGCTGCTGGCAGGAGGGATCGCGTTGATCGCGGCGCCGGCCGTCGCCAGGATGCTGAGCGGCTTTCTCCCCCAGACGGTGCTTTTCCCCATTTCATTTTTCGGGCCGTTCATCGCGGCGCAGTTTCTGCTGATCTGGTTCACCATCTGGGCTCCGTTGGAAATCCAAGTGATACGTCGGCGGTTGAAGGCCATGGGCCTGAGCGATCAGCAATTGGCCGGGGGGATGTACGTGGGTATCTCGGATCCGGGCAAGACGAGCCTGCGGAAATTTGGATTGATCGAGGAGGATTTGGGGATGCTGTGGCTGGCGCCGGATCAACTGGTTTATTACGGCGACGCGTCTTCCTTTTCCGCCACGCGCCAGGAGCTGATCCAGATCGAGAGGAAGGCGGATGCGGGGAACACCTCGGCTTATTTCGGGGCGGTGCATGTCATTGCGCATTTCCAACATGCCGACGGGACGCGGCGGCGCATCCGTTTCCACACCGAAGGCAACTGGACGATGACGGCCAAGGCCAGGTCCTTGAACCGCCTGGCCGAGCGGATCGAAGCCTGGCGTCTGTCAGAACAGTGGAGCAGCAGAACCGTCGAGAAGTAGAGCGGGGGACCTTTGCGGCCGGCAGCGGGGATGGGGATAATCCTGGGACATGTGGGACTGGGTGAAGAAGTGGTTGGCGGCTCGGCGGCGGGCAAGCGACCCCCTGGGGCAGCGCGGCGAAAACTTGGCGGCGAGCTTCCTGCGCAATCAGGGATTCAAAATCATCGCGCGCAACTTCCGCTGCGAGCTGGGGGAAGTGGACATCATCGCCCGCGACGGAGCGACGCTGGTGTTCGTGGAAGTCAAGACGCGCGCCTACGACGATCCGACGCCGGAGGAACAGATCAACGCGCAAAAACGGCATCAGTTGACGAAGGCGGCGCGGCTGTATCTCTCGCGCTACGGCCCGCATCAGCCGCCGGCGCGGTTTGACGTGGTGGCGATCGTGTGGCCGCGCGGACGCGAAGCGCAGATTCGCCATACGCCCAACGCGTTCGAAGCGACGTTCTAACGTTCACGCGAGCCGATGATCGACACGCATTGCCATCTGACCGATCCGCGTTTGGCGGGGCAGCTTGAAGCAGTGCTGGCCCGCGCAGCGGCGGCGGGGGTCAGCGGGATGGTCACCATCGGCACGCATGCGGCGGATTGGGATGCGGCGTTGGCCGTGACGGCCGGGCGGAGCGGCGTCCGCTGCGCCCTGGGAGTGCATCCGAACTATTGCCACGAGGCCGAGTTGGCGGACCTGGCGAAGCTGCCGGAGCTGCAGAAGAATCCCGCCGTCGTGGCCCTGGGCGAGATGGGGCTGGATTATCATCACGATTTTGCGCCGCGACAAAGGCAGGCCAAGTTCTTTGAAGCGCAGTTGCAACTGGCCCAGGAGCTGGATCGGCCGGTGGTCATTCATTGCCGCGAGGCGGTGGCCGACTGCCTGGCGATGCTGCGAGTCGTCCCCAGGGTGACGGCGGTGTTTCACTGTTTTACCGGAAGCGAGGCCGAGGCGCGGGACGTTTTTGACGCCGGTCACCTGATCGGGTTCACGGGAGTGGTGACGTTCCGCAATGGGCAGGAACTGCGCCGCATCGCGGCCTGGGCGCCGGCGGATCGGATCCTGGTGGAGACCGATGCGCCGTACCTCAGCCCCGAACCGATGCGAAAACAGAAGATCAACGAGCCGGCGCTGGTGGTGCACACGGCGGCCGCGGTGGCGGCGGCACGCGGGATGGATCTGGCGGGGCTGGATGCGCTGACGACGGGCAATGCGATGCGGTTTTATCGGTGGGGGGAGTGAACCCCTGAACCCGCGGTGCTTCGCACCGCCGCTAAATCGTGCGCCTTGCGGCGCACGGTCAGCTCTGCAGGCTGATGGTGGCTTCCATGCGCGAATCCGGCAGGGGCACGTCGATTTTCTGCGCGGCGATGCCGGCCTTCTGTTTGGCCAGCTTGTCCATCAGCATCACCCAGGTTTCGCGCTGGAATCGCAGGACATTGATCGCCTCGTCCAGGGGCTCGATCTTGTGATTGATGTTGGCCTCGACGAGCTTGCGATAGGCGTAGCTGTAGAGCGCGGCCAGCTTGGGACACAAATCCGGGGCGATTTCGTGCTTGAGGGTGCAGAGCAGCTCGTTGACGATTTTCTGGGTGCGGGTGATCAGTAGAAAGCTCTGCTCGTAGTTTTGGCTGTTCAAGGCGACGCGGGCCTGCTCGCCAAAGCGGAGGGCGCCGTCGAAGAGCATGAGCTGGAGCTGCTCGGGCGTGGCGGTCAGGACCTTGGTGCGGAGATAATTTTGTGCGGCCTGCGGATTCATCGCCTGATTTGAATGACCTTGCGGTCAATACGAATATCGGCCTGGGGAGCAAAGGTAATTGAGCCTACAGATTAAAATAGCCGCCCAGCGCAAGAACTGCCGGTTGACGACCCACGGGATCAGGCGGCGGTCGAGGAGGAGGCGGAAGAGGAAGAGGAAGAGGAGGTGCCGGAGGTCGAGGTGGTGGTCGTTTTAGCGTTGTTGAAGGCATTCAGGATTGACTGCTGGCTTTGCAGTTGCGCCAGCGTGGTTTCCATGTTGGCAAACTGCGTCTCCAACTGGGTGCGCTTTTCGGCCAGGATGGCGTTGAGTTCGGTGATCCTGTTTTGGTACCCCTGCACGCGCGTGTCGATGGACTGGTTTTGGAGGGTGATGACGCCGTTGACGGGATCGGTCAATTTGTCCACGGCGTTGGAGAGGACGTTGCCCAGGCCGGTGGTGGCCTGGGTGAACAGTTTCTGCACGGCCGTCGGATCGTTGGCGAAGGCTTCGTCGAACTTGCTCTGATCGAAGTTGAGGGTCGGCGAGCTGGTGCTGGCGTCGGCGTTGATGGTGATGCCGATGTCGGCGAAGGTCTTGTACTGGCCCGCGCCCTGTACGACGGTGTTGAGCACGTCGTACATCGACTGGGAAATCTGTTGGGCGGTGGCATCGCCCAGCAGGACGGCGCCGGCGTTGGTGGTGGTGTCGAATTTCGTGTCGGTATCGATTTTGCCCACCAGGGAATTGAAATCAGTCACGAAGCTCTGGAGCTGCGTAACGACGCCGCTGGGGTCCGAAGTGACGCTCAGGGTGACGGGGCTGCTGCTGGCGCCGGCGAGGTTGATGGTGACGCCCTTGATCACGTTGGCGAGCTGATTTTTGCTGGAGGTGAGCAGCAGGGGCTGATTGCCGTCGCTGCCGCCCATGAAGACGGCGGCATCCTGGGCGTCGACCAGGTTGCGCACGTTGAGGCCGGTGGCGCCGGTGTCGATGAGCACGCGGCCGGCGGCGCCGGAATTGGTCGCCGTCAGCGACAGCCGATAGGGCGTGGCGCCGGTGCCGTCGTTGATGATGCTGGCCGTCACGCCAAAGCCGAGCTGGTTGATCTTGGTCTGCAGGGTGGAGAGCGTGTCGGTGCTGGTGACGGTGATGGTTTTCTGCATGGCCCCGTCGATGGTGGTGCCTGTGGCGGTGCCGGCGATGTTCAAATCGGCGGCGGTGGTTCCGCCCAGGTCGGTGACCTTGAGCTTGTTGGCGCCGCCGGCGGTATCGGTCAGGAGCAGGCCGTTGCCGTTGGCGTTGATCGACGCGGTCACGCCGATGTTCTTGGCGTTGATCAGGCGGATGACGTCGCCCAGGGTGTTAAACGTGCCGGCGCCCAGATCGACGGTGGCGGTGGCGCCGGCGGAGTTGGTGATCTTGAATTGCCCCAGCGAGACCGGATTGCCGGCGTTGTACGTGCTGAGCAGCGAGTTTTGGGAAACGTATTGATGTTGCAGATTGGCGCCGTCGACGGTTGGCGTGGAGGTGTCGAAGGTTCCGGCGATGCCCAGGTCGGCGGCGGTGGTGGAACTGACGTCGCCGATGACGAGGTTTCCGCTGCCGCCGCTGGAATCCTGGATTTGCAGGCCCGTCCCCGAAGCGTTCAGCGACGCGGTGACCTGCACGCCATCGGTATTGTTGTTGATGGCATTGAGGATATCACTGAAGGAGGTGGTGCCGGACAGATTGATGGTCCCGGAGTGCCCCGCGCGGTCGGTGATGGAGATGGTCCCCAGGGCCAGGCCGGACCCGCCTTGGAGCAAGGTGACGAGCACGGAATCCAAACCGGCGATGAGGTCGCGGCCGGTGATGGTGTTGCCGCTGGCGGCGCCCAGGCCGAGGTCGGCCGCCGCTTGCGAGTTGTTCTGCGCGGTGATGGTGAACGATCCACTGCCGCCGCTGGTGTCGCTCAGGCGGATGGAGGCGTTGTCCGGTGCGATGCTGGCCTTGAGCTTGGATCCGCCGGCGGTGTTGATGATGTTGAGCAAATCGCCGACGGTCTTGGCGCCGGCCAGGGAGACGTTGATCTGCGTGCCGTCGCTGACGGTGACGGTGAAATCGTTCTGGCCGGCGGTGGTGGTGCGGATGCCGTTGCCGTCGTTGAGCTGCGACACGGCGGTGGCGGTGGAGAGGTAATTGATGCTGGTGCCGGTGAGGGTATTGGAGGCGACGCTGGAGACGATGCCCAGGTCCTTGGCCGCGGTGCCTCCGCTGAGGTCTTGCACGATCAGATTACTGGTGGTTTTGCCGGTCTGGTCGGTGAGGACCAATCCATGGTCGGTCACGGCGGCGTGCACGCTGATACCCAGGGCGGTGTTGATTTTGTTGACCACGTCGTCGAGGGTGACGGCGTCGGAGGTGTCGATAGTTGCCGAGTTGCCGCTGCGGTCGGTGATGCGGAACTGGCCGCGGCTGACGCCGGCGCCGCCGTTGAGCTGCGACAGGGCCGTTTCGCTGGAGGCTTCTCCGCCGCCCTGTTCCAGCGTGATCGTGCCGGCGCCGACCAGGGCGTTGGAGGAGTCGGCAAACCCCTCGCTGATGCTCTGTTGGGTGGTGACCGTGCGCGAGACCTGGAACTGATAAGTTCCGACGGCCGCGTCCGTGCCGGTGGTGGCGGTCAGGACGGAGGTATCGCTGCTGCTGGCGGTGCTGCTCTTGAAGGTCTGCGGCAGGGCCAGCGCGTTCCCGACGGTCTGGATCGAGCTAAGCTGCGTTTCCAGGTCCTGATAGGCCGTCTTGACGGCCTGGGCGGAACTAATCTCGGTATTGAGGAGAGTGACCGGTTCGGAATCGATGGCGATCAACTCGTCGATGATCTGGCCGGTGTTGATGCCGCTGATGAGTCCGATGCTGGAAGTGATCTGGGCCACAGTGAGTTTTATCGTTCCAAATGCTGCCGCTTCATTGCTTAAGCCGCAGCGGGTTAATCGTCTAACACGCTGCCGCGGTACAAGAGAGACCAATCATGATTATTGGGGTCGGCGATGGCGGCTTCGAGGGCCCGGAGATCGGCGGCCATGCGTTCGACGGCGCGTGCGTCGGCGGCCAGACGGTCGCTGGTCCAACGGTCCACGAAAAACGCACACGCCAGGCGTACCATGCGCAGGCGATGCGCCGTCGCCAGCCATTGGGGCCGGGGGTCCTGTGACAGCTTGGCAAAGCGGCCGCCCATGTGGCGATTTATCGGAACTTACCCGCCGCGAAGTTCAGAAAAAGGCCGCTTTGGCTGTGGTCCCGGTTACCGTGCCCAGGGGCAAGGGGGTGTTGAAAAGGGGGCCGGCGCTGCGGTAGGGTGTCGGTTTATGCGAGGCGACGCCCGGGCAGCCGAACAGTTGCGGCCGATCACGATCACCCGGCAATTCACCCAAACGCCGGCGGGGTCCGTGCTTTGGCAGCAGGGACAAACCCTTGTGCTGTGCACGGTGTCGATCACCGCCGAGTTGCCGCCGTGGTTCAAGGAGGATCGGCCCGGCGGCTGGGTGACGGCGGAATACGTGATGCACCCGGCATCCACGCCGCAGCGCAAGGCCTGGCCCAAGATCGGGCATACGGATTCGCGCGGCACGGAAATCCAGCGGCTGATCGGGCGATGCCTGCGCGCGGTGGTCGACCTGAGCCGGCTCGGTCCGCACACCCTGGCGGTGGATTGCCAGGTTTTGCAGGCCGACGGCGGGACGCGCACGGCGTGCATCTGCGCGGCATACGTGGCGCTGCGCGACGCGCTGGCGAAACTGCCGCCGGAGTTTCCCCCGCCGCACGGCAAACCAACGACCGACCGCAACGGTCTGGTCCTGCCGCGTTACGATCCGGCGTTTTACAATCCCGCCGCCGCGCTGGTCGACCAGGTCGCCGCCGTCAGCGTCGCAGTCGTGGATGGGGAGCTTCGGCTCGACCCGGATTACGCCCAAGACTCGGCGGCGGAAGTGGATCTGAACGTCGCGGCCACGGCGGGGGGACGGCTGGTGGAAGTGCAAGGCTCGGCCGAGAGCGGGCGGGGCTTCGACCGCGATCAGCTCAACCGCATGATCGATCTGGCCCTGGCCGGATGCGCCAACATCATGGATCAGCAGCGGCGCTGCCTGCTATCATAGAAGACGGTTGGGCGACCATGTGGAGCGGTGTCATGAAATCGGTGGCACAGGTGGCGATGCTTGGGGCGGTGCTGTGGCTGGCCGCCTGCGCGGCCCAGCATCGGCCCGGTCCCACGGCGGCCGGTCCGGCGTCGGACGCGGGGGCGATGGCGGCGCCGACGGCCGCGGACGCAGCGGTGGACGCGCCCGCCGTGCCGCCGGAAGGGGCGATGTACACCCTCTTGTGCCTCTCGTTCACCGGGCCCGATCACATCGCTGATGCCACACGCATTAAACAGCAGCTCATCCAGCAGACGCAGCTGAAGGACTGGTACGTCGTTCACAGCCAAACCCAGAGCGACCTGTATTACGGCTACTACAAGACGCACGAGGACGTCACCCAAACCGAGGAATATGCTCGGGCTCACGCGGAGCAGGCGAAGATCGCGTCGCTGCACAACGACCAGGGGGAGAAGCTGTTTCCGATGGTGGTGTTCGTGCCGATCAACCTGCCCGATCCGCCGGCGCCCAAGGAGTGGGAGCTGTCGCGTAACCCGGGGTATTGGACGTTGCAGATCGCGATCTATCGGGACAGCCCGCGGCGCAAGCAGGCGGCGGTGGATGCGGTGCGGGATGCCCGTGCCCGCGGCATCGAGGCGTATTACCAGCACGGGCCGGCCGCCAGCGGCGTGTTCATCGGCTCCTGGCCCAAGGAGGCCGCCCACCAAAACGACGCGTCGACCCCGACGCAAGATCCGAACCAGCCTCTGCTGATTCTGTCCAATCCCATTGCGGGCATCGAGGACAAGGATGTTTACACCCAGGACGGACGGAAAGTGAAAGTGGTGATCGCCACCCTGGAAGTGTCGGACCCGACGCTGAAATCGGCAATGGCTCAGTATCCGTACACGTACGTCAACGGGGAGGTGATGGGCCGCACCACGCGGGACGGCAAGGTCATTCCCTACCCTTCGTGCCTGATCCCGGTGCCGCACGACGATAATCCCGACCAGCAACCGGCGCTTCCCGGTGGCGACGTGCCGGCGCCGGCGGAGTCCGGCCCGGACGGGTCGCGGTAGATGGGGAGCGCGATGCGCTTACTGATCGCCAGCACAAACCCGGGCAAGATACGCGAGTTTGGGCAGATGCTCGGCGGGGCGGGGATCGAATTCACCGACCTGACCCAACAAAGCCAACTTCCGCCGGTGCAGGAGACCGGCAAAACATTCCGCGAAAACGCCTGCCTGAAAGCCGCCGCCTACGCCAAACAGTTGAATCTTTGGGCGCTGGCCGATGACAGCGGACTGGCGGTGGATGCGTTGGCCGGCCAACCGGGCGTTCACTCCGCCCGCTGGGCGGAAATGCATGGGGCCGGGCGCGGCGACGCGGACAATAACGCCCTCCTCTTGCGCCAGCTTGCCGATGTTCCCGATGGGCAGCGCACCGCGCGATTCGTCTGCGAGCTGGCCCTGGCCGAGCCGGGGGGAAAGGTGGTGCTGACCGCCGGCGACAGCGTCGAGGGAAAAATCCTTCGCCAGGAGCGCGGGCACAACGGCTTTGGCTACGATCCGCTGTTCTTCGTGGAAGGCTTGGGCAAGACCACGGCCCAACTGGCGCCGCAGCAGAAACATCAGATCAGCCATCGGGGCAAGGCCTTGCTGCGCATGCGGCTGCTGCTGGAGCGATCGGGGTTGCTCCCGCGCAGCGGGATTTAGCGGCGGTGCGCAGCACCGCGGGTTCGCCCGGCCTCGCAGAATCACGGTCGCCTGTTTAGCGCGGCGATATCCTCTTCCGCCAAGGGGCGATCCGGTCTAAACTGCTGGTCATGAGCCGCATCCTGGTGGCGGTGAGCAGCCCCTACGCCGCGGAAAAGGTCGTGACGGCGGTGGCGGATTTGGCCAAGCGGCTGGCGGCCGAGGTGCTGGTCGTTCACGTCTCTCGCCCCAGCGGCGGACAAATGCGCCAACAGGAACAGGCCGAGGGGGAGGCGGCCGTCAGCCTGCTGCGCAGCAAACTCCAGCAGCTCGACGTGCCGGTACAAACGCTGCTGATGTTCAGCGAGGACATCGCCCGGGCGATTTTGAACACGGCGGCCGAGCACCAGATCAGCCTGATCGTGCTGGGGCTGACGGGGAAAAACATTTTTGCCCGCCTCCTCGCCGGAAACGTGCCCGTCGAGCTGATCAAGAACACGAAAATTCCCGTCCTGCTACTGCCGCCGGAGGGACCGGGCGCCCTTTGACGGCGACTCCCGTCGCGAATTTCAAAATAATTCTTTGCGCGCAGGGCAATCACGATATAATCCGCGGCTCGCGCGGTGACGATATATCGCGGGAGGCTTAACGGAGTCTTAAGAAATGGTCAACGGCGACGAACTCATGCCCAAGGAGTGCTTCTTCACCAAGGGCGTCGGCCGACACGCACAGAAGCTGATGAGTTTTGAGTTGGCGCTGCGCGACGCCGGCATCGAAACGCAGAATCTCGTCCGCGTTTCCTCGATCTATCCCACCACCTGCAAAATCGTCCCGATGAAAGAGGGCGTGCCCAAGCTCAAGCCGGGACAAATTACGTTCGTCGTGCTCGCCGAGGCGGCGACGGATGAACCCAACCGGCTGATTTGCTCCGGCATCGGCCTGGCCATCCCGCGCACCCACGCCCACGGCTACATCGCTGAGCACCACGGCTACGGCATGAGCGAAAAAAAGACGGAGGATCTCGTCGAGGACCTGGCCGCCACCATGCTGGCCACGACGTTGGGCATCCCCTTCGACGCCGACAAGAGCTGGGATGAGCGGGAACAGCAGTACAAGATGAGCGGCGACATCGTCAAAACCCGCTCGGTGGTTCAAACCGCCGAGGGCGACAAGAGCGGGCTGTGGACCAGCGTTGTCTCCGCCGTGGTCTTCATCCTCGACCCGACCCTGGTGGAAAGAGCGGGCGCTGACAAGGCGGTGGTTGAAAAAACCGAGCCGCGAGCAGTGTCGGCCACCGCATGACTTTTAGCCGCGTCGCGTGCGACGCGCTTAAATGTCAGCCGTCTGCGGGCTGCTGCTGGCTCAGACAGTGGATCGCCCCCAATCCCCAGATCAATTCCACGCAGTCGATGCCGATCACTTTGTGCTTTGGCAAATGTGACCGCAGAATTTCCATCGCCGTGCGGTCGTTATTGCGATTGCCGTAGGTCGGCACCAGAAGGGCGCCGTTGACGAAGTAGAAATTCACGTACGTGGCGGGGAGACGCTGGCCGGCGTGCTGAACCACGCCGGGCATGGGAATCTCGATGATTTCAAACGGCCGGCCATCCTGGTCGCGCAGGCGGTGCAATTGCTTGCGCACATCGCGTAAGACGGGGTAGTTTTCGTCCTTGGGATCTTCTTCGACGGCGACGACGATTTTGCGGGGGCTGATGAAACGGGTCAGGTCATCCACGTGGCCATCCGTGTCGTCGCCGGCGATGGAGCCGCTGAGCCAGCAAACCTTTTTCTGGCCGTAATAGTCTTTCAGATATCGCTCGATTTGGGATTTGCCCAGATCGGGGTTGCGATTTTTGTTCAGCAGGCAATCGGTGGTGGTGAGCACGGTGCCTTTGCCGTTGAAATCGACGGCGCCGCCTTCCATGACGATGTTGGGATAAAAAAGGGGAAGACCGAGGTGTTGGGCGATGTGCGTGGGGACGGCATCGTCGTCATCGTACGGCGGATATTTGCCGCCCCAGGCGTTGAACGCCCAATCGACGATGGCCAGGGACCGCTTGCCGCGGCTCTTTTTTACGACGAACGCCGGACCGTGATCGCGGCACCAGCTTTCGTTGGTCTTGACGTGGAAAAAACGAACGTTGCGCAGCGGACAGCCGTGCCGGGTGAGCCGCTGTTTGACGATCCGCTCATAGTTGCCGTTGGGGACGTTGAGGCAGAGGCGCTCGCGGGGGGCGATCTGGCGAAAGATGCGCGCCAGGTTTTCCAGCACGGCGTGGTATTTGCCGGGAAAGGAAATGCCCTCGGGCCGCGGCCAACTGAACCAGGTGGCGGCGTGTTTCTCCCATTCGGCTGGAAACGTATAGCCCAGGGATGCCGGCGTGGCTGCCAAAACTTGGGGCGGTTTTTCACGTCGCATCGACAAACCGTTTGGTCAGATCGCCGTACGCGTCGATCCGACGGTCGCGCAAAAACGGCCAGTGCGTCCGGCTGAATTCCACTTTTTTCAGATCGCAAGCGACGACCAGGACTTCCTGCTTGCCGGCTGAAGCCCGCCGGAGGATTTGTCCATCGGGCGCGGCGACGAACGATTGGCCCCAGAACTCGATGCCGTCCTTGCTGACCGCCTTGCCGCCCGGGCCGATGATTTTTTCCACACCGATGCGGTTGGGCACGCAGACGAAACAGCCGTTGGCCACCGCGTGACTGCGCTGGATCAGCTCCCAGCTTTCGTGCTGGGCCTTGCCGTACTGGGCCTTTTCGCGCGGATGCCAGCCGATGGCCGTGGGGAAAAAAAGAATCTGCGCCCCGGCCAAAGCGGTGAGGCGGGACGCTTCGGGAAACCACTGGTCCCAGCAGATCAGCACGCCGATTTTTGCGTACCGCGTCTTCCAGGCGCGAAATCCGGCGTCTCCCGGCGTGAAATAAAACTTCTCGTAGTACAGCGGATCATCCGGAATGTGCATCTTGCGGTACACGCCCAGGATGGACCCATCCGCGTCGATGACGGCCGCGGTGTTGTGGTACAGGCCCTGCGCGCGTTTCTCGAACAGCGAGGCGATGATGACGACGCGGCGTTTACGGGCCAGTTTTCCCATCGCATCGGTCGAGGGCCCGGGGATTTTTTCGGCCAGTTGGAAGAACCGGTGGTCCTCCACTTGGCAAAAGTATTGCGAGTGGAACAGTTCCGGCGTGCAGATGATCTTTGCCCCATTCTTGGCGGCGTGCTCGATCAGGTGAAGCTGTTCGGCCAGATTGGCGTCGCCGTCCGGCCCACAGGCCATCTGCGTCAGGCCGACGGTGACGATCGAATCCGTAGGTTTGTGGCGGGACTTGGCCATCTTTTCCCCTCTCCCCGGTATTTCCGGGGAGAGGGTCAGGGTGAGGGGTTCTTCTCCAAACAGCATTCCAAAATCGATTCCAGCACAGAATCCAGATGGTCGAACACATCCGAATTCTCAAACCGGATCAGTTTCAATCCACACTGATTCAGCTTTTGGGTTCGCAGCCGATCATACGCAGCCCGATCCGAATGCGAATCGCCATCCAATTCGACCGCGAGTTTGGCCGCGGCGCAATAAAAGTCAACGATATAGCCGTTCATCGCCTGTTGGCGGCGGAATTTGAAGGCTTCCCGTCTGCCAATTCCGCCCCGCGGCTTTTCACCCACCCTGCGTATACCAGACGATAAGCAGTTGCAGGATCACCTCAATAAACTTGACAATCGCCCGAATGGCCACTTTAGGCAGCCAGCCATTGCCTTCTCGGGGGGTCCTTTTCGACTGAACGATCTTTCCGGCAGCGGTGCTTTGCGGTCCGTTGGCAATGATCAGATTCTCCACCTCAACGTGAATTTGTGTGGTGCGCGTCCCGCTGATTTCTTGCATCACGGCCCACCGGCCCGCCGCCGGGCGGCGTGCCCGAAACCGAGCCAAGTATTTTACCGTCACTCCCAAACGCTCAAGCTCTCTTGTCGCTTGTGCCGCAAGAGCGAAATTATTTATATGTCCGGCGCGTTCCAGAGCCGCGGACCACGCGGCCGGGGAATCCTCTGGACGGCGGCAGTTGTCCTTTGATCGGGGGTGGTTGCTCATGGGCCAAACTCCGGTTGATCCCTCCACCGGATGGCCCGCCGTCACGTCAGTGTAGCGCTTAGAAATGAGAATCGCCCAGATTTGCCGGGCGAAAGTGTGATTCAGGTGTCACAGGAAATGTCGCATGTGACAATTGTCGCTACTCGCCATCATCGCGATTGTCCCATGCTTGCACCTCACCGGTCTCGCCGTCTTTGGTTCCGGCGGGCAGCGTGTCTCTACCCGCCTTTAACAGCCGTTTTGCAGCTACAAACTTCTTCATCCGGTAGAGGCTCTGCCGGTTGCAGCCGGCCGCCTGGGCGATTTGCTCATCTGTCCATCTGGGATGATCGGCAAGGGCCGCCAAAGCTTTGGCCTCTTTGCTCAATGCGCCTGGCGATGCGTTGGTCAGTTCCTCGGTGTCGGATTGACCGGCGTTGCCACGGCCGCCCGTCTGCCGGGGCGCGTCGTTGCGATCGCGACTCTTTGTACTCTCGTATTGCGCCGCTTTGGCATATTCAATTTCAAGCTCGGCTTGCACGGCATCGACATCACAGAAAAGGTCTTTCTGTAAATCTGAGAGCCATGTCGGCTTGGAAATCGAGGATGTTTTTTGCTTTCCATCCTGTTTTTGCAGGGTAAACACGCATTCTCCTCGCCGGAGTTTCTCACATTCTCCCTGAATCTGCGGATCTGCCTGTAGCCTTCCGCTCAGCCCCGGCCAATATTTCTCAACGGACGATGCGTCGCGGTCATCCAATGATTGCCCGGATAGGCACGGCCTGAGCGCCTCCGCGAAAAGGTGCCCCGCAATACCGTCCCCAGCAGAAAGGTCGGCATCCTTCGGCAACATCGTTTTCGCGCGGCGATACAGTCCGTCGGTGCGTTCGGCGGCAATAGCAATCCTTCGCCAAAGCGTCAAAACGGCGGCATGCGCGCTTGCATGAGATTTTTTTCCGAGCACGTACGGCGCGGCACGCGTGGCCGCGAAGGCCGGCAAAGCAGCCTGCAAGATACTCCGCGCTTGTTCGTTGCTGTCGTGCTCCTCGCATTCTCCGAGCAGGGCCAGGAGAGATTTGGCCCAGCTATCGACGCTTTCGGCAGCATCCCAAGAACATAGGTGCCGAATGAGGTAGAGGAATGATGTCGCTTCATCATGCGCGATATCAACCAGCGTTGCCGTTATTGCCGATTCGTCTTCCGCCGCCGCGCGGAACGCCGATTGGGCCAATGGTGCGGCGCCAAAATTCGCCCATTGCCGAAGTATCGCAATCAGTTTTTTCCTGATCGGATTCCATTCCCTCGCCGTCCGCTCCCACGGCTTGGAGCCGCGCAACCCGCTGTAGATCCAAGACAATGCTGGCGGAATCCCGCTTCGTGGGGCTTGCCCCGGCCGATACGCCTTGAAGCCGTTGGCGATGCGCCGCCGTGGTCCCTCGTCACCGTTATTGCTAGTGAAAACGTAAAGCGGTCCTACGGGTAATCGAGCGGCTATTGCGCTGCGCTGGAGACTTCGGATTAACTCGTCCTCGTTTTCGAAGGGGTTGCCCGCGTCGTTTGCTTCGATACTTCCGATCAGACAATCAATTTCGTTCTTGAACACAGTTCACCGTCCTTTGATCGGGCCGACGCCCCGCAGGCAGCCCGACGGTGAATCAAACTGCGCTGCAGGGTGTCGCTTGGCCGGGCGGTTGCAATCCGCGTCGGCAGTCCCGATGTCTGATTTTACTTCTGCCGCCTATCCGCCTCCAAACTCGAGTGGTGTCCTAACTTGCATTTTGTGCTGGATCGAATCACCCCGGCGACGGCTGCGGGCGTGACGCATCATATTGGGGAACTGGACGAACTCTTGAGCGCGATTAAACTATTGCGGCGACCTGCGCACGTAGTATCATTCCAACGAGGGTTTTATGAGAATTTCACAGATCGCAGCGGCGGGATTGCTTTTGATTTTCACGTCGGTTGCTTGGCCGCAGATCTCACCAGAGGAAGCCCAGAAGAGGCTTGAGGAACGAGAGGCCGCACGCGCCGCGGCAGCGACGCAGCCGGCCGCCGATGCCGAAGAAGTGGCCACGCTGAAATCGATCATCAAAGATCAGAGGACGGAGATTGACGAATTGAAGGCGCAGGTGGCGGCATTAAAGCGACAGCTATCGGCCGCCAGTGCTCCCGCAGCCAACCCCACAGCTAACCCTGCGGCCAAGCCGACGCCAACAGCGCCGAAGGGAAAGCTGGCAAAGGGCATGACCAAAGAGCAGGCTATCAAACAGATTGGACAACCACCGCGATCAGACGAAACGGATGCTAATGGCCAGGAAGTCATCACGTGGTCGATTCGTGAAGTCGACATGCTTCCGGATGCCGGCGGCCGAACGCACGCCAGGGTTTACGAAAAAGAGCGAATAGACGCCACGTTTCAGGATGGGATTCTTTCGGATTTCAACGATCAGGTTTTCACGCCCCCAAATTGGATTTCTGGCAACTAGCGGGTGTTTGGTTACCCGGTGATTTCAAATTTGGACACTACCCAACGTCGCCTTGACGGCGTGCAGAATGGTCCGCTTCACGTCGCCGGGCAGCATCGGCCAGGCGTCCAAAACGCTCCGTAAGTCGCGGTCGTTTTCCGGGTTTAGTGACAAGCCAGGTGACAAGGTTGGATCGGGCGTCGGCGTAACTGTCTGCCGATTGGCGGTTTGAGTTTTTTCGGCGAGAGAATTTGAATCCATTAAACTGGCGGTCGCGGAGGATGTTCCAAAGGATGATCTCCGCGGGTGTACCTTCTTTGCGCATTTGTCTGGCATGCTGGAGCAGAATCGGATCAATACGGTTTGATCGCATGGGTGCCCCTCGCCCCGCCCCTCACCCTGACCCTCTCCCCGGGATACCGGGGAGAGGGGAATGGGAGCCGGCGCTTAGCGTGAGGATGAATCGCTCGACATTCTCCGCCGCGTCGCCGATGCCGGTCTTGGTTTGGTAGTCAATCTCGGCCAACAAATCCACGGCGCGGGCCAGGCCGCCCTGGCCGAGGGACTTTACCGTCTGGATGAACGGCTGCTGAAGCTCGCGGGGCCAGATGCGCAGGGTTTGGCAGATCGCCGGGGGACTCTCTCCGTCGCGGAGCATGGCCAGGGCTTTGCGGACGTTTTGCAGCCAGAGGCACAGCCAGGTGACGGCGCGGAATTCGGCGGAGGATTCGCTCTGGACGAGTTGCCGCCAGCGCCTGAGCGCCTCGGCGGTGTTGCCGGCGGCCAGGGCGTTGGTCAGGTCCCACATTTCGCGTTGGCGTTGAAAGACGACGGAGCCAGCCACGTCGTCCGGGCCGATTCGCGCCGAGGCGGCGCCTAGGGCCAGCTTGGCCAGCTCGTTGTCGATGCGGCCCAGTTCCTGACCGAGCAACTCCACCAGAAGGCGGGCGGCATCCGGCGCCAGCGACAGGCGATGCACGCGCTTGGCGCGGTCGACGGTCCAGGCGAGCAGGTCCCGCGGCGGCTGGCAGGGGATGATTTGGCCTTTCTTTTGGATCGTCTTGTAGATGCGTTGATTGGCCGGAAGGGACTGGAGACGCAGGATCAGCGCGGCGTTGCCGGAGCAGGAGGCGACGTACTCCTCGAGCTGCTCGCGGAAGCGGGAGATGAACGGGTCGGCGTTGCGGACGACGACGGCCTTGGCGTCGCCGAACAGGGCGAAGCTGCGCAGCTCGTCGAGTACGTCGGCCAGCTCGGCGGTTTCGCCGTCGATATCGACGCGCTGGGTGCTGGGCGGAAGCTGAGCCAGAATGTCGGCCAGGGCTTCCTGCTGCAGCAGGCCATCGGCACCCACCAGGGCGTAGACGGGCTTGGGCATCGCCTGGGGTTGTACGCGGATGAAAATAAAGCGTCAACGAACCGGAGGCGGGGGGCTTTCGTTGTAAAAGAAATCCGTTACACTCGCGGGCGTACGGAGCCGCCCGCGCACCCGGGCTGGGAGAAGCCATGTCCAATCCCTATGCGTCGTTTTGCGAGGACTTTTACGTCAACATGCGATTGGGCTCGCAACTGAATCTGCCGCACCAGCGGGAGACGGTTTTGCAGTTTTTCGAGCGCGTGCAAAAGGAATTTCCGTGCATGACGCGCTTCCGCAAGAATGACAACGGCGAGTTGAACCTGGAAGAGGACCGTTCTCTTCAGAATTACCGGTGGGTGAGCCTGGAATCGCGGCGGCTGAGCAGCGGATACGTCAATCCGCCGACGGTGGAAGAGGCCCTGCGGTTGCACCAGTTCCTGCTGAAACTGGCGCCGTATCATCTGGGGATCAGCGGCGTGGAGATCGACTACCTGGACGTGCAGTTCGGATTCGACCTGTCGTTCAGCGGCAACCACGACGAGATCATCGCCGAGAGCCTGCTGGCCGATTCGCCGCTGGTCTGCCTGAGCGAGGAACCCGACGCCAAGGCGGTGGATTTTCAACCGACGGTGACGGTGGCCCTGAGCGAGGATTGCCGGTTGCAGGCCCGCCTCGACATCGTGACGCGCACCAACAGCTACCAGGTGCGCACGGGAGATTATTCGGATGACGTGATCAGCGTCTACTTGATCCTGCGGCGCTACTGGGGCGACCGGCCGCGCGAGCCGATGGAGCAGTTGTTCGCCCAGATGAGCCAGCGTGCCGAGCAGTTGTGCGACCGCCACCTGCTGCCGAGGGTGATCCGCCCGATCTCGGCGGCGATCGCGTCGCGGTCGTAGCCTCGCGGCCCTGGCCCAATGGAACTGACCGATGCCGGCCGAATTCACAGGCGTGGAATTGGATCGTCAGGTGCGGCGGCATTTGTCACGGCTGATCGAGCGGCTGGCGTTGGATCGGTCGCAGTTAACGGCGCCGCACGAAGGGCCGGATGCGTCGCCTTTGGCCGAAGGCACAGCGGCCGTCGCGGCGGCGATCGCGGCGGCGCAGCGGCTGGAGGCGAATCTGCGCTCTGACCAACCGCCGCAGCATGGATCGCGGGATGCTTGAGCGCATCCCAGCGGAAGGAATCCTATGACCGACGCACAGCCGAATGCCGCAAGCCAACAGGCCGACTCCGGGCCGATCGTCGCGCACGGGGGGCGGTACTACCGCGCGACGCGCTACATCATGGCGAGCATCCTGGTCATCTACGGGCTGCTATCCATCCGCGACGGCTTCTACCGATATCCGCACTGGTCGGATCTCTATCCCAACGAAAAAGAAAAAACGGCCTGGGACATCGGGCTGAACAAGGCGCTGGGAATCCTGCTTCCTCCACTGGCCCTGGTCATGCTGATTCGCATGTTCCGCAAATCGCGCGGCGAGTACCGGCTGGAGGACGACGTGGTGTACATTCCCGGCCATCCGCCGGTGCCGCTCGGCAAAATTCAGATGATCCACCGCGAATTGTGGGACCGCAAGGGGATCGCGCTGGTCGATTACGATTTGAGCGATGGCAGGCCGGGGGCCCCGCCGGGACAGCGCGGCACGTTCCGGCTGGATGATTTCGTTTACGACCGGCCGCCGACGGACCAAATCTTCGAGGCCATCGAAGCGGCGCTGCTGACGACGCGCGGCGAGGGTTCGGCGGTTGCACCGCCCAAGCCGGCCGCGGCGCCAAGCAAAGCAGCGGTTGCGCCCGCGGCGCCCAAGAGCGTTGCCGCGTCGGCCAAGCCGGCCGGGCCTGTCAAGCCGGCGGCAGCGATCAAACCGGTTGTAGTTGCCAGACCCATTTCGCCAGCCGCCAAACCCATGGCGCCCGCTGCGCCGGCCAAACCGACGGTGCCGCCGTCCAAAGTCGCAGCGCCGCCGGCAACCAAGATGCCGCCGCGGCCGGGGACCAATCAATAGATAGTTGGTCTTGGAGGGCGAACCCGCGGTGCTGCGCACAATACTGTCCGGAACCGCGTTCGCAGGGGAGTGTGAAGGAAAGGCGCGAGCATTTCCGAGGGCAATTATTGAAGCAGTAGCAGGCGACGGGAACGTGAAC